>ENA-OWRC01000955-OWRC01000955.1-human-gut-metagenome-genome-assembly--contig:-NODE-955-length-32241-cov-12.647331_pt1 | contig 32241 bp, 27 predicted proteins | sample MGYA00248268_ERZ651895 | MGnify/ENA primary metagenome ERZ651895 (study PRJEB26924, sample SAMEA4378242) | human gut metagenome | biome: human gut; feature: human-associated habitat; material: faeces...
TCTTCACCAGCTCTTCGCCGTAGCCGGTGGTGGTCACGCTGGCCACCTGCAGGCCGGGGTGTTCCTTGTAGATCTTGAGCAGCTGCTCCCGGATGAGGGGCAGCGGGTTGCCGAGATTGGGCTGATAGTTGGTGTACAAAATCTGGCTCTTTTCGTCCACCACCACCAGCTTGACGGTGGTGGAGCCGGAGTCGATGCCGATGTGCACCGGGCCGCAGTGGGCACTGAACGGCACATGCGGCACGCTGTGGGACATGTGCCGGGCGTGGAACTCCTCGTACTCCTGCTTGTTGGCAAACAGCGGCGGCTCGCTGGCATAGGTGGCCGTGGCGGCATACTTGTCCAGTGCGTCGGCCACATCGGGGAGCACAAAGGATTTGTCCGCATACAGGGCGGCACCCAGTGCCACATACAGCAGGCTGTTTTCCGGGCAGGTGCCGGTCACGCCCAGCGCCTCGTCAAAGCTCTTGCGCAGCACGGTGCTGAAGGTGAGCGGCCCGCCCAGATACAGGATGTTGCCCTTGATGGGGCGGCCCTGTGCCAGACCCGCAATGGTCTGGTTGACCACGGCCTTGTAGATGCTGGCGGCAATGTCCTCGGTGCGGGCACCCTGATTGATCAGGGGCTGCACGTCGCTCTTGGCAAACACGCCGCAGCGGGAAGCGATGGTGTAGGTGCGCTGGGCCTGCTCGGCGGCCTTGTTCATCTCGTCGGCGCTCATCTTGAGCAGGGTGGCCATCTGGTCGATGAAAGCACCCGTGCCGCCGGCACAGCTGCCGTTCATGCGCACTTCGGTGCCGTTGGTCAGAAACAGGATCTTGGCATCCTCGCCGCCCAGCTCAATGACGCAGTCGGTGGCGGGCACAAAGCGTTTGACCGCCACGCGGGTGGAGAACACCTCCTGCACGAAGGGCACGCCGCAGCTGTCGGCCAGACCCATGCCCGCCGAGCCGGAAATGCTCAGCAGTGCTTTCTGCCCGTGCAGCTGCTCGGCGTCAATGCGGCGCAGCAGCTCCTGCGCCTTTTCCAGAATATGACTATAATGTCGTTCGTATGTAGAATACAGCAGGGTATCCTGCTCATCCAGCACCACGCACTTGATGGTGGTGCTGCCGATGTCAAGACCTACTCTCACGTTGTTTTTCCTCCTAAGGCATCGTCTGCCAGGGCACGCCCTGCACACAGACGGTTCAGTTTTGACTGCCGAAAATTGTTCGGTAACAAATCATCCTCACAGTTTGCATACAAGGTCATTATAAACCAAATTGTCGGCACATTCAATCTGGAGCCTTTATTTTACACGAAAAAAATAGTATTTTCCGCTCCAAAAGTTAAACATTTTGTGAACTTGCCGGACTTTTTGGTGCTGATTTTTTCCGTGGCAAAGGTTCTTTGCTGCGAGCAAAAAAGAGCACTGTACCGGGTGGTACAGTGCCCCGTTTGCGTTGTTATGCCTGCTCAACTTTAAGCCAAGAGGTTTTTACAAAGTTTCCACACTCTATAAAAAAGACGCAGGGGCTTCTGGTTTTCCAGAAGCGCTCCGCGCCTTTTTTCGTTGTCAGAACAGGTCCAGCATATTGTCGAGGTAGATCTCTTCCCGCACCTGCAGCTGGTGTTCCGGTTTGGTCAGATAGTACAGCAAAAATTCCAGCACCAGCGCACTGCCAAGGCCCCGGCCCTCGATCTTGAACTGCGAAAAGCCCATGGGCAGGTAGGTGCTGCGGATGTCCTCCGCTCCGATAAAGCCGGGGTTCCGCATTGCTTTGGAAAAGCGGTAGCCTTCCGCCGCACCGGGGGCCGTGCAGCGGTGCTCCGGGCAGAGCTCGCCCAGATTCCGGCGGCTGACGTTCTCGTAGCAGCGCCGCCGGTCGGTGCAGCCAAACCAGCAGCACTCGTTGCAGAGAAATTCCAGCTTGTCCTTCTGCGGCTGCGGCAGGCTGTCCAGCTGCGCAAAGGCTTTGTTCAGGCGGAAGTCCGGCACCACATAGCGGAACTCCGGCCGGGCGGTCTCCGCTTCCAGCTGTGCAAACTCCGTGAGTACCTTGGTGGTGGAGGACACCAGATATAATTCCGGGTAGTGCTCCTGCAGATAATCCACCAGCAGGTCCGAATGTACGATGACGCCGTTCTGCACACTGCCCTGCGCGAACTGCGCGCAGAGGGCGTTGCATTTAGGGTCGGTCAGGTGCTCTTCCCGCAGCAGTGAATTGCTGAAGGTGAGCCGGGCCGAGATACCGTACTCCTGCGCAAGGGCCAGCACCTCCCGGGCGGTGTGTCGGCTGCAGCCGGTCCGTCCGCCGCCCCACAGGCAGTCGGCCGGGGCACCGTAAAGGGAACCGATCTCGCACCAATCGTAAAACCAGTCGCGGTGCGTCCGGTACAGCGGCAGGAACACCCGGTACAGCTCGTAGAACTCAAACAGCCCGGGCAGGTGAAAATACGCTTTTCTGGGTTCCATGATCAGTCGTCCAGCCGGATCTTTTCCTTCAGCACCACGCAGCCGGCCATGGTGGCCAGTGCGGCAAAGGAGGCGATGGCACCGGTGATGTGCTCCTTATACCAGCCAAACAGCGATTTTGGGGATGTTGTACCGTCTTGTGAGGAACTCATTGTGGAAACTCTCCTTTAAATTTTATCGTTCCTATTATAGCCCTTCCCGCCGGGGAGGACAAGACGGAATTTCACCTCACGGATGGCTTTTTTACAGTCGTCCGGGGGCCTGTCTTTTGGTTGTATTCAGTGGTCCAGCACGGTCTTGCCGGTCAGCGGGTCCGGGATGCCCAGCAGGGCCAGGATGATGGCCATGCGGATGTAGACACCGTTGTGCACCTGATCAAAGTAGGCGGCGCGGGGGTCGTTGTCCACGTCGGTGCTGATCTCGTCGATGCGGGGCAGCGGATGCAGCACCGGCATATCCGCCGGGGCCAGCCGCAGCATGGCTTCATCCAGCTGGTAGCAGCCCTTCAGGCGCAGATACTCTTCCTCGTTGAAGAAGCGCTCCTGCTGGATGCGGGTCATGTACAGCACATCCAGATGGGGCAGTTCCGCTTCCAGATCATCGGTCTCGGTGTAGACCTGATGGGTAGGCTCCAGCGATTCGGTCTTGACGTAGCGGGGCAGGCGCAGGTCCTCCGGCGAGATGAACACAAAGCGGTTGCCCTCAAACTGGCTCAGCGCGGCGGTCAGGGAGTGGACCGTCCGGCCGAACTTGAGGTCGCCGCAGAAGCCGATGGTCAAATGATCCAGCCGCCCCTTGCGCTGACGGATGGTCATCAGGTCGATCATGGTCTGGGAGGGGTGCGCGTGGCCGCCATCGCCTGCATTGATGACCGGCACGCGGGCATACCGGGACGCCCGGAGCGGAGCCCCCTCCTTGGGGTGGCGCATGGCGATGACGTCGGCGTAGTTGCTCACCACGCGGGCGGTGTCCTCCACCGTCTCGCCCTTGCTGGCGGAAGAAAGCTGTGCCCCTGCAAAGCCCAGCGTCTTGCCGCCCAGCCGCAGCATGGCCGACTCGAAAGAAAGCCGGGTGCGGGTGGATGGCTCATAGAACAGGGTGGCCAGAATGCGCCCGTCGCACAGATGGGCGTAAGGTGCGGGGTTTGCCTCCATCCGGTCGGCAAGGTCCAGCAGGGCCAGCTGCTCGTTCCGTGAAAAGCTGTTCGGTTCAATAAAATGTCTCACAGCCATGCTCCTTTCAACACGAACTTTTCGCGCTCGGCACCGGTGGAAACGAACTGGATCTCATGGTCCAGCTGCTTTTCCAGGAACTGTACATAGTTCTTTGCTGCTTCGGGAAGCTCGTCCCAGCTGGTACAGCCGGAAATATCCTGCTCCCAGCCGGGCAGCATGGTGACCACCGGCTCCACACGGTCCAGGTCGGACAGCGGGTCGAAGGCGGGGACCTCCACGCCGTCCAGCTTGTAACCGGTGATGACCGGGATCTCTTTCAGGCTGCTGAGCACATCCAGCTTGGTCAGGGCGATCTTGTCGGCACCCTGCATGGCAAGGCCATAGCGGCTGGCCACACAGTCAAAGGGGCCCACCCGGCGCGGGCGGCCGGTGGCGGCGCCGTACTCGCCGCCTGCCTTGCGCAGCTGCTCGTTCCACACTTCGCCCATGGCGTTCTCGGCCGCAAAGGGGCCGGCACCCACGCAGGTGGAGTAGGCTTTCAGCACGCCCACCACATGGTCCAGCTTACAGTTGGGGATGCCTGCCCCCAGCGGTGCATAGGCCGCCAGCGTATTGGAGCTGGACGTGAACGGGAAGATGCCGTAGTCGATGTCCCGCATGGCACCCAGCTGGGCTTCCAGCACGATGCGCTTGCCGCTGTCGTGGGCCTGCTGCAGGAAGGCCCCCACATCGCAGATGTACGGAGCAAACTGCCCGGCCTGCACCCGGCACCACTCCAGCAGGGCGTCGTAGCTCATGGGCTCCTGATGATAGCAGCCCGCCAGCTCCAGATTCTTGGATTCCAGGATCATGTGCAGGCGGTCCTGCACCCGCTTTTCGTCCAGATGGAGCAGGTCGCCCAGACGCAGGGTCTTTTTGCGGTATTTGTCGCTGTAGGCATAGGCGATGCCGCGGCGGGTGGAGCCGAACGCACTGCCCTTCTTAGCCAGACGGTCCTCTTCCAGACCGTCCTGCACCTTGTGCCACGGCATGGAGATGGTGGCCTTGTCCGAGAGTTTCAGGTTCTCCGGGCCGACGGTGATGCCGCGCCCCTCGATGGCGTCCATCTCCCCGGCCAGATGGTCCAGGTCGATGACCATGCCCGCACCCAGCACACAGGTCACCTCCGGGTGGAGGATGCCGGAGGGCAGCAGGTTCAGGATGAACCTGCCCTGCTCTGTGACGACGGTGTGCCCGGCATTGTTGCCGCCCTGATAGCGGGCAACGATGTCCGCATGTTCTGCCAGCAGGTCGATGACGCGGCCCTTGCCCTCATCGCCCCAATTGATTCCAGTTACTGCGGTCAGCATAATACTTCAGTTCCCTTCTTTTCCCATACCACTTTACGATACTTTTGGATTTCCCTCTTGCAATTTCGGATTGCAGTGCTATTATACGAGCAGAGGCAGAATGTGTAAAACGTATCTTCCACATGGCTGCAATGTAAATTTGATATGAATGGAGGCAGATGCCCATGTATGTGGACTGGGAATACTACAAGATCTTCTATTATGTGGCGAAGTATCAGAATTTTACCAAGGCCGCGCGGGTGCTGGGCAACAACCAGCCCAACATCACCCACTCGATGAACCGGCTGGAAAGCCAGCTGAACTGTGTGCTCTTTACCCGCTCCAACCGGGGCGTCACCCTGACGCCGGAGGGCGAGATGCTCTACTCCCGCATCGCCTCGGCGGCAGTGCAGATACAGGACGCGGAGGAAGAACTGAGCGCCAGCGCCACCCTCGAGCACGGCTCCATCAGCATCAGCGCGACGGAGACGGCGCTGAACATCTATCTGGCCGAGAAGCTGCGGACGTTCCACACCGAGTATCCCGGCATCCGGCTGCGCATCTCGAACCACTCTACGCCCCAGGCGGTGCAGGCTGTGAAGAACGGAGAAGTGGATTTTGCCGTCATCTCCACCCCGGCAGAGGTAGAACAGAGCCTGAAGATGGTGGAACTGAGACCGTTTTATGAGGTGCTGGTGGGCGGAAAGACCTTCACTGCGCTGGCCAGCCGGCGCCTGACGCTGAAGGAACTGAGCGGCTATCCGCTCATCTCTCTCAGCGATGAGAGCATGACCCGGAACTTCTACCGGCAGTTCTTCCTCGACCACGACGCCGTGCTCCGGCCCGACACCGAGGCCGCCACCACCGACCAGATGCTCACGCTGGTGAAAAGTGAGCTGGGCCTTGCCTTCGTGCCGGAACCAATGGCAAAAGAGCTTCTGGCCCGCGGCGAGATTGTCGAGCTGCATCTGCAGGAGATCATTCCCTCCCGCTCTATCTGCCTCATCTACGACCATCACCGTCCGCTGAACACGGCGGCCCGGAAGTTCCAGCAGATGCTGACAAAAGCGGAGCCGGGCCATCCGGCAGCGCCGAAGCAGGCGGAGGGCGTCTCTTTCATATCCCAATAAAATGATTTGTCGTTGTCCCATGCCGGAAAGCTGCGGCCTACAGAGGCCCGGGCCTCATCGAATCCATCTGGCGCAAAAAGGCCGAAGGGAAGGAAAAACAGAATGATAGACAAAATGCTCGTGCGCGGGGCAAAGGTACACAACCTGAAAAATATCGACGTGGACATCCCGCTGAACAGGATCGTGGGCATTGCGGGCGTGTCGGGGTCGGGTAAATCCTCGCTGGCGCTGGGGGTGCTGTATGCCGAAGGCTCCCGCCGGTATCTGGAGGCGCTGTCCACCTACACCCGCCGCCGGATGACCCAGGCTTCGAAAGCCTCGGTGGAAGAGGTGCTGTATGTTCCGGCGGCGCTGGCGCTGCACCAGAGGCCGGGCGTACCGGGCATCCGCAGCACCTTCGGCACCGGCACGGAGCTTTTGAACAGCCTGCGGCTCATGTACTCCCGCCTCGCAAGCCACCGCTGCCCGAACGGGCATTACATCCCGCCAACGCTGGCTGTTGCGGCGGGCAAGGAGCTGGTCTGCCCGGAGTGCGGTGCGCATTTCTATGCGCCGTCGGCGGAGGAGCTGGCTTTCAACTCTCAAGGTGCCTGCCAGAAGTGCGGCGGCACAGGCAGCGTCCGGACGGTGGACATGGCGTCGCTGGTGCCGGACGACTCACTGACCATCGACGGCGGCGCAGTGGCTCCGTGGAACAGCCTGATGTGGTCGCTGATGACAGACGTCTGCCGGGAGATGGGCGTGAGGACGGATGTGCCGTTCCGCGACCTGACCGAACAGGAAAAGGACATCGTCTACCACGGTCCGGCAGAGAAAAAGCATATCTTCTACCACGCAAAGAACTCGAACCAGGCCGGCGAGCTGGACTTTACCTATTACAATGCCGTCTACACTGTAGAAAATGCTCTTGCAAAGGTCAAGGATGACAAGGGCATGAAGCGGGTGGAAAAGTTCCTGCGGGAAGATGTCTGCCCCGAGTGTCACGGCTCACGGCTCTCAGCGGCGGCGCGTGCGCCGAAGCTGCGGGGCATCTCGCTGGACGAAGCCTGCCAGATGACGCTGGAAGCCCTCGTGGAGTGGGTGAAGGGGGTGCCGGGCAGCCTGCCGGAAGAGATGCGCCCGATGGCGGAGAGCATCTGCGAGGCATTCGAAAGTACCGCCAAGCGGCTGATGGATTTAGGTCTGGGCTATCTGACGCTTGACCGCTCGGCCTCGACCCTTTCCACCGGTGAGCGCCAGCGGATGCAGCTGGCCCGGGCCGTCCGCAACCGCACCACCGGCGTGCTCTATGTGCTGGATGAGCCGTCCATCGGCCTGCATCCGTCGAACATCGTGGGCTTGACCGGTGTGATGCACGACCTCGTGGCCGACGGCAACTCGGTCATTCTGGTGGACCACGACACCCAGATCCTGAAAGAGGCCGACTGGGTGATCGAGATGGGGCCGGAAGCGGGAGCTAAGGGCGGACATGTCATTGCCGAAGGGACGATAGATGATTTAGAGGCAAAGCCGGAGTCCCAGATCGGGCCGTTCCTCTCCGGAAAAGCTGAGACGAAATTGCGCCGGTGTGCCGGGACAGGGGAGATGTTCGCAGAGGGGGGGATCCATCTCTCCACCGGCAGCATCCACACGGTCAAGCCTTTGGAGCTGGACATTCCCAAGGGGCGGCTCACCGTGGTAACGGGCGTGTCCGGCTCCGGCAAAACGACGATGGTGCTGGAAAGCCTCGTACCGGCGCTGGAAGCAAAGATAAACGGCAGCGCCCTCCCGGCACATATCCGGGAGATCCGCGCCGAGGGCATCGCGCACGTCAAGCTCATCGACGCGACGCCCATCGGCATCAATGTGCGCTCTACCGTGGCGACCTACGCGGGCGTCCACGACGAGCTGCGGAAGCTCTATGCCAGATCTCCGGATGCCAGGCAAAAGGGCTTCAAGGCCAGCGATTTTTCCTACAACACGGGCAGTCTGCGCTGCCCCGGCTGTGACGGCACCGGTGAGGTGAGCCTGGACGTGCAGTTCCTGCCAGACGTGAACATCGTCTGCCCCGACTGCCGGGGTTCCCGCTACGCGCGGGCGGCTTACGGCGTGAAGCTGATGAACAAGGCGGGGCAGGCCGTCTCCCTGCCGGAACTGATGGAGATGGACGTCAACTCCGCCCTTGCGTTCTGCGGCGGGATGAAGACAGTGAGCCAGCGCCTGCAGACATTGCAGCAGCTGGGTCTGGGCTACCTGACGTTGGGCGAAGAGACGCCCAGCCTCTCCGGCGGCGAGGCCCAGCGCCTCAAGCTGGCCAGCGAGATCGGCCGCACCCAGACCGACTCGGTGTTCGTTTTCGATGAGCCCAGCATCGGCCTCCACCCGCTGGACGTGCAGGTGCTGCTGCGGGTGTTCCAAGCCCTGCTGGACAACGGCGCAACGGTCGTTGTCATTGAGCACGACCTCGACGTCATCCGCAACGCGGACTATGTCATCGACATGGGGCCGGGCGGCGGCGAGAGCGGCGGCCGCGTCGTGGCAACAGGCACGCCGGAGGAGATCCGGGAAAATCCGGAGAGTATTACCGGAAGATATTTATAACAAAAAGGGGGCAGGTGCCGCATGGCATCTGCCCCTTCGTCAATATTCTTATTTGCTTTCCGGGACACCGCGCAGTTCGGCACAGAAGCGCTCGGGAACATCTTCTTCCCGGATATTTTTGACGAGATCCGGAAGCTTTGCGGTTTCGCCTACGGGATAGACCATGATGCACCTCCGATGCTTCGCTGACGATTAAAACAAAAAGTTAATTCTCGGAAGAAATATCCTGACCGAAATATTTCTCACCCAGCTCCTTGAGGGTGCCGTCAGCGCGCAGCTCGTCGATGGCGCTGTTGAGGGCGTCGAGGAAGGAAGAGTCTTCGCTCTTGACGATAGGGATCGCAACGTGAGAAGCATCTTCGGTCTGGGCGACCAGCTTGAAGTTGGCGTCCGGATGGACGTTCAGGTAGTCGTAGAAGGAGACGTTGGCGTTCAGGGTGGCGTCGATGCGGCCAGCGGTCAGCAGCTGGATGGTCTCTTCCAGCGTGTCGATGCCCTGCACGGTCGCGCCGTAGCTCTCGGCCAGCTCCATGTAGGTGGAAGCGAGGCTGTTGGCCGTGGTCTTGCCGGCGAGGTCCTCGAAGCTCTTGATGTCCTCGTTATCCTTGCGGACGGCGAGGGCGGTGTGGATGTAGCCGTAGGGAGTGGTGAAGTCGTAGGTCTTGGCGCGCTCTTCGGTGACTTCGACACCGTTGCAGACGAGGTCGTAGCGGCCAGCGTCCAGACCGGCGAACAGGCTGTCCCAGTCGCTCTCGACGTACTCGGGCTCGACGCCCAGCTTCTCGGCAATGGCGCGGGAGACTTCGACGTCGTAGCCCACGAGGGTGTCGCTCTCATCGTGGAAGCTCCAGGGCTGCCATGCGCCTTCCAGCGCGATGACCAGCTTGCCGTTGGACTGGATGGTCTCCAGCTTGTTGGCGGCAGCAGCGGAAGCAGAAGCTGCGGTGCTGGAAGCAGTGGAGGCGGAAGTGTTGGAAGAGCAGCCAGCCAGCGAGAGAACACCGGCAGCGGCCATGACGCTCATAAGAGAAATAAAGGTTCTGCGTTTCATAGGTAATGATCCTTTCTTATTCAGTATGGGAAATTTTCTGGAGGAACTCACGGGTCCTTGCCTCTTTGGGATGGGCGAAGAACTCCTGCGAGGGGGCTTCCTCGACCACGACGCCGTTTTCCATAAAGACGGTGCGGGACGAGACGTTGCGGGCAAAGCCCATCTCATGGGTGACGACCAGCATGGTCATGCCCTCCTGTGCCAGCTGCCGCATGACGGCCAGCACCTCGCCGGTCAATTCCGGGTCGAGGGCACTGGTGGGCTCGTCGAAATAGATGATCTCGGGGCCGGAGGCGAGAGCGCGGGCGATGGCCACGCGCTGCTGCTGACCGCCCGACAGCTGACGGGGGTAGTAGTCGGCCCGGTCGGCGAGGCCGACCTTTTCCAGCATCTTCATGCCGACGGCATCAGCCTCCGCTTTGGGCATCTTCCGGGCAACGATGAGGCCTTCGGTGACGTTCTGCAGGGCCGTCTTATTGCGGAAGAGGTTGTAGTTTTGGAAGACGAATGCCGTCTTGCGGCGCAGCCGCGCGATGCTGGCGCGGTCGGCGTGGGCGAGGTCGAAGGTCTCACCGTCGAAGGTGAGCTGGCCTGCGTCCGCCGTCTCAAGGAAGTTGAGACATCGCAGCAGGGTGGTCTTGCCTGAGCCGGAAGGGCCGAGGATGGCCACGACGTCACCCTTTTCCACCGTCAAATCGACGCCGCGCAGTACGTCCAGACTGCTGGTCGGCTTGGGGGCGCGGCCAAAGACGCCGGGATGGACGCCGGGCTTTGCGTAAGTATGGAAGGATTTGTGAACGCCGCGTATCTCTAACATTGCCATAACAGCCACACTCCTTTCTTACTGGAAGCCGTGGGCGTTGAGCTGACGCTCCAGCAGCCCTTGCAGCTTGGTGATGACGGTACAGAACAGCAGATACACCACGGCCACCTCACAGTAGATGGGCAGGAAGATGTAGGTGCGGGCGGCCACGCGCTGACCGGCCATGAACAGCTCGGCTACTGTGATATTGGACGCCAGCGAGGTGTCCTTGATCATGCCGATGAGCGAGTTGGAGAGGGCGGGCACTGCGGTGCGCAGGGCCTGCGGCAGCACGATGCGGCGCATGATCTGCCACCAGCTCATGCCGACGCAGCAGCCGGCTTCCAGCTGGCCCTGCGGCACGCTCTCGAGTGCGCCGCGCATGGTCTCGGCGCAGTATGCGCCCTCGTTGAAGGCGAAGGCGATGACTGCCGCCGGGAAAGCGTTCAGCATGATGCCCGCACTGGGCAGGCCGTAAAAGATGATGAAAAGCTGCACCAGCAGCGGCGTGCCGCGGATGACCCAGATGTAGAACCGGGCCAGCTGGCTCAGCACCGGCACTTTGGCGTACTGCACCAGCGCCACGGCCACCGCCAGCACCATCGCCAAGGTGAACGAGACGAGGGTGAGGGGGATGGTCATGGTGAGGCCCGCCGAGAGGATGCGGGGAAGAGCCTCCCAGAGCACGCTGACGGTGCGGTTGGATAAGAGTGTTTCCAGCATGGATACTCCTTTTTCAAAATTTGAATCAACAGACAGGACAAGTGGGTGGACATATTATATACCTTAAAGCAGGGTCAAAGTCAAGAGGAAAAAATGAAAATCCTACAAAACCTACCAGAATACTATAACATGATTTGGGAATGAACGCAAATGGTTTCGAAAAATTGCATGGTATAGACGAAATGGGCGAAAAACAGGTGCTGACTTTGTGCAGAACGGCAGAGTAGTTGACGCGGCAGAAGCTTTCGGGTACAATAGAGCTGTATAAACCTGTAAAGGTACAAACAGGCCGCACGCCCCGCCAGACGGGAGCGCGGCGGATACGGAGGACAAACGTGATGAAACGTATTGGTATTCTGGGCGCTGGAACCTGGGGCATGGCCCTTGCACGGATGCTGACTGTGAGCGGGAATGATGTGCTGGTGTGGTCGGCCATCGAGAGGGAGATCGACAGCCTTTCCACCACCCGCAAGCACCCCAACCTGCCGCAGATGAAGATCCCCGACGAGCTGCGGTTCACCAAGAGCATCGAGGAAGTCTGCAAGGACAAGGACATCCTGCTGTTCGCAGTGCCGTCGGTGTTCGTCCGCTCCACGGCGGCAAAGGCCCGGCCCTATGTGGCCGACGGCCAGATCATCGTGGACGTGGCAAAGGGCATCGAGCCCGACACCCTGTACACCATGACCGAGATCCTGGCCGATGAGCTGGGCAAGGAAGGCGGCCCGAAGGGCGTGCGTCTTGTGGCCCTGTCCGGCCCCACCCACGCCGAGGAAGTGGCCATCGACCTGCCCACCACCATCGTGTCGGCCAGCAAGGATATGGAGGCCGCTGCCTATGTGCAGGAGATCTTCACCAACAATGTCATGCGCGTCTACACCAACGAGGACATCAAGGGTGTAGAGCTGAGCGGCGCCATGAAGAACGTCATCGCGCTGGGCGTCGGCATCTCCACCGGCCTCGGCTACGGCGATAATGCCCGCGCTGCCCTCATCACCCGCGGCATCGCCGAGATCGCCCGTCTGGGCGTGGCGATGGGCTGCAATGTCCACACCTTCGCAGGTCTGGCCGGCATCGGCGACCTCATCGTGACGGCTACCAGTATGCACAGCCGCAACAACCGCGCCGGTATCCTCATCGGCAAGGGCGAGACCCCGGAAAATGCCGTCAAGGAAGTCGGCATGGTGGTCGAGGGCATGAACGCCCTGCCCGCTGCGCTGGAACTGGCCGAGCGGTATCAGGTGGAAATGCCCATCGTCCAGACCGTCAACGCCATCGTCAACAAGGGCATGAGTGCGGCAGAGGCTGTCAAGTCCCTGATGGAGCGCGGCCTCAAGAACGAGCTGCCGCAGGGCTACGAAAAATAAACGAAAAGGGGCGGTATCATGCCTTCTACCTACGCACACCGCCGCTTTGGTGCGGATGTTCTGGCCCTGCTGCCGGACGGTCTGCGCGCGACGCTGGAACAGCACCGGGAGCTTTACGACATAGGTCTCCATGGGCCGGACCTGATGTTTTATTACAAGGCTCTGCAGTCGAACCCGGTGAACCGTCTGGGCAACGCCATGCACGAGCAGAAGGGCGAGGTGTTTTTCACCCGCGCCCGCACCGTGGTGGAAAATGCAACGGATAAAAGCGCCGCGCTGGCTTATGCGCTGGGCTTTGTCTGCCACTTCGCACTGGACAGCACCTGTCACCCTTATGTGGAGGCCTATGTCCGGGAGAGTGGTGTGGGCCACTGCGAGATCGAGACGGAGTTTGACAACGCCCTGATGCGGGAAGACGGCCTCGACCCCATAAAGTTCTTCACGGCCAGCCACATCAAACCCAGCCGGGAGCGGGCCGAGGTCATCGCGCCCTTCTACGAAGGCGTCACGGTGGACGAGACGCTGGCGGCGATGAAGGGGATGATAACGGTGCATCATCTTTTGCAGGCGGCGAACCCCGTCAAGCGCTGGGTGGTGCTGACCGGGATGCGCGTCGCGGGCAAGTATGAGTTCATGCACGGCCTTGTGGCGAATCCGCAGCCGAACCCCAAATGCGTCCAGAGCAGCCAGAAGCTCGAAGAGCTGTATAAAACGGCTGTGCCGCTGGCGGTAAGGCTCATCGAAGAGTATGCCGAGAACAAGCCGCTGGGGGCGGAGTATCAGCATACGTTTGGGGAGAACTGAGAGGAGCACCGGATGGAAAAGAGCGGTAAATTCCGCCTGACGAGCTTGGAGCGGAACTGGATCCTGTACGACGTGGGCAACTCGGCCTTTGTGCTGATGGTGGCCACCCTTATCCCTATTTTCTTCAACGCGCTGGCAGAGAGCGGCGGCCTGAGCTCGGTGGAGTATCTGGCTTACTGGGGCTATGCCAGCTCGGCTGTGACCATCATCACGGCTGTTTTGAGCCCCATTTTGGGGACAGTGGCTGATACGAAGGGCTTCAAGAAGCCTATCTTCATACTCTGCGTCTTCGTGGGCATCGTGGGCTGCTGCGCCATGGGCGCGGCGTCGGCGTGGCTGCCGTTTCTGGTCATCTTCGTCATCGCGAAGGTGGGCTTTTCGGGCAGCCTGGTGTTCTACGACTCGATGCTCAGCGACGTGACCACTCCCGAGCGGATGGACGAGGTGTCCAGCCGGGGCTATGCGTGGGGATACATCGGCAGTTGCGTACCCTTCGTGGTCTGCCTCGGCCTTGTGCTGGGGGCGGGGAGCATCGGCATCAGCCAGATGACGGCGCTGAACCTGGCACTCCTGCTGACGGCGGCGTGGTGGCTGCTCACGACCCTGCCGCTGCTGAAAAGTTATAAACAGCTCTACTATGTGGAGGTGGAAAAGCACGCTGTCCGGCAGAGTTTTGCCCGCATCGGCCACACCCTGCGGCATCTGCCGGAGGATAAGCAGGTGTTCTGGTTTTTGCTGGCGTTCTTCTGCTACATCGACGGCGTGTACACCATTATCGACATGGCGACGGCCTACGGCACGGCGCTGGGGCTGGACACCACCGGTCTTTTGCTGGCACTTCTTGTGACCCAGATCGTGGCGTTCCCGTCGGCCCTCATCTTTGGGCGGTTGTCAAACAAGTACCCCTCGGCAAAGCTCATCCCGGTGTGCATCGCGGCCTATGCGGGCATCGCGGTGTTTGCGTTTTTCCTGACCCGGCAGTGGCAGTTCTGGGTGCTGGCCGTCATCGTGGGCATGTTCCAGGGCGGCGTGCAGGCGCTCAGCCGCTCCCACTTTGCAAAGATCATCCCGCCGGAAAAGTCGGGCGAATACTTTGGCCTCTTCGACATCTGCGGCAAGGGCGCGTCCTTCCTTGGCACCATGATCGTCAGTGTGGGAAGCCAGCTCACCGGCAGCGCCAATGTGGGCGTCGGCTCCCTCATCGTGCTGTTCATCGTGGGATTCGTGCTGTTCAGGGTGTCGTGCAAAAAAGAAGTTGTTTCTGAATGAGATAACGTAATACCTGCTGCGTAGCAGCAAATTGGAGAAGCACAAAAATGCGTTTAGCGAAGCGGCTGGCATTTTTGTGCTTCGACTTCTTCTTTGGGGTCTGAAAGGGGCGAGTAGCCCCTTTCTCGTGGATCCAGCGCGTCGAAATCGCTGGTGGTTTTCTGGTTCTCTTTTGACATCAAAAGAGAACAATTAGCCTTAATGAAAAAGCGCTCTGCCCCGCGCACAGGCGCGAGAACCATTTCTGGTTCTCTTTTGGCACGTAAAAGAGAACTTAGCCCCGCGTAACCGCGCTCTGACCCCGCGCCACCGGCGCGACAACCAGTTCAAAGTTCCTTCAAGAACCCATCCAGCTCCCGCTGGTTCCGGATCAATATATAGTTTTCCGGGTACTTTTCCCCGATCCTCTCCATCTTCGCCCACTTTTGCTTTGTACGCCCATCGTGGAGGATCCAGCGGACAAATTCGGCATCTATCTTCTCTTCGCACCCGGGCGCAGACGACTCCCTCACACGGCCTTTGTTCTGCTGCCAACGCCGTACCGCCCGCCAGAGGCAGACCAGCGGCGAAAACCAGAGCACGATGATCTTATCCGCTTCTTCCAGCCGACGGGCATAGCAGGTCTTGCTATAATTGCCGTCGATGACCCAGCCGCCTGCGTTCTCGTCGAGAAACTGCCGGACAATGGCTTCTTCCTCGGCGAAGGGCCGCTCCACCCAGCCGGGCAGGAAATGCACGGTATCCATATGGAGCACCGGCAGGCCGTATCTCTCCCCAAGACGCTTTGCCAGCGTGGATTTCCCGCTGCCGCTGGTGCCAAGTATCGCTATTTTCATTTCTGCCTCCTTCTACCTTATATAAGATGTATCAGACAGTATACGCTGACCGTCTGATAACGTCAAGTTCCGGCTTGACATTTCGTCTGCCTGCTCGTATGCTATAATCATAGAGTCTATGACAGGAGGTCTTGCAGATGGCATCTCCAAAAAAACGTGTCAATCCGCTTTTTGTTGCTTTAGCGGTCGTACTGGTGGCTGTAGTGGCTGCTGTGGGCGTGGTCTTTTTCCAGCTGCACAGCAAAATCTCGGCTCTGCAAACCGGTGCATCCTTCACCTTCCGGTATGAGATAGCGCCCAACAGCCCGGATAAGCCGCCGCTGCTGAACATCCTCGAGCGGGTGAACGCTTCCAGCGGCAGCGTCAGCGGCCAGTATGCGCCCGGAAAGCTGCAGCTCTCTTTCTACCAGCTCAACGAAGACGACTCCGTCAAGACGTCTCCCTTTACCCGGGTCTATATCGACTCGGAAGAGACGCTCTTCGACATCGGGCAGCTCTACACCGTTCTGCGTCAGGCTGTCACCGATAAACTCTCCCTCGCAAGCGTTCTTCTGCCCGAGTGGAGTCTGGGAGACTACATCTCCCAGACGCAGGCTGCCGCCGTACTGGGCGTCGAGACGAACAAGGTCGAGCTGCAGGAGCTTTCCGGCTTCACCCTCTCGCTCAAGGGGCTGAAAAAAGTCTCTCCTTCTGCCGCGCGAGACGGCTACCGCTACTATCAGTTCCCCGCCGCAGCCGACGGCACGACCCTCGTGCTCGGCTTTTCGACGGACGCTCTCTTCTCGAAGACCACGCCCATCCATGTGCTGCTGACCATCCCGGACCACAACGTCCACATCCAGCTCACCGGCACGGTGACTTCTGCCAAGACGGTGCTCTCTCCCCCGGCTTCCCGGATGAGTGACGAGGACATCGCCACGCTGGCTCAGATACGCCAGAGCATCGAGTCTGTCTGGAAGATGATACAGTCCGCCGCCCAGACCACAAACTGAATGATACCAAAAAAGCAGACGCTTTGTGCAGCGTCTGCTTTTTTGGTTTGCGCTTTTCGTTGTCATGACCACAAAGAGAGAGGAAGTTCTTCTCAGTAATGCACGACATTGCCCGCATTGCGGATGCGTGCCAGCACCGGCTCTGCCTCCGGGCTGCGGAAATAGTCGAGGCTGGTCTTGGGCAGCAGCGTCTCGAGGGTATCCCAGTCGCCGCTCTGCAGGCACTGGCGGACGGTGGAAGCACTGATGGCCTTGCCGTTTGCTTCTTTGCGGGGTACAACGACACACTCAATGCCCGCTTTGGGCAGCTGCTCGCACATGATCTGGTTGTAAAGCCCCGTCACCTGACTGGCAGGCTCCTCGCCCACATAGCGGGCAGTGATGTTCAGCGCCGCCGCGATTTTCGTAAAGACGGCGAGGTCCAGCCGGGCGTGGCCGTCGATGACAGCGGCCTCATCCTTCAGGAAGTAGCTGGGGAAGGTGGCATTCGAGATGATGTAGGGGCCGCTGTCGTGGAGCACGACGTTGGGCAGATGGGCCACGCCCGCCTCCACCAGCTTCCTGCGCACGGCGAAAGGCACGAGGCTGGCGTCCTCACTGACCACGAACAGGTGGAGCGTGTCGCAGGCGGCAGCGGCTTTTTCCACAAGATACTGATGACCGAGGGTAAAAGGGTTCGCGTTCATGACGAGGGCCGCACTTTTGCCCTCGGTTTTGGTCTTTTCCAGATCGCGCAGATAGGCCCCGAAGCCGTCGCGGCGGTTCTCCATGAAGACAAGGGTATCCTCCACCCGGGCGATCTCGTAGAAGCCGAGGTCGCCGAAAAACTTGGAGCTTTTTACCTTGGTGTAGAGAAACAGGTGCATATTCCCCCGCGCACACTGCACTTCGATGAGGTGGGTGATGATCTGGTTCAGCAGACCCTCGCCCTGATGGGCGCTGCTGACGGCGAAGCACCGCAGGGTGTTGCCGAAGCAGCTGCCGGTGCCGATGACGTTGTATTCCTCGTCGAACATGGCGCAGATGTAGTCCAGATTGCCGTCGCGGCGGATGCCCTCCTGACCCAGCAGTGTGTCGATTTGGGCCAGAACGGTTTTATCGGTCGGATAGACCTGCGAAATGGTATATTCACTCATCGATATTCCCCTCAGTAGTAACAAAATGGAGCAGCCAGGTCAGCGCCAGCAGGTCGGCACTGCCGCCGGGCGAGAGATTTTCCGCAATGAACCGGTCATCCAGCGCCGCGAGCGCATCTTTATCCGGGTAAGGTGTCTGGGCCAGAAGGGCTTTCAGTTCTTCGGTGAGGGCCAGCTGACGCTCCCGGCTCGAGCGGGCAATGATGTTGGTATCGGTGCTGTTGGCCAGGATGGCCAGCAGTGCGCCGCCGCCGACGCGGTCGAAGTCGTAACCCTTGGCAAGGCCCTCTTCCAGCACCGGCAGACCGACATTCAGCACCGTGGGAAGTCCGGCTTCCACCTGCCCGCGCACACCGGTGATGCCGTACTGGATATAGAGCTTCTGGCCCACGGTGGCGGCGTTCTCGGCGGTGACGCCTGCAAAATCCTTCTCGGTCAGGCCCGCCGTCATGGCGGATGCTTCCGCCAGCACCCGGGCTGCATCCACCCAAAGGGAGCGATCGAGGCGTCCCAGCGCTGCGCAGACGATGCCCACCGAAAAGACAGCACCCTTATGGGTGTTGACGCCGCCGGTGGCATCCAGCATCTCGCCCTCGGCCTCACAACCCAGAGGCCGCAGGGCCGCGAAGGTCTCGGGCGCGGGCTGTTCCGCCGTCTCGCGGCCCGTCCGGGCGCAGGCTTCAAAATAGGGGTAGAGCGCCGCAGCGCTGTCCATGAAGGTGAACACATCCATGTCCCTGTGGCTTCCGCTGTTGCGCCGGTCCACAAGGCCGGGCTTTGGGGTGGTGGTCACTTCGTAGAGCAGGGCGCGGACGGCCAGACGGGCCGCGTCGGCGATGTCCTGCGCGTCCCGGGCCTCGGTCAGGATCTCCGTCGTCTTTTCCTGCAGTTCGGCCACGGTATGGATGCGGCGGCTGCTGCACACCTTAGCAGGCCCGCCGCAGATGAGACAGCGGCGGCCTTCGAGGTTTAGCTCTTCTCTGTCCACTTTGAGGCCGTCCGGGCGAATGACGTCCATGTCGAACAGTCGCCCCAGCGGGGTGGCGTCCTCGATGTCGGTGGTGAATTTCTTGATGGTCAGCGGGTCGGCGTCCAGCACATAGAATGCCTCGCAGCCGGTCACTTCCCGGACGGCGTCCTGATACAGCGGCGTCAGCTTTGCCCGCAGAAACTGCTGGCGCAGCAGCTGACGCCCCCGCGCAAAGCCCCGCCGGATGAGGGGCGAATCCTTTATCGGGCCGCAGATATTCATGGTAAAGCAGATGAGAGGCTTGTGGTACCGGGCCAGCAGCTCCTGCTGATACTGCACCCGGCGCTCCCGTGCATCCAGCATCTGGACCAGCGAAACAGTCGTTTCCATGTTTTTCTCCTCTCAGCGGTGCTTTTTGAGCATGTCCATAAAGAGCTGCACCTGCGGCAGTGCAGCGGCGTCTCTCTGGCAGAAAATATAGGTGCGCCGGACGAAGGGCTCACCGTTCTCGAAGGTGCAGGGCTTGACATAGCCCTTGAAGTTATCCAGCGCCACTTCCGGTATCAGCGCCCAGCCAAGGCCCCGCTCCACCATCTCGCGGCAGACCATGATGTTATCCACCACAAAATTGCCCGCATCGTTGGTCACGCCGTTCTCATAGCGCCAGCGGGCCATCTGGGCGCTGATGGTGGCGTCGCTGCTGTGGTCGATATAAAGGTAATCGGAGATGGGCCTGTCCTTGTTCTCCTCGCTGCAGATCAGGCAGATATTCTCCTGCGAGAGCAGGAACTGGGTACCGTCCCACGGATACTCGCCCCGCAGCACTGCCACGTCCAGCGAAGAGTCCAGCATCTGCTGATAGATGTTCCGGCTGTGGCCGGTGGCGATGTCGAGGCGTACCTTCGGGTAGGCTTTGTGGTACTCGGTCAGCACCTCGGGCAGGCGGTAGTAGGAGAAGTTCACCGAGATGCCGGCCCGCAGGGTGCCGCAGGCTTCGCCCTGGATGGAGGCCAGCTGGCGGCGCATCTTTTCCATCTCGCGGGCGGCGGCGGCGCTGTGGAGCAGCACCTGTTCACCGGCCGGCGTGAAGCGGATGCCCTGCCGCGAGCGCAGGACGATCTCCACCCCCAGCTCCTGTTCCAGCGCCTTGATGCGCTTGGACAGTGCCGACTGGGTCATGTACAGTTTGTCCGCTGCGTGGGTGATGTTGCGCGTCTCGTCCAGCGCGTGCAGCAGCTCGTAATCTTTTTCGTCCATCGTAGCTCTCCCCTTATTGCCCTTTATTTTTCTTATCATTCCTGTTTGCGCTTCATCCAGGCGCATTTTGCTCAGATTCCATATCTGTTATTCATAATACAACAGATTTCAGCAAATGAAAAGGGGGATATTCGCCTTGATTTTCCCGAAAGTTCATTCCAAGATGGAATAACTCAGCACTTTTCTTGCAGTTTTCTTAACCCTGCCTTAATTCCATCTTAATGCAGTGTTGTTGTACACAACATCTTCATTTTTTCTCTGCCGACAGACGGTCTTCCTCCCGCAGTACAGAAAACGCAGCTCTCTTTTCATTTTTGCCTGAAAAATCAGAAAAAGTCCAGTTTATTGGACATTATTTGCATTATCATAAAAACAAGAAAATACTCGTTTCTTTCTTCTTTGGCACATTGCAGATTTTTCCGTCTGCTTTTTGTGCAAAGTCCCGGAATTTTTCGTCGAAAAGCGCGTTTTGTTGACAGCCGCTTTTTGAAAAGCGTATCCTTATTGCAAACCAGAGTCAGGAGGTCATTTTATGGAGCACTCCACACGTCTTGCCCACATCAGCGAGGACGGCACCCGCACCCAGACCGTCTACGACCATCTCGCCGGCACTGCCAGACTGGCCGGTTCCTTCGCAGCTCCCTTCGGGGCGCAGAGCGAGGCCGAATTTGCCGCGTGGCTCCACGACGTCGGCAAGTACAGCGACGCCTTCCAGCTGCGGCTCAAAGGCGGCCCCAAGGTGGACCACTCCACCGCCGGGGCGCAGGAGGCCTGGGTTCGCCAGCATCTCCACACCGCCTTTGCCGTGGCCGGGCACCACAGCGGCCTGCCCGACGGCGGGAGCCCCGCCGATGACCCGGGCGACGCCACCTTGTTTGGCCGGAGCAAGAAGCCGGTAGCCCCCTACGACGGCTGGCAGGAAGTAACGCTCCCCGCCTCGACGCCGCCCGCGTGGGCCTGCGCCGACCCGCTGAGCCTCGCGTTCTTCACCCGGATGCTCTACTCCTGCCTCGTGGACGCCGACTTCATCGACACCGAGACCTTCATGGACGGCAAGGCCGCACCCCGGGGCAGCGGCACGGACATCGCCGCGCTGCGGGACATCGTCTCGGCACAGGCGCAGCGCTATCTCAGGGCCGAGTCGCCCTCGCCCGTCAGCATCCAGCGCAACACCGTCCTCCGCGCCTGCCTCGAGAAAGGCGCGCACGGCCCACAGGGGCTCTACACCCTCACCGTACCCACCGGCGGCGGCAAGACCTTCGCCTCCCTCGCCTTTGCGCTGGAGCACGCCGCCGCCCAGAAGATGAAGCGGGTCATCTATGTCATCCCTTATATGTCCATCATCGACCAGACCGCCGCCGTCTTCTCGGGCCTGCTGGGCGCAGAAAATGTTCTGGCCGACTTCTCCAACGCCGAGTACAAGACTGTTGAGCAGGACGACCTGACCCCCGCCCAGTACCGCCAGATGCTGGCCAGCGAAAACTGGGACGCCCCCGTCGTGGTGACGACTGCAGTGCAGTTCTTCGAGTCGCTCTACGCCAACCGCAGCAGCCGCTGCCGCAAGCTCCACAACCTCGCCGACAGCGTCATCATCTTCGACGAGGCGCAGACCCTCCCGGGCGACTACCTTGCCCCCTGCGTCAGCGCCATCGCCCAGCTCATCCAGCATTACCACTCCACGGCTGTCCTCTGCACGGCCACCCAGCCTGCCCTTGAGCCGCTGTTCCGGCGCTTTGCGCCGGAACTCCACCCGCAGGAGATCACGCCCGACGCGCCCCGCCTCTACGAAGTGCTCCGGCGCACTACACTGCAAGACCTCGGCACCCTGCCGCAGGAGGAGTTCGCCGCCCGGCTGGCAAATCATCCGCAGGTGCTCTGCGTGGTCAACCGCCGCAAGACGGCCCAGCAGCTCTATGAGTCCCTGCCCGCCGAGGGCAGCTACTGCCTGACCACCCTGCTCTGCGCCGCCGACCGCCGCCGTCAGCTGGACGACATCCGCCAGCGGCTGAAAGAGGGTCTGCCCTGCCGGGTGGTGTCCACCTCTCTCATCGAGGCGGGCGTGGACGTGGATTTTCCCGTCGCTTACCGGGAGCAGTGCGGTCTTGACTCGCTCTTACAGACTGCCGGGCGCTGCAACCGCGAGGGGCGACGGAGCGCAGAGGAAAGCATCGTCTACCGGTTCCGGCTGGACGAGTGTTCCACGCCCCAGATGCTCAGGCAGAACGTCAGCGCGCTGGACTACACCGCCCGGCATCAGGACACACTGGACACGCCCCGGGCCATTCAGCTCTACTTCAACGAGCTTTCCGAACTGCGCGGCCCCGACGCCGTGGACAAGCACGGCATTCTGGATGCCTTTCTCCGGGGCATCCGGGGCTGCCAGTTCCCCTTTGCACAGGTGGCGGAGGAATTCCGCCTCATCGAGAACGCTGCCCGCACGGTCTATCTGCCCGTCGGCGAGGGCGCGGCCCTCTGTGAACAGCTGCGCAGCGGTCATGTTACCCGGACGCTGCTGCGGAAGCTGGGCGTTTACAGCGTCTCCTGCTATAAGGACCAGTTCGACAAGCTCGACGCCGCCGGGGCGCTGGAACTGCGGCCCGATGGTTCCGCCATCCTCACCGACACCGGCTGCTACAGCGAAAAGACCGGCCTTGCCATGGATGTGGAGACCGGCATCGGCCTTTACTTCTAAAAAGAGAGAAGCGGCAAAGCATACGCCGCCTTGCCGCTTCTCTCTCAACGCATTTGACACTAATCAAATATTTCAACCCGCATCGGCGGCATAAATACCGCCAACGACACAACTAGTATAGGTCAGAACCGACCTGTCCGCAACATTTTTTTGCACATTTTATTGACAAGCCCTCTACAAAGTGCTATATTGAAGTCAAGGAGACATGTCAAACGCATTTGAACTAAACAAATGAAATAATTTTTGAAAGAGGTGGTTGCAATGGCTGACATTTATCTTAGTCTGAAAATTCAACTTCACCCGGAAAGGAGGCAATGCTGATGTCCATGCTCATTGAAGTATGGGGCAGCTACGGGTGCTTTACCCGCCCCGAGATGAAGACCGAGCGCGTGAGCTACGACATGCCCACCCCGTCCGCTGCGCGGGGCCTTGTGGAAGCCATCTACTGGCACCCCGGGCTGCGTTATACGGTTGACCGCATCTATCTGCTCAAGCCCTTCGGCCTTGACCCCGTGGATGAAGTGTCCACGGAGGAATACACCCAGCGGCCCATCCGGTTCACCAACATCCGGCGCAACGAGGTCAAGTCCACCCTGCTGTCCTCCGCCGCCCTCAGTGCGGCCAAAGGCGGCACGCCGCCGGTGCTCTACACCCCGGAGGACATCCAGCAGCGGGCCGCGATGGTCCTGCAGGACGTCCACTACGTCATCGAGTGTCACTTTGATTTGACGGACAAGGCCGCCCCCAGCGACAATCCCGGCAAGTTCCAGGACATCCTGCGCCGACGCCTGCGCAAAGGCCAGTGCTATCATCAGCCCTGTTTCGGGTGCCGGGAGTTCCCGGCCAACTTCCGGGAGTGGCCGGGCGGCAGCATTCCGGCGCTGAAGGTCACGCAGGACCTCGGCTTCATGCTCCACAGCCTCGATTACTCTGATCCGGCCAACATCCGCAGCCAGTTCTTCCGCGCAAAGCTGGTGGACGGCGTGATGGAATGCCGGGACGTGGAGGTGTTTACATGATACTCCAAGCACTCACCGCCTATTATGAACAGCTCTTGAAGCAGGGCAAGGTGGAGGCCCCCGGCTGGGACAGCCGCTTCAAAGTCAGCTATGAACTGCGCCTCGGCCCCGACGGCCAGCTCCTCGCCCTCAACGACCTGCGGCAGGAAGTCCCCAAGGGCAAAAAGACCGTCATCGCCCCCCGTGAACTCCCTGTCCCCCACCGGGTCAAACGCGCCTCCGGCGTCGCCGCAAACTTTTTGTGCGACAATACGTCCTATCTGCTGGGCGCAGACGAAAAGGGCAAGCCTGAGCGCTCCCGCCAGTGCTTCGAAGCCTGTGCCGCCCTCCACCACAAGGTGCTCGACGGTGTGGACTCCCCTGCCGCCAAAGCCATCCTCGCCTTTTTTGACAGCTGGAACCCCGCTGCGGCATCTACCCACCCGCTGCTGGCAGAGCAGTGGGCCGACCTGAACAACAACGCGAACCTTGTGTTCGGCTACGAATCCCCCGACGGCGCCCACTGGCTGGCCACCACAGATGACGCCATCCGGACCGCATGGCAGTCCGCCTTTGACACCTCCGATGCAGACGCCGAGACGGCCCGCTGCCTCATCACCGGCAAAGAGGCCGGCATCGCCCGCATCCACCCCGCCATCAAAGGTGTGATGGGCGCACAGGCCGCCGGTGCGGCACTGGTCTCCTTCAACGCACCCGCTTTCTGCTCCTATGGCCATGAGCAGGGTGCCAACGCCCCCGTCAGCGAGTACGCGGCTTTCGCCTACACCACGGCCCTCAATCTGCTGCTGGCTGACCGGAACTGCTGTCAGCGCATCGGCGACACCACCATCGTCTGCTGGGCCGAAAACGCCGCTCCCGCCTACTCAAACGCCATGCTGATGTTTTTCTGCGGCGGTTCCGAGGCGCGCGGCGTCTCGGAAAGCGACCTTGCCGCCGCACTGAAAGCCCTTTCTCAGGGACGTCCCGTCTCCTTCCTCGATGACAAGCTGGACCCGAACCAGAACTTCTATGTGCTGGGCATCTCGCCCAACGCGGCCCGGCTCTCCGTCCGGTTCTTCCTGCACAGCAGCTTCGGACAGTTTGCCAAAAATCTGCAGGACCACGCCGACCGGCTCGAAATCACCCGCCCCGCCTTCGACAAGCGGGAAAACCTGTCAGTCTGGGCGCTGGCGCAGGAGACGGTCAACCAGAGATCCCGGGACAAAAATCCATCGCCCCAGCTGGTGGGCGACCTGCTCCGGGCCATCCTCACCGGCGGCCCCTATCCCGCCACCCTGCTCAACGGCGTGACCCTCCGCATCCGGGCCGAACGGGAAGTCACCCGGGGCCGCGCCGCCATCCTGAAAGCCTACTATCTCCGCAACTACCCCACCGAGCTCAACAAGGAGGTATTTACCGTGAGCCTGAACGAAAGCAGCAATGTCCCCTATGTTCTGGGGCGTCTCTTCTCTGTGCTGGAGACGATCCAGAGCGTCGCCAATCCCGGCATCAACGCCACCATCAAAGACCGGTACTTCAACTCGGCCTGTGCCACCCCGGCAACGGCTTTCCCCACGCTGGTCAAGCTGGCTCAGAAGCATCTGCAGAAGATGAGCACCCCCAACGAGGTGCATTTCAGCAAACAGCTCACCGAGCTGATGGCCCAGCTGCCTGAGACAGGCTTCCCGGCACGGCTCAGTCTGCCGGAGCAGGGTGCCTTTGAGATCGGCTACTACCACCAGACCCAGAAACGCTACGCCAAAAAGAATGAGGAGGAATAAACCATGTCTGAGCCCATCAAGAACCGCTATGATTTCGTCATCCTGTTCGACGTCGAGAACGGCAACCCCAACGGCGACCCCGACGCAGGCAATATGCCCCGCATCGACCCCGAGACGGGCTACGGTCTGGTGACCGACGTCTGCCTCAAGCGGAAGATCCGCAACTATGTCGAGACCCTGAAAGAGGACGAAAAAGGCTACCGCATCTACATCAAGGACGGCGTTCCCCTCAACCGCAGCGACGCCGAGGCCATCAAAACTCTGGGCATCGACCCCGACCTGAAAGCCGCCAAAAAGGCCGACCCCGACATCGATGCCAGGCTGCGGGACTATATGTGTGAGAACTACTTCGACATCCGCACCTTCGGTGCTGTCATGACCACCTTCGTCAAGGGTGCGCTGAACTGCGGTCAGGTGCGCGGCCCCGTCCAGCTGAGCTTTGCCCGCTCGGTGGACCCCATCGTCCCGCAGGAAGTCACCATCACCCGCGTGGCCATCACCACCGAGGCCGACGCCGAGAAGAAGGGTACTGAGATGGGCCGCAAGCACATCGTGCCTTACGCCCTCTATCGCGCCGAGGGCTATGTCTCGGCCAACCTCGCCCGGAAGACCACCGGCTTCTCCGAGGATGATCTGAAACTTCTGTGGACTGCCATCCTGAATATGTTCGAGAACGACCACAGCGCCGCCCGCGGCAAGATGGCCGTGCGGGAGCTCATCGTGTTCAAGCACGATTCTGAGCTGGGCAATGCCCCGGCCTACAAGCTCTTCGACTCCGTCACCGTCCAGCGCAAGCCCGATGTGGACGCCGCCCGCAGCTACCGCGACTACACCGTCACGGTGGCAGACACTCTGCCGGAAGGAGTCACCTGCGAGAGGCTGTCCTGATGGCCGGCCCGGACGACTGGCTGCCCCTGTCGGGCATCCAGCACTTCTGCTTCTGCCGCCGCCAGTGGGCGCTCATCCATCTGGAACAGCAGTGGGCGGAGAACCGCCGCACCGTCGAAGGCCAGCTCGACCACGCCCGCTGCCATGACGCAAACCAGACCGAACGGCGCGGCGGCCTGCTCATCACCCGAGGGATGCAGGTGGTCAGTCGTCGGCTTGGCCTGAGCGGAAACTGCGATGTCGTCGAGTTCCGGGCCGGCCCGGAGGGCATCCCGCTGCAAAACGCGGAAGGGCTCTGGAAGCCCATGCCTGTCGAGTACAAGCATGGCCGCGCCAAGGCCAGCGACGCCGACCGGCTGCAGCTCTGCGCACAGGCCATGGCGCTGGAAGAGATGCTGGTGTGCAGCATCCCGGAGGGTGCGCTCTTCTACGAGGAAACGCGGCGGCGGGAGGTCGTGCCGCTGACCGAAGAACTGCGCCAGGCCACCCAGAAGATGGCCGATGAGATGCACGCCTATTTTGCCCGGGGCTATACCCCCAAGTCGAAGCCCGGCATCCACTGCAGCGCCTGCTCCCTCAAAGAGCTCTGCCTCCCCGTGCTGTATCAGCGTGCCGACCCGAAAGCCTATCTCCGCGCCCATCTGGACGAGATGCAGGAGGCCGCGCCATGAGAAAGTTTTTGAACACGCTCTACGTCCTCAACAAGGACGCCTACCTTTCCCTCGAGGGGGAGAACATCGTCCTGCTCTGCAACAAGGCTGAAATCGGCCGGGTCCCGCTTCACAGGCTGGAAGGCATCGTCTGCTTCAGCTATCCCGGCGCAAGCCCTGCCCTGATGGGCAAATGCGCCTGCCTCGGGGTCGATTTGAGTTTTTTCAGCCCGCAGGGACGCTTTCTGGCCCGGGCCGTAGGCGAAGAACAGGGCAACGTCCTGCTGCGGCAGACCCAGTACCGCATCGCAGACAGCGAGGCAGAGAGTTGTCTCTATGCGCGCAATTTTATCCTGGGCAAAGTCTATAACGCCCGCTGGGTGCTGGAACGGGCCACCCGCGACCACCCCCAGCGGGTGCCGGTGGAACAGCTCAAGCGCACCAGCGCTCAGCTGGCGGCAGCGCTGCCCCTCATCGAGCAGTGCGACGACCTCGACCAGCTTCGCGGCCTGGAGGGCGAGGCGGCACAGCGGTATTTCGACTGCTTTGATTCGCTCATCCTGCAGCAGCACGATGATTTTTCTTTCGCTGGCCGAAGCCGCCGCCCGCCGCTGGACAATACCAATGCCCTGCTCTCCTTCGCTTATTCGCTTCTGGCCTCCGACTGCACGGCGGCTCTTCAGAGTGTGGGCCTCGACCCCTACGTCGGTTTTCTCCACCGCGCCCGGCCCGGGCGCAGGAGCCTCGCCCTCGACCTCATGGAAGAACTGCGCACTGTTTACGCAGACCGCTTCGTGCTCTCCTGCATCAACCAGAAAATCATGACGCCGAAGCATTTCCAGAAGCAGGAGAACGGGGCCGTCCTTCTCACCGATGAGGGCCGCCGCGCCTTTCTGGGCGGGTGGCAGACCCGCAAGCAGGAGACTATCACCCACCCGTTCCTGAACGAAAAGCTTCCGTGGGGCCTCGTGCCTTATGTGCAGGCTCTGCTTCTGGCTCGCACCCTGCGGGGCGATATGGAGCTTTACCCGCCATTTTTCTGGAAGTGAGGGATGTGTATGCTGGTCCTTATCACCTACGACGTCAATACCGAAACTCCTGCCGGGCGCAAACGTCTGCGCAAAGTCGCCAAGCGCTGCGTGGACCACGGCCAGCGGGTGCAGAACTCCGTGTTCGAGTGTCTGCTGGATGCCGCGCAGTATGCCGTTCTCAAGGCGGAGCTGACGGCCCTCATCGACCCCGCGCTGGACAGCCTGCGCTTCTACCAGCTGGGCAACAACTATAAGAGCAAGGTGGAGCATATCGGCGTTCATCCGCCCTTCGAGCAGGACGGTCTGCTGTTGTTCTGAGTTTTGCGCCCCGGTGCGAAGGGTGAGTCCTCAGCATCTTTCCGGCACCTTCGCACCGGATTTTCGAGTCGTTTTGCATGATTTGGATAGTTCTTTGATCCGTTGTAAATCAAAGCTCTTCTAAATTCGTGCAGAATGTTGTATAATTTGTTTGAAAATAGAGATTTTGTCTCTGTTTTTGCTGTCGCCCTCCTCGCGGAGGGCGTGGATAGAAATCCGTACTGGTCACTAAAGAGGTATCCGTCCGCTGGTCGCCCTCCTCGCGGAGGGCGTGGATAGAAATGTTAAAAGGCTCAGGAAAGCCACAGGAGAAGCTCGTCGCCCTCCTCGCGGAGGGCGTGGATAGAAATACCTACAAGACCGTCGCCTTCAACTGGGTAAAGGTCGCCCTCCTCGCGGAGGGCGTGGATAGAAATCATCCAAGCCGTGCTCAGAGTTGGGAGTGTGTCGGTCGCCCTCCTCGCGGAGGGCGTGGATAGAAATTGCCCATCCGCCTGCCGGTGCCGTCACCTGCGGCGTCGCCCTCCTCGCGGAGGGCGTGGATAGAAATATTTTGCCTGCTCCTTTCGCGTCTGCGGGGCTTGGTCGCCCTCCTCGCGGAGGGCGTGGATAGAAATTCTTGGGCAGAGCCAACAAGCGCAGGGCATGCAGAGTCGCCCTCCTCGCGGAGGGCGTGGATAGAAATTGCTATGATGATGTTGCCCATGCCCCATATTTTGGTCGCCCTCCTCGCGGAGGGCGTGGATAGAAATTTTTGGTGATATTGCTGTATCTGGGTGTTGTGCGTCGCCCTCCTCGCGGAGGGCGTGGATAGAAATATTCTTTAGCCTCTGCTGCTTCTGTTGCTTTCGGTCGCCCTCCTCGCGGAGGGCGTGGATAGAAATTTGATGGTTTTGGAACCATTGGTCTCCGAGTCCCGTCGCCCTCCTCGCGGAGGGCGTGGATAGAAATCACCTTTGTAGATTTCTCCTGTTTCGGTGTCTTGGTCGCCCTCCTCGCGGAGGGCGTGGATAGAAATTTGGACATGGATGTTTCCTTGTCCTTTAGCTGCTGTCGCCCTCCTCGCGGAGGGCGTGGATAGAAATAAAATTGCACTCACCGACGAACACAACATCATGAGGTCGCCCTCCTCGCGGAGGGCGTGGATAGAAATCCCTCAGAAAGCGGGTGAACATGTAACTATTCCGCGTCGCCCTCCTCGCGGAGGGCGTGGATAGAAATACTACCGGCTGGTGAAGCTGGCAAAATTCGACGAGTCGCCCTCCTCGCGGAGGGCGTGGATAGAAATAACCGAAGAAGCATGTATGAACAAATGGGTTATAGTCGCCCTCCTCGCGGAGGGCGTGGATAGAAATCGAAGCTTGCGATGAATTTGTCCACATCGTTGTCGTCGCCCTCCTCGCGGAGGGCGTGGATAGAAATATCGTCGTGAGCAGCGAATAGTCTCGCTTGAATGTCGCCCTCCTCGCGGAGGGCGTGGATAGAAATACACGGCAGCGTTCTCCATGACCACGATGTCCCGTCGCCCTCCTCGCGGAGGGCGTGGATAGAAATTACTATCCCGTCTTTGCAAACCTGGGAGAACAGGTCGCCCTCCTCGCGGAGGGCGTGGATAGAAATCGGTCTATCATGGCTCACCCGTCTCCGCCATCAGGTCGCCCTCCTCGCGGAGGGCGTGGATAGAAATGATCCGTACCATTGCATTTTTCTCCCTTTACGCACGTCGCCCTCCTCGCGGAGGGCGTGGATAGAAATACCCTCGACATCTCCACCACCGACGGGCGGGTGGGTCGCCCTCCTCGCGGAGGGCGTGGATAGAAATAACTTCCGCATTTCCGTCAGCCGTGGTGCATCCGGGTCGCCCTCCTCGCGGAGGGCGTGGATAGAAATAGAGTGCCATCGGCGCGGACGAGGCGGGCGAGTGGTCGCCCTCCTCGCGGAGGGCGTGGATAGAAATCATACTCTCTCGTCTTCCCACCCAAAAAATACAGTCGCCCTCCTCGCGGAGGGCGTGGATAGAAATTCGGTAACGGTCAGAGTATCGCCGTCGGCATCGGTGGTCGCCCTCCTCGCGGAGGGCGTGGATAGAAATCACACACCGGTCACGGTCAGGCCGTCCAGACTGCGTCGCCCTCCTCGCGGAGGGCGTGGATAGAAATAACCTGTCCGCCAAACAGAACAGCAGCTTTTCCAGGTCGCCCTCCTCGCGGAGGGCGTGGATAGAAATCGAGATGTTCCGGCGCAGCACCCGCAAGCGGCGTGGTCGCCCTCCTCGCGGAGGGCGTGGATAGAAATTACTTGCAGCAGCGTCCGCAGCCTACCGCATCAAGTCGCCCTCCTCGCGGAGGGCGTGGATAGAAATTGAAATGCAGGGCGCCCGCATTGAAAGCTGTGAGGTCGCCCTCCTCGCGGAGGGCGTGGATAGAAATAAGCTCACCTACGGCACGGTGGAAGATCTGCCGTGTCGCCCTCCTCGCGGAGGGCGTGGATAGAAATCTATATCGCTCTCGCCGGTTTACCATATCTCAGGTCGCCCTCCTCGCGGAGGGCGTGGATAGAAATACTGGCTCTCTGGCGGGACTTGCTGGCCCGCTGACGTCGCCCTCCTCGCGGAGGGCGTGGATAGAAATGTCCTCCTCCTAGTCGATAGTCTCCCGTGTTGCGCTCGTCGCCCTCCTCGCGGAGGGCGTGGATAGAAATCGAATAGCCGTTCTGTTGACTTCGATTGTAAAGTGTCGCCCTCCTCGCGGAGGGCGTGGATAGAAATATCCGGCGCTTCGTGCAGCAGCACTGCAGTTCCGGACGTCGCCCTCCTCGCGGAGGGCGTGGATAGAAATTTCTACAACCCCGCCCTCGTGACCAGCGACTTCGTCGCCCTCCTCGCGGAGGGCGTGGCTAGAAATAACGAGCGCGACGACAAGGTCGCCGAGCGTAATTTGTCACCCTCCCCGCGGAGGGTACGGATAGAAATCAGTTTCCACCGCGAATCGGGCATCGCCACAATTTTTCCAAAAAGGAGTTTTCCATGCATACAGTTTCCCTCACCCATCAGCTCGTCGCCATCCAGGACGACTTTGACCTCGACAAGATCATCGAAAGCGGCCAGTGCTTCCGGCCACAAAAGCTGTCCGACGGGCGCTACCGTTTTCTTTCCGGCGGCGCACTTCTTTATCTGACTCCGCTGGGCGATGGTCAATACGACGCCGCATGGTATGGCTCAGATCGGGAGTACTGGGCCGACTACTTTGATTTGGGCCGGAACTATGCCGCGCTGCGGTGCAGCTTGGCGGGACAGAGCAGCTATCTGGACAAATCGCTCGATTTCGGGCAGGGCATCCGAGTCCTGCATCAGGATCCATGGGAAATGCTCATCACCTTTCTCATCTCCCAGCGCAAGAGCATTCCGGCCATCCGCACCGCCGTGGAACACCTTGCCCGGTGCTGCGGCGAACCTCTCAGTGCCGAAGGCGATGAAGTTTTCCTCTTCCCTACCCCGCAGCAGCTCTGCGGCCTCTCTGAGGCGCAGCTGATGGGCTGTGGTCTGGGCTACCGCACCCGTTACATCCAGAACGCTGCCGCTCAGGCTTCCAGCGGCACACTCGACCTCGGTGCTCTGGCGGCGCTGCCCGACGACGCGCTCTTTTCCCGCCTCCTCGAGCTGGACGGCGTCGGCAAAAAGGTAGCAAACTGCGTCTGCCTCTTTGGCTATGGCCGTACCGCGATGGCTCCTATTGATGTCTGGATACAGCGACTCATTGATGAGGAATTCGGCGGCCACGACCCTTTTCCTTCCTATGATCAGCAGGCTGGCATCGTACAGCAGTACTTGTTCTACTACAAACGCAGCACCAGCCGCAGCGTCGTTCACAAAAAATAAAAAAAGTTGTTGACAACTCTCCTTTCAGCTGGTATAATAACACACGTCGTCAGGGACGACACAGGCTATGGGGGATTAGCTCAGCTGGGAGAGCGCTTGCATGGCATGCAAGAGGTCAGCGGTTCGATCCC
>ENA-OWRC01000995-OWRC01000995.1-human-gut-metagenome-genome-assembly--contig:-NODE-995-length-31456-cov-10.415337_pt1 | contig 31456 bp, 28 predicted proteins | sample MGYA00248268_ERZ651895 | MGnify/ENA primary metagenome ERZ651895 (study PRJEB26924, sample SAMEA4378242) | human gut metagenome | biome: human gut; feature: human-associated habitat; material: faeces...
ACGTTGTATGAGTGTTGATTTTAGCTTTATATCCTAATTTATTAAATGTGTCTTTGATTAATAAAAGTCTGAACTATTTTTTCGATATCTTGCTCACGTAATCTATTTTTGCTTCCGTCTTTCTTATATCCTCGACTAGCATCAATTAAGAAAATACCTTCTCTAGTATCTGCGTTTTCTTTATCAATAATTATGATACAAGCAGGAATTCCAGTTCCATAAAATAAATTTGGAGGTAGACTAACTACTCCTTTAATATATCTTTTTTCTAGAATCTTTTTCCTAATCGTTTCTTCTGAATTGCCTCTGAAAAGAACCCCGTGTGGCATAACTATTCCGGCCTTACCATTGCTATCTAAAGATTTTAAAACGTGCAAAAACCACGCATAATCGCCGTTCTTTTCAGGTGGTATTCCATAACCGTTAAAGCGCTTATATTTATCTTCTTCTGGCTTTATACCATCTGTCCACGCTTTATCAGAAAATGGTGGATTCATAACGATGAAATCGAATTTTTTTAGTTCCCCAAATTCGTCTAGATAATGAGGAGAAGAAAGAGTACTTCCACTCTTTATCTCACCGGTACCTTTATTGTGCAATATAAAATTCATTTTTGCTAAACCGGCAGTATCTGAATATTTTTCCTGTCCAAAAATCGAAACTATAGAATTTCCATTTTCATCAACCGGAGCTTCATCGGCGGCACGAATTAATAGGCTACCACTTCCAGCCGCTGGATCATATAAGGTCCATTTCTTTATAGGTGATTGTTTGATATTACCAATTCCAATCAATCGAGCGATAACACGAGATACTTCGCTTGGAGTATAAAATTGTCCTTTGCTTTTACCAGATTCTTGAGCAAATTTCATCATAAAATATTCATAAGCATCACCAATGATATCATCGCCACTTGCTCGATTTTTTCTGAAATCTAACGATGGATTTTGGAAAACTGCAATAAGTCCTGAAACTTTATCTACAAGTTCTTTTCCAGATCCCAACTCTTCTGGATTGTTGAAACTAACATCAGGTAAAGAACCTTGAAGGTGGTTATCTTCAAGGAATTTTTGCAATATTTTATCTACTCGTTCACCAACATCACTTTTTCCCTTTGCCGAAATCAAATCGTCAAAAGAAGCACCTTTACTAACTTTAAATTCTGCAAATGGTTGCTCTTTATACTTATCAGAAACATATTTAAAAAATAATAAAACTAGTACGTAGTCTTTATATCTTGATGGTTCAACTCCGCCTCTAAGCTTATTACAAGCTTCCCATAGTGTTGAATATAATTCGGATTTTTTAACTGCCATAAACTATCATCCTCCATATTTATGTCTTTTGTTGTATCGATTTTTACTTTATCGCGCTCTTTCCACTTTTTACCCATTCATCTAATTCCGATCGTTTAAACTTCCATAATCGTCCAATTTGATGAGCGGGAATATCTTCTTTTTGCTTTATCCATTTCCGCAATGTAACAGGTTTGATATTTAGATATTTAGCAGCTTCTTCTAGACTAATGTAATTGTCATCATTAACGTTTTTCATATTAACTACCTCGCATCCTTTTCTAAAAGCGCCTATATATCGATTATTATATCAAAATTGAATATTGTTTAGAATGATTTTAATCATATTATTTAATATTTAATGGTATTTAATTGTATTCTATCGGAGAAAATATGTAAAAATCGCTCAAGCTGATGAGCGATTCATTTTAATAGGCTGGTAGTCCATAACCATAGATAACGCTACTACCAGCAGAGTATGTTCTTTGTCTGCACGAATCTCCTATTGAGTTTCCCTCAATTGTATAAACTATTCCATTTTCACATTTCTCGACGATGCCTACGTGGTCAGTTATTCCGTCTCCTTCCCAATCAAAGAAAATTATTGCTCCAGCAGTCGGCTCAATTGAACCATCTGCCCATTGACCTCGTTCCATAAACCATTGTGAACCTAAAACACATCCTGCAAATTTAGGAATAACACCTGCGTCGATATAACCACATTCGTTTGCGCACCAAGACACAAAACAAGCACACCATTCAACACGTGAGCTAAACCCATACCAAGACCAATATGGTTGTCCTCCAACATTGCCTACTTGAGATAAAGCAACCGTAACAATCTCACCATCCACTGTCCCAATTCCATATAAGACTTGTGACCATAGCATGTTATTTTCTTCATCTAAAAGTTCTGCTAGATATTTTTGTTGCGTCATATCAAAACTGTATTGCTCAATCATTTCATCAACTGTCTTATGCGATACAGTGATATATAGATAGGTTTGTGTTACTTCATCTTCTGTTTCGATGATGTTGCCTTTTCCGTCATCCGTTTCAGTTACTACAGTTTCTGTTCTCGTTTCTGTACTTGAATCAATTTCGTGCATCTCCCAAAAGATATCTTTAAGTAGTTCTTTCTTTTCTTCATTCATCGTCGCTACTTCTTGAGGATTATTTTCGTCAGTATTGACTTTAACAGAGTATATCGCTAGAACATCCTTCCAAACAGCACGGCTACCGCTCATTTCTAGAACATCATATTCAACTGATTCTTTGATATCATCGAGTTTGTCTTCATATTCTGTGTTGATTTCTCTGACAACATCCTTCATTGTCATTCCTGTACCAGAATCTTCCCCTGAAAAGAAAATACCAAATACTGATCCACACACTAAGCCAATCAAAACAATCACCACAATTACCATCGTAGCTAGCCATCCTCCAGCAAGCAGTGCAGTTATAAAGGACTTAAGTGCAAGAATTATCTTCCTAACATATGAAGCTAATGCTTTAGCTGCTTTTTTAGAATTTTGTGCCGCTTTCTTTGCTCTTTCTTTAAACACCGTTGCTGATTTACTAGCTTGTTTAGCAGCATTTTTAGTAGCCGTTATATTTTGGGATGATGTTTTGATTGTTTTGGACGATGTCTTAATCGTTTTATCCGTAGTTTTAATACTTTGACTAGCACCGGCTGTGTTTGGTACATCTCGAATAGTTGCTTTAGTCGCATCCTTTTGCTTAATTAAAGACTTAATACCTTGTTTTGATTTGAACTGTTCTTTAGCTTCTTGTCCTGTCTTGATACGATTGGTTAGCTTATTCTTCGTTTCTATAAAGCTATTACGTCCGATCTTATTTGCTTTTGATAACCCAGATTTAGAAATACTTTCAATAGAGTATTCAGCATTATTAGCAGCGTACTCTTGGGCCGATTCACCACTACTATCGCTTGCTTGCTTTATTCTATCTTTGGAATTGATAAACTTATTTTTGATCTTCTGTGTCCCAACAACAGCTTTATCTATTGTTCGTATCGTCTTTTTACTTGAATCTTTAGTCTTTATATCTTTCACTTGTTATCTCCTTTTCTACATAACAAAAAGAGCGTATAAGCCATATATTTCTATAAAGCCTATACGCATCAATGATTAGTCTTTTAAGGTTTCACCAGGTTTGGTCGTCATCAACTTATATAACCTGGTATTCTTTGGAAATTTATTGGCAAAAGGAACAAGAGAAGATCCGACTTTAATAAGTCCATGACCTGCATCCACATTAGTTATATACGATAGCTGCAGATCTGAGATATTTAAAAGTTTTGCAAGCTCAACTCTATCAGTAGATGCTTGATTGAGCATAATGATAAATTCGGAGTTTGCTAACATCGTTCTAGCTGTGTGACTTTGAAGTAGATCATCTACGTTTTGTGTGATACCACTAGCATATGCACCATACTTTCTTACACGTTTCCAAAGGGTAAATAAGAAGTTAGCAGAGTATTCGTGTTGGAATAATAAATAGATCTCATCTATAAAGATAAAGGTATGTTTCCCTTTAGCTCTATTTTGGGTGATTCTATTGAATATACTATCAAGCACTACAAGCATACCGATAGGCATCAACTGTTTACCTAAGTCTAAGATGTCATAACAGATCAATCTATTATTAGTATCAACATTTGTTTGTTTGGCAAACGTATTAAGCGAACCGTTAGTAAATAATTCGATTGCTAAAGCTATTTCTTTAGCTTCAGGCTCATCTTGTGATAAAAGTTCTGCCCTAAAGTCTTGAAGAGTAGGAGGGGTGCCTGAGTAATTATTTTGCTGATAAGTTCGATAAACACTAGCGGTACATCGGTCTATGATAGACTTTTGTTTTGCACCTAGATTATTGCCACCAATGAGTTGCTCACATAGTGACATAATAAATTCGCTTTTCAAGATAACTGGGTTTGCGCCATCACCATATTCTCGATTCATATCCATCGCATTGATATGATTAGGCGAAGTAGCAGAAATATTGATGATCTCTCCACCCATCGCTTTAACAAGCGAAGAGTATTCTCGCTCTGGGTCGATGATAATAATATCAGCATCAGAGGATAACATCTGATTGATGATTTCTCCTTTTGCGGCAAATGATTTACCACCACCAGATACACCAAGAATAAACTCATTTCCGTTTAATAGCTGCTTTCTATCGGCGATGATCATATTCTTACTAATGACATTTTGTCCATAGTAGATTCCGTTTTCGTGATAGATATCCTGAACTCTAAAGGGGATAAATACCGCAAGACTTTCGGTTGTCAGCGTTCTGAATACATCAATCTTTCGTGTGCCATAAGGCATCGCTGTATTGAGTCCATCCATTTGCTGTTATTTTAACGTAGCAAACTGACAAAGATGTTTTCTTGCGGTAGTCAGAATCGATTCTGTGTCATTATCAAGTTGCTCTTTTGTATCAGCAGTATGAACCATCGTAATGACCGCGAACATCATCCTTTGATCTCGAGTCGTTAAATCGTCTAAGAACTCCTTCATTTCTCTTTTCTGCTGCTCCATATCGTAAGGAACAGTAGCTGAAAAGTTATTATTTGAGTTCTGTCTTCTTTGCCAATTAGTAATATTTGTTTCTACACCCAACAATCTGTTTTCAGCTTCTCTAACTGCTTCGTCTGTAGAAATAGGGATAACATCTATCGACATCATCAAATTTCGGTTCATATCTGTCAATTCTGCAACCATACTGTCTTTGATAAAGGATGCATATTCTCTAAGAAAGAGAACTCGCCCATAGCGATTTCCCATCTTGAAATAGTCACTTTTGAATTCCATTGTATCTGGGCATATATAGTCTTTGAAATCGTGACCTTTCTTTCTGGTTGCTTTTAAGTTAAAGCAAAATGAACTTTCTTCTCCAGTCCTAAAGAAATCGTGGACGATTCGAAGTCTTTCTTCGCTTTCAAGTTCCACACATTTGCTGCCGAGTCTAGAAAAATGTGCAATCAAATCAGCACCTACTCTAGCAAAGTATTGTCTTGCATCATCAATATTTTTCTTATTGATAGAAATAGTCACATACTTATCTTGTACGATGGCATTTGATCCGGTCGCTTTATCTAAAAGGATCTTGTTATATTCTTTTCGGTACTCGTTAAGATCATCATCTTTTTCTTCGATCAGGATCGTCTTTTCGAAGTCCAAACGATTTAAACGTCGATTGTTGATGGTGATCTTTGTTGTTGCACCGCTGTCAAAAGAATTAAGAAGTTCTGAATATTCCAAAAACATAGCTTCCTTGTCCTCTCGACTAGCAACAGCATAATTGATATCCGAAAACTTAAAAGATTTGGAATATTTATCCTTACCAACCTTAAATATGCCATCATCATAAATAACTTTGATTGGAATAACATCTTGAACGCCTTTAGGAACAACGAATTTCTCTTTGTCTTGTTTTAACATATTGGAAATTGTCTTAATCATTTTTCTTCTTTGCCTCCTTATGTTTCTTATCGATTAATGGTTTGAGCATTGAATAGTAGATATTTGTATTCTTAAATAGCAACTTCTTTGGCATTTTCACCTCGGACTTATACCAGGCATAAATAGCTTTTTCTGCAGTCATTCCGTTGTATTTGATAAAACCTAATGCCGCAAATGGCGCTGCAGCTATAATGCATAGCCAAGACAGTGTTTCTATACCAAAATAGGGTTTCAATAAAAAGAAAACTCCTACAGCTACTAAACACGCTAGAAACGAAAAAATGCATTGTCTTAGTGACAACCCAAAAAACATCGATTCGGTATAGTCTCTTATCTCTCGATTGATTTTTACTTCCATTTTTAATTCACTCCTCCATATAAAAAGACCAGCAGAGATGCTGATCTTGTGGCTTGCTAATTAGACATAAATCTATTTAACAGTTTTTCAAGCGAAAGCCTTAGTTTTTCGCTTTCTTCTGCAGTGATTGAACCGTCATATCGAATTGCTTTTCGATTTACTCTTTGCAAAAATAACGATTCATCACGGCATAATCTTTTTAGGCGCTTGTATAGTCCGTATGAGCTTTCGTGAATCACTAAGAATTCTCTTGCGGAAATTTCTCCTAGAACAAATTCTTGAACATTCGTAAGCAACTCCATAAAAACACCTGTTTGCGCGGAATATAATTCTTCCATAATGATTCCTCCTTCATATTCTTATTAGTAAGGAATCAGCAAAAATCCTAAAAATTTATCAAAAAATTTATAGTCCCATCATTTCTCTGATGATCCGATCACTCATCTTTACGGTTCCTACAAGCACCAACATATTAAATGCAAGTTGCCCGATATATGACCAAACCTGCGTAACAGCCGCTGCACTTGTATCGACGACAGGCGGTGTAGAAGCGAAAAGAGAGAATATGATACAAGCTAGTAAAATGACCGCGCCTTCTAGTAATACAGCACTATAACTTCTTATAAAGCTTTTACCTACATTTTGTGATGGCTCACCTGCAAAGGTTGATAATGGAATAGGGGCAAGCGCTGTATACATATAAAGCTTAAAGAATCTGCCATATACCGTCATTATCAAAATGAACGATAGAACTGTTACCAATAATCCTCCGATAAGAGTGACCGCCCATAGAGGGATACTTTCAAAGAAACCACAGTTTTCAATGGTATCAATCATCTCCTGTGGTAATGTCGTTGATTCTATGCCTCCAAGTCCTGAAGCCGTCATTATGGAAGAAATCGTACCTTGAACTATATCAAACAGCGCTAACATCAACTCCATCCCATAAGTTACGACTCCTTTGGCAATCGCAAATCTTACAAATAGTTTTAATGCGTGTTCTGGCTTTTTTATTTCGGTAAATGATCCACAGGTCTTAACCACACCAGCCACAAAGAATAAAACAAGGAGTGCTAATCCTATTGCTTGCATTGCGCTGTTGATATTTACCATCACATTCCAGATACTACCGTCTTTGAACTCTTGTGGGGTAGTGGTGAGTAAAGACCATATTTCTGATAACTTCTCATTCCAAGTATTAAGAGCGTTGATCAGGTTTTGAACTACCCAGTTATCACTCATCTAATTGCACCTCCCTTTAAGAAAGAAGGGTAAGCCATATGACTTACCCTAGAGCTACTTGTCTTCATTAGCCAGTTATCAAACTTAAAATCTCTTTAGCGAAAGTAATGATGACACCGCCTGCAAGAGTCAAAAAGCCATTCGCTCTTTGTGATGGATCGTGAGATTTTAAGGACAAACCAATTTGCACGATTCCAAAGCCAAGCAAGATCATTCCGATTGCTCTGATAAGTCCAAATATAAAATCAGAAAGATTATTGACAACAGTAATTGGATCGCCTTCTGCAAATACAGGTGTTGCGGACAAAGCCACAAATGTTGTTATGGCAATCAAAGCGCAATAAGTTGTAAATGCTTTTTTGACCTTACTAGTCATATGAAATTCCATAGTTTTTGTGTTTTTAGTTTTCTTAACAAATTTCATTATTTATTACCTCCAAATCAAAAATTGTTTGCATCTTCAAAATCCTCATCGGATAGAAGCTCATAAGTGGACTCTTCTGTTTTGTTTTCTTTTACAGTAATTGGATCAATATCCAGAACTTGAACAGAAGAGATGTCAAGAGTCACCTCGCCGTGTTTATATGGTTTTGCTTTACCATCAGCAGTCAAGGCAACATTTGGATGTTTTAAAATGTCATATTTTAAATCAATAACAGGTCTCTCACCACGGATAAAGAGAATTGCATAACGGTTATCGAGCATCCTTACTTCATCTGCAGTTAAAAGCTCTCTGCCGCTGATTTGAAAATTAGTTGAGTAGTTACCACCGTGTCCGGTGCTTTTTCCATAAGTATTTGTGTCTATCGTTTCTTTTCCAAGCATTTCCGACACATACTTATGGGTCGATTGTTCGTTACCACCAAGATACAAAAACTCATCACAATTACCGACAATGCTTTCCCATTGTTTTTCAAATAGCGCTTTTAACTGGGCTAGATTTTGTAAGATGATGCTTACGGATACACCACGTGAACGCATTACCGAGAGTATCTTGTCAAAATCATCAGGTAATGAGACATTGGCAAATTCATCCATCAAGAAATGAACTGGTACATTTAATGATCCACCGTGGATATGGTCAGCTGCATAAAATAACTGTTGGAAAAGCTGGGTATATAAGATCGATACCAAAAAGTTGAAGCTTGTATCGTTGTCTGGTATTAGAGCAAATAACGCGACTTTCCTTTCTCCTAATGATGGTAAATCCATTTCATCAGTGATGGTCAATGATGCAAGACTTTCAAGGTTAAACTTTTCAAGCCTAGCCGCCAAAGTAATTTGTATGGATTTTAAGGTCTTTGCAGAACCTGAATGATAAGAACGATAATACTTTAAAGCGATATGTTCGGGATTCTTTAATTCTAGTTCTGCAAATAATTCATCAAGTGGCGAAGGTCTAGGGTCTTCTTCATCTTCGATTGCTCCAGCTCTTAACAATTCCATTACCATCGAAAAGTTTTGTTCATCTTCTGGAGCTTCATAATGAAGATAGAAGATAAGAGCGGATAACAGCATCGAAGCCGAAGTATCCCAGAATGGGTCTTGGGATTGCGAGCCTTTTGGTGTAGTGCTTTTAAAAAGATTGGTCACAAGTTTTTGTACATCATTATCGCTTTGAAGATAAACAAAAGGATTGTAACAATGACTTTTTTCCATTGTGATCAAATCTAAAACTTTTATATCGTATCCTTTATCTTTTAAAAGATTCCCTGTATCTCTTAAGATTTCACCTTTAGGATCTAAGATAACAAAAGAGGTGTTGCATTGCATTAGATTTGGCTTACAGAAAAATCTTGTCTTACCAGCACCTGAGCCACCACATACAAGCGTATTTAAATTTCTTCTGTGTCTTTTTGCATCAAGACCAACGCTGACGTTTTGCGTCATCAACTTATTATCGGATGGTGGTTTTTGCTTGTATTTCTTATCTATTGTTTTTGCATTGCCCCACTTAGCTGAACCGTGTTCTTCTTTTCTTCGATAATTCTTTTTGGAAGAAAAATAGATACCGATTCCCATACCATAGATCAATAAGAAAATAAGGACAGTTTTTAGGCTGTCCTTACACAAGCTGATATGAAATGGGTTATCGAATATTTCACCAAGCCTAGAAAATAAGCCTAGCAAACCTTCGCTAATATATGGAGCGATAAGAAGTGATATCCAAACGATTGGGATGATTCCAAGCAACGCTAAAATGATCTCCGATTGCTTTTCATTATCTCGATTCATCACGACCATCCTTTACCCTTGTTTTCTTTTTTGGAGCATTTCCTACTTTAACAAGTAGATCATCAACGGCATCGGTATATTTGCCTTCTTTGATCAGTTCATTTCTTTTATCGTTCAGACATCGAATGACAATACCGTGCTCATTGTCATCTAAGGATACTTGATATTTATCTTCTTTCATAAGAATTACCTTTCATATCCTTTGTTTCGTTCTTGCTTTTTCTTATAAAGCTCATCAGAAATACCAGAGTGTATTTCAGCCATTGCATTTCGCATTTTTGAAAGTTCTTTGCGAACTTCTTTTGCCTCGGCATTTTTCAAAGAATAAGGAATACGATCAATCGCAAAACTTTTTGTATCTACTCCATACTTTTTACATAGCATATAGCCAATGCAAGTGGCTGGAAAAGCCGAATCAGAGCGAGAGTAGGAATCAGAATTGATAGATATATGAGCGTGAGCTAGTTCGCTTGCGATCGACTGGCATACCATAACGCTATCACCCACATTTCGTTTCACATACAGCTTTTGAGCATCATTGTCATAGTAGGCAGCAATATTTGGATAAGGAAGTTCATCACTTGCTTCAACGGTAACAGGCGACGAATCTAACATCACAGTAATAAGTTCTTTTGGATCACGATCCATCGTTACACTTGGTTGCCTATTACTGTTTGTCTGGCTTACATCAAACATCTTTTTGATGTTATAGGAAATACCTGTCGATCCATCTTTTCTTGCATATTCTATCGGCTCTAAGATGCTGATGCTTTTAGTTCCCTTTTTGATTTTGACATTATCTTTTGTCCAATCATTAAAATCTTTAAGCTGAGTTGCACCTGGATTTTGAGCATAGATCAGCAAAGTGTTAGTTGCTGAATACCGATCAAACTTACTTTGCGTATCAAGAAAATCGGCAAACTTAGTTGGATCGTTTACAACTTGTTTAGCAGTATCATCAATCAATTTATAGATTGCATCTTTTTCTGCTTTCTTTTTTTCGACGTATTCTTCTTTCGATAGTCGTAAAGAAGGGTTGTTCTTTTGAACATTAAAATCATTAGTCATATAAACTACCTCTCTTTCGCTTTCTTTTTCTTTGGCTGTTTATGAACAGTCATATTGTTTTTAGATTTGGCAGTATTTCTTTGTGGCTCTTTACGCTCTGTTTCTTTTTGCTGACCTAACTTAGCCTTATATCTATCAAGTTTTTCTTTGACAGACGGCTTTTTCGTCTTATCAACAACACCCTTATCAGTATGCGTATCTTCGAGCTTTAAGTTTTGCCTTGACGGAGGGTTTTTGTCCGTTTTGGCTATCTCGGGGTTTGAAGGAGAATTTTCCTCCTTTTGGATCGGTTTTCTGACTGCCTCTTCCGTAATGATCTCGTTTTTAGATTTAGGTTCGTGACCTTTGTCTTGATCTTGACGTTTATCGATCGCTTCTTGAGCTTTAGTGACAATTGCAGCTTTATCGACTTTGCCAAGTTCAAATCTTTCAACGATGCGTTGAATCTTAGAAGCATCTTCGGCACGAACGATAATATCTACTGGTGCATTATCAGCTTTCGTACTTTTATCTCTAAGCACACAATAGAGCACACCATAACGTTTGCCTTGTTCCGTGAATTTCTTTAGATCCCTGTTAGGAATAGAAAACACTTTAAGTTCTTTGCCCGATTTGATCATACTGGTAAGTCTTGCCTTGCCTTTGGTTTTTTGCTCTTCCTTTAAAACTGATACGAGCAAGATGGCAATGTTTTTAGCAGCCGAACCACTTAATCGTGCAGCTACTTCTAAACCTTCTAAAGACAATCGGACTACTTGTTCAGCAGCATCGCCTGAACTATTCATCGTACTTTTCCTCCTTTCATTCGTTCTTTCTCTTCATCTTTTTGGATTTGCTTTAGGCGATCATCAATTGCTTTTGAACGCTCGGCAATTCCATCACAAAGAGTTATTTCTTTTCGTAATTCTCGGATTTTTCTAGTCGAGTCAGAAATTTCATCTTTGATTTTTGATATTTCTGTTTCATCAACATTCTTTCTTACGTTTCTTCGTAAGCTTTCTCTTATATCGACCAAAGAATCTATTTCTTTTTCGATTGAATTTTTATATGAGAAAAGCTGCTCGATAGTAGAAATCTTTTCTCTAGCAAGCAGCCTTGTCTCCATAGAAATCTTGTCGATCTTCATTATGTCTTCTTTAAGATAATAATGAAGTCTTGATACATTTTGTTTTTTGTATTTTGGCAAATATCCAAGCTTATAGCAGTAATAAAGATATAAGCGATAGATACCACTTTTCTTTTGAATCTTATCTTGTCTTGTTGGAAGAAGATATTGTCGAGGCTTATAGTATTTATTTTCAAAGGGAGAGATATTGATACGTTGATTTTCAATAAGCCTTTTTCTAATTGCCTCTTCCGTATAATCATCGCCTAAATTTTTAAGACGAATCGGTTTGAAATAACCTTTAGGGATGATCGTCCAATATTTTCTTGATTCACTCAAAGAGTGTGCATAACCCATTTGCGTCAAAGCATAATCAAACGCTTTTAGGTTAGTGCTGTGACTAATAGCCTCATCGATCGCCTTTCTTGCCAGATCATATCTGGTGGGCATTCCTGCTTTTTCAAGATTGTAATAATAGGACGATTGTTTCGATCTATTTGGCGATGGATTATAGTACAAGCCATACTTTTCACAGATCTTATCTGCAACAAGTCTAAACTTAAACCACGCTTTTTCATTGCCCCATAATCTTTTGCCATCTTTAAATGAAATAGAGTTAATAACATAATGACAATGAAGGTGTTTCGTATTTAGATGCGTTGTAACTACAACTTGAAATCGATCTCCCCAAACTTCTTTAGCAAATTCCATACCGATTTTTTGAGCAAGACTAGGTGATATGTCTTGTTCCTTGAAACTTAGATAACCGTGATAGGCTTGGATACCATCTTCTTTACCATAAGCTTGTTTTATGCTTATAAACTGATCACGGGCGGTGGACGGATTACAGTTGATACCTTCAACATAAAATTCCTGTTCGGTCTTTTCTTCATCTTTGGCATAAGACAAGACATCTTTAAGAGCCTGATATTGTTTTTCTGTGTAAACATCTTTACTTGTTTTTTCAGGATTAGTCGCATAGTTAATGACCTTGTTTAGATTATTTGTGACGGGCCATAGCTTACTTACTGCCATCGCATATCACTTCGATCAGGTCTCAAAAATGTTCTTTCAATATCCGCTTGAAATTTATGCCATCTCTCCGCTTCTTTTTTAATCATCAGTGAATCAACATAACCCAACGCATTTGCTTTAACCGCCAGTTGATTGATGTTATTGCCGATTGACGAAAGTTCGTGCATCACATCATAAAATCTATCATCAGGTTTTTCTTTTGGCTCATATCCTTTAATGAGCAATCGGATAAGCCCTCCTTCAGATAAACAGGCTTTCTTAGCTTTTCTTTGAAGATCTTGTGCTTCAGCCTTATTCATCAAGATGTGTTTTTCAATACTTCGTTTCATTATCGATTTCATCCTTTCTTTCATCTGTTAAACGGTTGATCTGAACAACGCACATATAAACAATTCCCCAGATACTTCCGATTAAAATTCCAATTCCTAAATAAATTAGTTCTAACACAACGATTCCTCCTTCTTTGCGGGGTATTAGGGGATAGTCCCCTAACGAGAAAGTACCGTTTTGGATATGCCTATCCATAAATGGTCTGCTCGCTAAGATTAAACAGAGAGTTTTACTGCCCCTAAGATTCATTTATCTTTCCAATGATTTGCTCATTGGTTTATATGGTTTAACTTCAATTTTGTTTTCAGAGACTGTGATTCTTTCTGGGTATTTAAAGAGTTTTTCGTACTTTTTAAGCAGATCATCAGGCATACTCAAGAACCGTTCGCTTTCAATTGGTGCATAACAGATAAAGAATTTTCCAGCGATAATATCTAGCAAATGACCATTATCACCATATACTGCACGATTAAGTTCTTCGCCATTGATCTTGCCTGATTCATTGCAGACAATAGCAACGTCATCATCAAATGGCATATATTCCTCGATATCTCCGCCCACAAGTTTCTGCATATCTTCCAAGGTATCATTGAGATCAATGACTCTAGGATACTTATGCGGTTCGATAAAAAGCACCTTGATTTTTGTATCCTCATCAATGATCTTGAAAGAATCTTCAATCACATTTAAGGCAAGGGAGCTGCCATTATCCCAATCGATATGAACCTGACCGGCATCATCGACGTGTGTTACAGTCCCTTTAAGACCACTTGGTATCTGGCTTTCGCCTTTCATAAGATTGAGTTCAATCCTTGTTCCTTCGGTGTATTTTTCTTTGATATTTTCGATATTCATCTTTCATACTTCCTTTCTTTATTGCGTTTGATATTCAATTTAAAACAAAGAAAGTCGTTAACGTCCTTACCATAACTTGGTGGATCATCAACGACTTCTAAATGAGTAGGAAGAACTAGTTGCAAAGCTTTGGTTGCCATTCTTCCAGGCATATCATTATCCAAATGGAGTGTGATACGTTTTGTTTGTGGATTGTCTTCAAGGTAGTTTTTAAGTGCGGCAGGCACTTTACTATTACCGATATCTCGAGTAGGAGAGTAAACACCAGCAAGAGAAATGAGAGTCAGTTCCTTCCAGTTACCACCACTTAACTTGTATAAAGTTGCGTAAGACAGTAGGTCGATGGCGCTTTCAAAAAGATGGATCTCATTTTTATTTGAGCCAAGCAAGCGGAAAGAATAATCCTTTTTACTACCTGAACAATCACCCATAATCCTTGAATCATTTGTTGCTCGGTATGCTGCATATCTAGCTTTTTGCTGATCGTCGTAGCCTATAAAAACGACATTGTGATAAGGAAGAGATTCCATAATCAAATTGTTTTTAAGACAATAATCGATGATCTCGTAGTCGATTCCTCTTTTTACAAGATAGTTGATTACCACATCATTGGTATTGCTTCTTTGTGGTAAGAGTAATGGTCTATCTTGCTTGGACGATTGAGAATACCGAATTGGTGGTAAAGTAGCGCACTTACCAGTTACATTTTCAACTGCTTCGATAAAGCTCATTCCTTGAACTTTAATCAAATAATCAATAGCATTTTTCCCGCCAATCCCTTGACTAAACCACATCCATTTTCCATTTGATATCTTTAAACTATCGTGTTCCCTTGTACAATATGTGTTCCTTGAACACTTGATAAGCTCATCAGGATAATAGTTTTTCAGATAGGTCAAAAGGTCGATCTTCTTTGCTTCCACTATGATTTCGGGCGAGATATATGGCATATTCTCACCTACTTTCTCTTTCGTCTTTTTGCCTTTCTTTCGTGGCTTTTTGCATTGCGCTATCGATGGTCTCTGAGACAAGTTCCATATTAGAGTAGTCATTTTTAAGCCATTCGATATAGCAATAATCTAGTGGATAAGATTTGAATGAAAGTGACTTAGCTTTCGTGTTATCAATGTTTTCATTTAAGATGCATATTAAAATATCTTCCTTTATCACCTTTTCATAGGCATAATTGATTGTTTCACTAGAAGGGATATTCTTCAGCTTTTCAATGAAATCATCGTATTCTTTTTGAACCTTGATTCTTAAAATTTGAACATAATCTATAAACATAGTTGTACCTCATCTTTCATAATCTTTTTGTTTAGAAGATGCTTCAATTGCATCATCGCTTACTTCGCCAACGATCTCGTTTTCTCTTTTATCCATATTAAGAAGAATGTTTAACTCATCTAAACGATATTGCTTTTCTTTAAGCTCATCTTCTTCGGCAAATGGTTTTTCCACTTCGATCTTGGCTGTTTCAAGCTGTTGCTTCGTGCTTTCAAGTTCTTCGACTGTCTTTTCTAATAGGTCTGGCAAGCGTTCTATGGCATTATCAAGTCTTGTGATATTTCCATACACATCATCACCTAAAGTCACGTTATAACTTGTTTCTCCTTTGATTTTGACAACATAATTTCTCTCGAAAGTATCGAAGAATAGTTCTGTTTTAAAACCTCGATATTCGCCAAGTGAAATAGGGTCTGGGCTTTGCATAGACTTACAAGCAGCAATGATCGCTTTACCAGCATCTTGTTTATCAAAGTAAAACGCACCCGCTACCTTCATTCCGATAAAGGAATCATCTAATGGTTTTGGATGCGTTTTTAATGTTGATATATCTGCTTTTAAATTTTCTATACGACTTGAAAGGCTTGTAATTCTTTGTGGATAATACTTGATTATCTTATCTTCCAGGTTGTACTTCTCAGATAGATAATTTGATTTTAAAAGCTTTAGTTTTTGTACCTGAATATCAAGATCCATCTTTTCTTTGATATAGGGATTGCCAGTTGCCAACATCTTGATCTCCGCATAAGAAAGGGCCGTTTCATCAATATCTTCAGCAGATCGAACAGGAGATTTACTTGTCATAATCTGGCTAGCAAACTTTTGCTTACCTTCAACCAGCTGATAAAGATAGGCATCAAATGTCTGTTCCGTAACATAACGATAGATATGAACCTCTTCGTTATTGTTGCCTTGTCTGATAATTCGTCCTGCTCTTTGCTCCAAATCGGAAGGACGCCACGGGCAATCTACATCGTGCAAAGCAATGAGTTTATCTTGAACATTTGTGCCTGCTCCCATCTTTTGGGTAGAGCCAAGCAAGATTCTGACTTCTCCTTTTCTCACTTTTCTAAAAAGTTCCTTCTTCTTTATATCGGTATCAGCATCGTGTATGAAAGCAACCTCATTACTTGGTATACCAAGTGAAACTAGTTTATTTTTGATATCGTTATAAATAGAGAAGGTTCCATCATTTTTAGGAGTAGAAAAGTCACAAAAGACAAGCTGTGTTGATCTATTGTCGTTGGTTTCATTCCAAATACGATAGATGTTATCTACACAAGCATTGATCTTGCTACCTTCAAAATCGGGCAGCATTTCGTTAAGCATTCGTTGATCTAGTGCAAGTTTTCTACCATCATTTGTGATCTTAAGCATATTATCAATGCTTGAATCAATACCGCCACCTCTTACTTTTTCAGCCCGTTCTGCAAGTGAGGCAACCATCTCTTTTTGCATATCCGATGGTTTAACAGCGATGTTATGAAACTCAGCCTTTGGCACTGGAAGTTCTAACATATCAGCTGTTTTAATATCTGCAACTTCCTTAAACATACTCATAAGTTCAGGAAGGTTATAGAATTTAGCGAATCTTGTCTTTGCTCGATAGCCTGTTCCTTCAGGTGTTAATTCAACTGCTGTAACTGTTTCACCAAAAGTGGAAGCCCAAGCATCAAAATGTTGAAGATTGTTCTTAACAAGCGTGTCATACTGAAGATATCTTTGAATCGTATATAGTTCGACCATACTGTTTGATATCGGTGTCCCTGTCGCAAATACGATCCCTCTACCACCGGTTATCTCATCAAGATATCGACATTTCATAAAAAGATCGGAAGATTTCTGTGCCTCAGTCTGGGCAATCCCTCCGACATTTCGCATCTTCGTATAAAGAAAAAGATTCTTATAATAATGACTTTCATCAATAAAAAGACGATCCACACCAAGTTCTTCAAAGGTGACAACATCGTCTTTTCGGCTTTGGTCATTAAGTTTTTCTAGCTTTTGCTTGATAGACTTTCTAGACTTTTCAAGCTGCTTGATAGAGAAATTCTCGCCTCGATTCCTTTTGAGATCTGCGATACCTTGAGTGAGCTCATCAATCTGTTGTTCTAATAAAGCACGCTGTCTTTCAATTGACATCGGTATCTTTTCAAACTGCGAATGGCCGATAATTACTGCATCATAATCACCGGTTGCGATCCTTCCACAGAACCTTTTACGATTCTTTGTTTCAAAATCTTTCTTTGTCGCTACCAAGATATTGGCAGAAGGATAAAGTTGCAAATACTCAGCTGCCCATTGTTCTGTTAAGTGATTTGGTACGACAAATAAGGATTTGTTACACAGGCCAAGTCGTTTTGATTCTTGTGCTGCAGCCACCATTTCAAAGGTTTTACCAGCACCAACTGCGTGAGCCAACAGAGTATTACCACCATAAAGAATGTGCGCTACTGCATTTCTTTGATGATCTCTTAGTGTTATCTCAGAGTTCATACCATTGAAAATAATATAACTTCCATCGTATTCACGTGGGCGAATGCTGTTGAATCTTTCGTTATAGATCTTTACCAACTTTTCTCGGCGCGCTGGATCTTGCCATATCCAATCTTGGAAACCTTGTTTGATGAGTTCCTGTTTTGATTGAGCGATTGCCGTTTCTTTTTTGTTCAGCACTGCTTTCTTTTTACCATCTTCATCTTCAATATAGTCAAAGATGCGGATGTCTTTTAAATTCAGCGTTTCTTCAATGATCTTATACGCATTTATCCTGCCTGTACCATAAGTACTATAAGCTTTGACGTTACTTCGATCATACGATTTGCCTTCGATGTTCCATTCGCTTGTAAAGCTTGAAAAATGGACTTTTATGTTCCATCTTGCCCATCTAGGAGTATCCAAAAACTCATAGACAAATTGTTCTACTATTTCAGCTGGTATCCAAGTTGCTCCTAAGCGAACTGAGATATCACTAGCCGGAAGATCTTTAGGCTGTATTTTTTCTAATGCTTGTATATTGATGGCGTATTTGCTAGGTTCTGCTTGATTTGCCATTTTAGCTTGTCTGAGCTTTTCTCTGACATTACCCGACAAGTATTCATTCGCCATAAGATATTCGTTTGATAGGGTGTTTGTTTCATCATAAAGTGGATTTAAAAAGATGATTCCCTGTAAATCATTAAAGAGATTCTCTTCACTTTTACCCGTTAAAGAAGTCATAAACTCCATATCAATTTTTGCTTTTTCACCAATTGATACAGCTAATGCCTCGCTGGCAGTATCAACTTCTACGATAGGTAAATGTGGCTTTATTGTACGTTTATGAAACATATCGGCCTTGCGCTCAAGCTCGCCATTTTCGTTGATGATCTCTAATGCAGATAACAAGGAATAAGAACTATCATCGCTAAAGACAGATATATTAGCACGACTGTTGATTAAACCATATTTACTGGTAAAGGTATCATAAACAGCATTCAACTTCGCTTGTGCATCTTTGATATCTTCTTTTGGATAGTCTTCTGTTTGTAGTTCAATTAAATTTCTAACTGCATCACGAATGGCAATCATTCCCTTGATCCTGTTTTGTGCAGTAGCAGAAGACTCAACAGGTCGCATCATTGAATTTTCCCGATAATAGATCTTGTCGTCTAATATCGTGAAGGAAAAGTTTCTAACAGTTGGATCAGCAGGTATTAAGTTATCGTCTTCTTCTAGGTCATCAGATACTTCATAGCTTTTCATTTCAGCGTGAATATTGCTGATAGCATCATCTAATAAATCGATAAGATTTGCACCTTCATATGGAAGGCAAGTTGCTTCTTGACCAAATCTTCCAGTGATCATTTTCATTTCACCAAGCACCATTTCTGGGTGTGAAATAAAGTAAGAATTCATCTTAATGCCGTTTTCATCTGTATCTAAATGAACCCAATCTGGCTCGATATCGATGATCCTGTCACGCTTTTGTAAGAACAAAATATCAGATACAACTTCTGTTCCTGCGTTTCCTTTAAAGGTATCATTTGGAAGTCTGATAGCTCCGACAAGGTCAGCTCTTTGAGCAATATACTTTCTGACTGACGAATTAGCCTTGTCCATCGTACCTTTGCTGGTTATTAAAGCCATTACTCCGCCAGGTCTTAATTTATCTAAGGCCTTGGCAAAGAAATAATCGTGAATCAAAAAGTTATGCTTATCATATCGCTTATCTAAGACTTTAAAATCGCCGAAAGGAACATTACCGATAATTCCATCAAAGAAGTTATCTGGTAAATTAACTTCCTCATAGCCCATAGAGGCAACAGAAGATTTTTGATATAACTGCTTCGCAATTGCTGCAGATATTTTATCAATCTCGACACCATAAACCTTTGATTCAGCCATTGAATCAGGTAACATCCCAATAAAGTTTCCGATACCACAAGATGGCTCAAGAAGATTACCATTACTAAACCCCATCTGTCCTAATGCTTTATAAACTGCATCGATTACAACAGGTGGTGTATAAAAGGCAGTCAATGTGCTTTCCCTTGCCAGGGCATATTCATCGCTATCTAGCAAGTTTTTAAGTATCAGGTACTCATTTGTCCAAGCTGTATTGTTACTGTCAAATGCTTCGGGAATTCCACCCCAGCTAACGTATTTTGATAAGACCTCCTGTTCATCAGCAGTAGCAAATCGATTCTCACTTTCAAGTCTTTTCAATAGTTCTATCGCTTGAATATTTCGATTAAAGCGTTCTTTTTTACCAACAACTTCAACAGGATGATTTCTAAGATCAAATGTTCTTCTTTCAGCTAGTGGTATTTCGGGATGAAGATCAAAGCTATTGACTTTCCTAGTGCGTTTTTGTTCCCAAGCAGGTGTTACTGGTTCAGTCTGGTCATCATTAGACTTAATCTTTTCCATATCCTCATCAGAGACGTAGGTAAGCTCTGAGAAATCTAGATTTACTAAGCCCTGATCGATCAATTCTTCAAGACTTGAATATTGTTCTAAATGCGTTGTTACATCCAAAACTTTTGTTTCAATCTTGAAGTTATTCAAATCCACTATTGCTTGAATAGGATAGTCACCATCTTCTGTCTCGGTATAGGCGACAGCAATAGAACTTAAATCCGAAAAATCAGCATCGCTTTCAAACTCATCTTGGCAATAATCATTGATGATCTGTTTGGCTTTTTCTAACAAGTTTTCTTTAGATAAATCGTTATCTATTTTAGTAAGCTCGCCAAGCAAATAATCACTTTCTTTTCGCTGATCAGAATCTAAATCTTCAGCATCTATATCATTTAAGAATGCGATAATCCCTTTGACATATTCTTGGTCACTAAGTCCATTACGGATATTTTCGATAGCATCTTCATCGTTATTGCCAGTGTCCAAATTGTCTTGATAGTTATAAAAATCGAAGTCTTTGGCAAAGAAAGTAAGCCTTGTGGCAAGGTCTTGCTCAACATTGTCTTTCTCGACAATCAAGTGATCATTTAAGGGATTTTCTTTAACTCTTGCCTCAAATACATCTCTTGAAAATTCCTTATTGAATAGGGGCATTCCATAGTCAAAAAGCATGACCCTTTTATCATCGATAGAAAGGATCTCATAGGCATCTGCGCCAATATAGACTCTATCGCCAAGATGAAAATCGTAGCTTGCATCAGATGATTCTTGTTTTGCTTTTTCATTCTCTGGATATTGCTCATTTAAAAGCCTTAGCACATAGTCCAACTTTTCAATACGAATGATAGGAAAGCCATTTTCGTTTTGGAATGTTACATCCCTCATAGAAACATCTTTGCTGAAATCATCTACCCGCTCAATCACGAATAATCTTTCATCAATGCTGATTTCTTTACCAATAATCTCATCAGGATTAAAGCTGTCATTTTGTAAAGAAGGGGCAGTAGAAAGAATTTCCCTGTTTCTTTTTCGCTCTTCTATTTCAGCCCGTCTGATCGTTTCTTGTTCTAGCCAAGTAGGATAATGATCTTTTTCTTTATCATTCAGATAGTTATCAGCACGGATAAGCTCGGATATCTGCTTTGCGACTTCTGTCCATTTCAAAAGTACCTTTGGAGCATTGTCATCATAGCCTTTTCTTATCAACAGTCCTTTCGCACCGTGATCTTGGTTATATCCTTCAAAACCACCTGCGTGAGTAGAACCGCCAATCCCATATTCATTTTTAAGGAAATTGGCATTTTCTTTATTAGATAAACTATTTTGAAATTGCTCAAATATACGCATTTTGCCACCAACAAAACCCGATCCACTTTTGATCACGGCTGTAATTACTTCTTGAGGTATTGAAAAAGCAGAAGCTTTTGTTTCTTCTGCTTGATCTTGAAATAGAGTTAATTGCTCGCTAACGCTTGGAAGTGGTTTTATGTCTTCTAAGCGTAGATGATCTGAGTCTTCACTATCTCGCTGGCGGATTCTCGAAGATTGTTCATTTTCGCTACCCAGGTCATCATATCTTTCGCCTTGAGTTCCTCCGTCAATCCTTCCTTCATTGCCATCTCCTTGGCTAGATTCTCTTCTAAGCCCATTGCTTGCTGCTGAATCTCCGCTAAGTGTCTTGTCAATTCTCCTTTGGTCAATAGATTGTAATAAAGGATCTTGTGATGGTTCTTCAGATAGTCCTTTCTCATCTGAGCCCATTTGCCCATTATCACTTCCGGCTGTTCTGGAAGGCTCAGGTTGGGAAGATTGTAATCGCCGACCATCGTGTATGTTATTTCTTTCATCATTTCGGCTCCTTTCGTTTTTATTTTCATCTTCATTGTAGTTAGTTAGATTCGATGAAACAATTGTGCGATTTTGTCTGTTAAGTGCATTGATCGTTTTGCTGATCGGTAATAGTCCCATTTCAGCAATATCGCTTGCTGCAAATCCTAGAGCATTCAAACTATCAACGGTATTAAATAAGGCAATATCATCAAAATCATTTTTAGAATAATAGCGATCTGCATCAATGCCAAGTCGAGCCATAAGCATATAGGAGACGCTATTCTTTACTAAATTTTCAAACTTTGATTTTATTTCATCATCACTTAAAGCTGAAAGATTTGAGCCATAAACTGCCACAGGTAAATCAGCTAAATAATCGCTGATATTATCATCAACACCATTAGTGATGCTTGTCTTTATGACAGAAGCAAGATCTTCATTGTGCTCACTAATACCGAAAGTATTTGATAACGTCTCTAAGATCTCTGACAAGTACTCATCTTTCATTTCCCAGATAGGCACTTGACGAGAATAGCGACTTTCGTGGGTATCTGAAATATCAAAGTAATGGGTAAGACGTTGTGTCATCCTATCTTCATCAGCAAATACTGCGATACCTTTAGCACCTTTATTGACCCATCTTCCAAAACAATTGTTCCATTTCTCGATTTCTAAAACAGCAATAGCATCTGGCCTTTGAGCATAGATAAGTATCTGTTCATCAAAACGAAGGCAAAAATTTCTTCCCGCCGTTTTTAAGAAAGACTTCCAGCTATCAGCATTTTCACTTACTTCATTAATCGTTTGATAATAAAGATCGGTGATAAGCTCATATTTCCTAGCCATTATTTTCACCTTGTTTATCTACTTCATCATCGCCCCACATAAATAGGAGTATAGTTTCCCACTTTTTGTGCTCTTTTGTAAAGCTAGGATGATGCTCATCTCAGGAATCGTGATTCCTTTGATTTGTAGAATGTTCTCCATTTCCAACTTTTGAAGTTTCTTTTCTGTGTCATAACCAGATTCTGCAAGCTTAGTAATGACCTTTATTTTTTGTTGCATCGTGACTTCACTAGGCATAGCCTATTCCTCCTTATTTGTTGCGTAATTTCGATAAAGTATTTCCAGTTCCTTTCTTCTTTGACGACAGCTTCGATCTCCGGCAAGCTCAGGAATCTCAGCTTGTATCTTTGCCCTTGATCGTCTGACGCTTTCAAAATGAGGCAATCTAAGTTCTCGATAATGATTCATCACTGAAGAAAAAGAAAATGAACCAATGTCTCGATCACAAGTCGGGAACGGATTTACTGCTTCACAAACAAGCAAATAAAGTTTCATATCATCATTCCTTGCTTCTTCATTTGCTTTTAAGATCTCTAAAACAACTTTTTCGATGGTATATGGATTATTCATAAGTGTTCCTCCTTTACAAAATAAAAAGGGCGAACAGTTTTTTGCTCGCCCGCGATTGATATAGATTAGAATAAGCGTCATCGCTAAACATTCTTATTCATTTATTGTGTTATTTCCTTTGCAACTACTACCACTCGACTATTGCCGTCTCTTGTGTCACAAGTTACCAAAGTCATAAGCTTATCATTAGTTGAAATGCTTTCTCCCGTTTCATATACTGCATCTTCTTTAACTGATCTTAAAAACGATGCATATGAATCTTGATTGCGCCAAGAACTTTTGATGAATTCAAGTGAATCGTTGAGATTATCTAGATCGATATTTAAAACCGATACGATCTGATAAGTTCTGACTTCATCCGGCAAAATAAAGTTGAAAGTCGGATGAGCTAGGTAGAAATTCTTCTCTAGATAGTTCATTAAAGGCGTGAATATGATATTACCAGTGGTACTGGAATGACCATAAACCACTATATTAGTAGAATTTATATTTCCATCATAGGAAATAAAGGGAATACCAGCACTGGCATAGTTAAGATCAATGTTGCGTCTAACATAATAATCATTATCACTAGCTTGAACGATTGGTTCATAGATCATTCGCTCATCAAATTCAATAATGCCTACAACATCTTTATTTCTTTGTTTCAGAAGATCTAAAGAAAGAACCTGAATTTGTTCTTCAGGTTCTTTGCTGGTATCAGTGGCTGTAGTTGTTTTTTCGCTTTCTACTGGTACATAGAAATCGCTGTAGTCATAAGCTTTTTTCTCTTGATTGATGAAGGCATAGATTCCAAACCCCACCAAAAGCATCGCTGCTAATGAGATTAATGCTACTCTCTTTTTATATTTCATAATCAAACTCCTGTATTTGGTATATCGATTCGTTCGTTTTTGAAGATATAAGTGATAGTATCTTGATCTTTATCGGCGACCACGTTTACTTCAAATGGTTCTTTTGATAACTCATAAGAAGATGGCGCCTCGATCTCTTTAAATTCATATTCGTGACCATAGATGGCGTTTGCAAATACGGCATGACCATCTTTTACGATATGTTTAGAGACTTCTTCGCTGCCTTTTTTGCGTGAATAATAAACGCCTTCATCAAGATCCAGGATGATTTCTTTTGAATCATTGGTCTTTACTGTTTGGATGACCTCACAAAAATCTTCGTCTTTAGCAATCTCATATTCTTCATTTGCTGAATCACCTTTAATTGCTAATTTACCAGAGACTACAATGCCAAGATTTGTATTTGTGGTTTTATCAATAACTTCAAATACCGCTCCATCTAGTAAAACATCGCCATTATCTTTATCGACTTTTTTGATCTCGATATCTAATCGTCTTTTAGCGTTATGCATCTCATCTAATTCAACACGAGATGTCTCCTTGGTTGTGTTTGAATCATAAGCGAAAGTGAACTCATATTTATTTTCATCAAGAACAAAACCAACATTTGTTTCAAGTTCTTTAACATAGTAATCACCGATCGGAAGATCTAACTGTTCGTTGTTTTTACCAGATTCATCAAGTGTTAAAACACCAACTAAAGCGTCTTTGGGAATAATGATATCTTCGCCAATTTTGATGTCTTCGCTTGTGTAAACACCAAACAAAACATCCTTGTAGGCTGATTTGTCATCGTCCTCAAAAGTCTTCTTCAATTCCAGATCCAGTTTTTGTCTTTCGTTGACCATCGTGAAGTTTTTAGAGACAACTTCTACTAACTGTCCTTCGTATTCGATATTTACTTCATAGACCGTAGAATCTAAGACAAAACCTTCGAGTGTTTCTACTTCTTGGATCGTATATTCACCAAGCGGAAGTTTGGATGAGGTAATCTTGCCTTTATCATCGGTAGTCAGTGTTTCGACAAGATCGCCTTTATTGAACCAAACAGTTCCTTCTTCACCAACGATATCCTCTTTGGCTCTGATTTCATAAGTGATTCCAGGTAGCAGCTTATTTTCATAGATAGGTGAATACATCATTCCATATTTAGTCAGCCTAAAGTCGGCATTAGTGAATTGTTCACCATACTTCTCAATCGTTATCTGACCTTTTTGAGCCTGATTATCAAAGTTCATAAAGATCTCGGTTGTAGAACCATCAACAGTAAAAGGAATTTCTTCATCTTTTAAAACATAACCATATGGAGCTTTGATCTCAACAATCTTATATTCACCATAGATCAAAGGTTCGGGTAAATGAACAGAGCCATCTTCCTTGGTAACAAAGACGTCAGTCTCGTATTTTTCGGGATACGTGACAGTTTGTTTGATGAAGTTTCCATTACTGTCTTTGATCTTGAATTCAACACCACTGGCTGGAATCCTTTTGCCTGTTTCAGTATCAGTTTTATAGATGTTCAGCTCAGCTTTTAAAGTGTCGTTATATATGTTGTAGAAGTATACTTTTTCATTTTCATCGATCATTACTTCAAAAGGTTTTAAGGTGTCATATCCCTCTGTCGCTTGTTCCTTGACGACATAAAGACCATAGGGTAAATAATCGCTAATTGCTCTTCCTTCATCGTCAGTAACAAGTGTTGCAACTTTTTCGCCACTAGATTTTAGGAAGATATCAAATTTAAAGCCAACTCCTGGTTTTTGAATAACTGATTCATAAGGATATTTGGTTTCCTGCTCGATCGATTTAGCAATCTCAATACGTCCCTTGATGACTTTATCTTGATAAACTGTATAGAAAGTTTCTGGTGTACTATCACCACTAAAAGTCAGATCTACTCGATTGCAAGTATCGTTATCAAGATAACCAGTTGGTGGGGCTACCTCGCATACTTGATAACTTGTACCAACCGGATACTTCTTTGATTTAACCGTAGCAACATTGGTTGTTAGTGTTTCTAGCACATTGCCGTTTAAGTCTTTTAATTCAAATACGGCACCATTGAATGTGGCATCACCCTGAGGAGTATTGCCAGTTTCGACATCTTGCTTTTCAACTTGAATATCAGCATATAATAGCTCAAAGTTCACACTGAAGTTTCGTGTTGGATCTTTTCGTTTTGCCAAGTAAAGAACGGTTTGTTCACCTGGGGCACCATAGATGATATTGCACTCGTAAGATGATACATTACTTTGATATGTTGCGCTGCGATCATAATTCTCGGATGTGATTTCATAAGTAACACTATTGCCACTTACACTGGCTTTTACACCGTTACTGGAAGTGATATTGAAGTTTCCTAAAACACCTTTTGTATCAGTGACTGTGACTGGTGTATTTAACCCCATCTTGATCGTTGAGTTGTGGAATGATGGTCTACCTTGTGGTTGACTTCTTAAACGATTGATCTCATTAACTTCTGCACTTACATCCATCATCGATGAGCCATCTGGTGTATATGGGTCATACCATTTTGAAACAACTTCCCAGATCATTAGCTGTGTTGCGATATAGTAATTTGGTGTCTGATGTCCTGGATAATCATAGCCATAGTAAGATATTTCCCAAATCGCTTGTCTTTGGCTTTCGCTCAAACTGTCCCAATAGACATAGTTTTCAGGGTATTGGCCATCTTCCTTGAACAATAAACCTGGCTGAATACAAAAAACCGTATTTCCATTGATCCTTAGATGAGCAACATAAGAATAGCCAAGTTCATTTTCAAAGACTGGGATCTTGGCATATCTTTCACCGATCGATGGTGTATTGATAGAAAAAGTGCTGATACCATTCGTACTTGCTCCAAAGACTTCATCATAGGTTCCAAGCCTGATGATTTCTTCTGTTGCATCATAGTTTTCATCATCATTTTCTTCTGCAAAAACACCAATCGATGATGTGCTAAGAGAAGTGATCATAATGAACGCTGCTAAAAGTGTTTTAAGCAGCTTAGATAACTTGTCTGTCATTTCTTTCTCCTTTCATTGTTTGTGAAAATAAAAAGAACCCAAACTAGTGAGTTCCAATAAACAAGTAATGTGTAATTTGTCTTTCTTTTACCAGCTGAAAAAGAATGTCTTATCTTGATATCCCTTAATAGATAGTTATAGCTTAGTAGATAGAATATAAATTAAGAGATAGAAAATTAGTTATTTTTTTGAGCTAGTAAAGAATACAGCAAGTATAGGGGTTAGAGTGTGAGAAAGGGGGAAACCGTAAAACCTGTCTATCTTGAATTACGGTCACGGTTTCGTTGTAAAAACTTGTTGTAGTGTTCCAAAGCTTTGCAAACATAATCTTCAGTTTGACTTAGTGGGATGGACTTCGGAATCAATTTTCGCACTCTATCTCCACGAAAAACCAGTTTTTCTCGTTGATTTGGTTTTTCTTCGCTCATAATTGCCTGGATAACTTCTGTTGTAAGTTTTCCTTCATCAAAAAACTTACGCATACGAATAGCTTGATCGTGTGATGGTGTGACTTCATTCATATCGATCTCATCAACGATATCACGCTGACAATCTTCATCAAGATACGATAGTTCGACAGCAGGGCGCATTTTAATTCGTCCTTCATCAACAAATTCCAATAGTTCTGAAACTAAGTTAGTTAGACGGATATATCTGTGAATTTGGTTTCTACTATCGCCACATTCTTCGCTCATAAGATCAAGAGTTTGTTTTCCTCGTAAATCAATCCCCACTGGGGATGAATTATCTTTACTAGGTCTACCTGCTTGTCTTTTCATTGCATCAAGACGCATCTTATACGCAAATGCCTTTTCTGATGGAAGTATCTGAGATCTTTGGTAATTGCTTTCAACCATTAATATGGTTGCTTCATCTTTTGTGAGTTCTACTACTTCACATCTTAAAGTATCAAAACCTGCAAGTTCGCAAGCTCGTTTGCGTCTATGACCGGAGATAAGTTCGTATCTTCCATCATCCTTTAATCGTACAGTAGCTGGAGTAATGATGCCTCTTTCTTTGATACTTTCAATAAGTTGCATCATATCTTCATCATCTTTTACCTTAAATGGGTGATCTGGGAAGTCATCAATTTGTGATAGAGGAATATCTCTGATTTTAGATAGCTTTTCATCATCTCTTACTTCTTGCGATTTAAATAAATCATCTAGACTCGTGAGAGTGAAGTCGCTCTTTCTTCCTGTCACTTGATAGCACCTCCTTTGTAAATCCTTCGTAGGCTTTAGCTACTGCTCCACTTGGTTCATATGCATAAATACTTTTACCTTTTGATGACGTTTCCGCAGCTTTAATACCAGATGGAATCTTTGACTCATAGATCTTGATATGACTACCAAAATTCTGCTTCAAAGCTTCTACTGTGCTTTTGGCGAGGTTGGTTCGATTGTCGACAATAGTGAGTAAAATACCATCGACCTTAAGACTGGGGTTGATATACTTCTTGACTCGATTAACTGTCTGAAGTAATTGCGTCATTCCTTTAGCTGGTAGATACTGTGCTTGTACTGGGATAATCACACTATCAGCAGCCGATAAAGCATTCAAAGTTATCATTCCTAAGGATGGCATACAATCAATAAGCACATAATCATACTTATGCTTAACTTCATTAAGATAAGTCTTTAATGAGATTTCTCTACTCATTGCGTTTACCAGATTAAACTCCATAGCGGATAACTCTAAATTGGATGGAATAAGATCAACACCCTCATTATGGTGAAGAATACCAACATATGGGTCATTTCCAGTTTCTTTGATAACATCAATTAACTTAGTGGCTAGAGTAGTTTCAATACTATCTGTGTTTTGCCAACCCAAAGAAACTGTTAAATCGCCCTGTGGGTCGGCATCAACCAGTAACACTTTTTTACCAAACCTAGCTAGACCAATGCCAAGATTGACTGTTGTCGTTGTCTTACCAACACCGCCTTTTTGATTGCATATGGCAATCGTTTTGCAGTTTGACATTTCGTCTTTCTCCTTTCTACATTAGATACATAAAACATATGTCTAATGCACTTGACCATCTCATTTCCTAAATGGTCGATGGCAATATTTGTTCCTAACACCCCTCGCCAAGCCATAAGCTTTTGGGAAGTCACAAAGTAGTAAGCAGCTTACTTACATCATAGGAATCTCACCTCTGCCGGGTACTCCGCCAGCTCCGTAGAGAAGTATCATTATCATTTGGGCTGTCATTGCCAATATCAAAGGCTATTTGATAGTCATATCAGGAGTTCTCGCTTATCCTATATCCATCATAGGGTTATGGCGTACCTGATAAAGTAGCTAAAGTCACCCAAAATAAAGTCTTTGTGACCTGTATATTCGATTTTCAAATAACAAGCGAAGAGAAGATAAACTAGTCCCTTCACTTATTTAGACAAACGGTCTTAAAATGCACACCCAAATTGAAGTAAAAATCGAAAATTTTTAATAAATTTAATTATGGGAACGAGTTTCCTAATCGATTCAGGCTACTAAACGTCATATAGTAAACAATTGTTCCTAAATATCGATTAATATGGATAGGCATATAAGTTACTTTATTGACGGATGATATAATATAAGCAAATATTGCGCTAGATTTGGTGACGAGTATTGACCTGTACGTAACGTATACGCTTATACTTTAGGTGTAAGGAGGTACTTTGGTATGTTATTAAATGAAGTGATTAAAGAAGTAGGAATGACCAAACGTGCGATCAAGTATTATGAAGAAAAAGGATTATTATCGGTAAAGAAAGATGATAACGGTTATCGCGATTACACGAAAGAAGATGTGGAAATATTAAAAAAAATTTCTATATACAGAAAATTAAGCATTGGTATTGATGATATCAAAAAGCTTTTAGAATCCAATGATAAAAAAGTTCTTCTAAACATATACCATCAAAAGTTACAAGAAAAGCACTTATACGATTCTGAGCTTGAAGCATTAAAGAATTTTATCGATGATGGTGATCCTGATAAAGCAAATGAGTTACTTGATTATGAGACCATAGAAAAGGCAATAGAGTCGATGCTTCCCGAGGAAGAATGGGCTGACTATTTGATCAGTCATTTCAAGCCATTCCTCAATGTAAGAATTAAGACTCCCGAGCAAAAACAAGCTTTAAAGAACATCATAGAGTATTGTGAGAATACCACTCTAAAAACACCATTTATGATGAAATTAGGTATTAAGCTTACCGGCGGTCTAGCTAGAGAAACAAGGACAGCTGATGAGATGATCGCTTATTATCGCGATATGAGCAAAGAAGAATATGAAAGGCTAAAAGCTGGTGTTTTAAAAGGAGCTAAATTAAAATCAGGTATTTTGAAATATCATCCGTCATACGTAGCTCAAAGAAAAATGATGAAAGAATATCAAGACAAAGGATACAACGACATATTCATTCCTAACCTTATGGTATTATCTCCAAAATATGGCGAATACAAAAAAGCCTTAGATAGCGTTAATGATAGGATCTGCAGAGAATTGGGACTTCATTATGATTCAAACTTTAATCTCGTGATTAGAAAGCCATAAAATCGTACGTTTCTCACTTCTTTGCCTATTGACTATAATGAAATCGTAAAGGAGTGGTGAAGATGTTCTTTAATAAGAAATATTGGTTATATCTATCTAAAGGCGAATATGACTTGATCATCCATTGTTTGATCGATTTAAAGAACAATCTCATCAGACAAGGAAGATATACTGATGCGGTTGATGATGTCCTCATCAAATTTCTAAGATATAAAAAGGTAACTTTCTAATAAAAATAGTCCTCTGTCTTGAAGAAATTAAAACTTCAATTCAGAGGATTTTTTGTATAGATCTAATAAAAAACACAACAAAAAAGAGCCCCTGCATATAATACAGAAGCTCAATTTTACTATTGTAATTTGCCTTTAACTTGCAAGCCTACTGGTACAATTGCACTTGTATCAGAAGACCTTTTTTAGTCATCGTGTATCAAAAGTGTATCAAAATCACTTTTCCAAAAAGTCGATGGCTCAGAAATACCGATAAATAAAGGCTTTTTAACAACCTCCAAGCCGAATACTACTATTCAAACTCTACAAAGACTAACGCTTTTTGTTTAGGAATTATTCTCTGTA
>ENA-OWRC01001003-OWRC01001003.1-human-gut-metagenome-genome-assembly--contig:-NODE-1003-length-31258-cov-4.064705_pt1 | contig 31258 bp, 20 predicted proteins | sample MGYA00248268_ERZ651895 | MGnify/ENA primary metagenome ERZ651895 (study PRJEB26924, sample SAMEA4378242) | human gut metagenome | biome: human gut; feature: human-associated habitat; material: faeces...
GTAAGACCCCGATCACCGAGGTCAATTCTTAGTACAAAACGCTGCAAAACTCAGGTCGGTATAGGAGAAGGATGCGCCGAGAATCCAACTGTCGCCGACTTTGACGTCGCCGCCCGCTTCGATCGTGTTGAATTCGTTCTTCATGTTGCGGTCGTCATACTTGTAGGCGCCGCCGTTCCAGCGAACCCACGTACCGAAGTCCGCAGTATTTCCCCGCAGCGCGGCCAGGCGATCGGTAATGGTGGTCGTCTCGTTGCGCCAGGCAACGAGGGATTCCGACGCAAGATCGATGGTTTGCTGCGTAATGTCGGAAGCGACCACTCGATTCCACCGACCGTTTTCGTCGGTGAGCAGGGTACGGGTCGTGCCGAGACCCAACACCGTAACGTCGGACTGTCCGTCGTTCTCCATGGATTCACGAAGTGCAACGGCGTCATGAAGCCGGGAAAAGGCTTCCTGGTCGCTCAGGGTGTCGAGCGCTTTGGCGGCAAATTGAATCGTTACGGAATCGGCGGTCAGTTGCTCCTCTTGAGGGTTAAATACGTAATTGATCTCGAAATATTTTTTGTTGGCCTCCAATTCGTCAAAGTGAAATTGGAGGTCGCCTCCGCCGAGGTAGCCTGCGACGAAGGAGGCGCCGTTTTTCAATTCAACCGTGGTGGTTTGACCAGATTGTCCGAGAGTGACGTGACCGTTGAGTTTGAGATTATCGTTGGCGGTTACTTTCGGGGCGTCGAACACGACGGTGGAGTGGGCGTCGGTTACGAGGACGGAACTGGATTCTTTGAGTTCGGTGTTGACGAAATTGATCTCGTCGGCAGTGATAAAGAGCTGTCCATATTGGTTGACATTGGATTTGCCTGCCCCCTGGATGTTGACGTACCGACCTTGAATTTCGGTGCGGGCTTTGGCGCTCAGACTCGTACCGATGTCGATTGCGGGGGTCTCCAGACTTTGAATGTTGATGGTGCTGTTTTCGTTGCCGATGATCTTTAAGTCGGAGGAATAACCGCTCTCAGTATCTACTTTAATGGCGGCGGCCGTTTTGGAGGTCAGCGTGAGGGTGTCGAAATTTTCAATTTTGAGAGAGGCGTTTTCATTTTGAATGAAACGAATTGCATTGTTGTCGGAAATGACGGAAATGTTTTTTCCTTGTATTGAATTGTTTCCGATTCCGCGGAGTGCGTAGGTGTATGCTCCGGTGCTCGTAATGTTGACGGTATCAAAGCCCGAGATGGAATAGTTTGACTCGAGTGCGTTTCCTTGGTTGTTCGAAATGGACAGCGTTCCGGTTCCGTTGAAACCTTGAATGACGACGTCTTTCAAGGATCCGTTGTTGCTTTCAAAAGTGAAGTCCGCAGTTTCAAGCGCCTTGACGGTGATTTTGTCCAAAGCGGCGCCGTTGGGGTTTTTGAGCGTCAGATCCAGAGCGGTTTCATAGATGTCGACGGCGGGATCATTACCTGTGAGGGATACGCCGTCCTTGAGCACATACTCCGCCGACGCCGCGGAGCCGTAGGCGGCCAACAAGGCTGCGGCTACGGGAGCAAAAATGCGGGGGGCGGGGAGTATTTGTCCGGCAGTCTTTTTATTTCGATTGAGCATTGTTGAATCCTTTTGGGTTAGTGCAGGAGGAAAATATGAGACCGATTATAGGCTTAAAAGGGTGGAATGAACAGGGGATTTGATCTTTACAATGCGATGGATCGAGAGTTCTGGATAATCGGCGCTTGCCAGTCTTCCGTAGGGCTCTCCCGAGAAGAGCATGCGACGCATCACGTGTTCGCGGGATGGAAAGGGCTTGACGCAAGGCGTCGGGAACGAAGCGAATCCTCCCGCCTCCACGAAAGAGGAAGACTGCGTTTTACGGGGCAAAGTATTTTCGTTGACGGTGAAAGTGTTTTTTTTTGGGGGGGCTTTTTGTTTTGCGGATGAGGTATTTTGTTTGAAATGATTTCATTGATGTTGATTTTATTTTGATCGAATGTTGTTATGCTTTTTCGTTATTTGTTTTTTTTTAATCGGTTGAGTGGAGGTTATTTTTAATGACACATTCTCTTGAATTGAAAGAAGATTTTTCGGAATAAAAGAATTTACAAGAGAAGATCGTATTTGCGGGGGAAAAGTACGGTTCGGGATCTGTGGTGGGAGAGGGCTGGCCTGCGGAAGGAACGGAGCATCCCGGAAGAGCGCGTTTCAAGATTCGACCGAGCAGGAGAAACGGCAGGGACTGCAGACGATTCGGCGGAAGATGCAATACCGAAAAGTTACTAGACAACACTCGGTATTACGCTTTTGCGCCGAACGATCGAGAATGGTCCGCGGAAAAGGAGGTTCGGGTCGAGTGCCCGAACCGTTTATCGCCAAAGAAAAAGGAGCGTAGTTATGCAAATCTCTCGTCGCAGTCTGTTGTCGGGCGCCGTGGCGGCGTCCGTCGGTTCCGTCGCGTTGTCCGCCAAAGCCGCCGATCTCTGCAGTATTCCGCAGAAGTGGGATCAGACGTGGGATGTCATCGTGATCGGTGCGGGCGGGGCCGGATTGGCCGCGGGCATTACGGCCAAAGAGCTCGGCGCCAAGACGATCGTGCTCGAAAAAATGGCGTTTCCCGGAGGCAACACCATGGTTTCGGGCGGCGGGTTGAACGCCGCCGTCGCCGAGGATTCGAAGGCGGCCGGCGTGGAGGATTCTCCCAAACTTCATGCCGAACAGACGCTGGCGGCGGGCGACTACCGCGCCGATCCGGCACTCGTTGAGATTCTGACGAGCCGCGCTCCCGAAAGCGTGGAATGGTTGAAGAAGATCGGCGTCGTCTTCCGTCCCGGCATCTATCAGATTTACGGCGGTTTGTGGCCGCGCTGCCGCAATCCGGAAGGACAGAGCGGAAGCGACTACATCAAGGCCGGCATTGCCTACGCCAAGAAAATCGGTCTGGAAATTCTTCCCGGTCACAAGGTGACGGGCATCATTCGTGAAAATCCGACGTCCGGGCGCGTTCTGGGCGTTGAGGTGGAAGTAAACGGCAAGAAACAGAACTGGCGCGCCGTAAAGGGCGTTGTTGCGGCGGCCGGCGGTTATGCGGCCAACGCCGAAATGTGCGGTTTCTTCGATCCGCGTCTCGCCAAGCTCAACACGACGAATCAGCCTTGCTCGACGGGCGAAGTGCTTCGCTATATCCAGGACGTCAACGGGTTGGCCGTCGGCATGGACTATATTCAGTGCATTCCTTGGACGGCGCCGGGCTACACCTCGACGGCGGACGTCTTCCAGGCGATTGAATTCACGATCTTCGTCAACAAGGAAGGCAAGCGCTACGTGGCCGAAGACAACCGCCGCGACGTAATCCGCGACGCCACTTTGGCGCAGACCGATCAGACCGTCTTCCAGCTGACCGATACGGACGGCTACGAAGAACATAAGAAGTTCTACTACGAGATGAACGAAGCGGCGCTCAAGAACGGCGTGCTCTTCCGGGCGGACACGATCGAAGAGCTCGCCGCCAAGGTGAAGCTTCCCGCCGACGAACTCAAGAAGACCGTCGACGAGTACAACAAGATGGTCGACTCGAAGAAGGATCCTCTGGGACGTACGGCGAAGATGCTCTCGCACAAGATCGTCAAGGCGCCTTTCTACATCGGTCCCTTCGGGATGTGCCGTCACCACACCATGGGCGGCGCTCGCATCGACACGAAGGCGCGCGTGCTTGACCGCGAAGGAAAGGTGATTCCGGGTCTCTACGCCGCGGGTGAAGTTACCGGAGGCATTCACGGTACGAACCGCGTCGGCGGCAATGCCATCGCCGACATCTTTACGTTCGGCCGCATCGCCGGTGAAAGCGCCGCCAAAGCCTGATCCGTCGAGACGTCTCCGGGCTGAAGACCGGAGACGAACGGCGTAACATGGGAGGAGCGGCACGTCCGCTCCCCCGCTTTTTTGAATCCCAAAATCCGTTTCTTTTCATCGTCGTGATATTTCCCCGCAGCGTTGCGACGTTCTGCGTCGTTTTTCTCCCGGTACTTTCTTCGCCCGCATGGCCGTCGGAGGAGCCTCGCACCAACCTGGACACGCCCAACGTATCCGTGGCGGCAAAGCCCGGCGCCTTCGACTCGCCCACGCCCGTCAAACTCGGCATTCCCTACATCACATTTCCCAATTCCGAATCCTCCCTCCTGAGCGACACGGTCGAGTGGTTCAAGGCGCAGTTCGGAAATCAGCTGGTGATTCTTCCTCATTCGGAAACGTCTTTGCGCAACGCTGTACTCGGAGGGGAAATCGATCTTTTCATCGCGAGTTCCGGTTTTTATCGGGAATTTGCCTCCGCGGGTTCCAAAGACCTGGCGACGCTGGTCGACGACAAAAAGAAAAATCCCAATGAAAGTACGGCGGCTACCGTCATCGTGAGGCGCGGCCGCGACGACTTGTTTCGTCTGGACGATTTGCGCGGCAGGTCGATTGCGGCCGGTGCGGACGATTTTTATGCGGGGTGGCGCATGGTGGAGGACGAATTGAAGCGGCGCGGTCTCGGGAGTGCGTCATTTTTTTCCGACGTACACTTCACCGGGATGCCGCTCTCCGAAGTCGTCGACCGCGTGATCCGCGGAGAATCGGAGGCGGGCGTCTTGAGCGCCTGCTACTTTGAAAATTTGCTTGAAACGAACTACCCGGGCATCAACGAGGTCCGCGTATTGCAGCCGCGCTCCGATTCGCTGCGCTGTCTCCATACGACGGCCCCCTATCCGGGACTTACGATCGCCACGATGCCGAGCGCCAATCCCGCCACGATGAGGGCGATTACAAGAGAACTCTTTTCCATGCCGCCCTCGGGGACGGAGCGGGCGGTCTGGAGCGTGGCGACGGACTTCAACCGGGTCGACGAATTGCTCAAAGGCCTCGCCCTCGGGCCGTACCGCCACCTGCGGGAGTGGACGGTGAGCCGGTTTTACCATGAGTACCGGTTTTCGATCGCATTGTTGGCGATCGTGATTGCGGGCGTTTTCATACATTCGCTTCGCACCGAAGCGGTGGTGAGAAAGCGTACGGCTCAGTTGCGGGAAGCCATGGACGAACAGCGCCGCATGCAGCTCGCCGCAACCGAACAAAGCGCCCGTATCGAGCGGCTTGAGCGCGAGGGCGTGATGCAGCAGCTCTCGTCGATGTTGGCGCACGAGCTTCGTCAGCCCATGACCGCGATCGGTTTCTTCACGAAAGGACTCATTTCTCGCCTGCGTCGGGGGGAATTCGATCGGGACGCCTATTTGGGAGTGCTCGAGAAGATCCGTACTCTCAATCAGCAGTCGAATGCCGTCATCGAGCATGTGCGGGGATACGCGAAGGCAAAAATCGATCGGTCCGAACTCGATCTCTCCAGCGTCGTCAAACAGACGGTCGAGTCGTTGCGAAAGGCCCGTTTTTCGGACCGCAAAATTCGGTTTTGCTGCGACGTGCCCGAGAGCATCGTTCTCGTCGCCGATCGTCTGGAAATTGAACTCATCGTCACGAATCTCGTCAAAAATGCGGCGGACGCTTGTGCCGGCGTTGCAAATCCGGAGGTTCGCGTTTCACTCGAAGCTCTTACGACGGGGGTGCAGGGAGCCAAAATCGTCGTTCGCGACAACGGCCCCGCTCTGACGGACGAAGAAGTGGCGCGGCTCGGCAGGCTCTTTGAAACCACGAAGTCCGACGGGCTCGGACTCGGAATCAGCATCGTGCGGCGAATTGCCGAGAGCTACGGCGGCAAGCTCTGTTATCGCCCCCGCAAACCGCAGGGTCTCGCTGCCGAAGTATTCTTGTGGAATCCGCTTCAGACCGCTTCAAGGGAGACCGCTTCATGATCGACAAAACACGTCATGTGATTCGAATCGTCGACGACGATGCCGACGTACGCGAGTCTTTTTGTTATCTGCTCGAAGGAGAAGGGTGGAGGACGAAGGCTTATGCTAGTGCGGAAGCCTTTCTTGAAGAGGACGACGTCACCGTGACGGGGTGCATCGTCCTCGACGTACGGATTCCGGGCGGTATGACGGGGCTTGAGCTGCAGCAGGAACTCATGCGCTGTTCCTGCGGTTTGCCGCTGGTTTTCGTGTCCGCCCACGGCAATATCGAAATGGCCGTGCGGGCCGTGCAAAACGGAGCGTGCGACTTCATTCCGAAGCCCGTCGACGAAGAAAAATTGCTCGCGGCGATCGAGAAGGCCGTGCGCAAGTGTGAAGCCGATTCGGCGGCCTCGGCCGATCGAACGGAATGCGAAGCGCGTTGGAATACGCTCACGACTCGGGAAAAGGAAGTGGCTTCTTTTCTGGCGCAAGGCATGCCGAACAAAGTGATCGCGGCTCGTCTCGGCATCGCAAACCGTACGATCCAGGTGCATCGGGCAACGATCTACCTGAAGCTCGGCGTGCGTTCGCCCGCGGAAATCGCCAATCTCATTCACCGACTCGAAGGATGACTCCGAGAAGGCGGAGCGACTGTGCTTCGGTACTGGGCCGAAGAGAGTGTCATGCTGCAATGCGGCCGTAATAGTCTTCTCAAGCCGGGGTCTGGGTATCAAAACCCGGGCGAACGAAAGTACGCGTCACGGGCCTTTCGGCGCATTCGACGAATTTCTCGTGACGACCGAATGTCCGGTGGGGAGGCTGGGTACAAGGAGGCCGCTCTTCCTCGATGAGAAAAGAGCGGCCTTCGTCTTTTTTGAATTGGAACTATGAGACGCTCATTCACGCCTCAAAGTTTTTTACCAGGCGTAGCGGGCACCTACGTTGAAGGTGTAATGATCCTTCACTTCACCGCCCGTCGAACGTTCCAGTTCGCCGTAGAAGGCGGTTTTGTCCGTCGGACGGAACTGGAATCCGACGCCGTAGGTGAACCACGTGCCGCCGAGGTCCGCGTTGAGGTCCTGGTGCAGAGCGCCTTCGGAGGCTTCGCCGTCGGCGTCGCCCAAGAAGTCGTGGTTGACCGAGGCCTGCGCGTAGAGTCCGCCCGCATTGCGTTCGAACTGCCAACCGGCGCGGGCGCCGAGTCGGGCGATCAACATCTGGAAGTCGTCCTGTTCGATCTTGACGCCGGCCTTGGGCGAGAAATCGTCGCCCGTGACGTAGCCGTAGGTAAGTTCGAATTGAGGTTCGACGAAAGCACGTTCAAGGAACTTGAAGTTGTGACCGACTTCGGCCGAGAGGCTGAAGGCGTTGTTGTCATAACTGCCCTTCATGTCACCCGCCGTCACGTCGGTCGAGAGGCGGCCGACGCGGGCGACGGCGTCCACATAGGCGCCCGACTCAAAGAAGCGCGTGCCGTAGAGCGCGAAGGTGTAGCCGTCGGTGTCGGCTTCGCCGTTCGTGATGTCGGCGTCGCCGTTGGCATAACTGAAGGCGCCGCCCACGATCCAGGAGCCGACGCGTCCGTCCAGACCGACCTGTACCGTCGTTTGATCGACTTCCACGTCGACCGCGTCGGAATAGGTGCTTTCACCGCCGTAGACGCGTGCCCAGGCCCCCATCGAAGAGGCTTCGTCGCGAACGTCGCCGAGACGCTTCGTGAGGTGGTTGATTTCGTTTCGCCAGGCAATGAGGGTTGCCGCATTGACGCCTTCGAAGGCATCGAGCTTCGTATTCTTGGCAACGCTCGAAGAGACGGTATTGCCCTCGGCGTCCACGGTCTGGGTGATCTTGCCGATGATGTCGCCTTCCGCAACGGTACGCGTTTGACGAACTTGGGCGTCGCCCGTTACGGCGCCTTCAACGATGGTACTCAGAGTTTCCGCGGATTTGACTTCGTCGGCCGTGACGCCAGTAAGGTTGACGGTAAGGGCGACGTCGGCTGCAGCCTGATCGATTTGGATGGAGGACGTGGCAAAACCCTCTTCGATCGCGGCGGCGGCAACATTCACCGTACCGCCCGTACCGGTCATATTTTCCACCTGAATGTGGGTGTCCGTTTCGGAAAGCGTAATGACGCCGTCGTCGAGAACGAGTTCGTTGAGGGCAGTGTAAAATCTTCCGCTCGTTTCTCCGTCGCTTGCCTCAATGGTGGTGGCGACCCATTGGGCGCCGTTCGACAGGTCGAGCGTGAAATTGTCGACCGCGAATTTTCCTTCCTCGTCGGAGGGGCGGCCGGAACCCCACGAAACGTAACTGTTGCCTTCCCAGTATGAACTTTCGCCTGACAGGCGCACAAGGATGTCAGCGTTGACGCCGGTGCCCGAAGTTGCTTTGTCATAGTTGAAGTTAATGTCGCCCTTCATCTGGACGACGTGCGTTCCGTCGGGGTTGATGCTTACTTTCGAATCGCCACGCGCCAGGATGGCGTCTGCCGACGCGTTGAGGTAGGTATCGGCATTGATCGTAACGTCGCCTTGAGACATCGAAACGATGCCGGTCGCGGCGGTGACGTGAAGTTCGTCGGCGTTGATGTTGAGTTTGGCGAAATGTCCTTCGTTGCCGGTACTGTTGTTCTGTACCCAGAATGCATTGTCGCGAACGTTGACGGTGATGATGTCGGCCGTCAGATCCACCACAGCGTCGGAGTTGGCAACACTGGAGCCATCTTTCGCGTAGGGCATGACGACAACGCCGTCGCCGACATTGTTGTGAATCGAAAGCGTCTTCGTTTCTTCTCCACCGATGGCGGTCGTGCCGTAGCCGCCAAAACGCATGGCTTCTACGAGACCGGCGTCGGGACCGGGGTTGGTTCCTGCAGTGAGGAGAATTTTTTCACCGCGAATGGTCAGGTTTGCGCCGTTCGTCCGCAGGGCGTAAGCGCCGTCGGAAGTAATGCTGACGTTCTGAGTGTCGGAGGTACCGATGGTAATTGTGGAGAGGTCCGTATTGGAGGGACGACCCGAAGTAGTTGCGTAGATAACGGGAGTCGTTCCGACGAATGTGATGGTTTCGCCGGTTACGGTGATGTCCGCGCCGTTTTCCGCCCGAATGCCCTCAAGTATTTCGGTACCTTGGAATGCGTAGTCATCCGTCAGAACTTCCGCGACGGCGCCTTGTGAAAACACTGCGCTGAAGATGGCAAGCGCCAGGGGACGCAAGCCTGCATGAGAAAAACGGGAAAGTAGCAGGGAGGAATGCATGTTTGGCAACCTTTGTTTCGTTGGAAAAGAAGTTGTGTGCGCCGAAGGCGCGATCAACAAACGGAACAATCGAAGAAAAAAGAGTTGCGCGGGGGGGGGGGAAACCCTTATAAAGAGATCGATCTTAATTTGAAGAAAGGCGTGTCAATACGGGTCTGCAAGGGATTGAGTGAAGGAAAAATAGGTTATACGGAGCTGGAAAATCAATTTCCGTTCTTGTTGTGATTTGTCCACTGCTGACGAAGTGGTTGATGTACGGCGAGTCGCGAACAGGAAGGTTTTCTACGCAAAGGTGCGGCGTATGGAGGCGAGCATCTCCTTAACCCCAAGGGTCGAGACGGTTTTCTTCTCTCGGCCCGGTCGAAAGGAAGCGACGCGGGTTCATCAAAATTTCAAAAAAAATTGTGGCTCGCCTTCTCGCGCGTCGTTTTCCCGACGAGTTCGGCAAGATGTTCCGCGAAGCCCTCGGCCGCAAGGTGCGCGCAGGGGATGGATGGTTCGAAAGACCGCCGGGTTCGGGTTCGCGCCGCACGGTTTGCCCGTTATCGAAATGTCATGAAGCCGTCACGGAAGTGTCAAATCCGTTCGAAATAATTTCGGCAACGTAAAACGGACATTCGGCAGAGGGCGTTGTGCGGCCTTCTCCGAAGTCATCTTCTCGGAGAACCCTCATGCAGATGAAGAAAATCGTTGCCGCCACGCTTCTCGCCGCCTGCGGCGCCTGCGCCTTCGCTTCGGCCGAACGCATGGTGATCGCCATGCCGCAGCTTCCCCCCACGGTCGAACCGCAGGGCTTCAATTCCAACTCCACGGACCGCGTCGTCTACTCGATCTACGAAACGCTCGTGCACGCCGACCAGAATACGGGCGCTCTTTCCGCCGGTCTTGCGGAATCCTGGAAGCGCCTCTCCCCCGAAACGGTGGAATTCAAGCTTCGTCAGGGCGTCGTCTTTCACGACGGCACGCCCTTTACCGCCGACGACGTGATCTTCTCCTTCGGTCCCGAACGCTTCTCGGGCGAAAAGGCCCCGGGCCGTGCGCATGCCTGGGAATTCCTCGGCGGCATCAAGGAAATCAAGAAGATCGACGACTACACCGTGCAGGTCACGATGAAGGCGGCCGATCCGCTCATCGAGCGTCGTTTTTCGGCGCGCATGTCCGAAATCGTTTCGAAGGAATCCTATGAAGCCGCGGGCGGCTGGGACAACTGGATCAAGAAGCCCGTCGGCACGGGTCCCTACAAGATCGTCGACTTCAAGACGGGGAACCGCATCGAACTCACCCGCTTTGACAACTACTGGGGCAAGAAGGCTCCGGCCGACAACGTGGTCTTCGTGGAAGTGCCGGAACTCTCCGCCCGCGTCGCGGGTCTGCGCTCGGGCGAATTCGACCTCATCACCGAAGTCCCGCCGGACCAGGTGAAGACGCTTCAGAAGGAAACGAAGATCGACGTCGTGGGCGGTCCGGTCGACAACGTCTACGGCCTCGTCTTCGATGTCCTCTCGAACCCCGTCATGCAGAAGAAGGAACTCCGCCAGGCGATCCTCCACGCGATCGACCGCGACCTCCTCGTGCAGGCGCTCTTCTCGAATCAGACGGTTGCCGCCAACAGCTTCCAGTCGAAGACCTTCGGCGACCTTTACCTCGCCGACGCCGACAAGAAGCTCTACGACCCCGCGAAGGCCAAGGAGCTCGTCAAGGCTTCGGGCTACAAGGGCGAACCCATCGTCTGGCGCATCCAGGTGGGCTACTACACGCAGGAAATGACGGTTTCGCAGGCGATCGCCGGCATGTTGAAGGCCGTGGGCCTCAACGTCAAGATCGAAGTAAAGGAAAACTGGACGCAGGTCGAAGCCGCCGGGAAGGACCGCATGATCAACAACGCGAGCTTCTCGGCCTACTTCCCGGATCCGGCCGCACAGCTCTGGCGCCGCATGAAGCCGGGCAGCTCCTGGGTTTCGATGGGCTTCTTCGGTGAAAGCACGCCTTCCTACGCGAAGTTCGTGGAGCAGGGCAAGATCCTCGAAAACTCGGTGGATCCGGCCGAACGCAAGAAGGCCTGGGAAACGATGCTCGCGATCTTCGCGGACGATCCCTACGCCTGCCCGCTCTATCAGCTTCCGATGATCTACGCGAAGCAGAAGAACGTGAACTGGACGCCGGGCACGCAGGGCTCGCTCGACCTCTCGGCCGACAACCTCTCCTTCCAGTAATTCCGACACTCCCCGGGCCCGGGAGGGGCGCGCGAGCGCCCGCCGGGCCCTTATTGCCATACGCCAAACCCCTATGACCCCAAACGAAGCCACGCCGTCGTCCCTTTTGCGCGTTCGGGATCTGCGCGTCTCCTTCGGGGCCGTGGAAGTGCTCCACGGCGTCGATTTGGACGTGCGCCCGGGCGTCATTCACGCTCTGATCGGCGAGTCGGGCTCGGGCAAGAGCGTCCTCGCGCGCTCGATCCTGGGTCTCGCCGGCCGCAAAAGCCGCACGACGGGAAGCATCCGCTTTGAAAACCGCGAACTCGTGGGCCTCACCGAAAAGGAATACCGCGCGATCCGCGGCGCCGAAATCGGCATGGTCGTACAGGACGCCGTGAGCGCCCTCAATCCCATGCGCACGATCGGCGAGCAGCTCGTCGAAACCATCCGCTTCCGCCATCCCGACTACCGTACGGGCAGAACGCCGCATGAGGCGGACCTGCGCGACATCGCGCTCTCCTACCTGAAGACGGTCGGGATCACGGCGCCCGAAAAGCGCATGGACGCCTACGCCCATCAGCTCTCGGGCGGCATGCGCCAGCGCATCATGATCGCGCTCGCCCTCGTGGGCTCTCCGAAACTTCTTCTCGCCGACGAACCGACGACGGCTCTGGACGTCGTGGTGCAGCGCGAACTCTTGACCGAACTGCGCGAACTCGTGCTTGCGCGCGGGATGTCGATGCTTCTCGTCACGCACGACCTTCACCTCGCGCACGACGTCGCCGACGACGTCTCCGTCATGTACGCGGGGAACATTTTGGAAGAGGGACCGGTCGGAAAAGTGATCCCGAATCCGGCGCACCCCTACACGGAAGGGCTTTTGAACGCGATGCCCGACATGACGTCGACGCGCGGATCGCTCACGCCGATTCCGGGCGAAATTCCGCCGCCCGACAAGTTGGGAAAGGGCTGCCCCTTTGCGAGCCGCTGCGCCCGCGCGACGGAGCGCTGCCGAACGACCTTCGACGCGATGAAGAAGCTCGACGACGGTCACTGGCAGTCCCGCTGCACGCTCGCGCACGAAGCCGAGAGCAAGCCCGAAGAGGAATTCGCGGACGCCGCCTTCGGGGATGCGCAGGAAACGGACTTCGCCGTCATTTCCGACGTGCGCGTGAAGCGCCACTGCTACTACGCGCGAAAGGGCTTCTTCGGGCGACTGACGCCCTGGAACGTTCTCGAAGACATCGACCTTCAGATCCGTGCGGGCGAAGTCATGGGGCTCGTGGGCGAATCGGGCTGCGGCAAATCGACGCTCGCGCGCCTCGTCCTGGGTCATCAGCGTCCGACCGAAGGGTCGGTGCGCTTCAAGGACGAAGAGCTCCCCGAACCGCGCACGCCCGAGTGGCGCAGGCAGCGCCCGGCGCTTCAGATGATCTATCAGGACCCCTACGGGTGCTTTGACTCGCGCATGCCCGTGATCGATCAGGTCGCCGAACCCCTCGTGGTTCACCGCGGTCTCTCGAAGGAGGACGCGCGGAAGGAGGCGGCGAAGGTTCTGAAGGCGGTCGGGATGCCCGAACACCACATGATGCGTCTCCCTGCCACTATGTCGGGCGGACAGCTCCAGCGCGCCGCCATCGCGCGAGCCGTGGCGCTTCGTCCGGCGCTTCTCGCCTGCGACGAACCTGTGGCGTCGCTCGACGTTTCGATTCAGGCGCAGGTGCTCGAGCTTCTTCTTCGCCTCAAGCGCGCGACCCGCATGTCGATGCTCTTCGTGTCGCACAACCTCAACGTCGTGCGCTATCTCTGCGACCGCGTAACCGTCATGTACCTCGGGCGCATCGTCGAGACGGGAAAGACGGACGACGTCTTTCACCGGCCGCTCCACCCCTACACGAGACTTCTCCTCGCCTCGACCCCGGGGGCGGACGCGTCCGTCGTGCACTTTTATCCGAAGGGCGCGATGCCGAGCCCGATCGACCGCCCCGAAGGCTGCGTCTTCGCAAACCGCTGTCCCTTGGCGACCGAGCGGTGCACGCGCGAAGTTCCCGAACTCGCGGAAGTGAAGGGGGAGGAGCGCCGCATCGCCTGCTGGGCGTCGGAAAACGCCCTCAAGTCTCTCGGAAAGATGGAGGAAACCGAATGTTCCCGTTGATCGCCCGCATCGTCTTCCGATCGGCCCTCACGCTCTTTTTGCTCGCGGCCTGCGTCTTCTTCGGGCTGCATCTCACGGGCGACCCCGCCCGCATCATGCTGGGCGACGGCGCGGACGCCGCCGCCATCGCCGCGTTTCGCGAGCAGTGGGGCCTCAACCGCCCGCTCTGGGAGCAGTTCTTCATCTACATCGGAAAGTTCCTGCAGCTCGACATGGGGAAGAGCTACCTCACGGGCCTCCCCGTCAAGGACGTCTTCCTCGAAGCCCTCGACGCGACGCTGCACCTCATGATCCCGACCGCGGTCGTGACGCTTCTGATCGGCATCCCCTCGGGGGTCGTCGCGGCGCTCTACCGCAACACCTGGGTCGACAAGACCATGATGTTCGTGAGCGTCTTCGGCTACGCCGTCCCGAACTTCTTCATGGGCGTGCTCCTTCTTCTCATCTTCTCGATCACGCTCGGCATTCTGCCTTCCTACGGCAACGCCACCGTCTGGCACTACATCATGCCGGTGATCACGATGGCGACGAGCGAAGCGGCGATCTTCTCGCGCTACGCCCGCTCCGCCATGATCGAGGCGATGAACCTGCCCTGCGTCAAGGCGGCGCGCATGCGCGGACTTCCGCGAAAGCGCATCATCTGGCTCCACGCGCTTCCGAACGCCATGCTCTCGATCCTCACGATTCTGGGCTTTTTTCTCGGCACCCTCGTTGCGGGCGCCGTCATCACGGAAAACGTCTTCTCGTGGCCGGGCGTGGGAAAACTTCTCGTGCAGTCGGTCGCGAACCGCGACATTCCGGTCGTGCAGATGATCGTCCTGGCTACGGGGGCGTCGCTCATCACGGCGAACCTCTGCATGGATCTGCTCGCGCTCGTCGTCAATCCGCGCCTTCGCAAGGCCTCGTAACTTTCACGAACCATTCTTTCAAGGAACCTTCATGTCGAACACCGCAGTTTCCACGCGCCGAGTTCTGAAGCCCGCGGGCGGGTGGCTCGTGCCGGGAAGCGCCGCGCTTCTGATCTTCTTCTTCGTCTCGGGACTCCTCGCGCCCTGGATCGCTCCCTACGGGCTCGAGGACATGGACCTCACGGCACGTCTCGTGATGCCGTTCACCTCCCTGACGCATCCCTTCGGGACGGACGAACTCGGACGCGACGTATTCTCGCGGCTTCTCTATTCGCTGCGCCTCTCCTTCATCCTCGCCGTCTGCGGCACGATTCTGGGCGCCATCGTCGGGACGCTTCTGGGCTTTCTCGCCGCCCGCTTCGGCGGGATCATCGACGACCTCGTCAACACCGGGGTCGACTTCACGGCGAGTCTTCCCTTCATCATCCTGGCCTTGACGATCCTCGCCTTTCTCGGCACCGACGTCACGGTGATCGTCGTCATCATGACGGTCTACGGCTGGGACCGCTACGCGCGGCTTACGCGCAACCTCGCACGCTCGGCCTACACCGAAGGCTACGCCTCCGCCCTGGAAGGCCTCAGGATTCCGACCTGGCGCATCGGGTTGAAGCACATTCTCCCGAACATCGCCTCGGCGCTCGTCGTCAACATGACGCTTAACTTCCCCGGAATGATTCTGCTCGAAACGTCCTTGTCGTTCCTCGGCGTCGGCGTGCAGCCGCCGATGAGCTCCTTGGGCACCATGCTCGGCTTCGGGCGCGACTACCTCACCTCGGCCTGGTGGATCGCCGTGATTCCGGGCGTCGTGATCGTCCTCGCCACGCTCTCGATGTCGATTTTGGGCGACTACGTGCAGCAAAAGCTCGATCCGGAGAACCGCTGACCGAATGCCGCTGAAGAGAGGAGCCTCGAATCCCGGTGCGTCCGGAGCCGTTCATCATGTCCGGGGGCGGCTTCGGGCGCACGGGATCTTCGGGTTTCACTCTGTCGATTTCCCATGGTCGGCGCAGCGATCCCGTTCGTGCCCGAAGTCGTCCCGTCGGTGAATCCGGGAAGGACTTCGGGCGCGAAGGGCTTTTCGGAAACCCTTCCGACGCGCCGTACCGTAGACTTTTTCCCCGTCGGTCCCGTGCGGGCGTGATGCCCCGCGCGGCCGACTTTCCCGTGATTCTCACCGCGCCCGATGACAGGGCGCGAAAGAGAAGGAAGAACATGACGAACCAAACGAACCACACTTCGCCCCGCTTTCTGATCGTGGGCTTTGACGGTCTTCGTCCCGACTGCGTGACCAACGTTGACATGCCTGCGCTGCGCGCTTTTCTCGATGCGCACCGCGAGTGGACGAACTACCTTTCGACCTTTCCGACCGAAACCTACGTGAACCATCCGTCGATCTTCTCGGGCGGCCGCCCGAACGAACACGGGATCATCGCGAACGCGTTCTTCTGCCGCGGCAAGAAGGGCGAAGACGCGGTCTTCGTGGGCTCGCGCGTGAAGTCGGTCGAGTCGCTTGGCGTTGAAGGTCTCTTTACGCTCCCGAGCCTCGGCGAACGCCTCGCGCGCGCGGGGCACACGCTTCGCGTCTACTGCGCGAATTCGGCGGGAAGCACCCGTCTGCAGCACCACGATGCTGGGAAGTTCCCGGGGCACCTGAACCTGTGCGTCCATGATTTCTCCACGATCGTTCCCGAAGAGGAGGGCCGCGCGATTGCCGAACGTTTTGAAGCCGTGCCGCTCAAGTTCCCGGACTTTGACGGGAACGCTTTGCTCACGAAGCTCTTCTTCGAGTACGAACTCCCCCGGGGTCTCGGCGACGTGACCGTTCTCTGGTACGGCGAGCCCGACCATTCCTCGCACGAGTTCGGGCTCTGGGACGAGCGCACCTGCGCCGCCCGCAAGAGCGCCGACGACGAATTCGCCAAGGTCCTCGACTGGTGGGGGCGTGAGGGCCGCGCCGCGGGCGTGCAGCTCGTCGTCATGTCGGACCACGGCCACGGCGTGGTCGTGCGTCATGCCGATCTTCTCGAGCCCCTTCGCAAGGCGGGCTTCACGGTTCTTCGCGGGGAAGACGTGCTGAAGGGCGCCGATCCCGAATCCGCCGACGTGGTCGCGGTCGGGACCTATGCCGTCGGGCTCTGGTTCAAGGACGCTTCGCAGGCGAACCTCGTTCGCGCGCGCAACGCTCTGATGGCCTCGCCCGACACGGGTCTTCTCTTCTCGCAGCCCGTCTCGAAGGGCTCGACCGACGTCGAAGGGCTCGTGCCGGGGACGCTCTCGGAAGCCCTCGTCTTCTCGGACCACGTGCGCGGACCCGACCTTCGCGTCGTGGGTCGCGGCGACCCCGAAAAGGGCACGCTCGTCATGATGGAGGAACTGCCGCTCCACGCAGGGAACCACGGCGGGCTTCTCCCGCAGGAAGTGAAGTGCCTTCTCGGCGCCGCCGGGACGATGTTCCCGGGCGCGGCGCGCCACGACGAACCCGCGGGCCACGACGACCTCGCCGTCACGATCATGATGTCGCTTCATCTCTTGGACGACGAAGCGCAGCTGCCGCTCCCGAAGGGACGCTTCCTTAAGGAGGCCGTGGGCGAAGTCGCCGAAAAGGCGGCCGATGCCGAGCGCGCCGTCACGGAAACGATTACGCTCTCCTGCGGCGACTTTACGCAGTATTTGAAGCGCCGCGACTACGCGGGCCACCGCTACGTCCTCGAGGGCGGGCGCGTCGCCTGACGACTGGGAGGTCCGCAACGCTTCGGAAGGCCTGCGGATCCATAAGGAGTAAGTGCGCCGAAGGGAAGGGGATTCGCTTCGGCGCGAAGAATTTCTTTTTCGGGGTTTGAAAAGCCCGAAAACACGTAAGGATGCAACGATGATTGCGATTTTGACCGGCTCCGGGGCCGAAACCCTGCGCCTCGACGTCTATCCCGAGCCGCGTCGACAGACGGGGGCGATCCGCTTTGACGACTTTCCCGACACCGAGACGGACCGCAAGGCCCTTCGCGCCGTCGCGGACGCGATCGAAGGGGACGTTTTCTTTCTCGAAAGCCTCCCCTCGGTGAAGACGATTCGTCACGCCTTCTTCGACATGGACAGCACCTTGATCGACAACGAGTGCATCGACGACATGGCGGCCTTCTTCGGCGTGGGCGAACAGGTGGCGGACATCACGCGCCGCGCGATGGAGGGGCATCTTCCCTTCACGGAAAACCTGAAGCTGCGCGTGGCACTCCTCAAGGGCGCCCCCAAAGCCGTGCTTACGAAGACGATTGAGGGCGTCCGCTACAACCCGGGCGTGGAGGCGCTTTTTGCTTTCCTTCGCGAAAACGGGATCAAGACCACGATCGTTTCGGGGGGCTTCCGTCCGATCGCGCTCCACGTCGCGGAACACCTCGGCGCCGACGGCGTGCTCACGAACGAAGTCGTGATCCGTGACGGGCGTCTCACGGGTGAAGTCACGGGGCCCGCGGGCGGTGAAGTGCTCGACGCCGAAGGAAAGCGCCGCGCGCTCGAACTCCTCACGGCCGTGGCGGGCGACACGCTCGAAAACGCCATGGCGACCGGGGACGGCGCAAACGACCTCCTCATGGTGAAGGCCGCCGGTTTGGGCGTTGCCTACCACGCCAAGGTCGTCCTCACGGAGGCCGCGGACGTCGCTGTCCGCAGGGGCGGGCTCGACACCCTTACGCATTTGTTTGAAGAGTCCTGGGCTGAAGCCTGAGATTCCCGTACGTTCGAAATCAGGAGGGCAGCATGCCTTTTTCTCCGGAAAACCTCCCGAAGCTCGTCGTCTTCGACCTCGATCAGACGCTCATCGCCTGCGACTCTTCGCAGCTCTGGATCGACTACCTCTATGACGAGGGGATCGTCACGGATCCCGTCTACAAGGAAGAAAACAACCGCATGTTGGAGGAATACCACAAGGGAACGCTCGACATCGCGGCCTATCTTCGCGCCGTGACGCCCGCGATCTACGGGATCGAACCCGAACGGCTCGACGTTTTGCTGAACGACTTCGCGGAACGCTGGATTCGTCCGAAGTTCTACCGCGAAGGGCTCGAACGAATCGAGCGCGCCAAGGCTCTCGGGATTCCCGTGCAGATCATCTCCGCCACCTGCACCTACATCGTGAAGCCCATTGCGGAACGCCTCGGCGTCCCGGGTGACCACGTGATCGGGATCGATCTGGTGACGGGGGAAGACGGGCGTCTCACGGGCGAGATTCTCGGCGTGCCGTCCTTCCGGGAAGGGAAGGTGGAGCGCGTGCAGGAGGTTCTCTCGCGCTACGGTCTGAAGCCCGAAGACATGCTTTTCTTCACGGACAGCCGCAACGACCTGCCGCTCGCACTCTACGCGGGTGCGACGGAGGTGGTGGACCCCGATCCGGTGCTTCTTGAAAAGGCCAAGGAAATGGGCTGGCCCGTGCACGAGTGGCACGTCGTCTGACAAGGTCCGACGCTAAAACTGGATGCCCCGAGGTCTCTCGGGTGAGGTTTGGAACGCTCGACGCGAAAGTGCCGGGCGTTTCGTTTTTTCAGGATGGTGAAAGTGGTGCGCGCAGACGAGACAAGACTGAGGGGCGAGGCTCCCGATTCCTCAGCAGTATGGGAAAGAATCCAAGATGAAATGGGATGCGCAACAGGGTGAATGGGGTTGCCGAGGAAAAGTTGGAAATTTGCAACAGGTTTTACCGGGACGGGCCATTGTGATCGCTTACTCAATCACGTGTGCAGAGCGGAGATTGTAGTTGTTTATTTTTCGATATTCTGGTTTATGCCTCCCTCCCCTTCGAGAGACTCGTGCAATTCTTCGGGCTGTCGCCAAGAAGCGGCTCTAACTACTTGGAGAATGCAAATGAAGAATTCCATCCTTGCTGCGGCCGTGCTTGCCGCGGTTGCGTCGACCGCCGGCGCAGCGGTGACTGCAATGCCGGGGGTCCCGGACAAATTTGACGAAACGTTCGTCTATAACGGAACGGGTCAGCAGGCGTTCCAGGGTGCGTCTTGGGACAAGGGCGTCGCCATGGTCGCGAGTGACCAAAGCATTGCCGGTCCGGGCCAGTCCGCCGTTTTCCTCTCGCCCTCATACAGTGGAGCGGGACTGACCGCCGTTACCAACAAGGCTACGATTTGGGTGTTGGGCGGCAAGATCGGAGAGACGACTTACCACAAGTACGCCCTGGGTATGGGAGCTTCCGCCGCAGGTCATACCGCAACGAACGATGGCACTCTTTACGTCAAGGGCAACAACGGTGCGAATGCAGAGTCCACGTCCGGCATGGGGGTGGATGCTGTTCAGCTTGACTCGGCTTCTGGTGCTGCGGCTCCCGAGATCATCAACAACGGCTGCATTGAAGTCGAAGGCGCAACGGCCATGAAGGCGAATTCTTTGGAGAGGGATGTGCAAAAGTCGGCAACGATCCTCAACAAAGGTGACATCGTTGTTCACGGCGACACGCTCACGAGCTACGGAATCTCCCTTGGTAGTCGTGATGCCTCCCTGGTGGCCGTCGAGAACGCGGGAAAAATCGAAGTTTCCGGCTCGAAGGGCACTGGTATGACGAGTTCCGATGCTACGAAGGGTACTTTTGTCAACACCGGTTCCATCATTGCGGAAAACGGCGCCACTGCTGTTCAGTTGGGGCGCTTCAGTGGTGAATTCAGTCTCAAGATGAGCGGAAACTCTCAGATTGACGGCAAAGTGGCAGTGGGCTTTTTTGCAAAGGCTCATCTTGAGGCCGACGGCATCACCGACGAATTTGAACTGAGCGCTTCCAAGCTTGAAAGTCTGAAGCTTACGAAGTCGAGTCTCGGATTTACCGGTGTCCAGGAAACCGGCACGACGATCAACACGCTCACCATCTCCCACGACAACACTCTCGCCATCCAGGGCGACCGCAACCTGACGGTCACGACGCTCGACACCGTCAAGGACGACGTGAAGGACAGCATCAACTTCGTCTTCGACCGCTTTGCCGACGAAGGCGAAAAGAACCTCACCATCGTTACGAACAACGCCGAAGACACGAGTGTGACCTATCTCGCGGAAGCGGTGGACAACTACACCGTCGACCAAATCATCGACCGCATGCGCAAGAGCGTTGATTTTGGCAAGACTGCCGACGGTGAAACGCCCGCCGACGGTTCGTCCACGGCGCTCGGCACAAACGTCTTGGTCTACACCGATACGACGGGCGCCGTCCGAGTGGAAGGTTCCGACCTCACGAAGAGCACGAACGACCTCGCTGCGATGACGCTCGTTGCCTGGCGCAACGAAGTGACGACGTTGAACGACCGTATGTCGACCCTCCGTACGTCGCCCGCCGCGACCGGCGTTTGGGCCCGCTACAACGGCGGTGAATACGAGTACGACGCCCGTTCCGTCAAGAACGAATTCCACACGATCGAAGTCGGTGCCGACCACAACATCGGCAACGGTCCCTGGACGGTCGGTGCGAGCCTCGCCTACACGAAGGGCGACGGTGACTTTGATCAGGGTGAAACCGATTCCGACAGCTACAGCGCCGCGCTCTATGCGTTGTGGAGTCATGAATCGGGTTCGTTCGTCGACATGGTCATGAAGACGGGCCGCATCGAAAGCGACTACGACTTCTACAATCGTCTGGGCGGTGCGGCCGACAGCGGCAAGCTCGAACAGACGGGCTTCATCGTCGGCGTTGAAACGGGTCACCGCTTCGCGCTTCCGATGAACACCTTCGTCGAACCGCAGATTCAGCTCACCTACAGCCGTCTCTCGAGTGTTCACGAAACGACCGCGGCCCGCACGATCGACCTTGAAGCGTCCGACAGCCTGATTGGTCGCGTCGGCGTGATGGCCGGCATCACCTGCCCGAACAACAAGGGTGCCGCCTACGTCCGCGTGTCCGCTCTGCGTGACTTCCGCGGCGACATCGACGGGACCTATTCGTCCGTGAACGGCAACGGCGCCTACACGCTCTCGCAGGATCTCGACGACGACTGGTTCGAATTCGCCATCGGCGCCAACTACAACGTCACCGACAACTTCGTGACGTTCGTGGACGTTCAGCGCAGCACCGGTGCGGAAGTCGAGCTCAACTGGCGTGCGAACGTCGGTGCGAAGCTCTTCTTCTAACCGTTTCAACGCAGTCAAACGTCTTTGCTGCAGTGGAAAGAGGCGGGGCGACCGCAAGGTTGATCCCGTCTCCGACCACCTTGGGGCTCCGCTTCGGTGGAGCTTTCTTTTTCCATAAAAATGCGGCGCGCCCGAGAGCGCGCCGCACAAAGTGGGAGAGCGATTTATTTCGAATGAGCGTCAGAACATCCAGCGGACGCCCGCGTTGAGCGAACAGGTGTTCTCAAAGTCGCCCCCGAACACGTACTTGGTGTCGAGCCAAAGGTTCGTGTTGCGGTTCACCGAGAGATCCGCGCCGATGCCGGCGTCGTACCAGGTTTCGTGCCCGTTCTCGTCGTGGGCGTAGGAGGTGCTGCGTCCGACGGCGCGCCAGGTCGTGTCTCCCTTGAATTCGCGCAAAACGTCGGCCACGACGTAGATCGAGCTCGCGGGAAGCGATTCGGCAAACGAGAACTCATAGCCGGCCCGTACGCCGACGCGGCCGATCAGGCTGTTGGCGTCTTCGAAATGAGCTCTCACGCCGCCGTCGGTCGTGAAGTCGGCGCCTTCAATGCGCATCACCTGCATCTGCGCCTGCGGTTCGACAAAGAGCCGGTTCGTGAAGTCGTGCTTGTAGCCGAATTCTGCGCTCAACCCGTAGTAGGTCTGCCAGAAATCGGCGCCGATGCTCTCTCCCGACGAATTGTGAGCGTCGTAGTCGCTGCCGATGCGGCCGATCTTGGCGTTGAAATCGGCGTAACCGCCGCAGTCGGCCAAAACGGTGTAGTAGAAGTTGAGACCGTAGCGGTCGTTGTCGGCCGTCGCGGAAATGCCGTCGATGTCCGTGTCGCCGCGGGTGTAGTCAAAGGCGACGCCGACGATCTTGCGGCTATCAGAATTCGAAACGTCTGCGTCGTAGCCCACCTGGATCATGTGCTTGTCCATGTCGAAAGCGTTGTCAAGGCCAACGCTCGAGAACTGGTAACGAACCCAGGGACCGCTTGCGCCGCGTTCGGCGTGACGGGACTGACCGCGCCTTTCGTTGAAGCGGTCGAGGTCCGTCGCAAGCGAATAGGAAGCGAGGGCCGCGGACTTCAGAAGCGACGTGTTTTCGTTGGCGCCGCCGAGGCTCTTGCCGACGTACCAATAGGTGTGGTCGTCGGCATTCTTCTCACTTTGAGTGGAATAAACGAAAGAGTAGAGTTCGTCAGCGCGGTTCTCTTCGCCATCCAGATTGGTGGTGAAAGTGGTTTCTCCTTTCTCGACAAGAGCAAAATAGAGTTTGTCACCGTCCTTCATCTTGTCAAGATGAACGGAAGAAGGATCGGAAACGACGACGTGTTGCACTGAAACGCCCTCGGCGGAACCAATCGTGATGAAATCACTGCTGCCGTCCGCAGCAGCCTTTTCTCCGTTCGGATCTTGTGTCGGATCTTTATGGGTATTCCAGTCGAGATCAATGTAGAAGGTTCCGCCAGAGCCGGACAACTTGGAAATGGTGACGGAGTTGTGTTTGATTTCGGTTGAAGTCACATCCCGCAGGGTGAAGCGGTCAAATTCATTTTCGATGACGGTGTTGCGGTACTTTTCATCGATGATCTGGTCGTCAAGAATGATGATGCCGCCGTCGAGCTTGAGATTGTTCAAGGATCCTTTCGAGCCGACGCCGCTTTCATTGTCGGCGTCGTAAATCCAGGTGGCTCCGTTGGCAAGCGTAATGTTTGCACTCGTTCCAACGACGCTGCCGTACCAATATGAATCCGAGCCGCTGAAGGTAATGTTGATGTTGTTGCCAAATAAATACCGATTTTCAATGTCGCCGATGATTTGCACGGTCTTCGCGGTGATGTCAACCGTATTTTTTTTGAAAAGGTCCGCACAGGTGATGGCGACGCTTTCATTGGTGCTGTGGTTGCCTCCGACCGAGACGAGTCGAACCGATTCGCCGTTAAAAATGAGCGAACTTCCGGATTGAAGTCGAATGCCTCCGTTGTTGTTGAGAATCTCATCGGAAGTGGTGTTTTCAACCCGAACCGTGCCGCTCACCGTTAAAGATTGATTGTTCAGAATCATCGCTTCAGTGGTGCCGCTCCAAAAAGAGGAGGGATCGCCACCGACGATGACGGTGAAATTGTCGAAAACGGCGTCGGAGCCGATGGAGACGCCGGTATTTCCATGTCCGTTCACTTGACCGACCCATTCGTAGTCATTGTTTTCGGCGGCGGAAACGGCAAGGGGGAGGGCGGCGAGAAGGGCGACAGACAGTGTCCGGAGTGTGCTTTGAGAATAGGTATTAATGCTTACGGGGGGGGGGTAATCATTACGGAACTTCCTTATAAAACGTTGTACCCCAACAGTTTATAGCACCATCTCGGTCAGTTTCAGAGAATCTTGAGGAGAAAATGTTTCTGTTTGACTAAAACGGTGTGGGATAGGGGAAACTAAGGAAAATGATCGAACCGCGGCGCAATTGAAAGTTTTGGGTCGTTGATTGATTTTCAGACGCAACATCGGAGCAAAAACGAGCCACACCGGCGCGCGAACGTCGGTGCGAAGCCCTTCTTCTAACCGATTCAACGTACTCAAACACAATTGCTGCACCGGAAGTGGACGGGACGACCGCGAGGTTGATTCCGTCTCCGACCACCTTGGGGGCTCCGCTTCGGCAGAGCCCTCTTTTTAGCGGGATTTGCACAAAGACGTCTGGGCACCGTGAAGACCCGATACGCTGTCTTCCTTAGGAGCGCTCTCGGTCAATTCGGGTTGACGTAGGATGGTCAAAAGGACTTTAGTTTTCCCTAGGAGAGTCATTGTGACCGCCCTCATCTGAACCTATCGTTCCGGCGAAGAACAGTACGTCGCCGATCTGCACGAGCGCCTCTACACCGAGGAATACGGGTGGGGGCCGGCGTTTGTTACCTACGCCAAGAAGATAGCGATCGACTTTCCGAGGCGACCCGTTGGTCAACGCGAAGGCCTCTGGATTGCGGAAGCGGAGGGCGAGCCCGCGGGCTCCGTGATGCTCTGCGAGACGGAAGATCCTTCGGTTGGGCAACTCCGGCTATTCGCCGTGGAGAAGAACCGTCGTCGGCAGGGAATCGGGCGCGCCCTGATGGAAACTTTGCTGGCCAAGGTAGAAGAGGTCGGGTACAAGACGCTGATCCTTTGGACCGCGGGACCGCTCGAGGCGGCCATACGGCAGTACGAACGCTTCGGCTTCCGGATCGTGGAGACGGCGGAAAACCGCACGTGGCGTCCCGACGGCGAGCTGGTCCTTGAGATCAAGATGGAAAAGGCGCTGAGCATCTGAGTCGTTGGCCACACCGGACCCACTTGGGCAGGAGGAGAAGAAAAGCGTCGGGGCGCTTCGTTCGCTTCGGCGTTCTTTTTTTGGGAACACCGCTTTGCGGCACAAGCGGCTACGGTCTCCCGTGAGACGTTCGCCTGGAGGGGAGTGACGGCTCGACTGTCCGTACTGCGGTGAAGGTCGTTCGCATCATCGCGGCGATTGGTTCCACGGCGGACGTCACGGCGGTGATTCCCCTTGGTTTTGAGTCGAGATGGGAGGAAGACCGAGACGCAGACTGCATCATGAAAAGAAGGATAAAAGGAAACGCCGACGAACCCTTAAGCTCGCCGGCGTTATCTCCATGCCAACGGTGATGTCAAGTCACCGGCACGGGCGTTTAGAACTCGGTACGCAAACCAATGTTCCAACGCCAGTTTTCAACGACTTCCCCGCCGTTGCTGCGTTCAAGGTCGACCCAGGCGTTCGTGGAGTCGGTCAGGCGGAAATTGCCGCCGATCGCCGTTTCGATCCAGGCGCCGCCCAAGTCTTCTGAGAGCTTGCGGTGAGCGCCGGCGGCGGACGTCACGGTATTGTCGTAATCGCCTTGGAAATCATAGGCTCCCGAGACGCGGAGATAGAGATTGCCGCGGTCGTTGGGGAATTTCGCGCCGACGCGCACGCCGACACGCCCAACCAGCGAGTCAAAGTCTCCTTGTTCGAAACGGACGTTTCCGGCGCGGAACGTGTCACCGTCGATGCGGCCGTAGGTGAGCTCGGCCTGCGGTTCGATGAAGCCGAAGGAGCATGGTTCGAAGCGCCAGCCGATTTCCGCGGAAAGGCTGTAGGCGTTGTTGTCAAACGAGCCGTCGACGTGATTGATCGAGAAATCGTTCGAGAGTCGACCGTACTTTCCGATCACGTCCAGGAAGAGACCGTTGTCGGCCAACCAGGTGCCGTAGACGCCGATGCTGTACGCATCGTTGTCAGCGTCGCCGCCGTCAAAGTCGGACGAACCGTCCGTATAAGCGAAGGCTGCGCCGACCTTCCAGTCGCCAAGCTGATAGTCAGCACCGACCTGAACCGAAACGTTCTTGCCGGTGACGTTGCCGTATTCCTGCTCGGAGCCGTAAACACGCGCCCAAGAACCGACGGCTCCGGGATTGTCGCGGAGATCTCCCATGCGCTTGTTGAGGTCGTTCATTTCATGACGCCATTGAAGCGCGCTGAGACTTCCGAGGGCTTCGTAAGTCGACATGGTGGTGTTGCCGATGGTCTGCACCGACGTGCTGCCGTCCGCGTTGAAGGTGATGATCATGCCGTCGTTGACGTCGCCCTGGTCGATGACGTAGCGATCGCCTTCTTCAAATTCGCCGTTCTCCAGCGTGACGGCGCCCTGCAGCCAGTCATACGTGGCTTGGACGTCGCTGTGGCTGTCATTGACGGTCCCCGTCGTATTGACGGTAAGGTCACCGGTCTTCTGCCCGATGGTCACGTCGGCGTCGGTGCTCGTGAGACGGACCGTCTTGCCTTCGCCGGTGAATTGATTGATGGAACTCGAACCGTCCCGGAATTCCACAACGGAGTTCTGTGCCGTCACGTTGCCTAACGAGGAGGCGCCTCCGGTCGAGAGCGTGGAATTGGTCAAGGCAAAGGTACCGGCTTCACCGGAAACCGTATGGGCGGTGACGCTCCCGTCGGTCACGTCGATGAGGGCGCCCGTGTCGTTGTTGTTGAGCACGCCGTCCACGATCATCGTGTTGACGTTGAGCTGCGAATTCTTCGAATTGATCGCGTTGCCGTGCACAATCAGAGTGCCGACCGTCATGACGCCGGCGTCCTTGGCGTCGTCCCTTTGTTCACGGTCGATGCCGTTGCCGAAGGTGTAGACGTTGCCGTCGGCGTGTTCGAATTTCGTCTTTCCGTCGTAGTCCGTCGGATACATGTCCTCACGCGTCTCGATTTCAATCGTTGCGTTTTCCGCGTTGAGCGTGCCGAGATTCCACAGGTGTCCGACCTTGGCGGATTCCAGGATGTTCATGGTGCCGCCGTCATTGCGCACCATGCCCACCGACTGGAGATCCCGAACCGTGACGGTGGAATTCGCGCTGCTCTTGAGCGAGTAGTAGGAACTCGCCACGAAGGTGTCAACCGTAAGGCTGCCGCCGTCCCGAACATCGAGATAGCCGGCTTCGTAGCCGCCGAGCGCATTCCACGTCAACGTTCCATCGACGGTGAGCGAGCCCCCTGCAATGGTCATGTCGCCGCCGGTGAAGGTGAGATTCTTCAGATTTTCGGTTTCAGAGCGTTTGATCGATCCCGAGCCGAAGTGGAAATTCCCCGTCGTGGTGATTTGCGCGTCGTCGCTGTTCAGAATCAAAACGCTTCCGGCGTCAAGGTCAACGATATACGCAACAAAGCGACCGTCCTCAACAATCGCGGTATTGTTGGTGGGATTGATGACCTGTTTGTCGGGTTCGTTGACGGTCTGATAGGTCGTGTTTTCCAAAACGAATCGGTCAGCGGCTCAACCTAACAGAGGAAGAGGTAGTATGTGGGGGGGGGGGTAAACCCTTATCTTCAAATCAAAAGAAATTGAAAAGCATTGGGGGATAAGGAAAAATTGCTAATTTTCGCCAACAATAAAAAGTTGTGGAAATAGCAATTTACGATGAACGTTTTGATCGGTTTTTTTTTGCGGCAAAGAATTTCAGGAAAATTTTCAACGGTACAAAGTCATCCGTTTTTACCCAAAGGGCCTTCGTGGAACCAATATTTCCATAAAAATGAGGACAGTGCGCCATACGGCAATACGAACGCTTTCGGTTTCCGGATCGTGGAGACGGTGGAAAAACCGCACGTGGCGCCCCGACGGCGAACCCGTATTGGAAATCAAGAAGGAAAAGACGCTCAAGGTCTGAGTCTTGAGTGGCGTCGGATAGGTTGGGCGAACAGAAAATAAACGGCGCCAAGGCTCTTCATGAGCTTTGTCATTGTGTTTGGGAAAATGGTTCCGACGGGCAGGGCGTTCTTCGGAGGACTCGGGAAGAGGAAGTGTTTCCGCCGCTTGTTATTTGTTACCTCGACATAGGCTCTCCTAAGCCTCCCCAAGTTTTCCCCTAAGTCTCGAATGGAAGAATGACGGTGTAGAGAGAAAGGACTCTCCGACAAGATTTCTCCAACGACTTAGAAGGAACACCATCATGAAAAAGACGCTCGTTTTCGCTTCCGTCGCCGCTTCGGCTCTCGCGCTCGCCACGCTTTCCTATGCCGCGACCGACACGGCTTCCAATGCGCCCGCCGCAGTCACGCAGACCGCCTCCAAGATCGGCATGGCCGACGCCCTCGAAGCCGCCAAGACCAAGTTCCCCGACGCCGAAGCGCTCTCCGCGACGCTTCGCGGCACGCGCGGCTACGGTCTCGTCTGGGACGTGTGCATGGAAGGAAAGGACGGCAAGGCGGCCCGCGTCTTCGTGAATCCGGAAGACGGCACGGTCCTCGCTTCGAACGACATCGGCATCCGCAACGGCACCCGCTTCGAACGCGGTCCGGGCTACGGTCCCAGCATGGGGATGAATCCCGACTGCCCGCGCATGGGTGAAGGCCGCGGCTACCATCATGGCGGTTGGCACCACGGCGGCCGTCGCGGCGGCGACTGCCCCTGGTTTTGAGTCGGGGTTCGATAGGAATTGAGAGAGACGGGGGAGGGAGGATCCGACGGACCGTCCCTCCCGTCAAAGATGAAGAGGCGCTTTCCGAAAGCAGTTTCGGGGCGCCTCTTTGTTTGTCGAAAGGGGTGGGCGGGTCTTGATGCACGCGCTGTGAATGTCCAATAAAATAAACGCAAAAAGGATTACCATTTCTTTTATATGACAAAGGCTACCCGTTCCGTCCTTCTTCCGAGAAGACTCGAAAAGAAGCTCTGCATCGTCGGCGAACAGATTCGAGCGGCGCGCCTTCGCCGCAACCTCCCGCTCGCGCTTGTGGCGGAGCGGGCGCAGTGTTCGCGTGTCACGGCGATGAAGATCGAAAAAGGCGATCCGACGGTCTCGATGGGCGCCTACCTTCGGGTGCTCTTTGCCTTGCAGCTCGCGGACGACATCGAGCTTCTCGCCAAAAACGATCCGATCGGGCGGGATCTGCAGGATCTGGAGTTGCGCAAGCGCGCTTCCGGGAAGTGACGGCCATGGTCGAAACCCTGTGGGTGTATTTGGATTGCGACGCATTGCCGTCGCCCGCGCTTGTCGGGCGTCTCACCCGCAAAGCGGGGCAAAGGGCGTCCGAGTGCGTCTTTGAGTTCGAAAAGTCCTGGCTCGCTGACCACTCGGGACTCTGTCTTTCCTCAGATCTCACAAACCGGGCGGGCGAACAACGACGTCCCGAGGCCGCCGGGCTTTTCTCCTGCTTTGCGGACGTTCTGCCTAACCGCTGGGGGCGTCTTCTCCTGGAAAGTCATTCGCTTCTCCTGTGGGCGCAGGGCAAGAGACCGCCCGGCACACCCGGAGAGTTCGAGCGCCTGCTTCTCATTGACGACGGCGTGCGTGCGGGAGGCCTTCGCTTCAAGCGGGCTCCGTCCGAGCCGTTTCTGAATACCGGGGCCACGGGGAACGCTCCCGCGTTTTCGAGTCTCGAGAAGATGACAGAGGCGGTCGGGTTGTTTGAGGAAAGCGAAAGGCGGGAGAGTCATCCGAGGGAAGAGTGGTTTTTGCCGTTGCTGCGAGCGGGTGCGAGCCTGGGCGGCGCCCGGCCCAAGGTGTCGGTGTGGGACGAAGAAGGAAACCTCTGGATCGCCAAACTGCCTTCGGGAGGTGACTCCTGGAACGTCGGCGCTTGGGAGCGCTTGGCGTATCTGTTGGCCGAAAGAGCCGGGATCGAAACCGCACCCTCGCGGGTCGTCGAGTTGGGACCGAATCGTCACGCCTTTCTGGTGAAACGCTTTGACCGAGTCGGAAAGATGCGCCGTCACTATGCGTCGGCCCTTACGCTCACGGGCCTCACCGAAAAAGAGGGCGCCGCGACCGGACACGGCTATCTCGACATCGCGGAAGCCGTGCTCGAACACTGCGTCGACGTAGAACAAAACCTCGAGGCGCTCTATCGACGCGTCGCCTTCAACATCACGATCGGCAACACGGACGACCACTTCCGCAATCACGGATTTCTCCTGACGAAACGCGGCTGGACCCTGTCGCCCGCCTTCGATCTGAATCCGACGGGGTTTCGGCGGCAGAGTCTTCTCATCGACGGGAAAACGGAGGCGTCGAACCCGGAAGTCCTTCGCAAGAGTGCGGCGCGCTATTTCCTGAAGCAACAGCGAGCCGAGCGCATCCTCGACGAGGTGCTCGCCGCCGTGCGTGATTGGCGAGGCGTCGCGGACGAACTTGCGATCCCCGAATGGGAACGGGAGCTTTTCGCCTACCGTTTTCTCTGCGGATGAAGGAAAGGGCTCTCTCGGGAAAACTCCCCTCCCGCAAACGAGGTGACGTCGGTACTCGTCGGTGTTGCAGAAATCGGCATTTTTTGCTTGTCGGGATACGCTTCGGATTTTTGCCTAAAACAGAATCCCCTCGCAAAGAGGGGATATCGAGATACGAGAAGGGGTGCCGCATCCCCAAGTCAGTAGTGACTTTTGCGACACCCTCTCTTGGGCCTTGCCCCAGAAGGTCTCGGGGGCGAAAGGGCGCGGATTACTTCTTGGCTTCGGCCGGGGCCCAGGGATTGAAGGCCGGGGTCTTCGGACCGTTGGGCGGAAGGATCGGGTAGACGATCTTGGGCTGTTCGCCCGTGAGGGTCTTCAGGAACGCCACGATCTTCGCGGTTTCCTCTTCCGTGTAGCGCTTGCCGAGCTGGATGTCGCCCATCACTTCGACGGCCTTCTCAAGCGTTGCGGCTTCGCCGTCGTGGAAGTACGGATAGGTGAGTTCGACGTTGCGAAGGACGGGAACCTTGAAGCTCATGCGGTCCTGATCGCGTCCGGAGATGGCCTTGACACCTTCGGCGGTGTTGGTCGTTTCGTAGGGACGAACCACACCCATCTTATGGAAGGACTGACCGCCCAGCTGCGCCCCGTTGTGGCAGATCGTGCAGCCCGAGGCCTTAAAGAGCTGATAGCCTTCGAGTTCGAACTTCGTGATGGCGTCCTTGTTGCCCTTGAGCCACTGGTCGAAGCGGTCGTTCGGCGTCACGAGCGTACGTTCGAATTCGGCGATCGCGTCCGTGATGCGCTTGATGTCGACCTTGTCGTCGCCGAAGGCGGCTTCAAAGTGCTTGGCATAGCCCGGAATCGAGGCGATCACTTCCACGGCGAGTTCGTGGGTCGAAGCCATTTCGAGGGGATTCGCGATCGGGCCCGCGGCCTGTTCGGCAAGGGTCTTCGCACGGCCGTCCCAGAACTGGGCGATCTGACCGTAGGAGTTGAGAACCGTCGGCGAATTGATCGGCCCCTGCGCCCAGCGGTCGCCGATCGAAGTCTTCAGGTTGTCGACGCCGCCCGTGGCGAGATTGTGGCAGGAGTTGCAGGAGATGAAGCCCGAGCGGGAAAGACGCGGTTCGAAG
>ENA-OWRC01001013-OWRC01001013.1-human-gut-metagenome-genome-assembly--contig:-NODE-1013-length-30980-cov-18.836475_pt1 | contig 30980 bp, 19 predicted proteins | sample MGYA00248268_ERZ651895 | MGnify/ENA primary metagenome ERZ651895 (study PRJEB26924, sample SAMEA4378242) | human gut metagenome | biome: human gut; feature: human-associated habitat; material: faeces...
TATTTGCCCTCATTGTAAGCACTCTTTTGCCGAGAACAATCCATTTGTACGAAAACATATGCAACTAAGTGTAACTAATATTAGGATGCTATTTGATAAACTTACTGAAACTTTGACCTATACTGCTATTGCTAAAGAGTGTGATACTTCTATTACTACAGTATTACGCTATTGCTCTATGATTACTCTACCTAAGCCTAAAACATTACCTACTGTGATTGGTATTGATGAATTCAAAGGAAACGCAGAAGGACATCAATACCAAGTCAATTTAACCAATCCAGATACACATGAAATATTAGATATTTTACCAAAACGTGATACACAAGCATTAATTCGGTATTTTACATCATTTAAGCATAAGGATCGACTACAAGTTAAGTTTATTGTTATGGATATGTCCATACAATTTAAGCGCATCATGGAGGCCCTATTTCCACATGCGCATATTATCTGTGATCGATACCATGTGTGTCGACTTGTAGATTGGGCGGTAGAGCGAGTTAGAAAGCGTGAACAACATAAACTGGCTTCTCACTCACGCATGTTAAAACAAAATAGACGCGTGCTAATGAAATATCCAGATCATTTAACGGAAGTTGAACACGTTAAGCTCTGTGAAATACTTCGAGTTTCTGATGATTTACGAAAAGCATATGCTTTAAAACTTTCTTTTAGAAAAATCTTTTCGATCTATGGTAAACAAGAGATAGCTGCACATTTAATGTATTGGTTGGAATTAGTGAAAGCATCTGGATTGAATGAATTTAATAACTTCTTTACATCATTTCCAGCATGGATGACGCAATTAACCAATGCATTCTTACTCCCATATTCTAATGGATACACAGAAGGAACTAACAACAAGATTAAGGTATTAAAACGAATAAGCTATGGACTTCGCCGCTTTGATAGATTTAGAGTACGTATTCTACTTTTGAGCAAAAAGAATGGCACCAACCATACATATGATTGGTGCCAAAGAAGGCTCGTAGGGTGAACACCCCAACATTTGACAGAGAGCCTAAAAATACCTAGCTAGACAGCAACTAGCTAGGTATTTTTTGTGTGTAAATGTATTGTAAACACGCAGAGGTGTTACAGTCTTTGTAGATAGGTAAAATTTAAGATATCCACTAGTGATTAGAAACAACCGTTAGTTTATAGCTGAGCGGCTGTACGGGTTAATTCCAAATCATTAATCATTTGTAAATCGTCTTGCGGGGATCTACCGCCGGTTGTTAAATAACCGCCTACCATGATGCCATTAAGCCCGCCTTTTAGTGCGTACGATTGTAAATCGCGAAGATTTACTTCTCGACCGCCTGCGGTACGAATTAATGCATGAGGTAAAATGAAACGGAATACAGCGAAGGTACGTAAAATTTCCATCGGTTTTAACGCTTGGTTATGTTCGAATGGAGTACCCTTAATCGGATTTAATATGTTTAATGGGATGGAATCAATGTTAAGGCGTTTTAGTTCAAACGCCATTTCTACGCGTTGTTCTAGAGTTTCGTTTAGACCTAAGATACCGCCAGAGCAAACGCGAATGCCAGCTTTTTTGGCATTTTCTATGGTAGACATCTTGTCCTCATAGGAATGTGTGGAGCAGATGTCAGGGAAATGACTTGGTGCAGTTTCGATATTGGAATGATAGCGAGTAACACCAACTTCTTTTAATTGAAGAGCTTGTTCATAGGTTAATAAACCAAGGGAACAACAAATTTCTAAACCAATTTTTTCGCGAATTTCTTTTAATACGCGTAAGATTTGGTTGAATTCATTAGGGTTGGAAGTGTTGCGACCGCTTGTAACAATAGAGAAGCGAATAGCACCAGCTTCTTTTGCTTTTCTAGCAGCGTCTAAAATCGATTCATCATCCATAAATGGATATTCTTGAACGCCTGTATTGTGGTGTGCCGACTGTGCACAGAATTTACAATTTTCAGGACATTTACCAGAACGAGCATTTACAATCGCGCAAATGTCGACAGAATTATCGTTGAAATGTTGTTTTATTTTATCTGCCATAGCCAATAGAATCATGGTATCTTCATCGGATGTATGGATTAAATCGATGGCTTCCTCTTTAGTGATTTCCCCACCATGTAATATACGATTGGCAATGGTTAATATTTTTTCATAAGAACCCACCTGGGTTTGTTGCTCTACTGGAAGTGCCATTATAGCCTCCTTGTTATTGTTAACTTATAAAAACGAATATATTTACAATGTAATTGTAGTATTCTTGGATGCTAATTGTCAACTGTATAAATAAATTAGTTTACAATATGATATCTTACATATTATATAGAAATATATAGTATAATTAGATATTAGTATTCTATAAGTTAGGAAAGGAGACAATATGCAACCCTTTCGTTTTATACATTGTGGAGACCTTCATTTAGGGGCTCCTTTTCAATATGCTATGGGGATGAGTCGACATGTAGATCGTGTCGTCGCAGAAGCAACCTATGAAGCTTTCAATAATATCATTGAAATCGCTGTGCGCGAACGCGTTAATGCAGTTGTGATTAGCGGTGATGTTTATAATAGTGAAGACCATAATTTAGAGGCTCAGGTCCGATTTGTGCGTGCCATGTATCGCTTGTGGGAGGCGCATATTCCCGTATATATGGTACAAGGTAATCATGATCTAGCTGAAAGCTGGCGCGCTGGCTTATCAATGCCTGATAATGTACATGTGTTTTCGGATACACAGGTACAACGATTTCCGCTGATGGTTAATAATATTGAAATTGGTGGTGTTTACGGCATCAGTTGTGGTCATGGCAATGAACAATCTAATTTTGCTGCCCAATATAAAGCCTTTGAACGAGATGAGTTTTCCCTTGCTGTCATGCATGGAACGGTTGGATCTAGTGTGGGCAGTGAACATCATGATGTAACAGGGCCCTGTAATTTGACGGATATCATGCAAGGCGCTATGGACTATTGGGCACTAGGTCATATCCATAAATCACAGGTGATTTCAGAAGATCCTATGGTCGTATATGCGGGCAATCCCCAAGGATTACATCGCAAGGAATCTGGCGCTAAAGGATGCTATATGGTCAACGTATCACATAATGGACATTGTGAATTAGAATTTATTGAGACCTGTGCCATTCGTTTTGAAGATATAAAGATTGATATTGCAGGCATACAAACTGAACGTGAGTTATTAGATTTGTTGAGCCATAAAAAGCAGTCCTTACGTAAAAAATATAATAAGAATACATTGGTATCAGTCCATTTAGTAGGAACTGGTCCAATGCATCGCTTATGCGTGGATGAGTCCATTCGAAAATTATGGCTACGGGAGACGCAGGCAGAGGAAAAGAGTAAATCTATTTTTGTTATGCCATACCGCATGATTGCTAAAACGCGTCCTACTGTTAATTTGGCAGAGCGCCGTTTATTGTCCGACATGGTTGGCGATTATCTACGTGCCTATGATGAAACCGTTACTGATATTGAGGCCGTACGTCAAATCTTGGTCGATCGTCCTGAGTCTAAACGACTTGGCAGTTATTTAGATTTATTATCAGACGATGTATTGAAACGAGTTATGGAACGCAGTGAAATGGAAGGGGTTACGGTGTTAATGGGGGTAAACGATGAACATTAAACAGATTCGACTCGACTCATTTGGACCGTATGAAAACTGGACATTTAAATCCGGTCCTAACGGTGTACAGCTTGTATATGGCGCTAATGAAAGTGGGAAAACTTCCTTATTAGAAGGTATGCGTTCTCTTTTGTTTGGCGGTAAACATAAAAAATATGGTTATGTAAGTGGATCTCTTGAGCTCGACAAAGAGGGGACGGTTTATCATTTAGGCCGACAAAACAAGAATTTAGATTTTTATTCGCCTGGTGAGCCTAGCATAAAGGACGAGCCGAATCAATTGTGGTGGCATGGGCTCGATAAAAAAACGTATAACCGCATATTCGGCCTTACGTTAGAGGACCTTCAAGGCGTAGATATACTCAATGAAGTAGATGTGCGCGCTAGATTCTTTGGCGCCGAAGGAGGCGAGCAACTCGGTGGTGTAGTAAAAAGCATTGAAACCAATGCTAATGACTTACTGGTTGCGTCTGCATCAGGCAAACGCCGCATCAATGTTTTGATAGAGCAATTACAAGAAAATAAGGTTCGTTTATCCGCACTGGGTGAACATGAAACGCAATATGTAGAATTACAACAAGCGTTGAAGGCTTCCGAGGATACAGAAGCAGAAATTCAGAATCAAATCAAAGAATGGCAAGATTATCGTGAAGGCGTAGAGATGGTGCTTCGTGCATGGGATACGTATCGACGTAGCGAAGAGGCGCGTCGTCGTATGCAACAGTTTACATCTCCTGATACACTAGATCGCGATGCGTTTTTAAGTATCGATGAGGGCTTTCGTGAAGCTCGTCAGAATATGCAGCTTTGGCTTGATAAAGAAGAAGCACTAAAACCGGAAAATTTTGACCCTAATAGTCCGTTTACTACCTATGGCCAAGATATAGAGGATTTAATTCAACAAGGTGCGAAGTGGGAACAATTGCGCCGTGAGTGTGAAGAAGGCGAAGCCTACATTGCTAAGGTTAAAGAGCAACTTGATTTCTCGAGAGGGTTACAATCTTCATGGCGCAAGGATGAATCGGTGCCAACTGATGTGAATTGGTTTGAAGGGGAACGTTTATCCAAACGATTGCGTACCGCAAAGGACCAATTGTTATATTGGCAAAGCCAAGCACCATCTTTGCAAAAAGAACCAAAAATAAGTGAAGATAGTTCATCTGTTGACACTGGTGAAAATAGCCCTGTTAACACCTGGGCTCAGCAAGAGTTGCAGGCTGTTATGACTGATATTGCAGATCTAGAGTCTCGACTTGGAGAACATGGTTCCATACGTATGGCCACGATGCCGATTTGGTTGCAACGTATTGGGGGAATCGGAGCCGTCGTTGGTGTATTGATGTCGCTAGCAGGACTTATTGCACTGGAATCTGTACTATATAGCATCGGTGGTATTATTTTATTAATACTTGGACTGGGATTGTTCTGGTATGGATGGCGCCTTCGCCATGTAGATGATTCCGATGTAGCTCGGTTGATGCGTGAACTAGAACGCTTACAGCAACGTAAGTCGTATTTGGAAACACAATTGGATGCACCTTTACCTGTGGCGTCAGATGTACCGAACTTGGAAACGGCAGCTATTGAGCAACGTTACAATGATGAAGGTAAACAATTACAGGCTAATTATGAAAAAGCCTTGGCTGAATGGCAAGCATGGATTCCTGAAGGAGCGGCTAAGAGTCTCGATGAAGATGACTTCTTTAATATGAAGCATGAATTTGACCAGTATTATGAACAATTGCGGACCATTGAAGGATACGAGAAACGCTTAGATGAACATAAGGAATCTTTGCGCGTTATAGAGGACCAAGCTGTTACCTTATGGTATAACCTTGGTGTTGAAGCCCCTGTGTCTCCTACTGAGCTAAAACGTATTTATAACCAATATAAAAACTTTCAACAACAAATGATTCGTTGGGAACAAAAAGAATCACAGCGTAAGAGCTATCGTATGGAGTATGATAATTGGCATCGCAAGGAAAAGGAACTTTTACTTGAACAAAAAGCATTGCTTGAAAAAAGCGGATTGTCCGGCGCCAATGAATATCGTCAAAAACTCATTGATGAAGATCAGTTTAAGCAATGGGAAACGATTTACAAACAAAGCCAAGTACAGCTTGATTTGTTAACTCCAGATGGTGAAAATAAGGATTTGTTCTATCGCCGTTTGCGTGAGGGGAATAAAGAGAATTGGACTGATGAATTAGCCCATGCAGATCAAGAGCTGAATGCGCGCAAGGATGCGATGGCTAACCTCTATGAGAAACGAGGCCAAATCGTGGAAGCTATGCGAGCATTGGGTTCAAATCAGGAGCAACGGGAAGCCATTCAACAACGACAAGAGTTAGAATCTGAATTGGAATCTGCCTTGGAAGATTGGGCCACTCAAGTTGTCATCGCTCATTGTATGGAACGAGCGCAACAATCATATGAAGAAGAGTCACAACCAAAGATGTTAGAATTAGCATCTCAGTATATTAAACGTTTAACGAATGGTGCTTATACATTTGATATGTGGGGATTACAAGATGGTTTGGCCCTTTTGAATGAACGGGGTGAACGATTACCGATTCATCATTGGTCTAGTGGTTTAGCGGATCAGGTGTATCTCGCGTTGCGTTTGGCACTAGCAAAGGTCTTTTCGTACCAAGTGGATGCATTGCCAATCATATTAGATGATATCCTAGTCCGATTTGATGAAGAACGCCAAAAGAGTGCACTTGAGTTGTTAGCTGAACTTGGTGAACATCAACAAATTTGGTTGTTTACATGTCAGCAACAAGTGTATTACATGGGTCAAGCTATTGCTGGTATAGATACGCATATATTACAACGTGCATAAATTTCTATCCCTAAAAATATAGATAATAAGTGGCTTTGCATATTCATCACTTTTGGAGTACACTTTTAATATGAGCGTGACATTCTAATATAAAATCTTATATACATGTATGGGTGTGTTTTGTAGAAAGGGGTGGAAATTTGAATACTGCTTATTTAGATATGATTCAGGGCAAGAACCCTGGCATAACACCAGTATGGTATATGCGCCAAGCAGGGCGCAGTCAGGCTGCATATCGTAAGATAAAAGAGAAGTACACATTGTTCGAAATTACCAAACAACCAGAACTTTGCGCACAAGTGACAGAACTGCCTGTTAAAGAATATGGCGTTGATGCGGCTATTCTTTATAAGGATATTATGAGCCCTATGGTGGCTATTGGCGTGAATGTGGATATTAAACCTGGTGTAGGTCCTGTATTTGATACTCCAATTCGGCGTATAGAAGATATTGAACGATTATATGCGTTTGATGCAGCAAAGGTAGAGTATATTTCCAAAACTATTGAGTTATTGACTACCGAGGTGCTTGATGTACCTCTTATTGGCTTTTGTGGTGCACCATTCACCATCGCGTCTTACCTTATTGAAGGAGGTCCTACGAAAAGTTATAACAAAACTCGTGGGATGTTAATCAGCGAACCCGAAATTTGGAATAGACTAATGGAAAAACTAGCGGATATGTCCATCGAGTATTTGTCAATGCAAGCGCGCGCTGGTGCTAATGCTTTACAAATCTTTGACTCTTGGGTGGGTGCCGTTAATAGTACAGAATATGAGCAAGCTATTTTCCCTCATATGAAACGTATTATTTCCACAGTAAAATCTAGATTCCCTAACTTGCCGCTCGCTATGAATGGTGTCGGTACAGACCACCTTGTTTCTACTTGGGCTAAATTACCTCTTGATGTTATCGCCTTAGATTGGCGAAGCTCTCTTGGGGCGGCTAAGGATAGAGGTGTTACACAAACAGTACAGGGAAACCTTGATCCGGCTTATTTATACGGGGATACAAAAATAATAGCCAAGGTGGTAGATGAAATCTTAACGGATGGCGTTCGCCATGGTAAACATGTATTTAACTTAGGGCATGGTGTATTCCCTGAGGCGGATCCAGCAAAATTACATTGGTTGACAGACTATGTTCATGAAAAGAGCCGTGAATTGTGGGCTCGTGAAAGCCGATAATATGAAGCAGGCTATACTGTTATTATCTTTTGGTACACCTCGTCAACCATCTGATTTATTACCCTATTTGACGAGCATTCGACGCGGAAAAATTCCGACAGAACGAGAATTGAAGGTTTTAACTGCTCGTTACGATGCCATCGGACAATGGGATAATAAGCTGTTGCAAACGATGGGGGAAGAGCAAAAGAAAACTCTTAAATCCCTATTGGCGATAGACGCGATGTATTTGGCCTATCTTCATATGCCTAATAGTATGGAACAAGCTGTAGAATCCATAGCAGCTGCAGGATATACTTCTATTTTATGCATTGTCACATCGCCGTTTTATTCTATGGTTGGAACGGGCGCATATGAACGGAAATTACATTCTATATTACGAGCGTATCCGGATATATCTTGTGAAATTATCAAATCTTGGTGGAATAGACCAGAGTTTTTTGAATACTGGCGTTCACAGTTGATGGCCGCGAATCCATTACAAGCTGATACAGCCTGTATTTTCTCTGCCCATAGTGTACCTACTTCAACGGTTGGTAGCTATAAAGATGAAGTCATGTCCGCATCAAATCAAATTGCAAAAATGGTAGGTCTTAATCACTGGTATCAGGCATGGCAAAGTGCGGCGCCCCATGGTGAATGGTTAGGTCCTACCATTGAAAGTGTCATTGAACAGGCTCTTATAGATGGAGCAAAACGGATTGTATGTATTCCTTTTGGGTTTGTTAGCGATCATGTAGAAATTTTGTATGATAATGATATTATTTGTCGGAATATCGCTGAAAATGCTGGGGCTACATATGAACGTGTGCCTATGCCCAATGGAAATACCCTATTTATGGAGGCCATGGCAAAGGCTATACGAGAAAGGATTAATAAGTGAAGGTAACGATTGTTGGTGGTGGCCTTACGGGGCTTACTGCAGCCTATTATTTAGGCCATGCCAAACCAGATTGGCAGATACAATTATATGAACAGGCCCCTCGATTTGGCGGTAAAATTCAAACGCAACAAGTAGATGATTTTGTTGTTGAGTTAGGACCGGATTCCTACTTGGGCCGCAAAACGGAAATGACGGATCTCATTACAGATCTTGGTCTAGTAGATACGCTTGTATCCAATGAAACGGGGCAGGCCTATGTGTATGACCGCGGTAACATTCACCCAATTCCAGGTGGTTCCATCATGGGCGTTCCTACGGAAATGATGCCTTTTGTGAAAGCGACCTTAATTTCCTGGGCTGGTAAAGTGCGTGCTGGTCTTGATTATTTTAAGAAACCGTATTCCTTAGATGCTCACGGCGATGTATCGATTGGTCATTTCTTCCGCTATCATTTAGGTCAAGAAATGATGGATAAATTAATTGAGCCATTATTGGCAGGTATTTATGGTGGCGATATTTATAAAATCAGTCTATTATCTACGTTTCCACATTTTATTCAAGTAGAACAAAAATATGGCAATATGGTTAAGGGCATGATTGCTGCTAAGATGAGCCATCAAAAGGCAGGTGTCTCTAAGGCTGCTAAAGGTGCTGTTAATGAAGGCGACGTTCCCCGTGCTGGTAAAGGAACGATGACGGATGCTCAATTTGATAAGAAACAATCTAGTATTCAGCGAACGAATGGAAATCTAAAAGCATCAAAAGGAACCGCATCACAATCCGGTATGTTTAGACAATTAACGGGTGGTCTTGAAAGCGTGGTAAGTGCGATTGTGGAACAAATGCCATCCAATGTTACATTGACTACTAAGGCCCTTGTTCGAGATATATCGTATGCTGATGCAGTGTATCGTTATAATGTGAATGGTCGAGAAGAAACCTCCCATATGTTGGTTATCTCTACACCACCAGCTACGTATAAAGATTGGTTTATTGGAGATACTGGATTTGATGGCGTACGCAATATGGAACAATCCAGTTGTGCTATTGCAATCATGGCCTTTGATAAAGCGTCCTTTGATGGCGAACTAAAAGGCTCTGGCTTGTTGATTACTCGTAAAACGGATACACCATTAACAGCGTGTACCATATTAAATCAAAAATGGCCACAAACAACGCCAGATGATAAAATCGTTCTTCGCGTTTTTATCGGTAAACCTGGTAATGATGTGGTAGAACGCTATAGTGATGAAGAACTCTCTGCATTAGCTCTTAAAGAAATTCAACGTATTATGAACTTTAAAGCTAATCCAGAGTGGATTAAAATCAATCGTTTAATACATTGTATGCCTCAATATAATGTGGGCCATCGTGCTGCTATCGCAGCCGTTCGGGAGCATGTGAAAGAACATTATCCTAATTTGTATTTGATTGGGACACCATTTGATGGGATTGGGATACCGGATGGGGTGAAGCAGGCTAAGGAACTTGTGCAACGGTTAAGTAGTTCTACGTGACCGGCGATAGATTTTTGTAATCACTACGTTGCCGGTACGAGATGGGCTTCAGTAGGCTCCAGCTAGCTTAACGGTCTTCGGCCTAGGGCCTTGACCTGCTAAAGTCGCCTACTGAAGTCCATCCCGCACCTGCTGTAGGTTAAACCGCAATTCATTGCCTACTGTAGAGTACTTCTGGTAACCGATACACAAGGTCCTTTAGCCTAAACTAGAGGAGAATGGTCTTCGGCCTAGGGCCTCGACCTACTAAAGTCGCTTCAGAAGGCTTATCCATCGTCTACAATAGTAGATACTGAATGTACAATGGTTGCCTATTGATGCCCATCCGTCACCTACGGTAGAGTTCGTTAGACAACCGTAGCACAAGGTTCCTTTAGCCTAAACTAGAGGAGAATGGCCATGGCCTAGGGGCTCGATTTTGTAATTGTAAATTGTGTTTTATATATTTTATGTGAAAAGGAGTGGTATTATGGGTAAGGCAATTCCTACTGTTGAGGGTTGGCATAGTCAACATATGGTGTTTTCCATGGATTTTAGTGCTTGGAATTGTTTTGATGCAGAGGAGAAGGCTGAGGCTCGCGGTGAGTTAAAGGCGTTTTTGGCTGAGTTGGAGTCTATGCACCAAGCTAAAGAAGGCAGTTATGCATTCTATGATGTGAATGGTTATAAGGGCGATCTTTTGTTGTGGATTTTGGCTCCGTCTCTTGAGGATTTGGCGAAATGGGAACGCAAATTCCGTCGTTTAACGATTGCGTCTGTGCTTGTTCAAACGTATTCTTATACGTCTGTAACCGAGGTCAGTGCATATGTGAAAGCTAAGCTTGATACGCCTGAGGTGGATGCGAAATTGTATCCAACTGTACCAAAGGATAAGTATATTTGTTTTTATAATATGACGAAGAAGCGTGAAGGTAATGATAATTGGTATATGTTGCCTCAAGAAGAACGCGGTCGTATGATGCGTGAGCATGGCATCACTGGTAGACCATATTTAGAAGTATTATCTGAGTACACTACAGGTGGTGTTGGTCTTGATGATTGGGAATGGGGCGTTACTATTTTTAGTAATGATGACATTCAATTCAAGAAAATTGTTTACGATATGCGCTTTGAAGAAGCGAGTGCAAGATATGGTATCTTCAGCGATTTCTATGTAGGAACGTTGATTGATGAAGCACGCTTTGATGAAGTGTTTGCTTAATCTATAACTACCAGTAGTAGTACTGTAAAGGGAAGGGGTTAAAGTTTTGACGCTAGCTATACGAAGCCTTGAGGACTAAGTGGAATCGGATGGTGGAAAAATTTTAACCCTTTTTGTTTTCCTATAATGAATCATGTATACAAAATACGCATATGGCTATGATTTTACCGCAAGTTAGATTGCGGTTTTTATATTATCAATTTACAGTGGACTTTGGTATACTGTGTATAGACATTAAATTCTATAGAATCTAAATTTTATATGAATATTGAAATGAAAGTAACTTTCACAAGGCTTATATATAATGATTATAGAGGTTGTGAAACATCAAGTGATATGAGAAGGAGTACAAAAGCTATGGAGATGAATGGTAGCGTTATTGAACAACAACGTTTAGATCAGGCTAGACTCGAAGCAAATGGCATGTATAGCAGCCAATTTGAAAAAGATGCCTGTGGTATGGGTTTTGTCGTAAATATTAAGGGCAAAAAATCCCATGATATCATCGATGATGGCTTGCGTATTTTAGAGCGTCTTGAACATCGTGGTGGTGCTGGTGCAGATAAGGATACAGGCGATGGTGCTGGTATCTTGGTACAAATCCCACATGAATTTTTTAAACGTGAATGCGAAGTGTTGGGCATCAATTTACCTGCAGCAGGCGAATATGGTGTGGGCATGATTTTTGCGCATAAATATGAAAGTCTTCGCAATGAGCAAAAACGTATTTTTGAAGAAGTAGTACGCGAAGAGGGACAAGTCGTTCTCGGTTGGCGTGAAGTACCTGTAGATGGTACTAAAGTTGGTAAGGAAGCGGCTGCTATTCGTCCTTGGATGATCCAAATTCTCATTGGTAAAGGCCCTGATGTAACGAATAATGCGGAATTTGAACGTAAATTATATGTTATCCGTAAATTGGCGGAAAAACGCATTATTCCATTGAGTAAGGAACTATCTAGCGACTTTTATATTGCATCCTTGTCCTCTAAAACAATTGTATATAAAGGTATGTTAACACCTGGTCAATTGCGTGACTTCTACCTTGATTTGAGTGACCTTGACTTTACATCTGCATTGGCTATGGTTCACTCCCGTTTCAGTACGAACACATTCCCAAGCTGGGCTCGGGCGCATCCTAACCGTTTCTTAGTTCATAATGGTGAAATTAATACAATCCGCGGTAACGTGAACTGGATCAATGCTCGTGAAGGTAAAGCTGAGTCTCCATTGTTCCCTGATATTAAAAAGGTATTCCCTGTAGTAGATGATAGTGGTTCCGACTCTGCTATGTTCGATAACACATTGGAATTCTTGCACATGACAGGTCGTTCCTTGCCTCATGCGATCATGATGATGATTCCTGAACCTTGGGAACGCAATAATCTCATGAGCCAAGAAAAACATGACTTCTACGAATTCAATAGCTTTATGATGGAACCATGGGATGGTCCTGCTGCTATGGGTTTCACTGATGGTACTGTTATCGGTGGCGTACTTGACCGTAATGGTTTGCGTCCTGCTCGTTACTATGTAACAACTGATGATCGCGTTATCATGGCGTCCGAAGTGGGTGTAGTAAACGAAAACGCTGAAAATATTCGCGCTAAAGGTCGTTTGGAACCAGGTAAAATGCTTCTCATCGATACAGCGGAACAACGCATTATTTCAGACGAAGAAATCAAACAACGCGTTGCTACTGAATTGCCGTATGATGAATGGGTAAAAGAACATGTTATCCACTTGTCTGAAATTACTCAAGCTGATGAAAGCGATATTCCAAAAGTAGACGATTTGTTCAAAAAGCAACAAGCCTTTGGTTATACTCAAGAAGATCTTGTACGTATGATCGTACCTATGGCAAAAGATGGTAAAGACCCTGTAGGTGCAATGGGTGCCGATGCTCCACTTGCTATCTTGTCTGATAAACCACAATTGTTATACAGCTACTTCAAGCAAATGTTCGCACAAGTAACAAATCCTCCAATCGACTCCATTCGTGAGGAAATGGTTACATCTACTCGTGTTATGCTTGGTAACTCTGGTAACTTAACAGATCCAAATAAAGCTGGTACCTATGCGTTGTCCATGCGTACACCAATTCTTACAAATCAAGAATTGGCGTCCATTAAGGCTCTTGACTGCCGTCGCATGAAATCTGTGACATTGCCAATCCTCTTCGACCCAACTAAGGGTGCGGATGGCTTGCGTGATGCGTTGAATGAACTGTGCGAAAAAGCAGAAGAAGCAGCCCGTACAGAGCAAAATGTATTGATTTTATCCGACCGTGGAGTCGATGAAAATCATGCACCAATTCCAGCGTTGTTAGCTGTAGCAGCTGTTCATAATCACTTAATTAGAAAAGTATTGCGCACAGAAATTGGTCTTATCCTCGAATCTGGTGAGCCTCGCGAAGTACATCATTTTTGTACATTGATCGGTTATGGTGTAACAGCTATCAATCCTTACTTGGCTCTTGAAACTGTACGCGATTTACAAGCTCGTAAACGTCTTGGTGATATTACACCTGAACAAGCAGAAAAGAACTACATTAAAGCAGCTGTAGGCGGCATTATGAAGGTTATGTCCAAAATGGGCATCTCCACAGTTCGTTCCTACCATGGTGCACAAATCTTCGAAGCCTTGGGCTTGAACACCAACTTTATTAATAAGTTCTTCGTAAATACACCAACTCGTATTGGCGGTATTGGTCTTGTAGGCGTTGCTAATGAAGCATTGGCTCGTTATGACCGTGCTTTCAAATCCGACGAATCTGTGCTTGAACCAGGCGGTTGGTACGGTCCTGTAAAAGACGGGGAAGAACATTTATTCAATCCTAAAACAATTGATCTTTTACAAGAATCTCTTATCAACGGCGACTATGCTAAATATAAGGAATATTCTAAAGCCATTCGCAATGATTACCACGTTACATTGCGTTCCTTGATGGAATTGAACTATCCTGTAGGCGGCGGTATTCCTATTGAAGAAGTTGAACCTGAAGAATCCATCGTAAAACGCTTTAAAGCAGGCGCTATGAGTTATGGTGCAATCAGTAAAGAAGCGCATGAAACAATCGCTATTGCCATGAATCGTCTTGGATCTACATCTAACTCTGGTGAAGGTGGCGAAGATTCTGCACGCTTTAAACCATTGCCTAATGGGGATAGCATGAACTCTGAAGTAAAACAAATTGCATCCGGTCGTTTCGGTGTAACTGCTAATTACTTGATTCATGCCAAAGAATTGCAAATCAAATGTGCACAAGGTGCTAAACCAGGTGAAGGTGGTCAATTGCCAGGTAAAAAGGTATATCCTGAAATCGGCAAGGCTCGTCACTCCACACCAGGTGTAGAACTTGTTTCTCCTCCACCACATCATGATATTTACTCCATCGAAGACTTGGCGGAATTGATTTACGATTTGAAATGCGTCAATAAAGATGCTCGCATTTCCGTTAAATTGACTTCCGAAGCTGGCGTTGGTACTATCGCAGCTGGTGTAGCGAAAGCAAAAGCGGATAATATCTTGATTTCCGGTTATGACGGCGGTACAGGTGCGGCTGGTCGTACATCTGTAAAACACGCTGGTGTGCCTTGGGAACTTGGTTTATCTGAAACTCATCAAACATTGATGCTTAACCGTTTGCGTGACCGCGTTCAATTAGAGGTAGACTCTAAATTGATGACTGGTTTCGACGTAGCTGTTGCGGCTATGCTTGGTGCTGAGTTGTTTGGTTTCGGTACATTACCACTTGTAGCTGTAGGCTGTAAAATGGCTCGTGTATGTAACCTCAATACATGCCCTTATGGCGTGGCTACACAAGATGAAAAATTGCGTGCTCGTTTCAACGGCAAACCTGAATATGTAGAAAACTTGATGATCTTCATCGCCCGTGAATTGCGTGAAATCATGGCTCGCTTAGGCATCCGTTCCGTAGCTGAACTCGTTGGCCGTATCGATCTTGTTCGTCAAAAATCTCAAGACGATAACTTCAAATTGTCTCGTGTCGATTTGAAACGTATCTTGTTCCATCCATACATCGATGCGTCTGTTGGTCATATGCATACCATCGATCAAGACCATGAATTGGAACGCACATTGGATATGTCCAAACTCTTGCGTATGTGCCGTCCTGCTATCGAAGATCAAAAACCTATTCGCGCTAAATTGGCTATCAACAACATTAACCGTGTAGTAGGTACATTAGTTGGTTCTGAGGTAACACGTCGTTATGGTGAAAGCGGACTTCCAGATAACACAATCAAGTTGAACTTTGAAGGTTCTGCAGGTCAATCCTTTGGTGCTTTCATTCCAAAAGGCATGACATTAGAACTCGAAGGGGATGCGAATGACTACCTCGGTAAAGGTTTATCCGGCGGTACCATCGTTGTTTACCCACCTAAGAAATCTATCTTTGAAGCTGACGAAAATATCCTTATCGGCAACGTTGCCTTCTATGGTGCTACATCTGGTAAATCCTTTATCAATGGTGTAGCTGGTGAACGTTTCGCCGTTCGTAACAGTGGTATTACAGCTGTTGTGGAAGGTGTAGGCGACCATGGTTGTGAATACATGACAGGTGGCGAGGTTCTTGTACTCGGTAAAATTGGTCGTAACTTCGCAGCTGGTATGTCCGGCGGCTATGCGTACATCCTCGATTGCGATGAGCGTTATGTAAATACTGGTCTTGTAGAATTACGTCCTGCTAATAATGATGACCTTAAACGTATCAAAGAATTAGTAGAACAACATGTATTACATACTAATTCCACAAAAGGCCGTCATATCCTTGAAAACTGGAATAACTTTGCAAATAGATTTACTAAGGTTGTTCCTGTAGCATACGAAGAAATGCATGCTGCTATTGAACGATTCAAAGAACAAGGCTTGTCCTTAGAAGAAGCTCAATTGGCTGCATTTAAAGAAAAATATGCAAAATAAGTTCTAATCTAATATAACTTAGAGAGAATGTAATGTAGAATGCCTCTATAGTTTTGACTATAGAGGCATTTTCATGTATAATATTTGTATTGCAATATTGGATCATGGCAGTTCTCGGGCCCGTGCAATGGGGGCCTGTGAATCGTGTCAGGACTGAGAGGTAGCAGCACTAAGCGGTAACCTTCATGTGCCACGGGGAACCCGGGGGCTGTCGTGATCGAATATTGCAAGGCGGCCTTGGGGGCCGCTTTTTTTATTCTATTATTGAAGCTAAAATGGGTATTAGTTACATGCAAAGAGGACGTGAAAGGACGCCCTCTTTTTTGTGTAATATGGTATAATAAAGTATTGCTAATTACGGACTGTTTACAGGGAAAGGGGGTGTTCCTATGGCATATATGGCGCTATATCGTAAGTATCGTCCACAGACGTTTACCGATGTGGTTGGGCAACATCAGGTATCAGATACGTTGATGCGCGCTATTCGCGAGGATAAGGTGGCTCATGCGTATCTATTTGCCGGCCCGCGCGGGACTGGTAAGACGAGTATGGCTAAGATTTTTGCACGTGCCATTAATTGTGAACATGGACCTACTGACCATCCTTGTAATGAATGTAGCGTATGTAAATCGATTTTGAGTGGTCAGTCTATGGACGTCCTCGAAATTGATGCGGCGTCGAATCGTGGTATCGGTGAGATTCGTGCTTTACGTGAAAGTGTAAAGTTTATGCCTGTAGAGGGGCGTAAAAAGGTATTCATCATCGACGAAGCCCATATGCTTACCAATGAAGCGTGGAATGCCCTATTAAAGACGATAGAGGAACCACCAGATCACGTGATGTTCATCTTTGCGACCACTGAGATTGAAAAACTGCCTGTTACCATCGTATCTCGTTGCCAACGATATACATTTAGACGTATCACATCTGATGATATTGCACAGCGGTTACAATATGTTGCGGATAAAGAAGGCTTTGCCTTAGAAGATAATGCAGCACGTCTCATCGCGGTTCATGCGGATGGTGGCTTGCGCGATGCGTTAAGTATTCTCGATCAATGTGTGGGCATGGCCAGTGGCGAGATTACACCGGCCGTTGTAGAGGAACTCATTGGCCTCGTTAGTAAGGACTGGATTATTAAATTCCTATCTGCCTTAAACGATGGAGATGGCCCAGCTGTATTGAAATATATTCAAAATGCACTCAGTGAAGGGCGTGATGGGGCTCAAATCATGGAGGCCCTTACGCAACACTTACGAGCTCTATTGATTGCTAAGGTCGCTCCTGATGCAGAGGAATTAAAGGTATATGATTCGTTCCGCACTGAATTCTTAGAACAAGCACAAGATATTGAGTTTGGTACCATCAATCAATATATTAAACAGTTACAATCCATTATGAGCGATGCGAAACAGGTAGATAATCCACGCACGGTTATTGAAATGGGCCTATTGGTTTTATGTGCAGGCGTATCCAAGGCTCATGACGATGTGGAAGACCGTTTGGCTGCATTAGAACAGTCTGAACGCGAGTCACACGAAGGCGTACTCAATCGGCTGGCCAAATTGGAACAACAAGGTCCACCGATGTCGGCGCCATCTATTAATTTTGTGGCTACACCTAATGCATCAAGATCAAATGTGGTAGATGATGATTTCATTCCACCGCCTATGGAGGAATACGATTCTGTTACGATTCATGAGGTGCCAACAAATTATAGGCCTTCACCTACTGTAGCGAAATCGAAACCTAGCAGCAGTACCCAAACATCTGCTATGGGTTTGACACCACCACCCATTACGGGAGCTGTGCCACCGCCTATACATGGTGTGGGTATGACTCCACCACCGATGAATAACGCTGGTGTAATAGCACCTAGCACAGTCACATCTCGAACGACGAGACATACGGGCCGTCAAAAGAATACAGGGATTAGCCAAGTCGCTGTTATCGGTGAAACCATGGTGGACTCTGGGGAATATAGAACCATTCAGACTACTGTGATAAAATATCTAAAGGACAGCGATAAGGGATTAGCATATAATATTATTGGTCAAGGCCAAGTTATTTATGTAGATCGTGAAAAAGCAGTAGTAGCTTTTAAAAAGGGAATATCCCTTACCTTGGCTACTAATGAAGCAAATCGCAAGGAAATTGCATTAGCGTTCCAATATGCGTTGGGCTATTCCGTGTCTTTAGAGCTTGTCGATATAGAGACAGATGTCTATAAAGAATATATGATAGCTAGCGGAGCCCGGTCTAATCGAGCTGTACAACCTAAGAGGTTACAGCACGCACCGGTTGTTGAGGCCCCGCCACCACCGGTAGAAACAGACTTACTTGATAATGGTGAAACAATATCCTCTACGCCTATAGCGAATCAGGATACTGAAGAGAAGTCTGGAGCTACTATACAATCTGAAACCCAAGATGTATCTGGTGGTGTAAAACCGCCAGAACCTATAAGCTCCGAAGCTCGCAATAATGCTAGAGAGGCTGCGTTAGCTGCTCTTAAAGCAAGAGGTATAAAACCACCGAGCAGTAAGGGAGATGAGGATTCATCTGCTAAGAAAAAGACGGCTCATGATGACGGTGGTATACCCGTTATGAGCTTAGACGGAACACAGGTAATGACCGATGATGGTGAAGTTATCAATCGGCCTATGGATAGTGGCGCCACCGTGGAGGTAGAAGCCGTCCCAAAGCGTGAATACCAGTGGGACCCTGAACATATGGGCGTTGAAGAACAACAAAACCCACTGTTGGCTAAAACATTAGAGAAACTTTCAGAAGACCATGACATTTATGTAGAGGTCATAGAAGAGTAAATTGCAATTTTCAGTATATAGTTAATTTATTTTGCAAGGACTTTCATAGTCCTATAAGGAGGAAATACAATGTTCGGTAAAGGTATGGGCAATATGGCAGGCATGATGAAAAAAGTTCAAAAGATGCAAGCTGACATGAAAAAAATGCAAGAAGAGTTAAAAACTCGTACAGTAGAAGCATCCGTAGGTGGCGGCGCTGTTACCGTTATTATGAATGGCGAAAAGATGATTGAATCTTTGAAGTTGAACCCTTCTGCAGTTGATCCTGAAGATGTGGAAATGCTTGAGGATTTGGTGATGGCTGCTGTTAATGAAGCAAGCAAAAAGGTAGATGACCTATTGTCTCAAGAAATGGGCAAGGTAACAGGTGGTCTTAACTTGCCAACAGGTTTATTCTAAATGACAAACGCATTAGAACGGCTCGTAGAACAGTTGCGTAGATTGCCAGGCATTGGATCAAAATCTGCCCGTCGCTTGGCATATCATCTTGTGGAAATGCCGCAAGAAGAGGTGGACCGATTGGTCAATACCATTGTTGAAGCTAAAGGGGCAACCCGCCATTGTTCTATCTGTTTTAATCTATCTGCGCAGGATCCTTGTGAATTTTGCTCTAATCCAAATCGAGATCAAACCACGATTATGGTCGTAGAAACCTCTCGCGATGTGATTGCCATAGAACGCAGCGGTGATTACAAGGGGCTCTACCATGTCTTAGAGGGGGCGTTGTCACCTTTAGAGGGCATTGGTGCTGAAGACATTCGTGTTAAAGAGCTGATTGCTCGTTTGCGTGATGGTGTTGTACAGGAGGTTATTCTCGCAACGGACCCTGATGTAGAAGGGGAGGCGACAGCCTTATATTTGGCACGTCTACTAGCGCCGACTGGCATCAAGGTAACGCGTATTGCCCGCGGTGTTCCTGTAGGTGGAGATATCGAATATGCCGATGAATTGACCTTGGGCGGTGCCGTTGTAAACCGCCAGGAGATGAAAGGATAATATGAACATATTACTCGCGCCATTATTGGCAGCGCCTATGACTGAGGCGATTATATCTGTATTGGTCATTGTTATCGCCTTGAAACTTGCTTTTTTTACCATTAAAAAGGTAGCTCTAAATGTAGTATTAGGCATTGTGACATACATGGTATGCATTCATGTATTGCATATACCAATGGATATTGGCTTTGGTGTGTGGGCTTTGACCGTACTATTTGGACCCATTCCTATGGTTTTGGCCGCTCTATACTACGGCTTATAATATAAGGAGAGGATATCATGGTTATCAATAGCGAACAACAACGCGTCATCGATGAACTAGATAGAAACATCCTCTTGTTGGCGTCCGCTGGGACGGGAAAAACGAATACACTGGCTTATCGAGTGGCTCACATTATTGAAAGTGGCCGCTGCGAGGCGCATCAGATTTTGTGCATGACCTTTACAAATAAGGCGGCACAAGAGATGAAGTCGCGCATCGAATCCCTCGTTGGCCAACCTGCAAAGGCTGTGGATATTAGTACGTTCCACAGCTTTTGTTTTTACGTTATTCAACAAGAGGGCAAGCGAGATGAGTCGCTCTATACAGATGTGACTATATTTGATGAAGAGGATTGTAAAGAACTATATTTGCCATATAAACCGAGAAATATGCGGGATATGAACTTTGCTAGCCTTATAAGCATGGTAAAGGAATATCGTTCTGTGTATGAATTCTATTCTGAATCGTTGATAGATGATTACAAACGAACGATACAACGTTTAGAGCAGGACCAATCTAAGCAAATAGAGAAATTATTTTACAATTACAATACTCTTGCTACCGAGGATCTGTCGGACTTTTGGGCTCATGGTCATGAATGGATTGCTCGTTATGATGAAAGTTTACAATCCGTTCACGGCGTTGATTTTACTGATTTAATCTGTGGTGTGCATCGACTATTTCAAAATCCAGATATTCGAGAACGGTGGCGCAGTCGTTATCAGTATATTTCCGTTGATGAAATGCAAGATACGGGCTCATTAGAATATAAGGTTATGGAAATGCTATGGGAAGGCAATCACGTTCTTTTATGTGGGGACTATTTCCAAACTATCTACGAATGGCGCGGCTCAGATCCATTTCGATTACTCGAAGCATTTACCCGAGATTTTAATCCTTTAAAAATCATATTCTATAAAAACTATCGCTCCAACCGTACTTTGTTCACGATGGCTTTCAAAACATTGCAAACGATGTTTCCTCAACTGGTAGGTGATGTATATGATGAAATGCCAGAGGCCAACAGTGCTAGTGATGGGGCACCTATCCTCGTGAAAGGTTGTCGCAATGAATATACGGAATCAAAATTTATTTATGACCGTATTTGCGCGCTTCCAAAGGACGCATCTATCGGTGTGTTGGTTCGCGATAATCGCAAGGCACAGCGTTTAAGTGAACAGTTTGAACGATATAATCAAGATAAGCCAGAATCTGAACGTCGTCCGTTTATGATTATTGATGAATATAAATTCTTCCGCCGTCAGGAAATCAAGGATATCATGGCGTACTTTAAGCTCTTGATGAATCCTAATGATGCGGTTAGTGCGAAACGCATTATTAAACGCTATGTATCGGGCATTGGCGACGTGCGTATTCGCGATATTGAAAGTCCCAAAAATCGCAGTGTAGGGTTAAAATTGACGGATTTTATGGATATGCCCATCTTTGAAGCTGAGCCATATGCCAAATTGGTAGCTGGTCTTGCGGTGGGTGAAGTCGTAGTATACGATGTAGAAAGCACCGGTACGGATACGACAGAAGACCGAATTGTCCAGATTGCAGCGATGCGCATTGATAAAGATGGCAATGAAATAGAACGGTTTGAACGTTTTATCAATCCTGGTAAATCGGTAGGTATCTCTCAACTCGTTCATGGCTTTACGGATGCATATTTAGCAGAGCATGGTGAAAGCCCTGAAGTTGTATTAGAGGCTTTCAAAGAATTTTCTAACAATCGTATCATTGTAGGTCATAATGTAAATTACGACATTAGCATTTTGAGTCACGAATTAGCGCGCCATAATTTAGGAGAGCCTCAATTTAAGGCCGTATATGATACACTAGATATCTTTAGACGGTTCTATCCAACACTGGAAAATCATAAGTTAGGATTTTTATCAAAATATTTTCCTATCAATCATACGCCTACCCATAATGCGATGGATGATATTATCGCTACGGGCCAATTATTAATCTACGCAGTCCGTGAAAATATTGTGCCCACAACGACGGATCGCATGGTAGCTATTAATCAATATAAAGCGGCTTTTACAACCATTGCATCCCAAATGGCGACTTTACGCAGAAAGATGCATACCGATAATCCTACGGAATTATTGGCCTATATTATGAATCAAATGGGCGTATTAGACTATTATAAGAGTCATGGCGAAATGGCCAAGGTTGAACATATACGAGATTTGTATCGTATTATGGAATCATTAGATAAGGAATATGAAGGTACAACGGGATTAGCTCGTCTCAATCATATTTTGCAATTAGCTGCCTTGACGGCTGGTGAGCCACAACAGATGAGTAAACAATCTAAGATACCGATTATTACGGTTCATCAAGCAAAGGGTAGTGAGTTTGACCATGTATTTTTGGCGGGTATGAATCAAGGGACCTTCCCTAGTTTTATGTCCTTACGCGAGGGCAATGAGGATGAAGAAAAACGCTTGTTCTATGTGGCCATTACGCGACCAAAACAGGAGCTGGTTATTACCTATACCAATGAATCACAACGGGGCCAAGGCACAGCGCCAAGTGCATTCCTTGATTATATGCCAAGGGATGTAAAACTCGTAGAAAGGAGTATGTAATGGCACGAAAAACGCATAGACCAGATGATATTTTTTGGTCAGTTACTACCCAGGATATAGAATCCATACAACATACAACTACAGATGCTATAACATTAGGGCAACTGTTAGATACTAAATATCCAAGAAAAGCGATGGTAAAGTTATTTGATGAGAAATTAATCCATGTAAATGGTCACAAAGCGACACCTCATACAGAGGTTGCCGTAGATGATGAAATTTGGATAGCTATGGCCAAAGAGAAGATTGATCATGAGCCAATTGCAATGGATTTACATATTCTCTATGAAGATGACGATTTGCTTATTGTGGATAAGCCTGCCGGTGTTACGGTAAACTCAAAAAACCAAGTATCCCTTGCTAATGGTATAGCACATTATTTTAAGGACCGAGGTATTAAAAGAAAGATTCGCTTCTTAAATCGCCTTGATCGTGATACTACAGGGTGTATAGTGATTGCCAAAAGCGGTTTAGCCCAAAGTTTATATCAACAACAGATGGATGATAACATATTTGAAAAGTGGTATATGGCTATTGTTGAAGGCATTGTCGAATTAGATTCGGATTCGTTGGTGCTTCCTATGGATAGAAGTATTGAAGGCATTCATTACGAAGTAAATTCTAAGGGGAAAGAAACACGGACTGATTTTACCGTTTTACACCGATATCCGGATGGGGTTGTGGATAACTCTGTGCATAACCTACAAAATATTGTGGATATATCTCATGAAAATGTGGACAGCACAGTGAATACTGTGGATAAACAGGGGGGGTATGTGGATAATTCTGTGCATAACTTAGGGAATCAGCCTTGTACAGCAGTGGCAGTTCGCTTATATACAGGTAAAACACATCAAATTCGAGTGGCCTTCAGTCATATAGGTCATCCTTTGTTAGGGGACACATTGTATGGGGCGAAATCTACGGGAGAACCATTTGCACTACGTGCAATAAAGGTTATTTTTACACATATGCGTTCTGGAGACCGTATAACTGTTCAAGCTTAACTAGAATGGACATTCAGTAGTAGAATGAGTTCTTAAATATATAAAAGTTTCTAATTGAGAAATGAGAATGACTGATAAGTTCAGTAAAATCAATGGATTTCATGGAAATATACAAAAAATATAGTGACAAATGATAATCCATAAGCTATAATACAAATAAACGTACACATATAAATTATTCAATATTGTACATATAGTATGTAAGAGGTGTAATAGTATGATTTTACAAGAAAATAGTGCTGAACGTAATCGGGGTATTACGCTCGCCAGTATTAAGGGCATTATAGGTAATGTGGTGCTTGTCATTTTTAAAATGATAATAGGATTGGCATCGAATTCCATCGCCATAATCCTTGATGCGGTAAATAACTTAACAGACGTTCTTTCTTCGGTGTTGACAATTGCCGGTACAAAACTGGCCGCAAAAGGAGCCGATAAGGAACATCCATTTGGACATGGCCGTATAGAATATATGACCACCATGGCCATTGCTTTCATCATTCTCGGTGCAGGCATTGGGTCCCTTAAGGAATCGATAGATAAAATTCTTCATCCAGAGGTATCCACATTTGATATTCCAAGCCTTGTCATCATCGCGGTGGCCATTATCGTAAAGGTTGTGATGGGGCGATACATTAAATCTCAAGGTGAGAAATATAAATCTGATGCCCTTGTAGCGTCTGGTATTGATGCTCTTTTTGATGCAGTGATTACCTTTGCCACATTGGTATCTGCTGGCCTTGTATATTTCTTTAATGTAGATATTCAAGGCTATGTAGGGGCTTTAATTTCGCTATTAATTTTGAAAGCAGCCTATGAGATCTTGCGGGATATGTATAATCATTTGCTTGGTGTTCGCGCCGATGATGATCTTATTCGAAACATCAAAGAAACTATTGCGCAACATCCAAATGTAGGCGGTGTATATGACCTAGTGCTAAATAGCTATGGACCAGGTGAAGTGATTGGTTCTGTTCATATTTCGTTGCCAGATACGATGACAGTGGGTGAGGTCCATCCGTTAACTAAAGGAATCGCAGTTCATCTTTATAAAAAGTTTGGCATTAATATGACTGTCGGCGTATACGCAGAAAATCAACCAAGCGTAGAAGTTCTTGAAATCAAAAAAGCGCTTGATCAAGTTATCAGTTTGTATACTAATGTAGTCCAACTCCATGCTTTCTACGTACGAGAAGATAAAAAGATTATCTATTATGATATTATTTTTAACTTTGATGAAGAAGATCCACATGGTACATTAGAAAAGATTAAGGCGGAACTTCATAACCGTTATCCAGATTATACACAATTTGCTATTGTGGATACGGATTTTAGTAATTAGTTTTATATAAAGAATAACCGATATGTATCCTTGTATGAGGAACATATCGGTTATTTTTATGGGGCTGGATCGTCACTTGATAAATACATTATTTATGCCTATAATGAATTGTATAAAATATAGTTAGTCATATATTATATATAGTATGGAGAGAACTATGAATAAATTGGTATTATCCACATTAGCAGTTATGACTGCAGTTAGTATCTGTGGCGTGCAACCTGTAGATGCTAAATCAGTTAAACCAGATCCAACCATGACTATGTTGCAAATGCCGAAGAATGATGAAATCTCGGTAGGTAATGGTACTACAAAAGAAATCAATAAACAAACACAATCATTAGTGAATAATGTGGCTGTATCCACTAGATCAATGATTAAAAAGAATTGGAAAACCATCTACATTAAGGCTGTACCATCTGACAATACAGTTCGTTTCTACTATACGGATACGATAGGCCAAGTATATAGTGGTCAAACTATTAAAAATACTGGTTTATCTACGGGAAAATATAGAGCAGGAGCATTACGTCAGGCTCAGGCGTTGCAGGATTTGTATATGTATCTACAACAAACGAATCAGGAAATTCCTTCTTCTATAGATATTATCGTTACCAGTCAAGGTCGTCGGATTCGAACCATCATGAATTACGATGAAAATATAGGAGATAGTTCAATCTATCAACAAAATTATGAACAAATTAATTTCCCCAATTTGAAATAGTTTGGATATAGTGAAAGCCCCTACCTCGGTCAGGTAGGGGCTTTGTGTTAAATTACATAATCATCGTGATCATCTGTTATTTGTTTTTTAACTTGCTTTTTAGCACCTGCTAGGTCTAATAGTTCTTCTTCAAGTGTATCTTCGTCCCCTGTATTGAGCATGGAGTAGAAGGCCCACAAGATAATGAACCAAACTGGTGTAAAGAATAAGGCAACTCTTGTGTCATCATTCAAGGCCAAGATAATGAGGATGAACGCAAAGAACGCAAGAATTAAATAGTTCATCACTGGATATAGAGGCATTTTAAACTTAGATTTTGCCGCTAATTCAGAATTTTTTTTGCGATATTTTAAATGGCAAATAACCATGATAGCCCAGATGAAAATGAAGCAGAAGGTAGAGATAGATGTAATCATAACGAAGACTGCTTCTGGCATGACATAGTTAAGTACAACTGTAATAAGTAGTACGGCAGCAGAGAAAATAGTTGCTTGATATGGCACGCTACTATGTGTTAAGCGACGCATTGATTTAGGTGCGTGACCGCGTTTTGCAAGGGCATAGATCATACGACCTGTACTAAAAATACCAGAGTTTGTAGCTGATGCGGCAGAGGTAAGCACCACAAAGTTGACGATACCTGCTGCTGCGGTAATACCAACTGCTGTAAATACGGCCACAAATGGGCTGGCTGCAGGGTTAACGGCTGTCCATGGGTAAATACTCATGATGATGGCCAAGGAACCAATGTAGAACAAAATAATACGCAAAGGAATATTATTGATGGCCATTGGAATAACCTTTTCAGGGTTTTCAGTTTCACCTGCTGTCAAACCTACAAGTTCAATGCCGGTGAATGCAAATACAACCATTTGGAAGGATAAGATAAAGCCCATCGTTCCATTCGGGAACCATCCGCCGTAATTCCATAAATTACTAAAGGCGGCAGCAACACCAGCATCGGTACTAAATCCAGAGAAAATCATGATTAAGCCGATGATGATAAGGGACACAATGGCAATAACCTTGATCATGGCGAACCAGAATTCCATTTCACCAAAGTGCTTTACAGCTGTTAAGTTCATGAGTAATAGAGCTATTAAGACGACGAGGGCTGGTACCCATTGAGGGAGCCATGGTATCCAGTATTGCATATACAGTCCGACGGCCGTTAAATCGGCCATGGCTAGTGATAGCCAACAGAACCAATATGTCCACCCTGTGATGAACGCAGCGCGATCACCTAGATAATCCTCTACAAAATCGATAAAGGAATGATGATTAAGATTGGATAATAATAATTCCCCTAACGCTCTCATTACAAAGAAACATATAAGACCAGTAATGAGATAAGCAAAAAGAATGGATGGACCTGCCAAATGTATGGCCCGACCGGAACCTAAGAATAAGCCTGTACCAATGGCACCGCCGATGGCGAGCAATTGTACGTGGCGATTCTTAAGGCCCCGCTCTAACTGATTCGTATCAGACATAGTAAAGACCTCTTTTCTACAAACTACCTATAAATACAAAAAGCCATGGATGACCATAACTTTCATAATCTATAGAATATATAAAACTATTTTCTTATGATACAGTATCTATTATAAAAAGTCAAATGTATTTTTACAGTAGACATATCCTGTAAATAGTATTATTAACATACGAATAAAAGAAAGCGTATTCATACTTTTAAAAGCATACTATGCGTTAAAAGGTTTTCATAATTTGCTATAATAATTGATAGATTATCTTTTACTAAAGTCGTGGAGGTTATTATGAGACGACAAGACAGAAGAGTTACAAATATAGAAGAAATTAAGGGCATTTTAAATAGCACTCGCATCATTCACCTAGGCATGATGGATGCTGATTACCCTTACGTAGTACCCTTACATTTTGGTTTTGAATGTATAGATGAGGTGCTTTATATCTATGTGCATGGCCATCATGAGGGAAAGAAGTTTGACTTGATTAAAGCAAATCCTCATGTATTTATCGAAATTGATGGCAGTGATGAAGCTCTTGTTTCAGGTGGTGATATTCCTTGTGCATATAGTTCAGTTTATTCCAGTGTAATGGGACAAGGTGAGGCTACTTATTTAGAGGCTATTGATGAAAAGGCTCATGGCTTACAAGTATTGATGAAACATCAGACAGGTCGTGAGTTTACTTTTACGGAAGCCATGGTAAACTCTGTAGGCGTAGTTCAAATTAAAGTGGTAGATTGTACTGCAAAAAGACGAAGACGACTTGAACAAGATGTTATTATGCCTCCATTAACTAAATAATGATACAAAATCCTATTGAACTCTATTATGAGATAGTGTTCAGTAGGATTTTTTATATTGAACCTAAGCATTAGATACATTATTTGGTTGTGACCATGCTTTCACAAAGGGAAAGATAAAAGTTTTATGAAGTAGCTAGAGCTACAGAAACGGTAGCTTGATTTTGATATAAATAAGAAAATATATCATTATATGTGAGGAGTATATTATAAATTTTTGTAATAGGAGAGAATATGAAGAAAACTATAGGTAAATCAATTTTTGCTGCTATAGCTGTTGGGTTAGTATCTATAAGCAATGTATCCGCAGATACTATTGATCAGTCTGTATCTATTAATAATTCAGAGGCCGCATCTAATTCTAAAAATGTTACGCCAAACATGAATAATGCTTCTGCAATTAAACAAATACCAAGAACGCAATTAGTAGGCTGGCCTTTAATGACGCAAGACGGTGCTCGTAACTTTAAGGGGATAGTAGAGGCTACTCAGAAATTACCATATGAGGCTGAGGCACCTAGCTATATACCTTATGGATATCAGCTTTATACAGCACGTCTTGATCGAAATGATGTACTAGAGGTTGTATATTATAAAAAAAGTGCACCTATCTATCAGGATGGTAAAAAGTTTATTACTAATGCTATGGCCTATCGAATGGGCTACTCCGTGGATACCGTAAGAGATACAGCGTATATTCCTGCAGAGTATAAGGACTATGAATGGTCTGAACAAGGTGAATCTGGCAAGGTGTATTATACAGGTAAGCCAGGAGTACAATTGATCCGTAGCATTACGTGGACGGAAGGTGGCATGGCGTATTCCTTATTCTTCTTAGAACCTGTAAAATCAGTTGATGCTGAATTCTATAAGGAGCATATAGTGCCTGTAAAAATTATAGATAGCTCACGTTATGAATTATTAGGAAACTATCCGGTTACGAAGACTTCAAACAAAACAAGAGCTGAATATGATAAAGAACGAATGATTCCTTAGCAGATAAACTGATGTTATACAAATTGTATCTAGCATAATATATTTTGTAATAGTAGCGAAATCTGTAATCGCTTATAAAGAGGAAAGAATATGAGAAAAACGATGTATAAGGCCGTTTTAGCTACTGTCGCTGCTGGGTTATTATCTATAGGAATGGCAACAGCAGAAACTATAGATACTCCTGATACTATAGATCAGTCTGTATCTACTAAAACACTTACGCTAGGACATAATTTTAAAAATGTAGAGCCTAGAACTGACGGTTTACAATGGCACTTTCATGATTGGCCTATAGAGAATACAAAAAAGGCGCATACTTTTAAGGGACATCTAATAGAGGCAGCAAAGCAGCTTCCATATGAGGCTGAGGCACCTAGTTATATCCCTTATGGTTATGAAATTTATACAGTGCGGCAAGACAAAAATGATGTATTAGAGGTTGTATATTTTATAAAAAATTCCCAAACATATCGAGTTGGGAAGAGAAACTCTGGTAGTATTTTCGTTTATAGAATGGGCTATTCAGTGAAAGATGTAAAAGATGTACCGTATGTTCCTGCTGAGTATAAGGACTTTGAATGGTCTGAACAAGGTGAATCTGGCGAAGTCTTTTACACCGGTGATCCAGCAGCACAACTGATCCGTAGCATTACGTGGACAAAGGACGGTATGGCATACTCCTTATTGTTCTTAGAACCTGTGAAATCAGTTGATGCTGAATTCTATAAGGAACATGTGGAGCCTATAAAAATATAGATAGATCACGTAGTGATTTACTTGGAATAAAGCGGATACGTGTGTAACCGCTTGAAGAGGAGAGAATATGAAGAAAATAATAAGAGCTGCTATTTTATGTGCCACGATGGCTACAGCAGTAAGCACCTTTGGGGGACAGCCAGTTAGTGCCACATACCCATTAATAGATAAAAATGGTAACACTGTTCCAGTTGAACGAGATGTAGATAATAAAAAGCTCATCGATGATAATAAAAAACTCGCTGATCGTTATCGCTGGTATAATCAAGTTGATGATTATGATTTAGTTGAAACTAATATTGAGAGTGCTGTGCAGGAATTTGGCTATCCTATACAAGTTCCGTCTTATATGCCTAAAGACTATGCAGTACGTGATGTAAAGGCCAAGGACCATGACGTATTAGAAATTGTATATACGGAAACGGGCCGTGATGGAGAATATGGTCCGAAGTTAATCTTCTCTAATACAGATATTGTATATCGTATGGGGTGGGCTATCGATACAGTAGTAAATCCTATATTGGAAAAGACAAAGCACAACGCTAAGGATGCAGTTAGCTTTACTACCCCTAATGGAATTTCTGTACATACGTTAGGTTATAGTAAAGATGCTATTCAAATCGCTTATTGGGAAAAAGATAATAAAGTTCATATGCTTTACTTTGCTTCTTTAAGAAACCAAAACTTTGTAAGCAAAATTATAGACTCTGTAGGTCCTTTGAGTAACGTAGCCGCTGATGATACTCGACTACGTGGTGACCGCAATGATAAGCAAAATGTTGAAGAGAACGATGTGAAAAAGGTTAAACAAAATGATGAGCCGGATTGGCCTCCTTATGAAACGATTGGGTTGCCATTGCGTACACATACGAATTCTGTGTGGCCTATACTTACGCGCAAATCCATCGGTTTACCTAGCGGTGTAATTAATGCATCTCATAAGGTGTCCTATGACGTATCTGTAC
>ENA-OWRC01001020-OWRC01001020.1-human-gut-metagenome-genome-assembly--contig:-NODE-1020-length-30795-cov-6.763533_pt1 | contig 30795 bp, 25 predicted proteins | sample MGYA00248268_ERZ651895 | MGnify/ENA primary metagenome ERZ651895 (study PRJEB26924, sample SAMEA4378242) | human gut metagenome | biome: human gut; feature: human-associated habitat; material: faeces...
GATGTGACATTTCCATTTTTATCATAATTCTGAGGAACTACCATAGAAAGAAACCATGATCCTTCCTTCAATTTGAATTCGGAAGACATAGATTCTTTATTATGAAGCCGTGCCGCCATGGTTTGTATATCAAAAAATTCCATATACTTCTGTACAAACGGTTCTGCTATAATCCTTTCAATAGTCTCGACCTGAGGATTCCATTCGATATTATTATCTTTAATATCAACATTCATTTTTCGGGTTTTTTTGACAAGTTCAACACGCTTTGTTTTTAAATCCAACCTTAAAATCAAATAATAGGCAGTGCCTAATGCATGAAATGCCTGCCGGGTTTTTTTTACCTGTTTTCCCAAGGTAACAGGGAACTCTTCGCCGTCCATCTGTTCCAAATCTGGTGTTGACTGATGCAAATGCTGAACCAGCCATTTCCCATTCGTCCACTTATAGATAATCGTAAATCTTGTCTCCATTTTAAAACAGATCGAACCATCTTTAAACAGACCAACAAAATCTACTGTTCCGTGTGCAAGAACATGGTCATCATCAAGCCGTTCTTCTATCTGATGTAAATTTTGTACTTCGATTCTGATTTTACCTCTTCGTTTTACATCAAATTTAAATGATTCTAAAAACTCATGTAGATTCGCGAATAACTCATGTTTCCCAGTTCCAATCAGACTGATATTTTCATCAAAATAATTTTCTATACCCAAATCATTTACTGATTCAGCATTACTATATATTTTCATAAGTTGCTCTGTGAGTTTTTTGAAATCATCCATACAGTTTCCTCATACTTAAAAAGTCTTAAATAGCTTTAAGTTTTCTGTTTTATTCGTAAAGTTTATCCGCTTTTCTTATTTCGCAATAAACAGTACTCCCAGAGTTCCCGGCCCACAATGGCTTGAAACCACACCACCGGCGCGCGTCTCAAGAATTTCCTGAAAAATTCCAAGGCTCTGCAGATAAGCCTGCACATCTTCCACAATCTTACGGTCACAGCCGGAATGTGTAATAAATACTCGCTCCGGTCGTGCATTTTTAAGATTTGCCTCCATATCTCTGACATAAGACATGACTACAGAATGTAATTTGCCACGATACTTCTTAGCTGCATCCATTGCACCGTTTTCTACTATGATCTTTGGATGCAGCTTCAATACACTTCCTGCCATAGCCGCAACCGCATTACAGCGACCTCCACGATACAAATACATCAAAGTATCTACCACAAAGCTTGCACGTACTTTTGGCTTCAATTCCTCTAGCGCAGCCGTAATTTCTGCAGCACTTTTTCCTGCCTGTGCCATTACTGCTGCCTCCACGACTTGAAGCCCAATACCTGTTGAAAGATTTGCAGAATCAATAACCGTCACAAAATCGGAAGCTTCCAGCTCATCAGCAGCAAGACGCATAACATTTCCGGAAGTTGACATACTTGATGATATTGAAAAACAGATAACTTCCCTTTTTTCTTCAACATAAGGTTTCAATATCTCTATCGCATCTGCCAGAGATGGCGCCGAAGTTTTGGGTGTTGTCTTATGTGCATCTGACCATGCAAAGATTTCATCCGGAGTTATATTTTTGCCATCCTTATATTCCTTCTCGCCAAGAAGAATATGAAGCGGCAAAATATCAATATCATATCTGTTCACCAGCTCTGGCGAAAGGTCGCAGGTACTGTCTGAAATTATTTTTACCATGAAATATTACCTCCTGCTGTTTTATAGACAATATATTACCACAATTCAAGAATGAAGGATACACCTGTATCTTTATTTCTTACTACGATATGCTTCCGCTTCCCAATGAGTAATAAAATATGTAATATCATCTGTCATCTGTAATGCACCGCCAAAACTTTCGGCATATACAGCAAGTTTGATCGCATCCTTTACCAGAAGCTGTGCTTTTGCAGCTTTTGCCTTGTCATCTTCCATGATAAATGCGCCCACGCCCTGTACCAGGATCAGTCTTGGTTCTTTGTCATGCTCTTTCATAAATGCATCCAGTACATCTTTTGCCTGTTCAACATTTTCTACAAATAATGGGTATGGTCCGCAGTATACAATGTGATCCGGAGTAAATGGTTTCAAAAGCGGTGCTGCAGTTGTTTTATCTTTCACAAAATTATTCATTTCTGCAGCCGGAACAACTTCTACAGCATGTCCCAGTAACTCGGAAAGTCTCTTTGCAGTCTGTTCTTTTTCAGGTGTAACTGCATCACTTACGTCAGCCGTTCTTTTTACCTGTTTCTCTAATTTGCTGATAACTCCATCAAATAAAACACCAATCTCTTCTACAGTATTTGCTGCAACAAAAATTCCATGATTCTGAAGCAGGAGAACCTGAACATCTTTTCCAAATTCTGCTTTATACGCATTCATTTTTTCATAACAGATACGTGCCAGCGTATATCCCGGTTTGCAGATATCGATCCAGAGTACATCTTTGCCAAGAAGCTGTTCACAAAGTGTCTGCGCACCCTTTCCGCAGGTCAGACCATTGACAAGAGTCGGATGTACATGCAATACATAAGTATAAGCAAATAAATTATGAAGCAATGCCTCTACACTTGGGCGTTTCGTCTTGTCATCATCGGTTACTGCCGCCATAACATCAGCAAGATATGCAGATTCACGTTTCACATCATCTGCTGGGTATTCTGTTTTCATAATCTCATTCAGACGGGCTCTGTCCATTTTGACAAATTCTTCTGCTTTGATCGTAGCAAGCTGTGTACCAGAACCTTTAACATACAGGGTTGTATCGTCTTTGACAGAAGTATTACCGCCTCCTGCCAGAACGTAAGCCGGATTGCTGCCGTATGTATTTGACATTTTTACTAAAGTTGAAAGATCCATAGTTAAAATTCCTCCCTTGACTTCTCATCTTAATAGTTTCGCTATTACTTATAGTACACCATATAGAAAAAGTTATCTATGCAAATATCGTGTCACAAAATATAACAAAACTCACCTTATCGTTGGCACAGATCAAGAAAAAAGCAACCAGGACTTAACATCCTGATTGCTTTTTGCTCTCATTATTCTGTTATTGTTTCAATTCAAAGAAATCTTCTACCCGGTTTTTATAATCCGTCATATCATTATACTGCAGCATTGCATATTCCTGAATCAGATCATAATATGGTGAGTTCTTATCATCCACACTGTAGAATTTTCCATCTGCCCCCCAATATCCATTACTGGTCAGTACCGGAATCTCTTTCTGCAGATCCTGCTGGAACTTCTGGAAACCGGTCAGTTCTCCATCTATCGTCTCCATAAGGATGGTCTGGAGATAATTCATACTTGTCTTCTCTACAGTCTTCTTATCAATATCATAATTAGCCCAGATAAGGAATGGAACCTCATATCGCCGCATCATTTCCTCATCATTCCAGTTACGCCACTCTCCATTTGTGATAGAATCCATCGATTCATCATGAATTCTCGGCTGGTGATCTCCTGTCAGAAGGATTACTGTCGGTTCATCTGTATTTTTATAATAATTGATCAGATTTTCAAACATCTCATCTGAATATTTGATAAGACTGAGGTAATATCCCAGATCCGGTGCATCTGCATTCTCTACTACAATTCGTTTATCATCGAAATTATCAAATGGTACATCATAAGAACTATGGTTCTGAATCGTCATTGTATAACCGAAATACGGTGCATCTGTCGATTTTCTCTGCTGTTCATAATCATGTGTGATATTGTCGTAGGTACACTGATCCGTCGCATTATTTCTCATTTTTACAAACGGGACTCCCATATTTGTATAATCATAGAACTTATCAAATCCCAGCAGCGGATATGCCTTGTCTCGGTTATAGTTTCGTGCCTTCTGAAGATGGGTTGCTGAATTTCCTGTGTATCCTTCGCTCTTCAGTTCAGTTACCAACGATGGCATTGCATGCCTCAGATATAACTGAAATGCAACCGTTCCTTTTGGAAGAAATGCCATAGAATTTCCTGTCAGAAATTCATATTCCGTATTTGCAGTCTGACCGCCTACGATTGATGCATAAGTTGTTCCACTCACACAGTTTCCATTTTTCATCAGATCATGAATAAATGGCATGTAATCTTCATTTGTCTCAATATCTCCAAGAATCTGCGGATCCGAAAAGGCCTCATTAATAACAGCAATTACATTTGGTCGTTTCTTATTTGGATCTACAGTATCAGAAGTATATTTTGAAGTAATCTCTTCTACTTTTTTCAAACTGTATCCATTTGGTTTCTCTGGTACAGAAAGCTTGATGCTTCTTGTGAAACAGGCGATACTGCCATATTGCTGATAACTTCTCATTGGATTAAAAAGACTCAGATACAATCCTCTGTTGCTTACCATGTCTGTCATAACAAGCTGTGAAAAACCAGTTACACTCACAATAGCCATTACAGCGATTCCACACAGACGATGAGAAACTTTTTTGAAAACAGGTTCACATTTTATCACGCGGCCAAGCATTATAAAATCAAACAGCATTACCAGTGCAACTGTTGTATAGAAATTAAATTGTATCTTATAACCGTCTGCAACTTCCAGTGCAGTACCTACGGTTGCAATATCCGATGCCATGGCCGGTGTTCCTCGAAACTCATAAACAAAATGATTTACTATATTAAACATTACACAGATAAACGCCCAAATATCAGTTCCAAGACGCACCCGATTTGTAATAACTATAAATATAAGTTCCAGAATACCAATCAACAGGAAGTTAAATAATAACAGTGATAAATGTTGTCCTCTAAAGCTGTATGTTTCATTAAATACAGCAATTTCCATATTAAAAAAAATGTAGCACGGTGCAAACAGGATATACAGAATATTTATTACTCTGTTCCACTTCTTTCCAAAATCCAGTCTGACAAAAATAAGAACAACGCCAACTATCCAGCCCAGCACAATGCTGGCTATTTTAAATTTCGAACTGAATTCCGGATCATTTTCCAATATAGTTGTTCGGTTTACATAAAAAAAGATCAGAAACAGAAACGAAATAAATAGGCAGAAATAATTTTTCCATCTCTGCCTGTTTTTATTAAAGTCTATATTCTTCAGCACGTATATTTTCCTCTATTCTAAAAATGCAACTGACCCTGAAGCCAGATCGTACCTTTAAACCTTCGGCCAACTGCCGGATCTCCCAGCAGATCCGCTCGATTGATACAGATGTCAAATCGAATATTATTACACTCAACTGTCATCTGAACAAGTTCTTCATCTGTAATATTATTCTGTACAGTATGATATTCTATAATCTCACCTAAAATACTATACTGGTCACACTGAATTCCATATGGCATAAAATATGAATCTACAATAGACAAAATATCTTCATGAACAATTCTGTTAGAAATCATAGAATACGTGTCCATTTCTTCCATGGTAAGATTTTCCATAGCCTCTTCGTCACCATTTCTTGCAGCTGCGATCATTGAACTTCGGTTTTTACTGCTTTCCTGTTCAACTTTGACTGCTTCCTTATCCTTCAGTACTGGAAAAAGGATTTTACCCTCCCCCGCAAGTCCGGATAAGGTCAATGGCTGATTACCTGTTAACTGCTTTTTGCTTTCTTTCATATATTCAGCTGCATTTTGAAGATAAAAAATCAGCGTGATTCCTATTCTCAGATCATCACAGGCTGCAGAAAAGGCATCCTTATCCGCATGCCTTTCTACTGTTACCTGTTCCTGAGTTGTAATTCCAGTTCCTCTGAAAAAAGGATAATAATATTCCACATGAAATCTGTTGTCATCATCATACTGACCACATACAGTAATACCGCAGTCATTTCCATAAAACCGGGAAAACTGAGCAAAGACACCATCTGGATGATCTTCCACTACGTTTTTTTCATCGTAATTTTTGATAACATCCAGAATGATTTCTTTTATTTCTTCCCGTTTGGTCACTTTAGAAAAACCGACTGCTTTTAAAAAGCTGTGCAAAAGTACACCTCCATGCCCTTATGCGCGGGTCTTTTTCTCAATTCTCTTCATGCCGCCCATGTATGGCTGCAGAGCTTCCGGAATACTAACAGATCCATCAGCATTCAGGTTATTTTCCAGGAACGCGATCAGCATTCTCGGAGGTGCTACTACAGTGTTATTTAATGTATGCGCAAGATATTTCTTACCATCCTTACCATTTACACGAATTCTCAGACGACGTGCCTGCGCATCTCCCAGGTTGGAGCAGCTTCCTACTTCAAAGTATTTCTTCTGTCTTGGGGACCATGCTTCTACGTCCAGAGATTTAACTTTAAGGTCTGCCAGGTCACCGGAGCAGCATTCCAGAGTACGTACCGGAATATCCAGGGAGCGGAACAGATCTACAGTGTTCTGCCACAGTTTATCAAACCACATCGGGCTCTCTTCTGGTTTGCAGACAACGATCATTTCCTGCTTTTCGAACTGATGGATACGGTAAACACCTCTCTCCTCCAGACCATGAGCTCCTTTTTCTTTACGGAAGCATGGAGAATAGCTTGTCAGAGTTTTTGGAAGTTCTTCTTCCGGAACGATCTGGTCGATGAATTTACCGATCATAGAATGCTCACTGGTACCGATCAGATACAGGTCTTCGCCTTCGATCTTGTACATCATAGCATCCATCTCTGCGAAGCTCATAACACCTGTTACAACATTGCTGCGGATCATGAAAGGCGGTACACAATAAGTAAAGCCTCTATTGATCATGAAGTCACGGGCATATGCAATAACTGCAGAATGAAGTCTTGCAATATCTCCCATCAGATAGTAAAAACCATTACCTGCAACACGTCTTGCACTGTCCAGATCAATTCCGTCAAAGCTTTCCATAATATCTGTATGATATGGAACTTCAAAATCCGGAACTACTGGTTCACCGAATTTTTCAATTTCAACATTTTCACTGTCATCTTTACCAATCGGTACAGACGGATCAATGATGTTCGGGATAACCATCATATTTTTAAGAAGTTCTTCTTCTACTTCTTTTTCTCTTGCAGAAAGTTCATCAATACGTGCACCGGATGCAGCAACCTGTTTCTTAACTTCTTCTGCTTCATCACGTTTTCCCTGTGCCATCAGCGCACCGATCTGTTTGGAAGTTTTATTTCTTTCTGCTCTCAGAGCTTCAACTTCCTGTTTGATCTCTCTGTTTTCTTTGTCCAGTTCAATAACCTTATCAACCAGTTCCAGTTTATTGTCCTGGAATTTGTTTCTGATATTCTGTTTAACGATTTCCGGATTTTCTCTCACAAATTTGATGTCTAACATGTTTTCTCCTCCTGACAGTTATTTTTCTGTCTTCTTTATTTTTCTAAATTCTTTTCATCTTCACTCATCTCACCCAGTTCAAAATTTACAGCTTTTCGAAGTGCTTCTACTTCCTCCTGGCTGAGCATTACATAAGATTCACCTTTTACAATTTCTTTCAGATACAGGAAACAATTGTCTCTGCTGTGTACTGCATTTAAAATAATACCTGAATTATCTTTATCCAGCAACGCCAGCGCAAAACTGAGTTTGCCACCCACATCATCAAATGCATCGTATTTTTCTACGCCATATTTGCTGAAAATAACTTTAAAATGCTGTTCCAGTGTTTTAATTGCATGTTCATGATCTTCTTTTGCTTCATACAGTCTGTCAATCTGTGCAAATTTGCGTACAAAAGTTTTTTCCAAGGACTGTGCATCGCTCCCCTTCATAAACATCTTATACTTGCGTTCCAAACGAGTCAGACGCATGCCATTACTGATCATTACCCCAATTAATATCACAACTATAGCCAGCAAAGCAATAATGATAATCCCAGGATCGATACCTATACTATCAAAAATCGTACTCATATCATACCCCTTTTAACCAATTGATTCAAACAGATCAATAATTCTGTCTAAATCATCTCTGGAATAATACTCTATTTCTATTTTGCCTTTGTTATTTTTCTTTCTGTGAATAAATACGCGAGTTCCTGTAATACCTTTCATTTTTTCTTCAAGGCTCTCATAAATCGCATCTTCTGTTGGATTTGAAACAACCGGCTTCTTCTTTGTTGGTGTTAAAATACTTTTTACCAGTTTTTCCGTTTCACGAACGCTAAGCTTTTCATCAAAAACTTTCATTGCTGCATTGTATTGCTGCTCGGGATCGGAAATAGCAAGAATTGCTCTGGCATGTCCGGCGGATATCATCTCATCGACCATCATCTGCTGTACACGTGAATCAAGTTTCAGAAGTCTCATCGAGTTTGTTACTGCTGTACGACTCTTTGAAACACGTTCTGCAATCTCATCCTGTTTTAAATGAAATTCATCAATCAGTCTTTTGTATGCCATAGCTTCTTCAACCGGATTCAGATCTTCTCTCTGTATATTTTCAATAAGAGAAATTTCTACTATCTCCTGTGTTGAAAATTCTTTGACAACAACCGGAACTTCCTTAAGTCCTGCCATCTTGGCAGCTCTCCAGCGTCTTTCTCCTGCAACGATTTCATAGTAGTCCTTCTTATCGGACACAAGCAGTGGTTGCAAAATTCCATACTGTTTAATGGACTCTGATAATTCCTGTAAAGCATCCTCATCAAATTTCTTACGAGGCTGTTCCCTGTTTGGCTCGATCATGGAAATTTTCATCATTCTCTCGCCGTTACTGGTTTCCTGCTGACTGGATTTCTTAGTATCTACTGCAACCTTTTTTTCTTCTTTTACAGTTTTCACTGTCTTAGGTTTACTCTGCACTGTTTTTTCCGGAAACAATGCGTCCAGACCTCTTCCAAGTCCTGACTTCTTTCCAGCCATCATTCACCCTCCCTGTTAATTACTTCTTCAGCAAGAAGTCGATATGCCTCTGCACCTGCCGATCTCGTATCATACAATGTAATTGGCTGACCGTAGCTTGGTGCCTCTGCCAGTCTTACATTTCTCGGAATAATCGTTTTATAAATATTCTGCTGAAGGTTGTCTTTAACATTTTCAACTACCTGTAAAGAAAGATTCGTTCTTGCATCATACATAGTAAATACGACACCTTCCATTACGAGTTTCTTATTCAGACGTTCCTTTACAAGTTCAATTGTATGTATTAACTGAGATAATCCTTCCAAAGCATAATACTCACACTGAATTGGCACCAATACGGAATTGGCCGCTGTTAAAGCATTAATCGTAAGCATATTTAAAGATGGTGGGCAGTCCATAATAATATAATCATATTTTCTGCGTACCTTATCTATGATTTTCTTCATGATGTATTCTTTTTCATCGACACCAATTAATTCAATCTCAGCGCCAGATAAATTCACGTTAGATGGAATCAGGTCTACGTTCTCAACTACATCTTTAACAATAGTATCTTTTGCTTCTGCTTCGCCAAGAAGTAATTCATATAATGTATTCTCAACATTATTTTTATCTACTCCAAGTCCACTTGTCGTATTCCCCTGTGGATCAATATCTATCGCAAGTACTTTCTTCCCTTTTTCAGCAAGACAAGCAGAAAGATTAATTGCGGTGGTTGATTTACCAACGCCGCCCTTCTGGTTTGCTACTGCTATTACTCTTCCCAAGATTCATCCTCCCTTCGGGATATCAAATATCAAGACTATACATGTTTATTTGAAAGTATAGCATACTGTTGTTATTATAGCACTTTTAATAGTATTGTTCCACAAAATGTTTCACGTGAAACATTAAAATTCAAGAAAGTTTTCGGGAAATTATTGTTTATATTTTACAAGGAAATTAGAGGCCTCGTGTATTTTACGCAATATTAAAGATATCCTGTCATCAACAGGCTTCGTCGTTCGGAAGTTCTAGGTGATAACCTGTCTGCTAGATACATCCATAATAATCACAAACTCGCTTCGCTCAAACAGTGTGATTATTATGGATTACGCAGTCAGAACATCACCAAGTACTTCTGCGAACTCCTGCAGGAAGTTGATGGCAGGATATCTTTTTATTGCTGTTTATACAGGTATCTAAGATAGATAGCGGCGGTGATCAGGATAATTATAGAATATATATAATGACCGCCGCTGTCCAGGAAATGCAGTATAATTCATATGTTTTCATTATTCACCAAACGGAAACGGTTTTATACTCCCAGATTCGCAGGAATTATATAGTTATATTTATAATAACTCGTATTGCTTTTACAGATGTTTCACGTGAAACATTCTCATGTAGTACAAGTATAGTTTTTCCATCATCAAGTTCCTTGCATAAATGCGCAAGCTGGATATAAATAGTATGATAATAGTTAGATCATCAGGTACAATGGTTGCACACGGTAATCTTGTGGAATCATTGCACCTGATATAGTGATTCTCAGTGCATCCAGTAGCAGTGCTGATACGTAGAACTCAGCACTGATTCCGTCACGAGGACTGCGCTAGTTGCTGCCACCGAGCGTTCTGTCTGAGCGTTAGCGAGTTTGCGCGAATGGCTGTTAACAAACGCGCGGGACGAGTAGGGATCTGGGCGTGTTCTCGTAGCTGCACTGTTATCTGGGATGCGCGTAAAGCAAGCAGAAACTCGTGTATTTTACGCAATATTAAAGATATCCTGTCATCAACAGGCTTCGTCGTTCGGAAGTTCTAGGTGATAACCTGTCTGCTAGATACATCCATAATAATCACAAACTCGCTTCGCTCAAACAGTGTGATTATTATGGATTACGCAGTCAGAACATCACCAAGTACTTCTGCGAACTCCTGCAGGAAGTTGATGGCAGGATATCTTTTTATTGCTGTTTATACAGGTATCTAAGGTAGTTCACGGCGGCTGTATGGCAGCTGATTCATTAAAGGAATCGAGCCGCTGCTGTTCAATGTTTCACGTGAAACATTAAGTTATAGGTCATACAATTCACGAATTCATATTATTGTTGGGGATACTTTTATAAGAATACTATGGATATCAGAAGGATTATTTCACATATGGCAATAAAGTTAAGGCGAATTGTAATGATCCAATTCTCAGCAGTCACATAGCAGAACAGATATCCAGAACCTAGCTTAGATTCCGTTACGAGGGCTGCGCTAGTTGCTGCCACCGAGCGCTCTGTCTGAGCGTTAGCGAGTTTGCGCGAATGGCTGTTAACAAACGCGCGGGATAAGTAGGAATCTATGCGTGTTCTGGAATCTGTTGTTGCTATTGGGCTGCGTGAAAGGAACATCCAGTAGCAGTGCTGATACGCAGAACTCAGCACTGATTCCGTTACGAGGACTGTGCTAGTTGCTGCCACCGAGCGCTCTGTCTGAGCGTTAGCAAGTTTGTGCGAATGGCTGCTAACAAACGCGCGGGGCGAGTAGGAATCTGGGCGTGTTCTCGTAGCTGCACTGCTATCTGGATGCATGTGAAATAAGCAGAGATAATAGAAGGACTCGTGTATTTTACGCAATATTAAAGATATCCTGCAGGAAGTTGATGGCAGGATATCTTTTTATTGCTGTTTATACAGATGTCAATGGTTACAGTGGCGAATGCTTGTATTATTATCTGACATTTTTTATAAATTTCATCTGTTTTCTATTATTTCAGTAATGGTTTTGTCTCGCATGTAGTAATGTTTTTATCACGCGTACATATGTCTTTTACACTCACCGATTTCACAACACTTATCCACATCTTCACAAAACAATTTTCATAGGAATCCCATTTTCCTCTACTACTTCACATATCTCCTGCACTTCATCCTCCCCGTTCACGGCTCTTCTTTTACTTTTTATACTTTTCACATCTCCAATATGTATATTTTGTTTATAATTATGCATAGTATATTTCTGTATTTTTCTTTTTTCAACGATGCTTATAGTAAAAAACAGCCACTTGTGTACGGTCACGGAGCTGTAATTTATCCAGAATTGAGCTCAGATAATTTCTCACTGTCCCTTCTCCCAGGTACATTTCCGCAGCAATTTCTTTATTGCTGTATCCATTTGCAACCAGACGGATGATTTCCTTTTCTTTTTCATTAATTTCACAGACACTATAATCAAAATTTTCCTTCTTTTGAATCAAATCCGGTATTTTAGACACAATTTCCTGTCCAAATACAGTTTGCCCGGAATACACTGCTCTCAATGCCGGCAAAATGCTTGCATAATCCTGTTTCAGCAGATACCCTTTTGCTCCCAGGCGTAACGCTTTCACAATATATTCATCATCAAGGAACGTTGTAAGAAGCAATATATTAGCCTTTGCGTCTGCTTTTAATATTTCAGCTGAAGCCTCGAGTCCATTCATATTCTTCATTCGAATATCCATTAACAAGACATCTGGCTTATATTCTGCATACAGGCATACCGCATCTCTGCCATCGGACCCTGTTGCCAGCACCTGTACGTCTTCATTCACTTCAAGGATTGTTTTCAAAGCCTCTGTAACCAGGCAGTCATCATCTACTATCACTATTTTCATTTCCTGTAAATCCTCATTTTTTCTGCTATTCTGCTCTATTTTGTTTCGGAATCACAACAAAAATACGGAATCCTTTTTCGCCATTGATCTGGAGATTTCCATTCAATGTATTTACACGTTCCTGCATATTTTTCAATCCGATTCCTGTTGTATTTTTGTCATAATCTGCGCAGCCTTTTCCATTATCTTCAATGCATAGCTGATATATTGCCGGATGCTCTCTCATAATAATTTTAATCTGTGTCGCAGAACTATATTTCATAGCATTCGATATAGCTTCTTTTACAATGCTGATAAAACAATATTTTATTTCTCTGGGTATTATTTCGGACATATCGTATTCAAATTCTACATTTTCCATCTTTATGTCCGTTATAATCCCCTTTATTGTTTCTTGAAGATTCACTGCATCATCATGAAGATCATGCACACTTGAGCGGATACTATCCATGGCAGAATTAAGTGAATTATCCAGCCCTTTTAAAAGACTATCCAGATTCTGATCCTTATTTATGGCTCTGGCGGCCCCGGTTAGCAGAATCGTTCTAGACAGCACATGTCCCACATTATCATGGATTTCTCTTGCAATTCGATTTCTTTCACGAAGCGTTGCTGCATAAATTTCGGAATTCTGTTTTTCTGCCAGCGCCTTATTTTTTTCTGACAAAAGAAGTGCTTTTTCTTCTCCTGAATCCACAGTTTTTCGTAATTCAATGTCCATTTTATCGTGCTTATAAGTTTTTCTTTCCAATATAGCCGCAAGCAGACATCCAACCACATATTTTGCCATTATTTCTATGTGCATATCCCCATATTTCCCCAGCAGAATTACCCCTGCCATACTTATGGCCAGTCCCATCTGCCAGTTTATTTCTTTTATCAGTGCATATATCAGAATCGGATAAAACATTTCTATTTCTGGCACTACAAGTGCCATTAAAGCAAATACTGTACAAACCAAAACTTTTGTACTTTTTCTATGTATGAAATAGATTCCGCAAATCAGGATTACCGCCCAGAGAATCGCAAAAATCAGCGTCCTGTCAGGTTCTTTCCACAAAAGGACTATCAGACTATATATAAACAGTAGTCCCATATCCTGAAAATATCCCATATTCCTCCATTCTAAAGGTTTCTGCAAAAAATTTATTCTCTTTCATTGCCTGTCTTTTATTACGTTTTTCTTTTACATATTTATAATATAACACATTCCAGTATATTCAAAGTGACAAATGTCACCTCTCCATTTTTGTCTCCATTCCGTGACAAATGGTTACTGTTCACTCCGCTCAGTGACAAATGTAATCCTTTTTCTGTGACATCCTGCACTTGGTATTTCACACAATTTATCTTATAGTATAGTCAGGAAGAAACTCTTGTCTGCTTCCGGTATTTATGCATATCTGCCCCTGTCAGATACTCATGATTTAAACTTTTTGTATGGAAGGAGTTATTATGATTCATATAGAAAATCTGGTAAAAAGATATGGTGATCTGGTTGCTCTGAATCATCTGAATCTCGATATTCATGAAGGAGAGATTTTTGGTCTGCTTGGCCCTAACGGTTCCGGAAAAACAACCGCAATCAACTGTCTCCTCTCTCTTTTAAAATATGACAAAGGTACGATCGAAGTCTTTGGCCAGCCTATGACCCCTGAGAGTTATCAGGTCAAACAGCAGATTGGCATTGTTTTGCAGAATGTCGCTGTTTTTGACGAATTGACAGTATATGAAAATATCGATTATTTCTGCGGTTTATATGTTTCTGATAAAAAACGCCGCAAAGAACTGGTCAATGAGGCAATTCAGTTTGTCGGGCTCAAAGATTACTGTAAAACCCGCCCCGGGAAACTTTCTGGCGGTCTGCTGCGACGGCTGAATATTGCTTGCGGTATCGCTCACAAGCCTCGCCTGATCATTATGGATGAGCCTACCGTTGCAGTTGATCCGCAAAGCCGTAATAAAATTCTCGAAGGTATCCAGAAACTGAACGAACAGGGTTCCACTATCATTTATACTTCCCACTACATGGAGGAAGTAGAACAGATCTGTACCTGCATCGCAATTATGGACCACGGACGGGTAATTGCATCCGGAACCACTGAGGAACTGAAGAAAATGATCAAAACAGGCGAAACGATCACAGTGGAAGCAATTCTTCTCGAAGAAAAACACCTTCAGGATATCAGGAATCTTTCTCATGTTTTTGATGTGCATTATGAAAATCAGATTCTCTCTCTCCGCTGCACAGGTGCTCAGCATAATCTGATTCGTCTTTTGAACTACCTTCAGAGCCAGGACATTACTTTTGGAAGAGTCTTTTCCGAACTTCCAACTCTGAATGATGTCTTTCTGGAGATTACAGGAAAACAACTTCGTGATTAATATTTATGTATATTTATACATGAATATGCATAAATTCACAGAAAGGATTTTTTATGCTGCATTTAATAAAGTATAATCTTCTGGTTAAATTACGTAACTTTAATATGACCTTCTGGCCGCTTGTTTTTCCTCTGATTCTTGGTACCTTCTTCTTTTTTGCATTTGGAAACCTGAATGATGCAGATTTTGAGACCGTTCAGGTAGCTATGGTGCAGGAAACCAGCCCTAATCCACTGTTCAGCTTTTACATAGACCAGGTTAAAAAAAGTAATTCAGATCTTCTGAACATTCAGGAGATGGATGAATCTGCAGCGCTTACTGCTTTAAAAAACAAGGAAATCTCCGGTATCTATTACAATGAAATGACTCCGTCTCTGACAGTTAATGCACATGGCATTCCGGAAAGTATCCTTCAGTCTGTTCTAGAAAGTTACAATAACAACCTGCACACGATACAGAATATCCTGAAAAAACATCCTTCCGGAATTCTGGAAGGACTTTCACAGATGGCAGATACCCGCGATCTTGTACAGGAACTTTCCCTGGGTGGAAAAACGATCGATGGTAATTCGCAGTTTTTTTACGCTCTGATCGCCATGGCGTGCCTGTATGGATGTTTTATCGGCTTTGGCGCCGCGATCACGTTACAGGCCAATTTAACAGCTCTGGCGGCAAGACGTTGTGTTACTCCCACCCATAAACTCAAACTGATTTTATCCGAGCAGATTACTTCCTTTCTGCTCGGATATACCGATGTAATTATTTTACTCATTTATCTCAGGATCATACTGAAACTGGATTTTCAGGGACAAATAGGAAAAATGCTTATCATTTCACTGTTCGGAAGCCTGATCGGTGTTTCTGTGGGGCTGTTTGTCGGAAGTCTCGGCAAACTGAGTGAAGGTATAAAAGTTGCTGTTATCCTTGCGATTTCCATGGTCTGCAGTTTTCTTGCAGGACTCATGAACAGTAACATGAAAGATCTCGTAGAAAAACATGTTCCGATCATCAACCGCATCAATCCTGCTGCCCTGATTTCGGATGCATTTTACTGTATCAATGTTTACAATGATACAGCCCGCTATTACCGCAATCTTGTCACACTTGCAGTTATGAGTGCTGCTTTTGTTATGGCTTCATTTTTACTGATCAGGAGGAATCGCTATGACAGTATTTAAAGGCTATATGAAAATATTAAAAAAGAATATCGGTCTGGTGATCATATATCTGGTTATTTTTTTCTCCGTTGCCATGGCTCTTCAGGCAGCTGCCAGCAAAGAGCATCTGGAAGATTTTGAAAAAGCGCGAGTGGATATTGCCGTTGCAGATAATGATCAGAGTACTCTTTCTCATGCTTTAACAGACTATCTCAAAACAATCCATAATGTTTCTGAGATTTCCAGTGATCCTTCTGTTATGCAGGAAGAGCTTTTTTACAGAAATGCAGAATATATTGTACAGATTCCAAAAGATTTCTATAAAACTTGCATTGTACAGGATAACCCTATTTCCGTCACAAAGATTCCCGGATCCTATACTTCATTTTATATAGACCAGCAGATCAATGCATGGCTGAATAATGTGCGCACATACATTGCTTCTGGTTTTTCTCAGAAAGAAGCTGCAAAAGCCGCTCTGGAACAGCCTTCTTCCAGGGTTTCCATGTATCAGGACACCGAAACCACTTCCGAAACACCGGCATATACCTATTATTTCCGTTATGTTCCCTATCTGTTTCTGGCTGTTCTGTGCTATTCCATGGGCTATATTCTTCTTGCTTTTCAGAAAGAAGATATCCAGAAACGTATGCAGGCTTCATCCGTTTCCATTCGCCGGCAGAACCTTGAAGGACTGCTTGCCATGTTTACGATCGGAGTCGGTTTATGGCTGATCGCCGTCACAGGTGCAATTGTCATGTATCAAAAAGATCTCCTGGCTTCCGGTGTTCTGACCTATTATCTCCTGAATACCTTTGTGATGATGATGGTCTCGCTGTCTCTGTCTTATCTGCTCGGACTTTTTGTAAAAAGCAGCAACATGCTCAATGGACTTTCCAATATTGTTTCTCTTGGCATGTGCTTTTTGTCCGGTGTTTTTGTACCAATGAGTGTTATGGATAAAAAAGTACTTAAAATAGCACAGTTTCTTCCAGTCTACTGGTATGAGGACATCAATGAAACGCTCGCCAGATATCATAGCGTTTCCGGCAATATTGCCACAGATATCTGGAAATCTCTGGGAATCGAAGTTATGTTTGCTCTGGCATTTGTTGCTATCATTCTGGCTCTTTCGAAATATAAACGGCAGAAGTAGGGCAATGTACCCTCACTTCTCCAGAAAAAAAGAACTCATGCTCTTGTGTTATTCATCACATTTTACTGTGAAAATCAACATAAGCATGAGTTCTTTCTTTTATCCTTTTTTTCAAGTCGAACAGTCCGCTCTGTCAGAAGAAGATTCCAACCTGTTCCAGAAACTGTTCCGGTGCTTCTACATGTGGAAAATGTTTTGTTTCTTTAATCATAACAGCTTCTACCGATGGATTGACATTCTGATATGCTTCTACGATCGCTTCTCCATTGTTCTCAGCTTCGCCTTCAACAATATAAAGACTGTTATCGATTTCTTTCAGTCCGCGGGTAATATCAATATTCATATATTTGGATGCCTTATTTGCATAAACATTCTTTGCATAACAGCCGCCTCTGTGCGCTGCCTCATAATATGCATCCTGCAGGTCTCTGTCCGGATGGAACGGATCAAATGCATAATTCTCAATGAATTCGTTATTAACAGCATCTCTTGATACGACCATGTGATAAACCAATGTTCCAAACACCGGAATTTCCAGACATCTGCGGAGAAGTTTTTCTTTCTTTCCAGGCATCTGTTTCAGACTTGAAAGACTGACCGGATTTACCATCATAATCTTGTTGAACAGTTCTTTTTCATTGTGACATGCCATCACAACAAAAGATACTGCATATCCGTTCACGATAACATCTGTCTTCTCTCCGATCACATTTTTAATAAAATCGCAGATGGCCTGTACATAAACAAAGTTTGTATAAGTTATTCCTGACTTCTCAGAACGTCCGCATCCCGGAAGATCCAGGTTATAGACCGTATGCTCCAGTGCTAGATCATCCTCGATCTTACCCCACTCATATCCAGAACCACCCGGAAGCATATCATGGATCAAAAGAATCGGGCTTCCTTTGCCTTTTTTTGTATAATAAATATCACCAAAGCGCCAGTGATAATAGTTTCTTACATCCGTGTCCAGCATTTCCTTCAGACAGGCGGATGCTGCAATCACTTTATTTATAATATGAATAGTGGCAGTTGTTGTCATAACCAGTGCTGCTGCAGACAGCAGACGTTTGCTGTGTTTCTTCATGTTCTACCTCCCTTTTTCCATCACCTGAATGTCTATATTATACGATAAAAAAGGTCTTTTTACAATCTATAACATAGAAAGAAGTTTCTCTACATCTTCCATTCTGGTTGCCCAACTGGTTGCAAATCGGACTACCGTATGTGTATCATCCTTCTTCTCCCAGAAGCTGAACTGGACATCTTTTTTTAATTCTTCCATCTTACGGTTCTCCAGAACAACAAACTGCTGATTAGTAGGTGAATCTATGTAAAATGTATATCCTTTTTCTTTCAGTCCCGCTTTAAGAACGGCGGCTGTTTCGATAGCATTTTTACCAATTTCAAGATAAAGATCATCTGTAAAAAGCGCATCAAACTGCACCCCCGTAAGTCTGCCTTTTGCAAGCAGGGCTCCATGCTGTTTGACTCTTGTAAGGAAATGCTTCGGCATACTGTCTCCGGTAAACACAACAGCTTCTCCGCATAAAGCACCCGCCTTGGTTCCTCCGATATAAAATACATCGCAAAGCTTTGCAATATCCTGTAAAGTCACATCTGTTTCTTTGCTGACCAGTCCATAAATCAGTCTGGCTCCGTCCATAAAAAGAGGAATTTTATATTCCCTGCATACTGCAGAAAGCTCCGTCAGTTCTTTTTTTGTATACAGTGTTCCATATTCTGTCGGGTGAGAAATATAGACCATTCCCGGAAATACCATATGCTCATGATTTTCATCACCATAAAATGTCTCAATCAGATTCTTAAGATCCGCCGCACAGATCTTGCCATTCTTTTCCGGAAGCGTCAGGACTTTATGACCGGTAAATTCAATCGCACCGGCTTCATGTGTACTGACATGTCCCGTCTGAGCCGCTACAACGCCCTCATACGGCTGTAACATCGTATCAATGACAATCTGATTGGTCTGCGTGCCGCCTGTCAGTAAAAAGACTTCTGCGTCCTCACAGCCACATGCCTTCTTGATCTTTTCTTTTGCTTCTTCACAGTAATGGTCGGTTCCATATCCAGGAAGCTGCTCCATATTGGTATCGATCAGGTGCTGAAGGACTTTTTCATGTGCACCTTCTGAATAATCATTTAAAAAATATAACATCTCTGATTCCTCGCTTATTATAAAATCGACTCTATTTTATCACCAGGAAGATTTTTTTACCACTGGCAAACAAAAAAATACCCCGCGAGCAACTCGCGGGGCAGGTTCGTATAAATTTAATTTTCTTCTGTAGCTGTATCGGATGTACTTTCTTCGGCATCTTCCGTATCCGGATTCACCATCTTCTGGTAAGCTTCATCCAGATCTTTTACATTCATTTTGTTCACCAGATAAACTTTATCCTCAACTACCGCTGCATAGAAGTTTGTATCATATTCATAATACTTCACCGTAGTTTCTTTTCCGTCTTTATCTTTAAAGATAAAGGTATATGCCGGATCTCCTTCTGGAGTATACTCCTCAGTAAGACGTTCCTGTGCGGTCATGTTGATGAGTTTATTGTAGAAAGTCGTGAATGTGGATTCATCGAGGTCTTCGCCATCTAACTTGTAAGTTGTTGTAGTAGTCTCTTCCTCATCATCAGAAGAACTTTCATCAGAGGAGTCTGTATCTGTGGAACTCTCATCCGATGTTTCTGTACTGCTTTCATCTGTAGTATCAGAATCTGTATCGTCTGTGGTATCTTCATCTTCTGCCTTTACGGTTTCCGTTACAATGTTTATTGTATGATCTCCGTCTGCGCTCTGTACTTCCAGGGAATCCAGATCATTGGAAGAAACATAGCTTACTGTCAGGTTGTAGAAATCGGACATTGTACTGTCGAGGATATCTGTCAGAGAATCTTTCGTGATCGTGTAAACTTCTTTGCTGTCATCTACTTTCACATAACGGTCATCGCCGGTCTCATCTCCCACATAAATAGTAAGCGTCTTCTCTACCGTCTGTGTTTCCTGTTCTTCCTCGGTATACTTCACAGTGATAACTGCATACGGATCGTCAAATCCATACTTGGAATCGTCGGTGCAGTTATAATCTACAAATTTATCGTATGCCAGAGATCCGACTGCCGATGTCACAGTTCCTGCTTTTGTAGTATCTGCCTTCTCTGTAGTTTTACCATCAGACACATTCCAGAACAGATTATCTGCATCCTGTGTAAGCTCATAACTATTCTCTTTATCTACTTTAACATCTGTGATCGTAGCAGATGTTACGGATGGAAATGTGCCACTCTCCGCAAAATCATACAAAGTTCCCATAAAAGGCTCTATTGAGCTGCTGGATACCAGATAAACATTTTTATCATCATCCTCTTTTTTCACATAGTACTGATTATTTGAAGATTCCATTCCAATCTGAAGACTTGTATCACCATCAGCTGTTGTCAGCGTAATGGTATTCTGCGGATTATCCAGATCATACTGACTCATATCTTCCACATCGGAAATCTCCTGGTCAGCAGTCAGGGATGCAACTCCCTTGACTGCACTGTCAACCGTGTCCTGATTCACCGGAAAATTCGCATCAGATTTTTCTGTCCAGCTATCATCTTTTTTATCAAATTCTACTTCATTCTGGTCTGCGGTAAATGAAACTGCTGTTATATCATCTGCCTCCAGACTTACCAAATCTACGCTTGTGTCATTCTCTTCAGTTTCTTTTTCTTCCTGTGAGGTAACATAAAAGTTTACGCCTTCATACGCTGCACACAGCACTCCCAATACGACTACTGCCGAAACCAGTTTGACTGTTTTTTTCTTCATTTATGCCTTTCTCCTTTTCAGCCATACCATAAATCCCATTACCAGGAAGACTACCGGGATGATTCCCATTACCATGATCTTCCAGAAGCTTACATCGTAAGCAGTCAGTGTCAGATAAGAAATCTGCAGGTTCTTGGACGGAACAGAAATTGTTGATGTCTCATCCGAACTGCACATCCAGCTCAGAGAACTCATGATCATCTGCTCATTTCCACCGGATACCATCTGGTTGATCTGGCTGTCCATCAGATTTGAAGAAGTATAATAAACGATCTGTGTCTCTTTGTCATCATCCAATGTTTCTGTAATACTTACACCAAGATCAAACGGACCATCAATATCATCATCGTTTTTTTCAATCGCTCCACTATTGACATCCACTTTGGAATAAGCACTGTCAGAAGTTGTCAGAAGACTGTTGATCGTAACGGTATCTCTGACATCATCTGTCTTCTTGATTCCCTGTGCATAAGGCATCAGAACATAATAACCTTTGGATGCAAAATCAGAGACTGCATCGGTGCTGTTGACTGTCGGTACCAGATAATAAGGCATCTGCGCATAATGCTGTGAATCGCCTTCAATTACAATACCCTCTGTTCTCTCTACTCCATAGTTCTTGAGAACCGCATCAAAATTATCCATGGATTCTTCTGTATAATCAGAGAAGATCATAGCTTTTCCGCCATTTTCAAGATAATCAATGATCGCATCTTTCTCAGATTCGGAAATATCAGAAGTTGGTGCGTTGATCAGCAGGCACGCAGCATCATCCGGGACACTTTCTTCTGTGATCAGGTTCAGAGATTTAATATCAATATTTGCTTTCTGGATATCTTCCTGAAGAGTAGAATCCAGGTCTTTTTCACCATGTCCATCCAGTGTATAAAGAACCGGAAGGTCTTCGGAAGTTACATAGGAAATAGCACTGTCGATCTGTCCTTCTCCATCGAATCCTGTCGTTGTGGACTGATACGTATTATAATCAATCGAAGATTCATAAATACTGCTGTAATTTACAACTTTGCTTCTGTCACCACATACCACGATCAGGCTGTTTGCAGCAACATCATCACTGGTATATTCTGACGTAAATTTCGGATTTACAACAGGATCTTTCTGTTCTACTTTAATATGATCTGATCCTTCTTCATATTTCTCAAGTAACTTTTTAATTGTTTCATCTTCAGAACCGCTCTGTACGACCTGATAAATGGTCACATCTTTGTCCAGATCTTTCAGGAATTTCTTTGTGTCATCCCCGATACTGTAAAGTTTCTGTTCGCTGACATCCACTTCTGTATATTTAGATGGAAGGGAACCAACGATCATATTTACCACAAGAACGATTACGATAAATACTGCACTAATCACAACGCTGTAAGAACCATTCTTGATGTATTTTTTATTCATGGAATCCTTTATTTTCTGTTTTAAAGGTTTCTTTTCTTTTTTAACTGTCTCTTTTGCCGGATTTTCAATCTTATCTGCTTTCTTTGCTTTCAGTTTTTCCGTAAATTTCATTGTCTCCCACCTCCTTAATTCCAACGTCTCTTGGCAATCGACTGTACAGTCAGGAACAGGCAGACTGCAATCACAGACACGAAATACAAAACGCCTTTGACATCAAAGATTGCATTTGCAAAGTTGTCAAAGTGGCTGCTCAGGTTGAAGATATCCAGAATTTTCTGGATTCCACCTGAGAAAAAGCTGGAATTTACAACATAAACAATGACAAGTGCGATCTCCCCAACTACACAGATGACTGCTGAGATCAGGAAGTTTTTGATCATTGTATAGATTATGATCGCTGCTGCCAGAATCAGAAGTCCAAATGTAACACAGGTAGAAAGTGCTCCTTCTGAGAAGAAAGAGGAAATTCCATTCATCATATAAAAAGCAAACAGAATAACAAATGTCAGTACTGCCGCAATTACCTGACTTTCTGTCAATGAGGAAATAAACACACCAATTGCAAGATTTGCACATCCCAGAAGGAAAAATCCAAGGATCGCAGTGTATGCTGCTCCCAGAGATACTGTTCCGAATTTTGTCATGAGCAGTGGATACACACACATGATCAGCATTGGAATTGCAAAGATCGTAACCAGTGCAAGATATTTTCCAAAAACGATTTTTTCAACAGATACAGGTGCTGTCAGAAGCAGCTGGTCTGTTTTCTGTTTACGTTCTTCTGCAAGGACTCTCATGGTAAGAATCGGTACACTGATCAGAAATACAAAGGTCAGTGCACTTAATGTGTACTCAAAACGCGGATATGCTGCTCCAAGCTGATATGCTGAAAAATAAATACCTGTCAGAAGCAGGATAAAAAATATGAACAGGTAGCCGATCATGGAAGTAAGGTAACTTCTCAGCTCCCTTTTATATACTGCGATCATTTATTTTCCCCCTCCTTTTTGTCTGTCTCTTTTTCGTTCTTTTTCTTCTTATCATCTTCAGTCAGTTCAAGGAAGATTTCCTCCAGAGATACTTTCTTCGACTGCATTTCCAGAATTGGGCAGTGTGCATCTGCCATTTTGAAGAACACCTCTTCACGGATATCCATATCCTCTTTGGTAGAAAGCATTACATTCCATGCATGTTCTTCCTTTGCATCCTCTATCTTAATATCTTTGATATCACTGATCTGTCCAAGTGCAATGCGAATATGATCTTTATCACCTTTTACCAGCAGATTCAGTGTATTAGAACCTTCTGCAAGTTTACCAAGGTTTTCCGGTGTATCACTGGCAACCAGTTTTCCATGAGAAATGATCAGTACATAGTCACAGACTGCACTGACTTCTGACAGAATATGTGAACTTAAGATAACTGTATGTTTTTTCTTAAGACTCTTGATCAGATCACGGATCTCTATGATCTGTTTCGGATCCAGACCTACCGTCGGCTCATCCAGAATAATCACTTCCGGATAACCAAGAATTGCCTGCGCAAGTCCGACTCTCTGTCTGTAACCTTTGGACAGGTTTTTGATCAGACGGTTTTTCATGTCTGTGATTTTTACCATTTCCATGACTTCTTCTACCATGGATTTCTTTTGATTTTTTGGGATTTTTTTGAGATCAGCAACGAAACTCATATATTCGCCTACTGTCATGTCGAAATAAAGAGGCGGCATTTCCGGCAGATATCCGATACATTTTTTGGCCTCTTCCGGTTCATCCAGTATGTCATGACCATCAATGGTTACCGTTCCCTCCGTAGATGCTATATAACCGGTAATCATATTCATAGTCGTAGATTTACCAGCTCCGTTTGGCCCCAGAAAGCCGTAGATTTTGCCTTTCTCAATTTTAAAAGAAAGGTGGTCAACTGCCGTATGGTCTCCATAGCGTTTGACCAGATTGTTTACTTCAATCACAAGTCTCTCCTCCTTTTTCTTTAAACAGAATATTGTATTCCGCAAATATTTACAAAATAAAAGATGCCTCCAGGTGAAACAGAGATAGGGGGTACCTGGAAGCATCTTCCATCATGAGCCGGCTTTAACGTCTGCTCTGAAAATATTCTATGAGGAAGTTGTGATAAAAATTGGATAAATCTGTGATGATTTTGTGAAAATAAAACGTATTTTTGAAATAGTTTTTCTAAAAACAGTTTCTGTTTATGAAAGAGGCTCTTTCAGTGGTGTTCCTGCCTTACGCGGATAGCGGCCCGGTGTTGGTTTCATTTTCTCGATCACAACGAGAGAACGCTGGATTTCAGAATCCGGAAGATTAAAATAAACCACATCCTGAATCTTGCCGCCGAGGATCTTAACTGCTTTTTCTGCCTGCTGCAGTTCTTCCTGAACCGTGCCAGACTTGTAAGAAATAAAATTTCCGCCCACTTTTACATATGGAAGACAGTACTCAGACAACGTAGCCAGATTGGAAACCGCGCGGGATACGCACAGATCATACTGCTCACGGTATGCTTTATTTTTGGCAAATTCTTCTGCCCTGCCATGAATTGCAGTAATATTTTCCAGTTTCAGAAGAGCAAAGGTTTCTTCGAGAAAATTAACTCTCTTCTTCAATGAGTCAAGAAGACAGGCTTCCAGATGCGGAAACGCAATCTTAAGTGGTACTCCCGGAAATCCGGCTCCTGTTCCGATATCCATAATTTTGCTGACTTTTGTCATATCTACTGCCTTCACACAGGCAAGACTGTCCAGGAAATGCTTTACCAGCACTTCCTGAAACTCGGTAATACCAGTCAGGTTCATGACCTTGTTTTTTTCTGCCAGATATTCATAAAAAGCAATAAACTGCTGTTTCTGTGTATCATTCAGAGCAATTCTGAGTTCTTCACACCCTTGCTCCAGTACTTTCAGATCATAAGACAATATTATATCCTCCTATTCTCAGGAATTTGAATTTCTTCTGTATTGTTCAAGATAAACCAGCAGTACAGAGATATCCGCAGGAGATACTCCTGAAATACGAGATGCCTGTCCGATAGAGATTGGACGGTATTCTTCCAGTTTCTGCCTTGCTTCGATACGAAGACTGCCAACCTTTTCATAATCCAGGTCTTCCGGAATTTTCTTTGCTTCCAGTTTTTTGAACTGCTCTACCTGCTTCAGCTGTCTCTTGATATATCCTTCATATTTCAAATTGATCTCTACCTGCTGCTTCACATCCCATGGAAGCTCCGGTCTTTCTTTGTCAATTGGTGCCAGATCTTCATAGTTCAGTTCCGGTCTGCGGATCAGTTCTGCAATCGTTGTTCCGGATTTCAGAAGTGTACTTCCTTTTTCTTCCAGCAATTTCTGGACCTCCGGTGTTCCGCCGATCGTTGCATGTTCGGTACGCTCGATTTCTTTCTGAATTGCCTCTTCTTTTCGAAGAACTGCCTGATATGTTTCTTCATCGATCAGACCAACCTGATATCCTTTTTTACGGAGACGAAGATCTGCATTATCCTGTCTCAGCAGAAGACGATATTCTGCACGGCTTGTCATCATTCGATACGGTTCATGGTTTTCTTTTGTAACCAGGTCATCGATCAGTACTCCAATATAAGCTTCGGAACGGTCCAGAACCAGCTGTTCCCGGCCTTTTACCTCCATAGCTGCATTGATTCCGGCAATCAGCCCCTGTGCTGCTGCTTCTTCATATCCGGAGCTTCCGTTAAACTGTCCGCCACTGAACAGGCCTTTGATCTTTTTGAATTCCAGCGTCGGATACAGCTGCCGTGGATTGATGCAGTCATACTCAATTGCATAGGCGTTCTTAACAATCTTTGCATGTTCCAGTCCCGGAACAGAATGGTACATTTCATCCTGTACATCTTCCGGAAGAGAACTGGACATGCCTCCAATATACATTTCGTTCGTATAAAGTCCTTCTGGTTCAATAAATACCTGATGACGTTTTTTATCCGCAAAACGAACGACCTTGTCCTCGATAGATGGACAGTATCTCGGTCCGGTACCTTCAATCATACCGGAATACAATGGCGAACGGTCCAGATTATTACGGATGATCTCATGCGTTTTTTCGTTTGTATAAGTCAGCCAGCAGGACTTCTGCTGGATCTGTACAGACTCCGGATCCGTTGAAAATGAGAATGGAACTACTCTTTCATCGCCAAACTGCTCTTCCATTTTGGAATAATCGATCGTATTTCCGGCAATTCGTGCCGGTGTTCCTGTCTTGAAGCGGAACATCTCGATTCCAAGCTCTTTGAGTGAATCTGTCAGATAATTGGCCGCCTGCAGTCCATTTGGTCCGGTATAATTGCTGACATCACCGTAGATACATCTTGCTTTCAGGTACGTTCCTGTACAGAGTACAACTGCCTGGCAGTGATAAACTGCACCTGAATAAAGCTGCACTCCTGTAATTTTGCCTTCTTCCACGAGAAGCTTTGTGACTTCTCCCTGTTTAATGGTCAGATTTTCCTGATTTTCCAGAGTCTTTCTCATCTCTGTGCTGTAGGCCTGTTTGTCTGCCTGTGCTCTCAGTGAATGAACTGCCGGTCCCTTGGAACTGTTCAGCATCTTTGACTGAATAAAAGTTTTGTCGATATTTTTTCCCATCTCTCCGCCAAGCGCATCCAGTTCTTTTACCAGATGTCCCTTGGAGCTGCCGCCGACATTCGGGTTACATGGCATTAAGGCAATACTGTCTACGCTTACCGTAAACATTACTGTATCCAGCCCCAGACGTGCACAGGCAAGTGATGCTTCACAGCCTGCATGTCCCGCTCCTACTACAACAATATCACAGGTTTTTTCCAGTGTTTTTGTCTCCATTATTTATCTTCCCTTCTTATTTACCAACGCAGAATTTGCTGAAGATCTCGTTTACAAGGTCTTCTCCCACAGATTCACCCACGATGCTTCCAAGACTCTCGTACGCATTCATCAGGTCAATGGAAAAGAAGTCCTCGGACATTCCCATAGCAATACTGTCCATTACAAGCTTCAGGCTTTCCTTTGATTCTTCAAGTGCGGCCTTATGACGGGCATTTGTAATATATACCTCATCGTTAAAGGAAAGCTCTCCATGGAAAAACATCCTCTTGATCTCATCCTCCAGCTGACTGATTCCGGTTTCTTCCACAACAGATACCGGAATGACCGGGCTTCCTGTTTTTTCCTTTAATTCTTCAATATCAACAGCCGCCTCAAGATCTGTTTTATTGTAAATTACGATACTCTTCCGTCCGGAAAGTAATTCCATGATCTCGCGGTCATTATCATCCAGCGGCAGTGAAGAATCCACAACATAAAGGATCAGATCTGCGTTTTCCGCCATTTGTTTTGCCTTACCGACTCCGATCTTTTCGACAACATCTTCCGTTTCACGGATTCCGGCGGTATCGATCACGCGAAGCGTGATCCCGTTCAGAGAAATATATTCCTCCAGAATATCTCTTGTCGTTCCGGCAATTTCTGTAACGATTGCCCGGTCTTCTCCAACCAGAAAATTCAGAAGAGATGACTTTCCTGCATTTGGTTTTCCAAGGATAACCGTCTTGATTCCTTCCTGTATCATTCTTCCATCGTCCGCTGTTTTCAACAGTTCACTAATATTTTCACTCTCTTTTTCCACAATTTTCTGCAGTTCCTGTGGATAGTCTGTGAGGTCAAAATGTTCCGGATCATCCAGTGCCGTTTCTATATATGCAATCTGGTGAAGCAGTCTTGCACGAATTTCTTTAACAGCCCGCTGTACAGAACCCTTTAACTGTTCGACAGAACTTTTGAGTGCCATGGAATTCTTTGCCTGAATGACATCCATAACTGCCTCTGCCTGAGACAGGTCCAGCCTTCCGTTCAGAAATGCTCTTTTTGTAAACTCTCCCGGTTCTGCGATCACCGCACCATTTTTTAGAACAGTTTCCAGAACGCGTTTCATGGCATATACACCGCCATGACAATCTATTTCTACGGTGTCCTCACCCGTATATGTGTGAGGTCCTCTCATGATCATAACCAGTACTTCATCTACAACTTCTTCTCCATCATAGATAAATCCATAATGAATGGTATGGCTGACGACTGTACGAATATCTTTTTTTCCGTTTTTGGAACGATAGATCTTCGCGATCACATCCATAGCATTTTCGCCACTGATACGGACAATACCAATACCTGAAGCACTCATTGCTGTAGAAATTGCTGCAATTGTTGCGTCCATATTTCCTCCTAAGGATATATCTGCTGGCGCAGATATTATTCTAATATTTAGAATACCTACGGATTGTTCCGTGCTACGCAAGCTCATGTGGATTTAGAACTTTTCACCCTGGTATTCTATCTAAAAAAAGATGTTACCCCAGGTAAGCACACACGTCAAGACGTGTTATTCACGCTTTCACCTAGAATAACATCTTTTTTAGATTCATATATTAATATCTTTTTAATTTAACAACTACATGACGGTAAGGTTCCTCACCTTCACTGACTGTTTCAACAAATTTATTTCCCTGCAGTGCAGAGTGGATGATTCTTCTTTCATATGGATTCATCGGCTCAAGTACAACAGGTTTTCTGGTCTTTTTCACCTTGTAGGCAATTCCTCTTGCAAGGTTTTCCAGAGTCTCTTTACGACGTCTTCTGTAATCCTCTGTATCAAGTTTGACACGGATATAATCGGATTTGCCTTTATTTACAACAAGGCTTGTCAGATACTGGAGAGAATCCAGTGTCTGTCCTCTCTTACCGATAAGGATGCCCATATCTTCTCCTTCAAAATCAACTTCCAGACAACCGTCTGTTGTATTGTATTTTGAAGTGATCTGAACTTCTCCAAGATCCATGGAACCAAATACATCGCGAAGAAATACAACTGCTCTCTCTTCAATATCTTTGATTTCTTCCGGATCTGTAATGATTTCGATCGGTTTTGATGCTTTTACCTGTTTTTCTTTCGCCGGTCTTTCTTTCTGTTCTTTTACCGGTTTCTCTTTTGCAGGTTTTTCTTTTGCAGGTCTCGGCTGTTTTTCTTCTTTTGATGCTTTTGCGGTTTCTGTCTTAGTCTCCGGTTTCACATCGTTCTGTCTGGAAACGGATTTCGGTGCAGATTTCTGTGTTTCTTTTACGGTATCTTCTTTAAAAGCATTAATTTTAACAGAATCAACGATTTTTTCGATTTCTTTTTCTTCAGAATTATCATCTACTTTACGAGCTTTGATAATTGCCGGTTTACTTCCGATTCCAAAAAATCCGGAACTTCCTTCGCTGACTACCTGAATATCAAGCTGATCACTGGATACACCCAGTTCAATACATGCCTTTGTAATTGCCTCGTTCTTTGTTTTGGCTGAAAACTGCATATATTCATCCATAGTAAAAACCCGACCTTCCTTTCCTTATTTCTTCTTATTACGTTCTTCGAAATCTCTTACAAGATTTGCCTTGGCTGTGATACTTCCGGCTTTTGCATGAGATGCATTCTTGTAAGCTTCTTCTACTTTTTTTGCACGATTTGCTTCATCAGTACCGCTCATGCCTTTTTCTACTTTATTGATATTTTTGGCACTCTGATGAGCCTGGTTTGTGATCTTCTGAGGCGGAAGTCCTTCTTTTGCTCTCTTGGCTTCCATTTTTCTCATATTTTCATTTACGAGATCATCGATATTCATCTTATTCAGATGGCGGTTGATAAGCAGCTGCTGAATACTTCTTACTACCGCACTGGCGATCCAGTAAATACCAAGACCTACCGGGAAGGTAAAACAGAAGAATGCGGACATAAGAGGCATTACTGTGTTCATCGTCTTCATGGAACTTGCCATGGCATTGTTATCATCATTGCCATTCTGCGTCGCTGCCTGTGGCATAAGCTTCAGATTCAGCATCTGTGTAGCCCATGAAAGAAGCGGAATTGCAAGAGCTGCAATAATAAGAATCAGTGATCCTGTTTTGATATAACTCAGTGGCTGATCAGCAATGTTCAGAACACCAAATGTCTGCATCTTCTGAATTTCAGAAGCAGTCTTGCTGATCTGATCTGAAAATCCAGAAAACTGGCTGATATCCTGTAAGGATTTCCACTGTGATGGAGACAGAGCATACAGGAAATCTACGATAGAATCTGCATTATCTGTAACCTGTCTTACTCGTGTCATTTTGTTATCTGCAATAAAATTATTGATGATATCTGTAAATCCATCTACTGCAAGGATCTTTGTGCAGACACCATTGAATACATTGTAAACACTGCCAACATATGCAGGAATGTTCTGGATTACCTGATACAGAGCATACAGAATCGGCAGCTGGATAGCAAGCTGTACACAGCTTCCTGTCGCAGATACACCATATTTCTGATATACTGCCTGTGTTTCTTCCT
>ENA-OWRC01001072-OWRC01001072.1-human-gut-metagenome-genome-assembly--contig:-NODE-1072-length-29716-cov-5.834800_pt1 | contig 29716 bp, 19 predicted proteins | sample MGYA00248268_ERZ651895 | MGnify/ENA primary metagenome ERZ651895 (study PRJEB26924, sample SAMEA4378242) | human gut metagenome | biome: human gut; feature: human-associated habitat; material: faeces...
CATTATAGCACATTTGCTTTATTTAATAGCGTTATATCGCGAACGTTATACTAGGTAATATGTCTTAGTCACAAAAAAAGCGTTCAAACTCGAAAACAACTTGAAACACCCCCTAAATTTGCACGGGAGTGGGGTATAATTTCTTCGCTTTCTCATAATTTAGGAGCTTTTGTTAAAAGTTCTCCTTCATCGGGATAAAAATGTCGAGGGGGGGGGTAAACCCTAATATCCAATTACCTCCTCCCCGGACCATTTCCGCCCCCAAACAGGCCCTCGCAGCATGTGAATGTGCGCGCAGGGCCTTTTTTACGCCCGTATCAAAGCCGCTCAAGCGCACGTTCGTTCCCGTTCATCGACAACCACGTTGAAAGAGGAACCATGATGCGCAAGCTAACTCACCAACCCCTTTCCCGTCTGACTCTCGCAGTGTTCGGCGCCGTGTTGGCGTCGTCCGGCATTGCCGTCCACGCGTCCGAAATCACGGACGCCTCCTTCCCCGAACTCCTTCCCGACACGGAGTGGACCCTTCTGAGCAGCATCGAGGACCAGTACCCGACGGACGCCAGCTGGACGCCCGACTGCACGGACCCTACGAAGTGTGCGAAGTACACGGGCGTCGAGTCGGACATGATTAAAAACGTTGACTCGCCGATCTCGGGCGGCAGCGACTACGACAACTCCCTCTCTCCCTTTTATGACGGAAGCGGCGTGGGGAACCACGAAGGCAAGACGCTCTTGGTTTCCTCTCTGAAGGACGTTCAGGGCTTCATCTACGGGTACTCCAACACAAACGGATACAGGGATGACAGCTACATGCCCTCGGCAGTAGCCAAAAACAACACGCTTGTGATTGATCTGGGCAATTTCGACGGTCCCGCCCATGCGATTCGCGGCGCCACGACCTTCAATATCGGGTCCGTCGCAAGCGTCGCCGCCGCCGGCAATGCACGAGGCGGAGCGGTCGGCAATCAGATGCTCATGCGCAACTCTTCGATTTCCGTGGAAAAAATCGAAGGGTTCGGTGATTCTCGTCCCGGATGGCATATGGCGGCGGCTTCCGTTGCCGCGCTTGAAAACGATTCGTCGGACAACGTGACGATTCTTGATCACGTGAAGATCGCCATGGATCCGTCCAAGCCCGAGACGGAACGTAACTTTGTGCGCGTGGGCGCTCTTTACGCATACCTCGTAAATGAGGACGTAACGCTGAAGAACAACCGGCTTTGGGTGATCGACAGCGAAGTGGACGCCGATTCCCTGTACGGTTTCGCGCTTTATGGGGGAAGCGGGTTCAGCACGGCGGAAGCAAACAGCGTCTATGTAGCCCGAAGCGATCTCTGGTTCAACCCCACGTCCACGGGCAACAAAACGGCGGGAGTTTATGCGGCCTACGGTGTCGATCATGCCGTAGGAAATTGGGTCGAAGTAAGCGATTCCGACATTCAAATCATCAAGCACGCCTCGAGCACGAGTGCCTTCAAGATTTCGGGCGCCGACGTAGCCCATGGGGCCGAACGGAACGTGCTCATCGTCAGGGATACGAATATCGTCAGTGAACAAAATCTGACCCTTGCGGGCGGGTACTGCAACCAGAATACCGCTGGGAACTTCTCCAACGAAAACGCCGTGTTCGTCGGGGGCACGGATTCCGTCATGTCCATTACCGGAGCGGGTGCCACCACCGTTCAGGGCGGCGTGGCGTATATGAAGACCGCAGACCAGGCCGTTGAGACGAAGAACAATTCCGTGTCTCTTACCAACCTCTCCGCCGGAAAACTCAGTGTGTACGGCGGCTATATCTGGGCTGCCTCGGGAGTGGAAACCAACATGCGGGCCGAGTCGAACGACGTGGTCCTCTCCAATGTCGAGGCAAATTCCTTGCAGTTGTTCGGCGGGCGCATCACCGGCGGCGACGTGGTCGGCAACCGCTCGTACATGACCGGACTGAAACTTCACGGAGATGCGAACAGGGCGTCCGTCCTCATCGGGGGACAAAGCAATGTCGCCGGCATCGCTTCCGACAATCACCTCTACATTGAAGACTCTCAGATCGGCTCCAACGTTCAGCTCTACGGCGGTTTTGTCGGCGCCGAGGGAGCGGATGCCGCGGCGAAGGACAACCTCGTCGTGATCGGGTCGAACGTGACGGGGATCGACGGCGGAGCGCTTTCGTTCGTGAGCGTTTACGGCGGCGTCGTCAACAAGGTCGGCTTCAACGACGGCAACCGCCTCGTAACGGGAAGCCGTTTCCAGACTGGTCAGCTCGGCGGTTTCCAGCACTACGAATTCGCCGTGTCGCAGGAGCGGCTTGACGAAGGCGCCTTCATCACCGTTACGGGCGCCGTCCCCGTGACGATTGAAACTTCGGGGACAAACGCCTCGACGGTCGGCATCGGACTTACGGGCGAAGAAGAAATCGCTCCGGGGTCCTACACCCTCATCAACTCGGCGGCCGGTTTCGCCCATCTTGACGGTACGGCCATTGCGGGAGGCACCTCTCTTGACGATCTCAAGACGACCGTCACCACCACGACCATGCCTTCGATCGTGCGCATCCAGACGACCGCGCTCGAAACGGACGACTACGACCTCGCAATCGACAACGCCGGAAAAGACCTGGTCATGACGATCAAGAACTCCGGCTCTTCCTGGAGCGAAGTGAACCCCGAAACGGACGCTCTGATGGAGTCGTCCCTCTCCGCCTACGGAACGCTCTTTGCGGCGGACGACCTCTTCGTGGATACGGTTCTTCGCTCCCGCAACGGCGGTCACGACGGCTTCTTCGCCGCGGCCCGGACCGGCAAGTGGGACCTGGATTCCCGCGGCGACACGGACTCGACCATCGTATCGGGCCTGATGGGCTACGCCGCCCGAAGCGGCCAGACCGAGTTCGGCGGCTTCGTCGAAATGGGTCACGCCACGTACGACGTTGCGACCCGCACCGATCTTGCGAAGGCTTCGGGTGACGGCAAGCACAACTATGCGGGCGTCGGCGTCTACGTCAATCAGAGCCTTCCCGTCGAGGGATGGAAGGTGACGGGCTACGTCAAGGGCGGCGCCTTCTCCAACCGCTACGACGCGCAGCTCGCCGGTGCGACGACCGAACTCGACCGCACCCGCGCCTACTGGGGCGCTCATCTCGGCACGCACTTCGACTACAGGGTTTCGAAGCTTCGCGGCCGCGCGTTCCTCTCCTACTTCTACGACGGCATGGACTCCATGTCCTTCAACGTGAAGGGGCAGGGCGGCACCGAAGGCGCCCGCTTCGAATACGACGCGCTCAACGCCCACCGAGTCCAGCTCGGAAGCCTCTTCGAATACGACTACAGCCCGACCCACCGTCCCTATTTCGGTCTGGCGATCGAACAGACCGTCAGCGCCGAAGCGAAGGGGGAAGGACGGGATTCGCAGGGTGAACTCAGCCTTCGGTCGACCGATCTCGAAGGTACGACGGGCATCCTCTCGGCCGGTTGGACCTATGCGGGTGAAGAGGGCTTCTCCTTCGAGTTCGGCCTCAACGGCTACGCGGGCGCCCGCAACGGCGTGAGCGGCCAGATCCAGGCCAATTGGAAGTTCTAATCATCCGGTTAGAGACTCAGTCAGCCACATCGCGAAACGGGGGGGGTTAAGTTTTGCGGTGAAGGGCTGACTGAGTCTCCCATGGATGCCAATTGCAAAAAACTGAAAGCAATCAGGGAGTGTCTGTGAACACTCCCCAAACGCCCCACCACCACTCTTGAGGAATCCACCATATGTTGCTATCGCATTATTTGCGTCCGCTGTCCGTAGCTGTCATTGCCGCTCTATCAGCCTCTCACCTTTCCGCAGCCCAATGTTCCAGTGATGCTGCGAATTGCAAAATTTACAACGGTGACGGTCAGGGACTGAGTCCTACGAAAGATTTCGGCTTTTTGAGCGGGAAAGAGTCGTCCAGCCAAAACCAGGTCATCATCAATAGCGGTAATGGCTTGACCGGTATCGTACGTGGAGCTGCTTCCAATACTGCAACCGGGATTTCCGACAATGCCGTAATCGTCGAGTTAAGTTCAACCGATGCACTTCGCGCTAGTCAACATCATTCGATTGGTGATGGCCCCTATATTGCCGGAGCTTCTGTTCGTTATTCCGGCTCTACGACGCACTCGCGCAACTTGACGAACAATTCCGTTACGTTACGGGGAGCTGAAGATGCTTCTTCCTCCGGCACCAAAGCAACCATCAGCGGAGGTTCCATATCAGGAGCTTATATTACGTATCAAACATCCGAAACCGAATCCCAGGACTTGACCCTCGCAAATAATAGTGTGGTTTTGGACAATGTTCGATATGAATATGATAAATCCGTCGCTCACCAAGACAATTATATCGGTGGCGCGCACGTAGAAGTCAGTCCCAAAGCCGGCATCATAAAAGCCGACGGCAATGCAGTTGATATTCAAAATTCCATCGTTGAAGCCAATAACATCAGTGCCGCCCGAGTCGAAACTCAGCTTGACAGCAGCGCTAAAGCAACAGCTACTGGAAATTCAGTCAAGATCAAAAACTCAGAAGTAACGCTCAACGTTCAAAACAAAAACGCGTCGTCGGATCCGATCGGCCGTATTGTCGGTGTCAGTTTGGCCCGGGGCGACGCTGAGGACAATATCGTTGACGTATCCGATTCGACTCTCACCTTTGAACTCAATTCCGAGTTCGGAAGTCTTGCTGCTGTAACACGAACCAACAATGCAAACGACAGTGCCTCTTCAGGCAATGCTCACAGAAACGGTCTCAAACTGCACAATGTGCAGCTGGCAACCAAAAACCAAGGGTACTTCGATTTCAATGCTGCGCAAGTTGTAAACGGCGACGCCCGCGAAAACTTCATCGAAATAACGGGGCAAAGCAAACTGACTTTTGATTCCACCGCAAGAATTTATACAGTTGACTACAGAAGAAACGACTCGACAAATGCTGCTGTCCATACTTTATCCAACAATCGTGTAATTATTCGTGGCGTGGACTCAGACAATAGAGTCGATCTTTCTTTAAACGACGTGATTATCACTGCGGTATACAACGGGACTGTCGGAAACCTAGCTTTGAACGGAAATACGGTCAACATTGAAAATGCGGTGATCGGGAAAGAAACTCCTTCCTATGGACAGATCAGTGCCGTTAATCATTCAGATAAAGGAACGGCCACAAACAACACGGTGACCATTGCCAACTCTGAAGTCAACGTAACCGATATCACGGCTGTTCAGTTGGGTAAGAGCAGTGAATGCTCGGCAACCGGTAATGCCGTTGTCATCGGTCAGAATGTTTCGTCAACAGGTAACAATCATCTAGTTCTTCAACGGCTCTATGGAGGACGGATCAACTACAGTATGACGACGGCGACGGAGTTCAATCAAGCTTTCAGTGGCAATTCGCTCTCCTTAGCCTCGCGTGTCGAAACTGGTGTTTTGCAAGGGTTCCAGCATTACAACTTCCGATTTGATTCTGACTTTTTGAACTCCTCAAGCACGCCTTACGTGACTGTTACCGGCAACACCGCTGTACTGCTTCATAAAGACGAGGCTACAGAGAAGAGTTCTACCGTCACACTTTCCGGCGTGACGAATTTCCAAAAAGGTCAGGAAGTCGTCTTGATTGATTCGAAAAAGGGTTTTGTGGAAGCAGACGGTACTCTGTTCCAAGAAGGCAGTTTGGATTGGCTCAAGCGCGACTTTACTTCCACTTCCTTGTTGTCTCTGGTTCGCACTCAGACAACTTTTGTCAGCGCGGAAGATTATCAGCTAGGAATTGAAAACAATCAGGACGGTAACGGACAATCGCTCGTTCTTGTGTGGGAAAAAGATCCATCAAACCCCGACCAACCCGGCACAAATCCGGGAGAGCCGGAAAATCCGGTGACACCGCCCGAGGGTTCAGTAAACGACCAAACAGATACGCTGGTTGAGTCGTCTCTTTCGGCTTTGGCAACGGCTTTTGCTGCCGACGATCTCTTCGTGGACACTGTTCTCAGAAGTCGGGACGGCAAGCGTGACGGACTATTTGCGGCCGCACGTGCGGGCATGTACAGCTACGACACCAACACGCGATTGGAAACGAACATCGTCAACGGTTTGGTGGGCTTCTCGGCAAGTCTGGGGCAATCCAATGTCGGTGCGTTCCTCGAAATGGGCCATGCATCCTACGATTCGCAACTCAATTCGACGCTTGGGAATGTCCGCGGTCAAGGCTCTCACAACTACGCCGGCCTCGGTGTGTTCGTTGACTACGCGCTTCCTGCGGAAGGCTGGCGTCTGACCGGCTACGTCAAGGGCGGTTCTTTGCATAACGACTTCAGCGCGATGATCGCCGGCGTTAACGCCGGTTATGACAAGTCCAGCGCCTATTGGGGAGCGCACCTGGGCACGCACTATGACATCAATATGCCGGGGCTGACCACACGCGTGTTCTTTTCGTATTTCTATGATGGACGGGAATCGGAAAGCTACGACATCGGCGGCACGGCCGACGTCGGCGGCGCTCACATCGAATACGACGCATTGAATGCTCACCGAGTACAAGCCGGAAGCATCTTCCAATTCAAGATGAGCGATCGACTGCGTCCGTATCTTGGTTTGACGTTCGAACAGATTCTGGCTGCTGAAGCCAAGGGCACTGCCACGGACGCTGCCGGGAAACTGGATCTCAGAAGTAGCGATCTGGAAGGCAGCACGGGGATTCTGTCTGCTGGCTGGACGTACATAAACGAGCCGGGAACGTTCTCGTGCGAATTCGGTCTGAACGGCTACGCCGGCACCCGCAACGGCGTAAGCGGCCAGATCCAGGCCAACTGGAAGTTCTGATCTTCCGTCGGGAGGCTCAGTTCACGACATACCGGAACGAGGGGCTTCGTTTTCCGGACACGGATGGGCGAGCCGAGTCTCCCTTCGGGGGGGGGGGCACCGACCGAAGTCGAAAGAGTTTTTTTCCAAGTCTTTCCCCTTTTTCTTAATCCCTGCCGTGCGTTCACTAATGAGAAAACAAAACAAGCTCAGCAGCAAAGCACGACAAAACTTTACCTTTACCAGGAGAAATCATGACCTACACCGATTTGATCAAAGCCGTTTCAACAGACGCCAACTGCTCTCAGACGCTTGTGAAGCAAATCATCGAAACCCTAAGCAATCACGTCGCCCGCGAAGTTCGTGCCGGCGTACCGCTTCGCATTCCCGCTCTGGGCACCTTTTCCTCTTCAAAGCGTGAGGAACGCCTCGGCCGCAACCCCGCTACGGGTGCTCCCGTCGTGATTCCGGCAAAGGTGATGGTGAAGTTCCGTGCCGGCAAGATTCTTCAAGACAAGGTGGAACAGTAATTCAGGCTAATAAAGCTTTCGGTTGCCTGCATCGCCTCGAAAGGTTGGGTTGTATTTTCGTGCGCGAGGCAGGCAACCGTCTCTCAAAAACAACCTGCATAACAAGAAAGAAAGGGGCTAAAAGGTGGCGAAAGTTTTGTTGATTCGGTCTGCGCCGGTGACGAAGTCCGTCAACAACAGACAGGGACGCAACGTCCGAAAAATAAGCGCGGAACTCGAAGGCAGATTCAACAACCTCAGCATTCCGCTCACTGTGCGCGATGTCACCGCCAATCCGCCCTCGCTCGAGCCCGAAGACGTGCAGCAGATCGCACAGGAAGTTCTGCTTGCCGATGCGATCGTGCTTGAGTGCCCGATCTTCGTCTACGGTGTACCTTTTCCGCTTCGCGTATGGATGTCGGCTTTGAAGCGCTCGGGTCGCATGCAGCACCAGTCCGCCGTTCGTGCCTACAGCGCCCTCAAAACCAAGACTGTGATTTTTCTGGAATCCATCTCGGAAATGTACGAATGCATGCTCAAGCAGATCGCAGCCGAGCATCTCGCAGATCTCCAAAACAAGTGGAAGGAATTGGGCGTTGAGCGATTCGAATCTGTCAGCCTGGTGCTTGACAGCGGCATGACAGAACTTGAGGAAGCCCGCCGATGGAATCAATGCGCTCAGGACATTGCCGATCTGGTGAAAAAGCTTCAGTGGCGCTGGAACTCCGATACGTAATCCGTTTGTGTCAATGCAGAATTTTGGATTTTTCTAATACGCGTTGAGCTTTGGTCGCACGATTTTTTGCAACTTTCATCTGCAAAAAACCTCCATGCAAAAGCTTTTGTCGGCAAGACTAGCCGTCAAGATCTGGAGCTCAACGTACGCAGTGTTAACAGCATCAATCACTGCGGACAATTTTCAGCTCAGTCTGCGACATCGGGCCTCGTATCCGTCAATACAGCTGCGTCAGTTTCGACTCTCGTACGAAAGACATTCGGGCAGTTCAGATTAATCTACGGCTTACAGCAAACATCAAAAGGAAAACCCTCCTCATTCTTTTTCCATCAAATTTGCCCAAGAACCTACCAATGACCTACCAACAAGTAGCGGCAAGTGGTAGGCAATTGGTAAGTCAATCCCCCTGCAATTGTTCCTTGTTCCATCACCGAGGGCCCTGATGCGATTGCCTTGATCGCGCGGCTTTGTTTCCGTTAGCCAGACTGAGAACAGAATCCTCTACATAGACACATGAATCGAAAGAAGTTCTGAATTTGTGCATCGTGCTGTCATTTGTGACGCCGGCACCGTAGCAAGAAACCGACGAAGCAAGGATCAGACATGAGAAATGGGCAGCGCTGCGCAAGATCGCCAACCACAGAAACGTCGCCTGAGCCATACAGGCGCCTTTGAAACATATATACCCCTAAACACACAGAAACCGCAGATGCCAATCACCTACGCCTCATGTTTGCCATAGACGACTAGCTCACGAACATGCTCGCGATTCCCGAAACGAAATAACCTTGTCAAGACATCCAAAATGACTCTTTAAGCGCTAGTTGCCGAAGAAGGAATTGGTTGACAACCTGTCAATCGACGGCGTTTCGGGCATATAGATTGAGTTTGACTCCAGAATCGGCGACCGTTATGCGAACGCCCCCGCCGAAAGCGCTCTCCGGTGTCGGTATCCTGCGCAAGATCCTTGCGATACCAAGCAATGTCCGCGAAACAATCAATACCATCGCAGCCACTGATGATCGTGTCTTGAAAGAAGCGGCCATCTGGAAAAAGAACAGCCTCTCCGGTCACATACTCGTCATCATGATTCCTCGCTAGACACTGAACGCCGCAGACTCCGAACAGGCTGCCTGACGGTTTTATGGCCCTGCCACGCGCATCATCAAATTCGCTACAGGCCAACAATTCTGGGCGCTGGACCAGTTGCGTCAAAGACAACCCCAATCGTACAATGGTCGAATTTATAGCCTATTGACGATGCAACCAGGAGATAACATGACCAAACGATATTACCCGAGGGGGGGGGGGCAAAATACCTTAATCGCCACGCAAAAACCCTCCTCGCTTCCGCTCTGATCCTCGTCTTCAACTCCGCTCAGGCACACTTTCTGACTCCTCCGGGAAACCCTGCTGAGTGGGATGGCCCCGGTAAATGGCTGGACGGCGATCGAGATCCTGAAGTGAATGAATACAGGTTAGATTCTGGCACGGCCACCTTCGACGAAATTAACTCCACCATCAAACCTTTCATCATTCATGACGAGTATTTTGTCAGTGCAAGCAACGGCTCCGTATTAACAGTCGAGGGCAAAACAATGCTCGACTCTGACTCAAGCGTTTATGTCTCGGACAGCTATGATCAGGGAACCTACGCCTTTCATGCCGCTGACTCCGCAAAAATGTTCTTTAACGGCGACATTGATGTCACCATCAAACACAGTCTGCCTGACGATCAACAAATAACCTCCATTGGCGCCAACGGCTTTTATGCCCAAAGGAACGCGGAAATCCACCTCGGCTCTACAGGAACAACAACCAAAGCATGGGTTTTGGCAGGTCAGCCCGACCTGATTAGTGCCAAAAGAGGCGGCAAGGTTCATATCCATTCGACACACAATATGCTAGTAGGATCGGTCGACATGATCGGCTCTACCAAAGCCAATGGCACGTACTACGGTTACGGTGAAGTCACAGGAACGTTCTCTGGCAGAGACTCGTACTGGTTCGGTGACGAGCAATCCTGGCAAAACACAAAGCTTCAAGATTCTGAAAACGCCTCAGACGCTGAACGCAAAGCGCTTGACAAGCTTCACAGCGACGCCGTCAATGGCGGCGAATCTGTGGAATTCGTCTTTCAAGATGGTGCCCAATGGACTTATCTGGGAATTTCTGACGAAGACAGTACAACCGTGACGCTTGATAACGGAACCAAAGTTGACATCGATGTTGCTTCGATCGCCAAACGAATCAGCAAAATTACGCTTGAGAACAAAGGCATTGTCAATTTGTTCGACGAGAATATCAAACAAGTTTGGAAGGACATCGGACTCTGGGACCGTCTCATCGGTGTTGACGTTATCCAGCACGACTATGTCCGTATCGGCGACCTCAAGGGCACTGGCGGCATCTTCCGCTTGGACCTTGATTCAGACGCCCCCGAAAAAAGTGACATGATCTTCATTGAGGGCACGTCTGAGACAACACAGACCCGCCACTGGATCGAACCCTACCGCCCTTCTCAACTTGTGAGCGTTTCGGCCGACAATACGCTCACGTTCGCGCTGACACAGAATGACGCCAACAATGTGACCTTCGCCGACAAGATCAACATCTACGGCGAAACGCTCTACGACTACGAATTGTCCATTGACAGCGAAACGATTGACGCCGATGATCTCGAAGCTCTAGAAAAGGAAATTACTTCCAACTACACAGACTTCGACGACTTTAATGCCAGCGATTATGAAGACGGCACCAGATGGTTCATCAATCGCGTCACTGTTTCCGAATCGGCTGCGACTGTCGGCGTGCGCAACGCCGGTTGGGCAGCCTATGACGCCGTCATGCAGATGGATCGCCGCGATCGTCGTTTACGTGAAAGCGCATTTGCCAACGATGCTTCCAATGATGGCCTGTGGGTACGAGTACAGTACGGCAGACTCGGCGCAGATGACGCATACAAGTCCGACACAACCACCGTTCACGTGGGTTACGAACGTCAGACTTCTGACAACAACCGCTTCGGCGTGAGCGTCTCCTACATGGACGGCAGTCCTGACTTTGAAAACCTGAAGGGAGGCGGTGATCTGGAACGCTACGAAATCGCCGTTTACGACACCCTCACCTTCGGCAACCACTACTTGGACTTCGTGGGACGCTTCGGTCACTTGAGCTCAGACTTCTCATCTTCAAGAAGCGCCAGCTCGATTTCCACCCAAGGTGAATTCTCGACGAACTACTTCGGCGTTTCTGCTGAATACGGTTATACGCTCAAGTCTGCGGCAGGTTTCTTTGCCGAACCTCAATTGCAGATGCAGGCGACTCGTCTTGAAGGCTACAACTACGGTCTGCAACGCGACATGTCAGTTGATGTTGAACAGGAAACGGCGCTTGTCGGACGTGCCGGTCTGAGACTCGGCAAGCACTTTGCCGGTGAACGCAGCTCGGGCGAAATCTACGTTCGAGGCGACCTCTTGCATCAGTTCACTGACGGTCAGTTCGGCCACATCCGAGACCTTGATGATGTTGAGGCTCTGCATTGGGGAGATGCCGGCACCTGGACAAACTTCGGCGTAGGCGGCTATTACCAATTCGCCAACAAGTTCTCGATGCAGCTCGATCTCGAAAAGAGCGCCGGCGGCGAGCAACTTGATGCCTGGATGGTGTCAGGTCATCTCGTCTACAATTTCTAAAGCCTGTCGAGGCAAAACCTCAAAGAGTCGGCGCCGAAGAACCGGTTGCCGACTTTTTTGTCGTCCACTATCAACTTTACACGCGATCGGTGCTGTGGTCTTACCCATTCTTCATGCCTGCCGCAAACTGTCAGAATCACCCGATTTCCGCAAATGGCACCAAGTCATCCAGGGCGTCTTCCAGTTGTCAGACTAGTCTAAAAAGGCCTCAACCGCGTAAAAATCCGTCAGTCAATTGAAGATTTTTGATATAAAACTCTTCAATACGTTGAAGAGTTTTTAAGTTCCACTATGCAGGGAGCAGTATCATGGCTGACAGTTCCTCTTGTCCCGATTTTTCAGCTGATTCACGATCTGCAGATCGAAATCGAAGAATTCGGCGAAGATTTTGTTTTCCTGGGTTTCTGGAAAAAAGTAAGATCCGGCAAGGAAGTACTAACGAGCTTCATGTTCCTGGACGACCTAAACAAGGCGGATCTGCAGGACGGTGAGCGCGTGGAACCGATGCGAGCCGACGAGCTGCTGGCGCAACTGCAAATACAACAAAACGCCTGCCAACAGCAGACATAATAAGAAGTTCATCAAGGCTGTCCGCAAACATAAACCAAACTGTCGTATGCCGCCTCCCTGCGCTCACGCGTAAGGAATTCCACGGCATTACGTACACGCCTTCTGGTGTTTTTTTATCAAAGTTAGAGCTTGGGAAAAATAAATTTGACGAAATGATGGGGGGGGGGGGAGCATGGCTCTTATTCACCCTTTCTGAGAGGAAATACCATGAATTCGCATGCCCACATTCCATTTCGAAAGACTGCTTTAGCTTTGTCCGTTGCAGCACTTTTCCCAACATTATCATTTGCTGCGGTATCTGATTCAGTAAACTATCCGACTTCAGAGACCATACAGATAGATGGAGCTATACCTGACAATAAACTTGGCGGCATTATCGCTGATGGTAAAGACATTGTTATTAATGTTGGTGATAGTGAAAAGCTAACCGTATCGGGAACTATTACAGAGGAACAATCATCAAATGTCTATGCAATTTTTGTCGACAAAGATGCAACCTTAGAAATGAATGGTGATTTAGCTGTTGAACTAAATACAGAGACTGCAGCTACTGCCGCACGTTTAGATGGAGATTCAACTTTTACCGGTAATGTCAACTTGACCGTTCAAGGAGCTGTAAATGGTGTTATAGGCATAAACATTCAAAAAGATGCCGTGAAACATGAAATGAACTTTAATGGTGCTGAAACCACCATTACGGTTACGTCCAATGCAACCAGCGGAACTTCAAGAATCATTAACAATTACGGTCATGAAAATACGGAATTGAATATTAATTCAAACAAAATTACTCTGTCGTTGGATAATTCTAAAGGAAAGGGGAATTCACAAGGTATTTATGCCTATCAATCTTCTGTCAATCTCAATGGCGATACTGAACTTATAGTTAAAGGAAACAATGACTTCGTTTATGGTGTTAACACAGAAGGTGATTTAGGCACCCCCAACGAAAGCGTTGTCAATTTTAATGGCACAAACACAACTATTGATATTAGCGGCAGAGGCCAAGTATGGGCATTAACGCCTTCTGGGAACACAGCAAAAATCAACCTAACTGGCGAGCAAATTACAATTAAAGCCTCAACAGAGGCAACGAATGATGCTGCATTCGGCATAGGCACACAATACGGAGCACAGTTAAATATTACCAATCCCAATGCTCATACAAACATTATTGTTCAGTCTGGTTTAGATGCCTTCGGACTCTATAACTCAACATATGGCGGTGATGATTCTGTTCAGTATGGATCTATCAACATTGTCGGCACGACAATTATTAATGTTTCAGGACATGGATTAGTGGCTGGGATTGCCAACCAGGTTTCTGAGGGTTGGGATGTTGATATCAACAATGAATACGATGGCATTCATTTATCCGGCAATACCTCCATGACAGTAACTGCAAGTGGGGAATCGGCCACTGCCTATGGTGTGCTTGCTGATAATTTAACCTCGACAAACTCAACAGCTACAGTAGATGTTGAAAATTTGAATGCAACCGTGACGGGCACAGACGGAGCAACTGCATACGGAGCATATGTTGCGAATTCAGCTTCTGCCAATTTAACTGGAACGACTTCAATTGTTGCTGTTGGTGAAACAGCTTATGGGCTAAATTTAGCTAACAATGGCCAATTGAATATTGCCGGCACGATGACCGTTTCCGGCGACACCGAGGGTATTGTGATGGACTCAAGCGCCAGCTTGAACTTGCAGGAAAATACTACAGTTGCAGCGAGTTCAATGCAAAGCGAAGGAACGACGACATTAAATAATGGAAGTCAATTAACCGTATCCGGCACTGAAGGGTCAACATCTTCCTTGGGCAAAATTAATGCCAATAAAGCCTCTGTCAATTTAGTTGGAGGCACATATTCACTCGCCACTCTCACCGGTACGGATTCCTCCGTAAATATCCAAAGCACAACAGTTCGGGCCAGTGTTATTGACAATCAATCAACCAATTTGCTCATTACTTCTACACCGGAAGTGACCGATGCTTTAGGCGGTCAATCCATTGACCAATTATTGACTATTGAAAATGGCGGCAAGGACGTTGCCTTCTATATGCCGGAAGGCATGTACGAGGGTGAGCAAACCGGGATCTACGGTGAAGACGGCAAAGTAGCATCAAGCCATGTGAAGCAAAATACGCTCATGCAGTCCAACCTTGAATTGGCTTCGGCAGCTCCCTTGGCGTTGAACCGCATCATGCTCACCGATCTTCGCAAGCGCATGGGCGACATTCGTTCTGACGAAGGCAATTACGGCGCCTGGGCTCGCTATGACGGCGGCCGGCTGTCCGGTTCGAACGGTCTGGAAAATAATTTCCACTCCATTCATATCGGCGGTGACGCCAAGCTCGGCCAATGGCGTCTGGGTGCCGGCTTCAGCTACACCAACGGCGATGTCGACTACGCTCGCGGCAATGCCGATATGGATGCCTACGGTCTTGAACTCTACGGTATGTGGCTTGGCGAAAGCGGCCAGTTTGTCGATATTGTTGCCCGCGTAAGCTCTGCCGATACGGATATGCAGGTCGATGCAAGCAAGACCGGTTCCATGGACACCATGGCTTACAGCTTGTCTGCCGAATTCGGTTGGAGATTCGCCCTGACAGAACAGTTCTACGTCGAACCGCAGATTGAAGCAGCCTACACCTACATTGACACTGATGACCTCAACATCGATTCGGCCTCTTATGAGTTCGACACAGTCAATAGCCTGACTGGCCGAGCTGGTTTAGCTGCCGGCGTTCAGTTCCCGGACAAAATCGGTGATCTTTACGTGCATGCTTCCGTCGTGCATGAATTCTCAGGCGATGCCGAAATCACTGGCGGCAACGGTAGCAAATACAGCATTGATGGTCAGGACACCTGGTACGAATACGGTCTCGGCGCAACCTTCCATCTGACAGACTCCACCTATATGTGGGCGGACCTGCAACGCACAAGCGGTGCAGTGCTCGATGAAGATTGGCGTGCCAACGTAGGCGTGCGTTACTCTTTCTAAAACGTCAGGAACCCTGTGAGGTCGCCCCTATGGGCGTCTTCACAGTGGTCTCCGCTATCGGCGGTAAGTCCTCCGGCCAACAAGATCTGTCCTTCTCAATGCTCTCTTCACGGAGAAAGCGCTTGCGCTTATTGCCGTGACCGTCTCCTGCCCTTCCTCATCGCGCGCAGCGCGTCTCTTTTCAGGCACTTATCTCAAAGCCAATCCTTCCTTATTTGTTCAAATTCTCGACAGCAAGTGCGAAAGCTGACTGAGTTACAAAAGAGCACGTCAAGGCTAGTCGCAGCGCAAAAAAACTTGGCAGGAATGTCGAGCCCCGTAATACGAGCATTCAGGTTGGTGCAGCATTCTCGTAAACATACACCGACGCCAGCATGGATAACGGCAGTGCCAACAGCAACATGTACGGGTTTGCAATCTATGGTTCGTGGTTGCACGAAAGAGGCCAGTATCAGCGCCGAATATGGCTGGAATCTACGCTTTAACGATTTCGCCTCCGTGGAACCGCAAGTGGAACTCACTTACGGCACCGTCATGGGCGACGATTTGACGGCTTCCAACGACGTCAAGATCGAGCAATATGATGTCGACCGCTTCATCGGCCGCATCGGGGTGCGCGGAGGTTTCCTCTTCCCGAACAACAAGGGAACGGTTTATGCTCGCGCGTCCGCGGTGCACGACTTTGATGGCGACACGGACTTTAAAGCGAGTAAAACTACCTCACCGATCAGGGCAAAACGAAACGGATCAATTTGGGCAGAATCCGATTTTTGGGGCATTTCGTGCATGGGAAAACCGTACAATCAAGAGGTGCAACAGCGAAACTTTAATGCAATTTTGCGATTCGGGCCCGAACATGCCTTCTCTGTCTTTTTTACTCAAGCAGCTTAAAGCCATCCCCAAATTGAGCGCGATGGTTGACGTCATGCGCGCAGACAAAGAGGCCGGAGAAAACACCAACTGGGCCAATTGGTGCTTCCTGCCGCATGAAGTCTGGAACTCCATTGCTCAATCGGTTGAGGCAAATCCGATTCGGCAAAGCACACTCGGAGACTTTCTGAGTGCTGTCGGCACCTGGCGCTACTCTCAAGGAATCTATCGATTTGACAAAACGTTTTATCAGGCCGTCGCCTGTTCCGAAGGAATGTCCAAAATTCCCAGCGAGGTTCTGTTGCGATTGCCCGAGTGGTGCGTTTTTGTGGAAACTCCCGACATGACTTTTTTGGGAGCGGCAATTGACGGATTTTTTGCTCATCTCGACGATGATCGAACCAATGGCCGCACAATCCTGCGATTGTCGCTGGTAGAACATGAAACGCCCGATCCGTTGTCCTTCGTGACATTCCCGATACATCTGGGTGAATGGAGCGTAGAAGAGGCTTACAACGCCTTTGCGCATGAAACACTGCAAGGACTTGCTCGGTCGCCTGCTTCAATTATGGCTGCCAGCCAGATGTCCTCCATTCTCTCCGGGGCAAAGTTGGAGTCGGTTCAGATCATCGGCAAAATGATCTCCCTTCTGCTGTACCTATGCACGGAGAAACCGGACATCGTCGATCGCCGTGAGCCGGAATGGAAGCCCGGGTTTCCTAAACCAAAGAAGGTCAAGGGCGGGCTGCTGCGGTATTTTCCTGCCGAAAAAGAGCGCATCTACGATGTCGGTGCAACCTTGGGCCAACAACTTCGTGAAGCGGAAGAACATCTGCCTTCCGCGCCAACCGGACGGCATGTACGCAGCCATTTACGGCGCGGCCATTGGCATGGCTACTGGAGCGGCCCCAGAAAACCCGGTAAACCGGGGCAAAGAAAATTCGATCTCAAGTGGCTTTTTCCGATTTTTGTTCACGGAAGCGCAGACAAGCCGGATGAGGAAACGTTAGGATCTATTCCCCAAATCGCGCCAGCGCCCTAAAGCTTGCCTTCCGCATACAGTTTCGCCATTTTCTCAAGAAATCGCTCGAAAAGCGTTATGAAATTTCGGAGAGCCGAAACTGTTGACGCCCTTTTTTGAGTGATCCCAATAGATGGTTCCTTTGACCTTCGGCTTCGTTGCGAGAAGCGAGTGATCTTTTTTGCTCCTCAGACGAGGTTCCGTCCAGGCTTCTGCAACCAAAACAAAAACGTCCGGTGAAGTCTTTGGCATCGCTCTCTCCAGATGAATTCTGGAGAAGATCGTACTCCTTTCAAAAAAAGAAAACGGCAAGCCCGAAAACCTGCCGTTCAGTGATTATTCGAAAATCAGCTCGACACGTCGATTTTTCTGTCTACCGTCGATTGTGTGGTTGCTGAACTTGAAAGACTTGCCTTTGCCAACAACCTCAAACCTTGAGGCATCCAGTCCCTGAGACACGAAGTAGTCCTTGACAGCCTGTGCACGCCGTTCCGAAAGTCCTGCGTTGTAAGCATCGCTTCCTGTCCAATCGGTCCAGCCGACGATCGCCACTTTTTCGTCCGGGCGGTTCTTGAGGATTTCGACAGCTTTGTTCAAGCGCTCGGCGCTTTCTGCCGTCACATTCGACTTGTCAAAATCGAAGTACACGTCGTCAATCTCAATGACGCCCACCTGCGAGCAATCCTTGTAGAGCGTGTCTTCAACAAAGCCTTTAAGGATCTCCTCGTTTGATGCAAGAGCCTCAAGTTCAGCTACTTTCGAGCAGGCGTTCACGGCAGCAAGCGCTTCGACCGCCGCCCTTTCCTTGGGCGTATAGGCCGCTGAGATGATGTGTACGCAAGAGCCCGGATTGGCTGCATAGAAAGCATTTAAACCGTCAACAGGTGATCGCTTGCCTTCTTCCTTCAGATCGAAGTCGCCGTCGGTGATGAGCACAATGTTTTCCACGCCCTCAACCTTGGTCGAGAACCGACTGAAAGCGCGTTCTCCCATCCAAGTCGGGCGGCCGAACACTTCAAGATTTGTATCGAGCTTTTCTTCAACTGCCTGCGAGAAATCGTCGGCACTTCGCTTTTCAAGCGGCACGAGCTCGGCATAGGGCGCAATGGCGTACAAGGCCGAAGCCATATCGGCCTGCGGCGGGATCATATTCGCGATCTTAAGACTGACGCTCTTGACTAGCTCAATGCGGCGCAGGTCATCCACGGCCGCGTTGGCAGGCGGCACCGAAATGTCGCGGGCCTTGTATTGTCCCGAGGCAATGAGTTCTTCGTACTCCTTGCGAGCCTTTTCTTTTACCTCGCCCACCTCCTGCATCATGGAGCCCGAAGCATCCACAATGAAGGCAAAGGCGTCGGCTTTTTTGCCGCAGTCTTCAAGCTGCACCGTTTGACCGGCTTGTGCAGCCACCATGCCGAAGAAAGCCGCAGTCACCACAGCGGCAAGAATCGTTTGTTTCATAGCGTTTCCTCCCGCCGGATCAGAATGCGTACTTCAAGCCGATGCTGAAGTCATAGTCTTTGGTGTAGCCGTCGCCTTCTTCTCGGTCAAACTGAGCAAAAACGCGCCAGTCGTCGGCCACCTGCCAATCGAAATTCAAGCCGTAATAGACGCGTGTGCCGGCGATGTCATCGGCCCGAGCGTTTTTTCTCACTCTGTCAACACCCGTGTAGTGAATCGTCTGATCTCCGCCCAGGAACTCGTGCCTGACGCCCCCGATCACTGCAATCTGGAAGTAACGGCGGTCAAGATCGTCGACACTGCCGTAGCTAAACTTCTTGCCGATAACAAGACCTGCGCGTCCCGTAAGGAAGTCGGCATTGTCCTGATCGACGGCGAGACCTGTAGAAGTGCTGTAGCTTTCGCCCTTCGCGTAGAAATAGGAAAGCTCCAGCTGCGGCTCAATGAACCAATGGTTGAACCAGGCACGATCGTCGGCACCGTCGGTCAAGCTGAACATGTGCCCCACTTCCACCGAGGCACCGAAGCCCCACGTGTTGTAATCGGCCTTTGATGATCCGGTACCGGTGTTATCCAAACCATGAAGGTCCTGCTCATAACGTCCTGCCTGAAGCACGATGTCGGCGTAGCTGCCTTTTTCATGCATCCAAGTGGCGTATGCCTTGATCGAGTATTCACTCAGGTCGCCCGTCGCAAGGCCTCCTGCGGCTAGACCTTCCTGATCGGCGCGACTGTAGCGGAACGCTCCGCCCAGAAGCCAAGAACTTGACTCGGTGGTGCCGACAAGGGTATCGGCGCCCACATTAATGCCATAGGCTTCTTGCTTGAAACCGCGACCAACACTAGATTCAACACGATCCTGTTTGGAAAAGGCCTTGGCCCAAACGCCGGCCTGTGCTCCATAACGCACCTCGCCAATTCGTTTGCGCAGGTCTTCCAGATCCGCCAGATACGCAAGTGCTTGCGCTGTTGAAGTGCCAATCGTCAGATTGTCGACAATCTCGGGGGCAATTTCAGAATCATCCCCTCGAATCAAATGCCATTGTCCAGCCCCTGTCCCATGGTTGGTTAAAGATTCACGACCTTCTTCCGTATCGAGAGCCGTTTCATTTCCATCGGCAACAAAGATAAGTTCCCAAGCCGAAAGCCCGCCTGCTTCATGAAATACGTTTCCACCATTAGCAGCCGTTAACGTCATGTCGCCGGAAGTTTGTGATACCAGCCAATCGGACTGAGTGATTGAGTCTTCCAGTAAGGAACTATTGTGAAAATCAACGACGGCAAAATGCGTTCCTTCAGCGTTGCCGACTTGAACTTTGTCATTGCCATTGGCAGCCAAATCAACACGGAACGCGATTGTGCCGTTATTGCCTTTCAGGCTTTCTGTTGTCAGAGTTTTAAACGTGGGCGCGTCGCTATTCCAGTTATATTCATGGTCGAAGTCAATCTTCCCGCCGCCTTGGAAATCAAGTGTTGTGAGTTGGTTGTTATGCGGCATGTGCCAGACGGCGGACTCGGCCAGTTCCAGAGTAAAGATGCCGCCGTCTTCGAGTACGCTTCGATGATTAAGTTCGGAGTTTGCGCCGGAACGTATCGTGATGTTGCCGCCGGATGCCGCTTTCATGTAGCCGGACGTATTAACGATATGACCGGCAGCTTTTTCTCCATTAATTTCAAGCTTTGACCCCGCTTCCGTTGCCTGTGCTGCCCATTCGTTGAATTCTTTATCGACACCCCAGTTAATTTGATCAGCGTTAACGCGAATTTCAGCACCATTGCGCGCCCTTGCATGTGATGACACATTGACCTGGTGCGCATTGATGGTAACTTTGGTCGCAGTATTGGCATAAATAGAGTACGAGCTGCCGTCAAGCGAAATTTTCGAAGCGGTCAATTGCGCTGAAGCGTTTGCCCCGTTGGCATATACGGCGTATTTGGCAGAAATATTAATTTCATCGGCTGCGGTTATGCTTGTCTTGCCATTCGTAGAGATACCGTAGGTGAACTCAGTCGCGGACGGTGCATGCGAGATTTTAAAGTTCCCCGTCTGAAAGGCAGCGGAGCTGTCACCTTCAACTCGTACTGCGTAGGAACTCCAGTCTTCCCAAGCTCCGGCGGCTCCGGAATAATAAATTTCGACCGACTCATTGGCAACGGAAAGTTCGCTCGTGTTTGTGATTTCCATGACGCTGTTGTAGTCACTCGGTTCACGCACTCCGGTCATTTCAAGACGCAATGCCCCACCGGTTAACGAGAACTCCGTATTGTCCAAGTCAAAGAGTCCCTTGTTGTTATACGTGTTGTTTTTCCCTTTGAGCGAAAAAGTCTTGCCTTGATCCATGTAAACCGCGACTTTATTACGAACGCATGTGTGGGTACTGCATTCTCCGATTTCCAGTGCAGGATTATTGGAAGTTTCAGCACCATCCAATGTAACGTCGTCATGAAAATTAACTTGAAGGTTATACGGCGAAATGTCCGTGCTCTGTGCCCAAACCCATCCTTTGCCGTCGTATGCCTCAAGCTTCGAGCCGACATCAACGATCACTAAGCCGTCTTTGCTGGTAACTGAATCCACGGAAGAATTTGCTTTATTCCCTAACTGATAGTTGTCATTTCTATCCTTGTAGAAAAAAGTCTCCCGATCTCCTCCAAAAAAATCGTGTAGATCAGTACGGTAAGAAGCGGCTTGCACTGCAGGTAAAGCCAGTCCTCCGAAAATACCGGCTGAAAGAAGGGCTTTTGCAAGGACACTAAGCGTGTTGTGATGGTTCATGTTCATGCTGATCTCAATAATTTTTTTAATCGATTTTTTTGAACACAAAAAGACCTCAGCCGCAATTCAAATAAATCTGCACTGAAGCTTTTTGATGTGTTTGTTTACTTGCTGGAGCTGGATTCCTTAATCCACTTGCTGCAGGTGCTCTGAGCAATTCCTAGGATCCGAGCGATTCGATAACTGCTGCAGCCCCTGGCATGCAAATCCAGGACTTCAGCTTTCTTTTGCTCCGAATAGCCTCGAATCGACTCGGGCAGTTCTGTCAAAAAACGACCCTGCTTGAACAGCCTGCTCCAGTCGCGGGCTGTGTACACCGAGATGCCTAGAATGCGAGCTGCCTTCTTGTAGCCGCAGCCCTGCGCAAACAGGGCCGCGGCCTCCCGGCGTTTGGGTTCAAGCGCGGTTATTACGTCGCGCGTTGCCATAACCGTCCTCAGAAGACGTATTTACCGCCGAGATTGAAAGTCCATGTTTGGTAAAGGTCGTTGCCGAAGCGGTATTCGGCGTCCCCGTAGGCATAGAAGCTCTTGCCCATCGGAGCCTGGAACCCGAGGCCGACATCAAACCACGTGCCGTGGTTGTTGATGGAGAAGGTTTCTCCGCCCCTAACGGTTGTCTGGTCTGAGACGTGAATGTCCTGATCACCCGCCCACTCATGCAGCACGTCCGCCTTGAAGTAGACATTGGCATTCTTGGCTTCACCTAACCAGCGACCGGCTCTGAAGCCCGCCCGGGTGATGAAGGAGTGAATGCTGTCCTGCTCGATCCTGGTCTGGCCGTTCGTGTAGTCGTTGTCGGAGACAAAGACGTACTGAGCCTGAATCTGCGGCTCGGCAAACCAACGGGAGTTGTCGCTTGTGAGCTGATGCCCAGCTTCAACGGAAATGCCCGCCATCCAGTTCATGTAGTCGGCGGAGATACCGGCTCCGGAATCAAGTTTGACGGCATATTCGTTAGACAGACGGCCTACCTTGCCGACCACATCCAGATAACCGCCGTTGTCGCCCATGTAAGTGGCATAGGCAGACACGGCATAGCGCTTGGTTTCGCCGGAACCGTCAATGGATTCGTAATCCGTATTGCCGTCCATGAGGTCCACGGCAACGCCGTAGATCATCTTGCCGTTTTGGCCGGGCTTGGTGTAGTCAAAGCCCATCTGATAGGTCGTGTTCTGGCTCTTGAAGTCGCCTACGCCTGCGTTCGTTCCCCAACGGTCGTGACGAACACGCGCCCACAACGATTTGTTGTTTTCGTCGTAGCGGCGATCACCGTAGCGCTGATTGAAGCGATCAATTTCAACAGCGTTGTAGTACAGGCCGCGAGCAGTGGCGATGATGGCTTCGCCTGCGTCAGAAATCGTCGGTTCCGAAGGCGGATTATCATCACCGCCGCCGTCGACTTTTTCGACAGCACCAATGAAATAGTTCTGGGACTTTTCTTCTTCAGTCAGAATCGCCGTTTCGGTATTCGAGGCACCGTAGATTTCGTCTACGACATCTTCACCCGGCTTATAAACGCCTTCGCCATCGTCCACTCCGTTAAAGCGCGAGTTGTCGGTGTCGTCCGTAGCGTAGTCTTCCTTGGCTACACTGAGTTTCCAGTCATTAAAGCCCTGATCCTTAATCTCCACAAATTTGAAGAGATCTGTGGAGTGACCGTCCGCAACCGTTCCGACGGTTGCAAATCGAAGTCCTTCCAGATCGGAAACGTTCACACCATCGGCCAAAGTTGCATTGATCGTCAACTTGCTGCCCGCTCCGACATTCTGGATGTAGAGCATGTCGGATTGCACGGCCTCAGTGCCGCCTTCCGAGTAGGCGCCCAACTTCATATTGAAGATGCCGGAACCGGAGAGATTTCCGATGGAAACGGATGAATTGTCGTTTCTGGTGAGGTCAATCGTGCCGCCCGAAGTGCCGAAAGACACCTGATCAACGAAGCTCTGACCACGGGCAAACCATTTACCACCATTGAGATTGAGCTTGACGCTGCCTGCGCTGGTCACCGCAAGCTCTGAACCGTCTTCAGCCGATTTAAAGGCAGAATTGCGGAAAACAGTCCCTTCCTCAAGCCCTACAAGTTCATGGTAGTCATCCACCTGACCTTCAAGAATCGCCCCTGCGCCGAGATCTAGCTCGATTGAGCCCCCGTTGCCGGCAAAAACATCGCCGTATATCTGTAGGCTGTTACCCTTAATAGAAATGCTGCCGGCTTCAGCCTGCTGATCAGCAGATCCCTTGCCCGCAAGCAAGGTGCCTACGATTACATATTGGCCGTCCGGATTGTTCAGATTGGCTTTTCCGCCCATGACGCTGCGCACAGCAAGACTCGTCACGGTTTGGGTTTGTGCCGAAGCATCTGCAGCATAAAGCCCGTCATATGTCAGATTTGAGAGGTCCTCGGCGCGGCCGTGAATGAGCGCCGCTGCTCCCAAATCAAATTGGCCGCCGACAACATCAAGAAGAACAGCTGTCCCGCCCTGCTCCGAATTTGCGCTCACGTCGCTCACGGCCAGAGAATCAACTTTCGCTGTTCCAAAGAAATTGGTGAAACCTGATGACTCGACAGCGCCTTTGACGCCGCTGATTTCAATTGATCCGGCTGTCATTGACGAATTCTCGTTTTGAAAACCGAATGCGTGCCCCTCTGACGACACATTGCGCACGCTCACAGCGTTGGCCGTCATCGTGGCTCCTTGGACAACAGCAGTTCCCCATGCGGCAACCTTACCGTGAACACCGTCAACCGTTAGATTTCCGACATCAACGGTGAGCTTGTTTTTGCCAACGCCGGCATCTTCTGCGTAAAAACCATAACCGGAAGCATTGACCGAATCGATGTTTGAAATGGAAACTGTCCCGACATCAACGCTCGACGCTGCATACTTTGAGCTGGAATTTGCCACAGCAATCATTCCATACGCAGAAACGTTATCTCCCTTGCCTTTGATCTGATCAATCTCAATACGATTGGCGTTTATATGTGAATCGGCATCGCCTGTCAGACCACTGAGCAGGCCGTTTTGGTCAGCTTTGGTGATGTCTTTGACAGCAATTAGGTCAAGATTGACTTCGCCTTCCTGAAAATAAAGGGTATTGAACGCGCCATCATTTGCAACATTTAGATTATGTGCAGAAAGCGTTCCAACGCGGTTCTCTTCCTTGTCTCCGCGAACATCGCCTTGAACAATCATGAAGGCAGATCCATAGTCGCCGGAAAAAGAACTATCCTTTATCTCGATGTTTGGAATGTAGTAGTTAATGCGCCAACTCTGTACGGCTCCCCTACCCGAAAAATCCTTCACAACAAGAGATTTCGTTGATGAAAACTGACGTCTGTCTTCGGATCGTCCGCTACTGTCGCCGTAAAGGCCGAAATAGGCATTCGTACCAGTAATTGTGAGGTCAGCATTGAGCGTCACGTTCTGATCAACACCATTGGACAACATGATCCCATGGTAGGTTGTGTCAATGCTGATGGCTTCAGCATTGATGACGACCGTAGAACCGCCTGCGAACGACATGCCGGTGCTACCCGTGATGTCAAGACGACCTACATTGATCGAAAGCGTTGAGTTCTTGCCAGTCGAAATGCCTGTAGATCCCGTCAGAGTCAAATCAAAGTCGGAATTGACGGTAGTCGTTGCACCTTGAGCGGCAGAAATGCCAGGAGAAACCGTGACGGTGACATCTTCCTGAAATGTCTGCTCTCCGGTGATTGTCTCTGTAATTACTTCGGCGAGAGACAAGGATGAGAAAAGGGCCAGTGCAACAGCACAAGCAACTTTGGAAGGAGCCGCTAGAACAGCACGGAAAGAAGCGTTATCGGATGAGGGGGGGGGTAAGGAGTGCATTTTCTCTTGAGATAGAAGAGTTTTTGGGAGCTTGAGGTGGAGATTTTACTTGGGGTCTCAATTTTTTGTAGCTCATTGCAGTTCCCGTGACCACTCCCCTCGCTGAAGTGAGAGGCTTCCTGTTTCGTAGCGAGTTTGGCACCCGGTTGTCCCAGAGCACCTCTCCGGCTCCACAGGCATAACATCGGCCCGGCCCGGACCTAGTTTTTTCGTTGTTGCCTTTGCTGCTTTTCCACGCAGCGTGGCTTTCACCTTTTTCGGCTCAAGCCTGCCTTCACGGATCACTCTTACTCCCGCCATCAGGATGTTTCCTGCCGCCACATAATCCGCATTGGCCGACTCGAATCCGCAGCTCACACAACGGAATACCGACTGTGTCGGCCGGTTCTTCCGTTCAACCCGTCAACACTTCGGGCATCGCTGAGAGGTGTAGGCCGGATCAACCTTTATGATAAGTTTGCCGGCCTTTTGGGCTTTGTACTTCAAATAATCTTCTGTCTTCCTCCAGCCGCTTGAGAGAATGGCACGATTGAGCCCCGCCTTGGCGCGTGCTCCGTTTGGCAAAGCTTTTCCGCTGTCATCGTATTTCGGATGCGGCTGCCGTGTCATGTTCTGAACCTGCAGGTTCTCCAGGACAAAGAACTGAACCTTGGCGTCGGCTGCCAATGCGTGCGATGTCTGATGCGCAAAGTCGTTTATGACGTTTTTCCGGTAGTCAAATGTCCGCGACACCTTTCGCCGCATCTTTGCTCTGTTTCGGCTGCCTTTTTCGCAGCGGGCCATGCGTTTCTGGTAATGCTTTCGCTGACGCTCTTTGCGCCGTATCCTCTCAAGTTGGTCCTTTGTCAGTGCATACGGTTCGGGATCGTTGCTTGTCTGAACGGGACGCACCACACCGCGGTCAATGCCGTTGCCGCAGGCAATGAGTTCCTCCTCGGAGTATTGCCGCAGACGGTCAATCATTTCTTGTTCCGTTTCCGGAAAACGCTCTTCTTCGGTTTCCTTGTAGCTCATGGAAACAAAGAGAGCCTTGCTGGTGAGCGTTACGCTGACCGTGGCCGGAACAATAAACTCGCGATGCGCTTTAAAGAGAATCGTGCCGCCCGGAATACGTGCCGAGCCGAATCGCAGTTCATACCAGCCTGAGCGTGCCGAGGGTTCAATCGTAAAGTAGTCTCGTGTCAGCAACAGATGGCGATCTGCGTCTTTAATGGCGCGAAGCTTGGGACGTGAAGCGAGTCCGGCTGCCGCTCTGCGAGAAGCCTGACAAAAACGGAAAGCACCGATGCCCTGGATTGCCGAGGGGACCTGAGACAGCCACGGTCTTTCTGCCTTATCGATGAAATGTGCGTACTTCTGATCGGGTTTGGGACGCTCGATCCGGCACTCTTTGCGCACAGGCTGCTTGTGCCGCTCTGTTTCGGCGACAAGCCGGCTGAGACTGTCGAAGAACCGTTGCTCCAGAACGCTTTCGTTATAGATGAACATCTGGCCGGCCGACCATGTGAGATAGGCCTCGCGGGCAGTTGCATCTCTGAACTTGGCGGCAAATTTGCGTCCGGTAAGCATATGGTTCCTTTCACAAGGAAAGGAGTGTACAGGCAACATTCGGTTGATTGTTGCCCGTCTCAGAAAAAAAATAGCGTCGGGTTTTTCGAGCCCGCATTCCTCCCCTGCATAAATGCAGAGGAATCCTGCGGGTTTTTGAATTTTTGACCATGGTTGTGTTTGTTAAAAGCGCGCCCAGGCTTGCGAACTTGTACCGGCTAGTTGAGCCAGTTCGCGAGCCTTCTTTTCGGAAAAAACCTGAATAGGAAAATAGGGAGCGAGGTGGGTGAGCAGCCAAAGCGTGCGAGTGACGCCATCGACTAGGGAAACAGTCGGTCGTTGCACGTAAAAGGGAATGTCGTCGGCAACGATCCCCAAGATTTTTGGGAAGTGCATGACCTCAAGCTGCTTTTCCCACAAAAAATCGACATCGGCAAGCGGTTTTGCGTTTTCCCGATAGGAGGCTCTCTCGAAGTACTCCCGATTTGCGTTGAGCTTTGAATCACGCCTCCAAGTATTGATGTCGCCATTGGCAATTTCCTTGTGATGGTTTTGCTGCCGAGCACGCCACAAATCCAAAAACTTATCGCTCAATACTTCAACTGCGATGCAGCAATTCGAAGGACTTGCACAGAAATAAAACCGGCCGTCGTTGCAAAGCGGCACACAGAAGTAAACCTTGTTTGACCCGGCATACCCGTCAAACGTCCGGAAGGTTTCGAAAGTTCCCATTTCAATTGCCTCCGGTTTCGGTTTTTCGCGATTTGAATTTCTTTGTCGGTACGGTTTTAATGACTCGTTTCGCTGTCATCACTCTCCTCCACTCGGTACCCCGTATCGATGTCCATGCGTTTGCTCGCTTCGCCGCGCATGTTGTCGATTTCACTTCCTTCAAGACGTTCCATCACGCGATCAAGCGTGTTGAGCCGGTTGCCGTCCATGTCGAGCTTGCTTCCCTTGCCAGTGAGGCTCTCCAAATTGACGGTTTCATCGGTGGGCAGATTTCCTGTGATGCGCAGCAGCGCAATCCACTCCGACAGATCGATGCGCGACCAATCAACCCGATCGATCTTGTCCAAAGGCACCCCCGTACACTTGGGATTCTTGGGAGTACCAAAGCCGTCGTACTCTTCGCCGAGGATGTCGCCCTGAAGCCGGATCTGCTCATTCATGATTCGTGCCAGCGGCGACTTGAAGCAGCAGTAGACCTCGCGCTTTTCAATGCAGGCGCCAAGCACCTTGGACTTGCAGTAGCTGCCGATGTAGTGGCAGTTCTTTTGGTCGCGCTGCGCTACCAAAGCAATCTCATCTTCGGTGCAGGCATAGGCGATCTGCACAATCATGTTGGCGATTACATAGGCCATTTAGACGTAGCCCACGACCGTCATCACGCTGCCCATAGTCGAGCCCAGCATGGAAGAGGCTTCGCCAGTGGCCGATGAACCCATTGTTGTTCCAGTGCCGCCGGCTGTACCACCACCGCCGCCTCCGGAGCCGCCGATGCCGCCGCCTACACCACCTTGCAGAATGCTGTCGCTCAGACCGAACTCCTTGAAGATCGTCTGCATGACTTCGGCACACTTTTCCTTGATCGAGGAGATCAGGTCGTTGACGTAGTTTTTAATCGTTGTCTTGATGACATCGACTTCGCCTGCGATGTTCTCGACATAGCTTGCAAAGGGCTTTTTGATGTAGGAAACGCCTTCCTGGATGACTTCGCTTACGCCTCCCTTCAAGTCGACGTAGGAGCCAGCGATGTCGGCCATCAGCCCCGTTGCCTCTTTATCTTTGGAAAGATCGGTAAGAGACGAATCCAAGTCGGCGATCGTCTTAATGAGACCGATGTAAGCGGCAAGATTCGTGCCGCCCTGACTTTCGCAGCAGTCCTGCCAGCCGCCCACGGCGATCTTGCATTCGCCGGCATCTCCCTGAAACACAGTGCAGCTGACGTTTTCCTGTCCGGTGAAGTTGCCGTCTTCGTCCATGCCGGTGCAGGCCATGTCCTGCACCATGTACTGGGCGGAGTTCATGAGAGCCGTCACCTGCGCAAAATCGGTGCTGATAACGGTGCTCGTATCGACGCATTCACTGCCCAGGCACGCAATGTCACCGGGACAGTTGTAGGTGGTCTCTTTAACGGAGGTGTCGACTTCGACATCTTCGCCGCAGTCGTAAACGACGTCGTTGACGTAGCAAAGCCCCGAGCGACCGGTGGCACCGTCAACGCACGTTGAAGACAAAAATCCGCACTTGGGGTCGGAAGCGTACTTTTCGCAGCTGTCAAGATTGCCGCCTTCGTTCACCGGGCACTGAACCTGCCCATGCGCATCGGTGTAGCAGTCCATCTGTCCTTTGTAGAAGCCGAAATTGGCGTTGACTTGAACCTCCTTGCAAAGGCTGGAGACGCCGGCCACAGGAGACGTATTCAAATCGTCCGGACAAACATGCACGCCGTCCATCCAAGTGCAGCCCTCTTCGTCGAGCTCGGGCATATTCACACAAATAGCCTGGCCGGTGGCAAAGCCGTCGCTGATCTTCAACGGCCGCCGTGTCCAAGCTCCCCGCACACACGGAGAGAGTGCATAAACGAACGGCGATGCCGTTTTGGACACCGCCGTTCGTAGAACCTCTGCCGTAATTCCAGTTTAAGCGACCTTCGCACTTGCGCGATTTTGACCATTCGTGAACGCCACGCGTCGCATTCGCGCGCAAGCGACTCGCGTTCGACTTTAGGAGATTGCCTTTTGCGTTTCGTAGACTGCCGTTCGCGTTACGACGACGGGCGCTTTCCCTATTTGTCAGAATGTCTTTCCAGGAGCACTAAGCAATCTTGGAGACAAAAAT
>ENA-OWRC01001087-OWRC01001087.1-human-gut-metagenome-genome-assembly--contig:-NODE-1087-length-29323-cov-3.998462_pt1 | contig 29323 bp, 19 predicted proteins | sample MGYA00248268_ERZ651895 | MGnify/ENA primary metagenome ERZ651895 (study PRJEB26924, sample SAMEA4378242) | human gut metagenome | biome: human gut; feature: human-associated habitat; material: faeces...
AATACATCCCCGCAGTAGGTGAAGGTATCCAGGAAGCAGCTCAGGCTGGTATTTTGGGTGGATTCCCTGTACTGGGTGTTCATGCGAATGTATATGATGGATCCTATCATGAGGTCGATTCCTCCGAGATGGCATTCCACATTGCAGGTTCCATGGCATTCAAGGAAGCAATGCAGAAGGCAGCTCCTGTACTGCTTGAGCCGATCATGAAGGTTGAGGTTACCATGCCCGAGGAATACATGGGCGATGTAATCGGTGACCTGAACTCCCGTCGTGGTCGTGTAGAAGGTATGGAAGACATCGGCGGTGGTAAGATGGTTAAGGCTTTCGTTCCCCTTGCTGAGATGTTCGGTTACTCCACAGACCTGCGTTCCAAGACTCAGGGTCGTGGTAACTACTCCATGTTCTTTGAGAGATATGAACAGGTTCCGAAGAACGTACAGGAGAAGGTACTGGCAGCAAAAGCAAAATAATCTGATTTGTTGTTGCAGTTTACTTGCAGCTTTCCGGGTACAGGTTCCATGTCCGCATGAGAAACTGTGCAGAGGAAGAAGTTTACACCGCGAAATTGTACTTGAAAATCCAGCTATTATCGAATATAATCAATAATAGCTGGTTCAAATTAAAACTAACTCACTGAATTAAGGAGGATTACAAGAAATGGCTAAAGCTAAATTTGAAAGAACAAAGCCCCATTGTAACATTGGTACCATCGGCCACGTTGACCATGGTAAAACAACTCTGACCGCTGCTATTACTAAGGTTCTTCATGAGAGACTGGGTACCGGCGAAACAGTTGCTTTCGATAATATCGATAAGGCTCCCGAAGAAAGAGAACGTGGTATCACCATTTCTACCGCTCACGTTGAATACGAGACCGAGAAGAGACATTACGCACACGTTGACTGCCCTGGACATGCTGACTACGTTAAGAACATGATCACTGGTGCAGCTCAGATGGACGGCGCTATCCTGGTTGTAGCTGCAACTGATGGTGTTATGGCTCAGACCAAAGAGCACATCCTGCTGTCCCGTCAGGTAGGCGTTCCTTACATCGTTGTTTTCCTGAACAAGTGCGATATGGTAGACGACGAGGAACTGCTTGAGCTGGTTGAGATGGAAGTTACCGAGCAGCTGGAAGAGTACGATTTCCATGACTGCCCGATCATCAGAGGTTCTGCTCTGAAGGCTCTGGAAGATCCTAACAGCGAGTGGGGCGACAAGATCCTTGAGCTGATGCACACTGTTGACGAGTACATTCCGGATCCTAAGCGTGACACCGACAAGCCTTTCCTGATGCCTGTCGAGGACGTATTCACCATCACAGGTCGTGGTACTGTTGCTACCGGCCGTGTTGAGAGAGGCGTTCTGCATCTGAATGATGAAGTAGAAATCGTTGGTATCAAAGAAGAGACCAAGAAGACTGTTGTAACCGGTATCGAAATGTTCCGTAAGATGCTGGATGAGGCACAGGCTGGTGATAACATCGGCGCTCTGCTGCGTGGTATTCAGAGAACTGAAATCGAAAGAGGACAGGTTCTGGCAAAACCCGGCACTGTTACCTGCCACCACAAATTCACCGCTCAGGTTTACGTTCTGACCAAGGATGAAGGCGGCCGTCATACACCTTTCTTCAACAACTACAGACCTCAGTTCTACTTCCGTACAACTGACGTTACCGGCGTTTGCGAACTGCCTGCTGGCACAGAGATGTGCATGCCTGGTGATAACGTAGAGATGACCATCGAACTGATCCATCCCGTAGCTATGGAGCAGGGTCTTACCTTCGCTATCCGTGAAGGCGGCAGAACCGTTGGTTCCGGCCGTGTAGTTTCCATCATCGAGTAATTCGAACATAGGAAATTAAATTTTAAATATTGTGCTCAAGCGTAAGATGCCCGTAGAACTTCGGTTCTACGGGTTTTTCTGTTGTTATAGTTCACTTGAAACATTCTATTGTCATGAATCGCATCTTCGATGCTTTCCGCTGCTTTGCAGCTTTTTTTACTCATAAAATGGCGCGTGAATTTCCAACACCGCATATTGACGTGCCTGTTTGCAGGGTGGTATAATTCATTACATATGGACTGATATCGCAAAAGGAGATGTGAGAATACAGATGCAGGGAAGAACACACAACTGCGGCCAGCTCAGACTGGAAAACGCAGGAGAAAAAGTAACTCTGGTCGGATGGTTTGAGAACATCCGTAAGGTGAGCAAAAACCTCGGATTTGTTATCCTGAGAGATTTTTATGGAACGACACAGATCGTCGTTGAAACAGAAGATCTGATGGAGCAGTTTTCTGCAATCAATACAGAGTCTACTATTGAAGTAACAGGAACCGTGCGGGAGCGCAGCTCGAAGAACCCGAAACTGGCAACCGGGGATATTGAAGTAGTTCCCGAAACCGTTAAGGTACTGGGCAAATGCCAGTATCAGGAGCTTCCGTTCCAGATTAACCGTTCGAAAGAAGCAGATGAAAATACAAGACTGAAATACCGTTATTTGGATCTCAGAAATCCGGAGGTAAAATCCAAGATCGTATTAAGAAGCAAGATTGTAGCAGATCTTCGTTCTGCAATGGTTGCCCATGATTTCATGGAAATTACAACGCCGATCCTGACCTGCTCTTCTCCGGAGGGTGCAAGAGACTATCTGGTTCCTGCCAGAAAGCATCCGGGTAAGTTTTACGCGCTGCCCCAGGCTCCGCAGCAGTTCAAGCAGCTGCTGATGGCTTCTGGCTTTGACCGTTATTTCCAGATTGCTCCCTGTTTCAGAGATGAGGATGCGAGAGCAGACCGTTCTCCGGGTGAATTCTATCAGTTGGATATGGAAATGGCATTTGCCAATCAGGAAGATGTCTTTGCTGTTCTGGAAGACGTTCTTCCTCCGATTTTTGCAAAGTATGGTATTTATCATGAAGCCTCTACTGCTCCCTTCAAACGGATTCCCTACAGAGAGGCCATGGAGAAATACGGCTCCGATAAGCCAGATCTGAGAATCAGCCTGCTGGTCCAGGATGCGACAGAAGCTCTGGCAGACTGCGGCTTTGAACCCTTTGCAGGCAAGACGGTAAAGGCTGTCGTAGCGCCTGATTTCAAGGGTACCAGAAAGCAGATCGATAAGATGTGCGCAGAAGTAGAAGTGATCAGCGGTCAGAAGGCATACTGGTTTAAGATGGATGAAAACGGTGAGCTGGCTGGCGGTATTGCGAAGTTCTTGCAGGAAAAGAAGGACACGGTTATAGAAGCCCTCGGCTTAAAGAATGGTGACTTTGTAGCCCTGAGCGCAGGCACTCTGGGCGCTGCACAGAAGACTGCAGGTGTTATCCGCAAGGTGGTTGGCACATCCTTCGATGGCTATATGAAAAAAGAATGCTATGAGTTCTGTTGGGTTGTTGATTTCCCGATGTACGAAATCGGCGAAGAGTCCGGCGAACTGGAATTTTGCCACAATCCTTTCTCCATGCCCCAGGGCGGCGTAGAAGCGCTGGAGAATCAGGATCCGCTGGAGATTCTGGCATATCAGTACGATCTGGTCTGCAACGGAATCGAGTTGTCTTCCGGTGCGGTGCGTAACCACGATCCTGAGATCATGGTAAAAGCGTTCGAACTGGTTGGACTGGGCGAAGAAGATGTGAAAGCGAAATTCCCTGCTATGTACAATGCATTTTGCTACGGCGCACCGCCGCACGCAGGGATTGCTCCCGGCGTAGACCGTATGGTTATGCTGATTGCAGGTGAAGACAGCATCCGCGAGATTATTCCGTTCCCGATGAACAAGAATGCTCAGGACGTTATGATGGGCGCTCCTGCAGAGGTAGACGAGAAGCAGCTGAGAGAGGTTCATATCAAGATCAGCGCGACCGAGAAACAGTAAGTAAGAAAACAATAGAATGCACGCTCTGCGAGCATTCTATTGTCATGAATAAAAACGTGCGGAACACTTTCCGATCGAAGGTGTTTCGCACGTTTTGTTGTTTCGTACAATAGAATATTCGCAGAGTATGCATTCTATTGTACGAGAAAATAGAATATTTGCAGGGATTGGGATCAGCTGTAGCTGATAACAACCTTATGCCTGCGTGCCAAAGCAATGCGGAAGCAGCAAAACTCTGAAATGGCACAGAGTTTATCGGCAAGGCTGATTAACCATGCCTCCCGGCTTTCGGGAAGAGGTCCAAGCGGAAACATGTGGGACAGGATCGCCTGTCGCTCTTTGTCGGAAATCAGGAAATGCCTTTCGCTGGTGCTGGCGGCCACTCTGGGATGATAGTAGGCCTGTATTTCCCCTTTGGGAAGCTTATCTTTGAAATCGTAAACACAGAAGTCATGAAGAAGTCCGGCCCGGGCAGCTGTTTGGGCATCCCATCCGAGCTTTCTGGCAATGAGCCAGGAGATATAAGAAACGTTCAGACTGTGCATGAAGCGGGTTGTCTGAAAATGCTGCTTATACCGTTGAAGCTTTTTGAATTCGGGATTGTCCAGAATGCTCTGCACCAGACCGCGGTACTCGGCGCTGATATCATCCGCGACTGTAATCTCCATCGGCTGTCACATCCTTTCCGGCGGGAACGAGTACGGATTTTCCGTGGTTTAAAAAGCGGAGAACCGTTGTTCCTCCTGCTTTTAAGTATACTGCACCGGGAGTGAAAAACAAGTGGAAAAGACTGGATTTCACGAAGATTTTATAAACGGTGCGGGGGAAACTGTAACTGCTGAAATTTTCTTTTACATGGAATCAGAGCCTTCCGACAAGCAGATTTTGTACTTGCCGAAAGGCTCTGAGGAAATTTTAATATTTCATAGAAATATTCTGGCTGACGAGCCCGTGCCACACCACGCTGCCGGAAGAAAGCGTTGCGGGAACGTCGATCAGGCGCTGATTTTCGGAGCCGCGGAATGCAAGGCTGATGTTTTTCTGAGCCTCGATAAATTCCCCATCAACGAGGACATCGAGCAGGGAAAGCATCTCATCCGTGCATTCGCACCGAGCACGGCTTTCGGACAAAAGATCTGATTCCAGGGTATAGCCGGTATAGCACCAGATTGTTTTATCGGGATACTGCGCACGGACTTTTTTCAGGAAAGGGACAAGCGCCCGCTGGTTATCCGGTTCAAACGGTTCTCCGCCCAGCAGGGACAGTCCGTCGATATAATCCGGGGAAAGCAGCGTAAGCAGTTTGCTTTGCGCCTGTTCATCGAATGGGGAGCCGTAGGAAAAGCTCCAGGTTTCCGGGTTGAAACAGTTATGGCAGTGATGAGTGCAGCCGGAGACGAAAAGGGAAACCCGCACGCCCTCTCCGTTTGCAATATCACAGTTTTTGATTGTACCGTAGTTCATTATAGATGAAGCACCCTCTCTTTAATTTCCTGCGTCCGTCCCTGATTCCAGAACTGAGTGCCAATATAGCCGCAGGTACGCCTTGCGACGTTTAATTTGTTCTGATCGGTGCAGCCGCATTTCGGACATTTCCAAATGAGCTTTTTGTGTTCGTCCTCAACGATCTGAATTTCGCCGGTATAACCGCATTCCTGGCAATAGTCGCTCTTGGTGTTCAACTCCGCGTACATAATGTTGTCGTAGATGAAGCGCATGACTTGAATGACAGCCGGGATGTTGTCCTGCATGTCGGGAACCTCCACATAGCTGATGGCCCCGCCGGTGGAAAGTGCCTGGAACTGGGACTCGAATTTCAGCTTGGAAAAAGCGTCGATTGGCTCGGTAACGTGCACATGGTAGCTGTTGGTGATATAGTTCTTGTCCGTTATGCCCTCAATGATGCCGAAACGCTTCTGCAGGCATTTGGCGAACTTGTAGGTTGTACTTTCGATGGGAGAACCGTAAATGGAGAACGCGATATTGGTTTCCCGTTTCCATTTGTTGCAGGCATCGTTCATGTGCTGCATGACTTCCAGTGCGAAGGGGGTCGCTTCCGGATCGGTGTGGGATTTCCCGGTCATGTATTTGACACATTCGTACAGACCTGCATAGCCAAGGGAAATCGTGGAGTAGCCGCCGTAGAGCAGCTTGTTGATCGTTTCGCCTTTTTTGAGACGGGCAAGAGCACCGTACTGCCAGAGGATCGGGGCAGCGTCAGATAACGTACCCTCCAAACGTTTATGGCGAAGCATCAGGGCGCGATAGCACAAATCAAGACGCTCGTCGAAAATTTCCCAGAATTTCTTGAAATCCCCGCCGGAGGAAAGTGCGACGTCGGGCAGGTTGATGGTCACGACACCCTGGTTGAAGCGGCCGTAGAATTGGTAATTGCCGTTTTCATCCTTCCAGGGACTCAGGCAGCTGCGGCAGCCCATAACGGGGAAGCAGTTGCCTTCTTTTAATTCTTTCATTTTCTTTTCAGAAATATAATCAGGAACCAGACGCTTTGCAGTACATTTTGCTGCAAGCTGTGTCAGGTAGAAGTATTCGGAATCCTCTTCCACGTTGTCGTCTTCGAGCACATAGATCAGCTTGGGGAACGCGGGGGTAATCCAGACGCCGGCTTCGTTCTTGACACCCTGGTAGCGCTGTTTTAAGGTTTCTTCGATAATCAGTGCGAGATCCTTTTTTTCCTGCGCATTTTTTGCCTCATTCAGATACATGAAGACCGTCAAAAACGGTGCCTGGCCGTTTGTGGTCATCAGGGTAATGATCTGGTACTGAATGGTCTGTACGCCCTTGGTGATCTCACGATGCAGGCGGGTTTCCACGATATCGTTGAGCTGCTGGGGAGTCGCCTGGGCATTGAGAATTTTCATTTCTTCGGCAACTTCGGTGCGGATCTTTTCCCTGGAAACCTGTACGAAAGGCGCGAGGTGCGCGAGGGAAATACTTTGTCCGCCGTACTGGTTGCTTGCCACCTGCGCGATGATCTGGGTCGCGATGTTGCAGGCTGTGGAAAAGCTGTGGGGCTTTTCAATTTTGGTTTCGCTGATGACGGTACCGTTCTGCAGCATGTCCTCGAGGTTTACGAGGTCGCAGTTGTGCATGTGCTGTGCGAAGTAGTCGGAATCGTGAAAGTGGATCAGACCCTTCTGGTCGGCCTCTACGATGTCGGAAGGCAGCAAAAGACGCTGGGTTAAGTCACGGCTGACTTCACCTGCCATGTAGTCACGCTGTACGCTGTTGACCGTAGGGTTTTTGTTGGAATTTTCCTGTTTTGCCTCTTCGTTGTTGCATTCGATCAGCGAAAGGATCCGGGTATCCGTGGTGTTGGATTTGCGGATCAAAGAGCGCTGATAGCGGTACTGGACATAGTGCTTCGCGAGGTCGAAAGCGCCGGTTGCCATGATCTGGTTTTCTACCATATCCTGTACTTCTTCTACGGATACAGCGCGCCCGATCTTGTTGCATTTATATTCGACATAGTCTGCGATATCGTGAATCTGTTCCGGAGAAAGTCTGGTTCCTTCCTCAGAGTTGTTGGCCTTTGTAATGGCCGCCACAATTTTTTCGGAATCGAAAGTGGCTTCAGAGCCGTTCCTCTTGATGATTTTCATAGTCTCCCTCTCCTTTTTCGTGCAAAAATCCCGGAAAACCGGAGTAAATGACAGCTTCTCGAGATTTAACATAAAATCTGACATACTCCGGCAGTGTTCTTCTACTGTGGAGTGCAAGGATTATTATATAACTGAAGTCCTGATAAAATAGTTGCACGGGCAACAAGTATAGGATATAATACAAAATATAGTGGTTTGCACAAAAATTGACTACATGATGGTGTGAAAATATGGAACAATTTATTGGCTTTTGGGACTTGACAAAAAAACAGCAGGAGCGTTTGGCGGCGGACGGGATGTTGAATATCCGGACGTTTGGAAAGCGTCAGGTGCTGATGAATCAGGACGACGATGCGGACAATGTGGGCGTTATGCTGAGCGGAACCGCCTTTTTGGAGAGTATGAATCAGGAGGGACAGCGGCGGATTCTGGATTATTATGAGCCGAAGGAGTGTTTTACACGGAAATGCTTCCCGGATGTGGAGGGCGTATGCTACGTCATTTCGCGTTCCAGTTGCCAGGTCGCTTTTTTGAATGACAGAAAGCTGTCGTCGGCTTATAAAAAATATGAAAAGCGCGGGCAGCTTCTGGAGGAAATTCTGCTGGAAACCCAGAAACGTGCGCTGATGCACGCAGATGTGCTGGGACAGAAGACGCTGCGGCAGAAGTTGATGACGTATTTTCTGTTTTTGAACCACCGGAAGGGCAGAGATGGTTTTTCTTTGCCATTTTCCTATACGGACTGCGCGGATTATCTGTTTGTGGATCGCAGCGCGATGATGCGCGAACTGGGACGGATGAAGGAGGAAGGGCTGATTCGGACGGAAGGGAAGAAAATCTGGCTGGAGGAGAAAAAACTGCGGTGAAGATATCAGGGAGAAGGGAAGATAAAAAAACAACAGCTATTATAGGTAGAATTCGCAAAGATGTGGGGGCATATTGGGGTTTTGCTGTCGTGTTTGTTTTGTATGATATTGCAGCGCATGTGATGTTTCATGCGTTCTGTCCCTCCGTGTTTTTATTTGGTCTGCCTTGTCCCGGCTGTGGGATGACACGGGCGGTGTTCTTTTTTATCACAGGGCAGTTTCAGAGGGGAATGCAGATGAATCCGCTGGGGCTTCTGTGGATTCTATGGGCTGCTTATCTGGTGGTTATGCGGTATGGGTTTGGGAAAAAAGCGAAAGGGCTGATGACGGCTGCGGGCGTGATTGTAGTGCTGATGGTTGCAGTCTATTTGTATCGTATGTATTGCTTCTTCCCCGGAGAGCCGCCGATTAGCTACACATCAGGCAGTCTGGCGGAGCGGCTTATTCCGGGGTATCGGAAGTGGATTCTGGGATTGGTTCGAATGCTGCAGGGGTGAGAGACGCTGCGTTACTCATGACAATAGAATGCTCGCAGAGCGTGCATTCTATTGTTTGCTCCAGCGTCCGGACGCACCGCAGGGCAGCACCAGTCCGTTGTCTGTAACGGGCAGTCCGATTTCGGATGCTTCGGTGTGTCCGCCGAATTTTGGCGTAATGGCAGTCTGCATCATATAGTTTAAAACAGCAGGCTGTAGACCGGTTGTATAGGAGTTGATCAGGAAAAAGAGCGGGTCATCGGACAGAATCTGAGTCGTCAGTTCGATGAAGGGATAGATGCTCTCTTCAATTTTCCAGATTTCGCCTTTAGGACCTCTGCCGTAGGAGGGAGGATCCATGATGATGCCGTCATAGTGGTTGCCGCGGCGGATTTCACGTTCGACAAATTTTACACAGTCATCTACCAGCCAGCGGATCGGAGCATCGGAAAGACCGGAAGCCGCTGCGTTTTCTTTTGCCCAGGTAACCATGCCCTTGGAAGCGTCCACATGGGTGACTGCTGCGCCTGCCTTAGCTGCGGACAGGGTAGCGCCGCCGGTATAGGCGAACAGGTTCAGCACTTTAACCGGGCGGCCAGCGTTGGCAATCAGGTTGCTAAACCAGTCCCAGTTCGTCGCCTGTTCCGGGAACAGACCGGTATGCTTGAAGCTAAAAGGCTTTAAACGGAAGGTCAGCTCGCGGTAATGGATGCTCCATTCCTCAGGCAGATTGAAAAATTCCCATTCGCCGCCGCCCTTGGAGCTTCGATGGTAATGGCCGTTTTTCTTTTTCCAGCCGGGATTTTTGCGGGGGGTATTCCAGATGACCTGCGGATCGGGACGCACGAGAAGATAATCTCCCCAGCGTTCCAGCTTTTCTCCGCTGGAGGTATCCAGCACTTCATAATCTTTCCATTGATCTGCGATCCACATATTTTTATTCCTCATTTCGTAAGTAATATAGTTACAGGAATTATCTGCAAAGTATCCGGGCAAAACTGTATTTGTGCGTGCATGCACAGGATAATAATACGAGATTATCATACAGGAAGTACGCCCAAAAAGCAATCCTTCTATTGCTGGAGCGTTGCAATGAAAAAAATCGTTACTGTTCACCCACTTAAAATTTCCACATCCGGCATAAATTCAGAAATTCCTCTGCGGAGGACGAAAGGTATTTGTTGCGGTGCCGGATCAGGTATAGGCTGCGGGTCAGGATGTCGGGAGGAAGCGGAAGGGAGACAAGATCTCCGGATTTCAGTGCATCCCGGACGAGAAGCTCCGGTAAAATTGCGATGCCGAGACCGTTTTGGGCGGCGCGGATGAGGGCGAGGGTGCTGACGCTTTCCCAGACGGGCGTGATCTGGATACCGCCGGATAAAAAGAGACTTTCGACGATTTCTCTGCCGGCACTGCCCGGTTCGCGTAAAAGGAGGGGGCAGGAAGCAGCGTCGGCGAGGGTGACCGTCCGGTTGGCGGCAAGCGGATGGCCGGGAGCTGCGACCATGCAGAGCGTATCGGCAGAAAAGACCTCTGAAATGATTTCCGGGTGAGTGACAGTGCCTTCGACCAGGGCAAAATCCAGCTGATTGTCGACGACTGCCTGCTCGATTGTGCCGGTATTTTTGACCGTTACATAGATTTTGATTTCCGGGTGCTGCTCCTGATAGGCTTTGACAAGGGAGGGGATCAGGCAGGTACCGAGAGTGATGCTGGAGCCAATATGGAGCGGGGCATTTGCATCCCAGGCGGGAATTTTGTTTTCCATTTCTGAAAAAAGTGACACGATATGGAGTGCATATTCATAGAAGCGATGCCCGTTCTCCGTCGGGTAAATCCGTCGGGAGAGGCGGTCGAACAGGCGGATATGATAATATTCCTCCAGCTCCTTGATTGCCAGACTGACGGACGGCTGAGCCAGATGCAGGCTGTTCGATGCGAGTGTGATGCTTTTTTGCTGATATACGGCGACAAAAATTTTCATATGACGCAGAGTCATGGCGGTTCCTCCAAGGTGATCGGGTGAAAAATAAGTGTAATCGCTTATTTTCACGCAGCTATTTGTACCGAGGGTGTCAAAAGGCTGCTCCTGTACAGCTTATATAATAAAAATATTATATATTTTATACTATAATACTATTTTACTTATATTTCAAGAAAAGGTATGATAAGAACGATTACAAGAGGCTGTACGATGTTAGAAACAAACAGAAGCAGCGGGCATGCGAAAAAGCGTGCGCAGAAATGAGAGGAAAGCATGAAAGCGATTGTAAAAGAAGCAGCGAAATATGTTGGAATCAGCACCGGGATTGCGCTTGGAATTTTCTGTTTTGTCGGAATGATATTTGACCTGTATTATGGCGGAAATTTCAGCCTTTCCGGGTATCAGTTCACGAAGATGGTGGTCGGTTGTGTGGTGGTCGGCTGGGGCTTTGGCATTCCGGCTGTCGTTTACCGGAAAGAAAATATGCCGATGCCGATCCGTGTTGTAATCCATATGGGAAGCGGCTGCGTGATTTATACGCTGGTCGCATGCGCGGTTGGTTGGATTTCGCCAGAGGCCGGAGTCTGGCAGAAAATCGGGATGATGGCTGCCCAGCTGGCAGCAGCATTTCTGATCTGGTTTTTCTTTCTGCTGCATTACCGCCGGGAAGCGAAAGAGATGAATGAACGGATACAGGAGATGAAAAAAGGGAAGGATTAAAATCCTTCCTTATTTCGTTGGATGCGAAGTTCTTTTCTTTTCTGCCCGGCTTCCCATTCCGCCTGCTGTCCGATGGATTCGATCAAAAGACCGGGAACTTTGGTCGGTTTTCCGTTATTGTCGACGGCGACGAGCGTCAGATAAGCCCTGTTTACGGGATACCGTGTGCCGTCAAGCTTTTCCACATAGGTATCAACCCGGACTTCCATAGAAGTGTTTCCGACCCAGGTGAGGGTTCCGACCAGCACGACAAGGTCGTTCTGGTACACGCCGCGGATGAATTTCAGGTTATCGACGGATGCGGTGATGACGTTGCACTGGGAATGCCGGATGCCGACGAGCCCGGCGACTTCGTCAATCCACTCCATCAGCCTGCCGCCGAAAAGCCGTCCTGCACCGTTTAAATGTTCCGGGCGGATCTGATAGACCTGTTCCACGCGGGATTCGATTGCTCTTTTTTTCATAGTATTTTGGGAAGACCTCCATTCTGAGTACAGATTTTCCTGCGGGCGCGAAAATGGTCCGCAGGGAGCTTAAAATCCTTAAGATTATTTTATTTCTACGGTTTGGAACAGTCAAGTAGCAGAAGATATGCTATAATGGTGCCAATGAAAAACAAGCGATGCGTCAGCGGTAGAGTCGGCTTCCGGCAAAATTTATGTCGGCGTCTGCATTGATACCGCATGTACACTGGGCGTGTGCGCGGAACGCAATGCGATTTTCAATATGATTACAAACGGCGAGGACGCGATCCGGCGTGTCATTGCAGTGAACTGGAAAGGCGAGGCAATTCCGCCCTGTGGAGCATGCCGGGAATTCATGGCGCAGCTGATGCCGGAGGATTATCGTTCGATAGAAATCATGATGGACTAAGAGAAGGAAAGAGTGGTAACACTGGGGAATCTGACGCCAGAATGGTGGCTGTGAGAATAGATCAAAATAGGGGATGTGATCGTTGAACGGCTGTAAAATACAGATGATTTGTAAAATTTTATAATAGGTAATTGCAATAAAAAGAAGAAAGAACATGACAGAATGGGAAAAGGCACAGAACGGATATTTATATGATGCAAACTATGACCAGGAGATTGTAGAGGCAAGAACCCGTTGTGCGGATTTATGTTATGAATTTCACCAATTGTAAACCGTCAGAGAGTAAATAGCAGGGTGAACTGTTGAGTCAGATGTTCGGAAGCATAAAAGAAAATCCGGTCGTTACAGTGCCGTTTTATTGTGATTATGGATTCAATATTTCTGTAGGGGAAAATTTTTATACAAACCATAATGTCACGATACAGGATGGCGCGAAGGTCACTTTTGGAGACAATGTATTTATTGCTCCGAACTGCGTATTTTCAACAGCCGGTCATGCGATTGACAGCGAACAGAGAGGGTGCGGACTGGAAATCCCTGCAGGGTGATTCGCAAAATTACAGACGCAGATAAGAAAAAATATCCTGTATTTGAAGAATCTGCGAACAGGTGAGGAGTATGCCTATGAAAAAAATGATTCGTGCCGCTTTTGTATTATGCCTGCTGTTTGCATTATCCGGATGTGGCAAAAAAGAAGCGACCGTGGTAAAGACCTATGCCGCTACGGACGTTCTGGATGTCGAGAAAGAGATGGCGGCAGGACGGGAAGTGACGATGGTTCCTTATTATGAGATGAGCGACGGAACCTGGCAGATCGAAGATGGGCATTCTTACAGGTACCGGCTGGAAGTGAGCGGCAGAATGAATGCGGCAGAGAGCGACAGTACGTTTATCTATTTGAGCAATCAGGAAAGCATTCCCTTCGATCAGGCATGGAAAGCGAGCGGATTGAGCAGCAATATGGACGATTATTTCGATGAAGCGGATGCAAAATTCGTGGGGATGAAATAAAAGGCTGGATTTTTCCTTTACACACCAGAGCAGTGTTGTTATAATACTCTCCGGGAATGAGGTTCTCCCGCGCCGTATGGCGGAACCGCTTGAAAGAATTTTAAGCTGATGACTTCTGTGATTTTAGATGCAAAAGCGACAGGATTTTGGCATCGATGGCTGACTGCAAATGTCCGCAGAAAGGATGTTTGTGTGCAACAAAAATCGCAGAGGACATCGGCTTTTTTGATTTTTGACAGTAGAATGTTCGCAGAGCAATGCCGCAGCGGGCGCATTCCAATTCCACAGAGAATAGAAATGAGAGGAAAACATGTTAACATCACTTGCATTTATTTTTCTGGCAGGTCTTGCCATGGCGGCGGTCTGTGAGCGGATAGGGCTTCCGAGGATTATTGGAATGCTCTTTACGGGCATCGTGCTCGGACCGTATGTGCTGAATCTGCTGGATCCGTCGATTCTGGGCATTTCGTCGGAGCTTCGCCAGATGGCGCTGATTATCATTTTGTTAAAAGCTGGTCTGTCCTTAAACCTTGCGGATTTAAAGAAAGTCGGACGCCCTGCTATGATGATGGCATTTGTACCAGCGAGCTTTGAAATCTTTGCGTTCTTTTTATTTGCTCCGTATGTGCTTGGAATTACGCGCGTGGAGGCTGCCGTGATGGGTGCAGTGCTTGGGGCGGTTTCCCCGGCAGTCGTGATTCCGCGGATGGTGCAGCTGATGGAAAACAGTTATGGGACGCAAAAGAGCATCCCTCAGATGATTATGGCGGGTGCATCCTGCGACGATATTTTCGTCATCGTTCTGTTCACGACATTTGTGCGCATGGCGCAGGGAGGAAGCGCAAAGGCGTCGGACTTTGTGCAGATTCCGGTTTCAATCGTGCTCGGCGTTGTGCTGGGAGCCGCTGCAGGCTATGTGCTGGCGAGGGTTTTTGAAACGGCATATGCCCGTGCCCACTGCGTCCGAAACAGCATGAAGGTGATCCTGGTGCTCGGTTTGTCGTTTCTTCTGATGGCAGTGGAAACGTGGCTGAAAGGAATCGTTTCGATATCCGGGCTTTTGGCGGTTGTGAGCATGGCGTGCATGTTGAAGGCAAAATGTGTGCCGGAGGTTTCGAAGCGCCTGTCTGAAAAGTTCGGCAAGCTCTGGCTGGCAGCGGAAGTCGTGCTGTTTGTGTTGGTCGGCGCGGCGGTCGATATCCGGTATACAGCAAGCGCTGGTGCGAATGCACTTTTGATGATCGGGATTGCGCTCCTGTTTCGTGCAACAGGCGTGTTCTTGTGTATGGCAGGGACGCAGCTGAATAAAAAAGAGCGGCTGTTCTGTGTGATCGCCTATCTGCCGAAAGCAACCGTACAGGCGGCGGTCGGGTCGGTTCCGCTGAGTCTCGGTCTGCCGTGCGGACAGCTTGTGCTCTCGGTTGCAGTGCTTTCGATTCTCGTGACCGCGCCGATTGGAGCGATCGGGATGGACAAAACGTATCGGAGGCTGTTGGTGCATAAAGGCGGCGCGGCTGGGGAGAACCCCGGCGCATGAAATCTGCCTGCAGAAAGCTACATGGGAACTGGAAAAATTAAAAAACCTCTTTACAAATGAAAAAAGATAGGGTAGACTACATTGCATGAAAAATAGTGTCGTGCATAAGATGTAGGCTGACAAAGGGGTCAGGAAACTTGCATTGCAGGTTTCCTGACCCCTTTCTTTCTGTAACATGGGTTCCATGTTACAGAAAGAGGCACTGACGTGCCTGAGATGCGCACTCGCGCGAAGAGAAAAGATGTCGCAAGCGACTGCGCTCGGCGCGAGAATGTGCCAAGGCACATTCTTTTATGTATCAAAGTATTTTTATGAACGGCACACTGACAGTAGGAAATGCTGTTGCAGGGCAGCAAGGAGGAGAGCATGGGCGTAAAATATGTATTTGTGACCGGCGGCGTTGTGTCCGGTCTTGGAAAAGGAATTACCGCAGCTTCGCTGGGACGGCTGCTCAAAGCGAGAGGATATCATGTGACCATGCAGAAGCTGGATCCCTATATCAATGTGGATCCGGGCACGATGAATCCGATCCAGCACGGAGAGGTATTTGTAACAGATGATGGCACGGAGACAGACCTGGATCTGGGACATTACGAACGGTTTATCGATGAAAGCCTGGATCAGAATTCCAACGTTACAACGGGTAAAATTTACTGGTCGGTTCTGCACAAGGAACGTCATGGAGATTACGGCGGCGGTACCGTACAGGTCATTCCTCATATCACAAACGAAATTAAATCGAAATTTTACCGGGAGAAGTCCCCGGAGGAAGATACCATTTCTATTATAGAAGTCGGCGGAACAGTCGGCGATATCGAAAGTCAGCCGTTTCTGGAAGCAATCCGTCAGTTTCAGCACGAGATGGGACGGGAAAATGCCATCCTGATCCAGGTTACATTGATTCCATATTTAAAGGCATCCGGCGAAATGAAAACAAAGCCGACTCAGATGAGCGTCAAGCAGCTGCAGAGTATGGGGATCTGGCCGGATATCCTGGTTTGTCGTTCGGATTATCCGATCGATGAAAAAATGAAAGAAAAGATCGGATTATTCTGTAATGTGAAAAAGGAACATGTTTTGCAGAATCTGGATGCACCGTCCCTTTATGAAGTGCCGATGATGATGGAAGAAGAGCATTTGGCTCAGGCGGTCTGTGAATGTCTGAATCTGCCCTGCCCGGAGCCGAATCTGGCAGACTGGAAAAAGATGCTGGAGGATCTGCGGCATCCCACCAGTTCTGTCACCATCGCGCTGGTTGGGAAATATGTAGCCCTGCATGATGCTTATTTGAGCGTAGCGGAAGCCTTAAAGCACGGCGGCATCGCAAACCGCACACAGGTCAACATCCGCTGGATCGATGCAGAAGAGCTGACACCGGAAAACCTGGAGGAATATCTGCACGATGTGGACGGCATTTTGGTACCGGGCGGATTCGGACAGAGAGGAACGGAAGGAAAGATTCTTGCAATCGGTTATGCAAGACGCAACAAAATTCCGTATCTTGGATTGTGTCTTGGCATGCAGCTTGCGATTGTTGAATTTGCAAGAAACGTAGCAGGACTTTCCAAAGCGGCGAGCATTGAGCTCGATCCCGAAACGCCTGATCCGGTCATCGCACTGATGCCGGAACAAAACGGAATTACCAATCTTGGCGGTACTTTAAGACTGGGCGCATATCCCTGTGTCCTGCAGCCGGAAACACTGGCCCATAAGCTGTATGGAAAGACAGAGATTTCCGAACGTCACCGTCACAGATATGAAGTCAACAATGATTACCGGGAAGTGCTGACGAAAAACGGCATGGTACTTTCCGGACTGTCTCCGGACGGAAGGATCGTGGAGATGATCGAATTAAAAGAGCATCCGTTCTTTGTTGCAACACAGGCACACCCGGAATTCAAATCCAGACCGAACCTGCCGCATCCGCTGTTTAAGGGCTTTGTAAAAGCGGCAGTAGCATATGAAACGGCAGGCAGCAGCGCCGTTTAAATAAGGAGGACTACCATGGGAGAAAATCAGGTACAGCAGGGACTTTACAGCCAGAGCTTTGAACATGATAACTGCGGCATCGGAGCTGTGGTTAATATCAAAGGCAGAAAAGACCACCAGATTGTTGCAGATGCGTTAAAAATTGTAGAACAGCTGGAACACCGCGCCGGAAAAGACGCGGAGGGAAAAACCGGAGACGGCGTCGGAATTCTGACTCAGATTTCCCATCGCTTTTTTTCCAGAGTATGTCAGGAAATCGGCATCGAGCTCGGCGGCGAAAGAGAATACGGAATCGGCATGTTCTTTTTCCCGCAGAACGAGTTAAAGCGCAGCCAGGCGAAGAAGATGTTTGAGATTATTGTAGAAAAAGAAGGCATGAAGTTTTTAGGCTGGAGAGAAGTGCCGACTGCGCCGGAGGTGCTGGGACATAAGGCAAGAGAATGTATGCCTGTCATTTGCCAGGGCTTTGTCAAAAAGCCGGAAAATATTGCAGCAGGGCTGGACTTTGACAGAAAGCTCTATGTGGTACGCCGCGTATTTGAGCAGAGTAACGATAATACCTATGTGCCGTCCTTATCGAGCCGGACCATCGTGTATAAGGGTATGTTTCTGGTGGGACAGCTGAGAACCTTCTTTAAGGACCTGCAGGATGCAGAATATGATTCTGCGATTGCAATTGTCCATTCCAGATTTTCGACCAATACGAATCCCAGCTGGGAGCGTGCACATCCGAACCGGTTTATTGTGCATAACGGTGAGATCAACACGATCAAGGGCAATGCGGATAAGATGCTGGCGCGGGAGGAAACAATGTGTGCACCGCGGTTCTCGGCAGATGATTTAACGAAGGTGCTTCCTGTAGTCAATACAAATGGATCGGACTCCGCAATGCTGGACAATACACTGGAATTTCTGGTAATGAGCGGAATGGAGCTGCCGCTTGCGGTCATGATTACAATCCCGGAGCCCTGGACCCACAATGATACGATTTCCCAGGAGGGACGCGATTTTTATCAGTACTATGCGACGATGATGGAGCCCTGGGATGGTCCTGCTTCCATCCTGTTTTCGGACGGTGACCTGATGGGCGCTGTTCTGGACAGAAACGGTCTGCGTCCCTCCAGATATTATATTACAGACGATGACAGACTGATCCTTTCTTCTGAAGTCGGTGTCCTGGAAATTCCCGCAGAGCATATTTTGAAAAAAGAGCGACTGCATCCCGGTAAAATGCTGCTGGTGGATACCGTAAAGGGCGAAGTTTTAACAGACGAAGAAATCAAGGAGACCTACGCGAAACGGGAGCCTTACGGCGAATGGCTGGATTCCAATCTGGTTACGCTGCATGAGTTAAAAATTCCGAATGAAAGGATTCCTTCTTATAATAAAGAAGAACGGGCGCGTTTGCAGAAAGCGTTTGGTTACACCTACGAGGAATACCGGGAGGGTATCTGCTCGATGGCGTTAAACGGAACCGAACGGATCGGCGCGATGGGTGTGGATACACCGCTGGCTGTCCTTTCCAAAGAATATCAGCCGTTGTTTTATTATTTCAAGCAGCTGTTCGCGCAGGTAACGAACCCTCCGATCGATGCGGTCCGGGAAAAAATCGTCACTTCCACAACCGTATATGCCGGCAAGAACGGAAATCTTCTGGAAGAGAAGCCGGAAAACTGTCAGGTACTGAAGATCAATAATCCGATCCTGACAGACCTCGACCTGTTGAAGATCCGCACGATGAAAAAGCCCGGCTTTAAGGTTGTCTGTGTGCCGATCATTTTCTATAAGAGCACACCGATGGATCGCGTGCTGGAGCATCTGTTCGTACAGGTGGATAAGGCGTACCGGGAGGGTGCGAATATCCTGATCCTTTCTGACCGCGGTGTGGATGAAAACCATGTTGCAATCCCGTCGCTGCTGGCAGTTTCCGCCGTACACAAGCATCTGGTCAAGACGAAAAAATGTACGGCACTGTCCATTATCCTGGAATCCGGCGAGCCGAGGGAGGTGCACGATTTTGCGGCGCTGTTAGGCTACGGTGCGTGCGCGGTCAACCCGTATCTGGCCCATTCCACCATCGCAGAGCTGGTAGAAGACGGTCTGCTGAACAAAGATTATTATGCGGCAGTAGAAGATTATGACCATGCGATTTTGCAGGGCATCGTAAAGATTGCGTCCAAGATGGGCATTTCCACGATTCAGTCCTATCAGGGCAGCCAGATTTTCGAGGCGATCGGCATTTCGCAGGAGGTCATCGATGCGTACTTTACCGGAACCGTCAGCAGGATCGGCGGTATTACCTTAAAAGATATCGCAGCGCAGACGGATGCGCAGCATTCCAAGGCGTTTGATCCGCTGGGACTGGCAACAGACCTGACGTTGTCCTCCATGGGCAGACATAAGATGCGCAGCCAGGGCGAGGAACACCGTTACAATCCCCAGACGATCCATATGCTGCAGCAGGCAACAAGGGATGGCAGCTACGAAAAGTTCTGCGAATATACAAAGATGGTGGATAAAGAAGAAACCGGTTATCTGCGCAGCCTGATGGACTTCAACTTCCCGGAGACTGGTGTTCCGATTGAAGAAGTAGAGAGCGTAGAGTCCATCGTAAAGCGGTTTAAGACCGGTGCGATGTCTTACGGTTCGATTTCCGAGGAAGCGCATGAAGCGCTGGCGATCGCCATGAATAAACTACACGGCAAATCCAACAGCGGTGAAGGCGGCGAGAGCGATGAGCGTCTGGAATCCGCAGGAACCGATCATGACAGAAGCTCTGCGATCAAGCAGGTGGCAAGCGGACGTTTCGGCGTAACGAGCCGGTATCTGGTCAGTGCAAGAGAGATTCAGATCAAAATGGCTCAAGGGGCAAAACCCGGCGAGGGCGGACATCTTCCTGCCAAGAAGGTGTATCCCTGGATTGCAAAGACAAGACATTCCACACCCGGTGTGAGCCTGATTTCTCCTCCGCCTCATCATGATATTTATTCCATCGAGGATCTGGCACAGTTAATTTACGACTTGAAAAATGCAAATAAATATGCACGAATTTCCGTTAAATTGGTTTCGGAAGCCGGTGTCGGAACCGTTGCAGCCGGTGTTGCAAAAGCAGGTGCACAGGTAATCCTGATTTCCGGTTATGACGGCGGTACAGGTGCTGCGCCCATCAGCTCCATCCATAATGCAGGACTTCCGTGGGAGCTGGGACTGGCAGAAACCCATCAGACTCTATTGCAGAATGGTCTGAGAAACCGCGTTGTCATCGAGACAGACGGTAAGCTCATGAGCGGCAGGGATGTTGCGATGGCAGCGCTTCTGGGAGCAGAGGAATTCGGCTTTGCAACTGCTCCGCTGGTAACCCTTGGCTGTGTCATGATGCGTGTCTGCAACCTGGATACCTGTCCGATGGGTATCGCAACCCAGAATCCGGAGCTGCGCAAGCGTTTTATCGGAAAACCGGAATACGTCATTAACTTCATGACCTTTATTGCGCAGCAGCTGCGGGAGTACATGGCAAAGCTCGGTGTCAGAACTGTAGATGAGATGGTAGGGCGTACCGATCTGTTAAAGAAAAAGGATGGTCTGACCGGAAGAAAAGCGACGATCGATTTGAGCAGAATCCTGTACGAGGGCGCACAGGCGGAAAGAAAGGTCAGTGTTTTCGATCCTGCATGCGCATATGATTTCAAACTGGAAAAGACAAAGGATGAATCCGTTTTATTAAAGAAGAAAGAAGTAAAGGCAGCCATTGCGGACGGAACAGAAATTTCCTGCAGCGTGAAGCTGACCAATACCGACCGTACCTTCGGCACACTTCTGGGCGCAGAAATCACAAGACAGCATCCGGAAGGACTGCCCGAGGATACCATCACGATTCACTGTGAAGGCGCAGGCGGACAGAGCTTCGGTGCATTTTTGCCAAAAGGTCTGACCTTATCGCTGTGCGGTGACAGCAACGACTATTTCGGCAAGGGACTTTCCGGCGGCAAGCTGGCAGTCTTTGCACAGGGAAAAGCGAAATTTAAACCGGAAGAAAATATTATTATCGGCAACGTTGCCCTTTACGGCGCAACAAGCGGGGAAGCTTATATCGCAGGTGTGGCAGGAGAACGGTTCTGCGTCCGCAATTCCGGTGCAACTGCTGTTGTAGAAGGCGTCGGAGAGCATGGCTGCGAGTATATGACTGGTGGTCATGTGGTTGTACTGGGACCTACCGGCAAAAACTTTGCGGCAGGTATGAGCGGCGGCATCGCTTATGTACTGGATGAAGAAAGCTGTCTGTATAAAAACCTGAACAAGGAAATGGTACTCATGGAGAAGGTGGAGACCAAGTTTGACCAGGAGGAGCTCCGTGCCATGATCGAGGCGCATGTGCGCAATACCGGTTCCAAAAAGGGACAGGAGGTACTGGATCACTTTAAAGAGTATCTGCCGAAGTTCAAAAAGATTATTCCTGGAGATTACAAGCGGATGCTGCAGCTGTCCTCCCAGTTTGAGGAACAGGGCATGAGCCGCCAGGAAGCGCAGATTGAGGCATTCTATGCGAGTGTCGGCAGCAGAGCGTAACGGGAGGAAACAGTCATGGGGAAACCTACAGGTTTTTTGGAATATGAGCGTAAAGACGGACCGGTGACGGCTCCAAAGGAAAGAATCAAAAATTTTAAGGAATTTCACGGACAGCTGCCGGAAGAGGAGCAGCGTCTGCAGGGAGCGCGCTGCATGGAATGCGGCGTTCCCTTCTGCCAGGCGGGTACAATGATTGCCGGAATGGCTTCGGGATGCCCGCTGCACAATCTGGTGCCGGAGGTCAACGATCTGGTCTGGCACGGCAACTGGGAACAGGCTTATGTCCGTTTGTCAAAGACTCACTGCTTCCCGGAATTTACTTCCAGGGTCTGCCCCGCGCTGTGTGAGGCGGCCTGTACCTGCGGGCTGCACGCAAAACCGGTTTCCACGAAGGAAAATGAACGTGCGGTCATTGAATATGCTTACGCGAATGGTCTGGTAAAAGGCGAAGAACCAAAGGTACGCACCGGAAAGAAGGTCGCGGTCATCGGCAGCGGTCCGGCCGGATTGTCTGCAGCCTGGAACCTGAACAAACGCGGACACAGCGTAACGGTCTATGAACGTCATGACAGAGTCGGCGGTCTGCTGCGCTACGGCATTCCGAATATGAAGCTGGACAAGAGCATCATCGACAGAAGGATCGAAGTCATGAAGGCTGCCGGCATCAAATTTATCTGCAATGCAGACGTTGGAAAAGATATTTCCGGCAAGGAGCTGGAAAAAGAATACGACCGCGTGATTCTTTGCGGCGGGGCCTCCCATCCAAGAGATATCCATGTGCCCGGCAGGGATGCAAAAGGCATCTGGTTTGCGGTGGATTTTCTGGGAACTGTAACAAAGCAGCTTCTGGATACGAATTTTGAAAAAGTGCCCTATGAGCTGGCAAAAGGAAAAAATGTGCTGGTAATTGGCGGCGGAGATACCGGAAATGACTGTGTCGGAACTTCGATTCGTCTGGGTGCGGCAAGCGTGACACAGCTGGAGATGATGCCGAAAGCGCCGGAGTGCCGGGCAGCGTCCAATCCCTGGCCGGAATGGCCGAAGGTCTTAAAGACTGATTACGGTCAGGAAGAAGCGATCGATGTATTCGACCATGATCCGAGAATTTACCAGACAACAGTAACAGAATTTAAAAAGAAAAAAGACGGAACCGTATGCAGTGCGGTGCTGGTAAGCCTTGAGCCGAAGAAGGATGAAAAGACCGGACGGCTTTCGATGGTTCCCATCGAGGGCACACAGAAGGAAATTCCGGTGGATCTGGTGCTGATTGCAGCCGGATTTTTAGGCAGTGAGGGTTACGTTGCAGAGAGTTTTGGTGTAAAATTAAATGCGAGAACCAATGTGGAAACCGTAAACGGCTCTTACCGCACCGGAAAAGAGAAGATTTTCACTGCGGGAGATATGCACAGAGGTCAGTCACTGGTCGTATGGGCGATTGCCGAAGGCAGGGAAGCCGCAAAGGAAGTGGACAAGTCGCTGATGGGATACACATACGAGTAATTCACAACAACAATTCAGGGAACAGGCGGACAGACTGTCCGCTAAAGAGGAGAGAGAAGCATGAAAACCAGAGAAGAAATTCTGCAAATGGTAGAGAATGAAGACGTTGAATTCATTCGTCTGCAGTTTACAGACATGTTCGGCACGCTCAAAAACGTTGCCGTGACCGCTACCCAGCTGCAGTATATGAAAGACAACCGCTATCTGATTGATGGTTCCTGCATGTACGGAGAATTGAGAACCGGGGAAGAGGATATGTATCTGTGCCCGGATTTGGATACCTTTGTAATCCTGCCATGGAGACCGCAGCAGGGAAAAGTTGCAAGACTTTTGTGTGATGTCTGCAGGGCAGATGGAACACCGCTTGCGGTCAGTCCGAGAGAAATCCTGAAAAAAACGATGGAAAAGGTCGAAAAGGAAGGATATACGTTTCAGATTGATCCGGAATGTGAATTTTTCCTGTTCCACGAGGATGAAAACGGCGTGCCGACAACCGTAACCCATGAAAAGGCCGGATATATGGATATCAGCCCGCTGGATCTGGGAGAAAACGCCCGTCGTGATATGGTGATGACGCTGGAGGATATGGGGTTTGAAATCGAATCCTCTCATCATGAAAAAGCGCCCGGGCAGCATGAAATTGACTTCCGATATGCGGGTGCGATGGAAACCGCGGATCGGATTGTGACGTTCAAGACGGCAGTGCGTTCCATTGCAAAGCGGTTCGGTCTTTATGCGACTTTTATGCCGAAGCCAAAGGCTGGTACGGCAGGTTCCGGCATGCATATCAATATTTCTCTGTTTCAGAATGGGAAAAATATCTTCAGCGATCCGGAAGCGGAGGATGGTTTAAGTCAGGAAGCAAAATGGTTCATGGGCGGTATTATGGCCCATGTCAAAGGTATGTGTGCTGTGACGAACCCTCTGGTCAACTCCTATAAGCGTCTGACCTCCGGCTGCGACGCGCCAAGAGATATCATCTGGACAACCAAAAATCATAATACCCTGCTTCGGATTCCCTTTATGCGGGGAGAGGATACCAGGATCGAACTGCGTTTTCCCGATCCGTCTGCAAATGCGTATTTGACGATTGCACTCTGTATGGCCGCAGGACTGGATGGAATCGCAAAGCATCTGGATCCCGGAGCGGAATCTGCACGACTGTTTGCAAGCAGAACGGAGGCAGAAAAGGCTGCAGCCGGTATCGATCATCTGCCGGATACGCTGCGTGAAGCAGTTGCGTTCATGGAAGAGGATTCTTTTGTAAAAATGGTTCTCGGACAGGAGTTCGTGGATCTTTATGTAGAAGCAAAAAAAGCTGAGTGGAATGAGTACATGTCCCAGGTATCCGAATGGGAAGTAGATAAATATCTGTATCGCACTTAAAGGAGTGACAGGATGAGCAGCATCATAATTGTTTTGCCGAAGCTTGAGGACGCAAAACATATCAAAGACATCCTCGCCCGGCGGGGACTGACGGCTGCTGCACTCTGCACAACAGCTTCCATGGCGCTTTCACAGGTACACCAGCTAGACAGCGGTGTCGTGATCTGCAGTTATCGGATCAGAGACATGCACTATACACAGCTGGCGGAATATCTGCCCGATTATTTTGATATGCTGTTGCTTGCTTCTACGTCGGAACTGGAAAGTGCACCGCACGATATGGTGACATTGACATATCCGATTCGTCCAAACGATCTTGCCAGTACTGTGGAGATGATGCTGGCACAGCTGGACAGACGGTTAAAGAAGCGCAAAAGCCAGCCGAAAAAGAGAACGGAACAGGAACAGAACTATATTAACAATGCAAAATGGTTGCTGATGGAAAGAAATCATATGACAGAGCAGGAGGCGTTCCGCTATATTCAGAAAAGCAGCATGGATTCCGGCACGAACATGGTTGAAACCGCGCAGATGATTCTGCTGCTGATTTATGACGGATGAGGAAAAAGAACATGTTTACAATCAATGAAAATTACTTAAAGCTGCAGGGAAGCTATCTTTTTTCCACAGTAGCAAAAAAGGTGGCTGCCTACAAAAGCATGCATCCGGACAAAACAGTCATCAGTCTCGGGATCGGAGATGTGACGCTGCCGCTTGCACCTGCGATTATCGAAGCGCTGCAGAAAGCGGTTGCCGAGATGGGCACAAAGGAAGGCTTTCATGGCTATGCGCCGGAGCGGGGCTATGATTTTTTATTAAACGCGATTGCAAAAGAGGATTTTGCGGCACGGGGCTGCGAGATTTCTCCGGATGAGATTTTTGTATCGGACGGTGCAAAGTGTGATGTCGGAAATATTCAGGAGATTTTTGGAACCGATAATCTTGTTGCGGTCTGCGATCCGGTTTATCCGGTTTATGTGGATACGAATGTCATGGCAGGCAGAACCGGTGTATATGACAAAGCGCTGGGCACATATGAGGGACTGGTATACATGCCCTGTACCCAGGAAAACGGCTTTGCACCGAAGCTTCCTGATAAGACACCGGATCTGATCTACCTGTGCTTTCCCAATAATCCGACTGGTGCGGCAATTACAAAGGAAGCGCTGCAGAAATGGGTCGATTATGCAAATGAAATTCATGCGGTCCTTCTTTTTGATGCGGCGTATGAAGCCTATATCACGGAAGAGAATATCCCACACAGCATCTATGAGTGTGAGGGAGCAAAGACCTGTGCCATCGAGATGCGCAGCTTTTCCAAAAACGCGGGCTTTACCGGACTGCGTCTCGGTTACACGGTTGTTCCCAAGGAACTTGTCAGCAATGGTGTATCCTTAAATGACTTATGGCTTCGACGTCACGGCACGAAATACAACGGCGCGCCTTATATCGTCCAGCGCGCAGGTGAGGCGGTTTATTCGGAGGCAGGAAAGGCGCAGATCAGGGAGCAGATTGCCTACTACATGGAAAATGCCCGCCAGATACGCGAGGGCTTAATTGCAGCGGGTTATCAGGCCTTTGGCGGCGTCAATTCTCCCTATGTCTGGTTAAAAACCCCGGACAACCTGACCTCCTGGGAGTTCTTTGATAAGCTTTTAAATGAAGCACAGGTAGTCGGTACGCCCGGCTCAGGATTCGGCGCAAGCGGCGAAGGGTATTTCCGTCTGACTGGCTTCGGAACCCATGAAAATACAAAAGAAGCGATCAAACGGATTCAGGCTTTGAAGACGAAATAAGAATTCAGCTTTTGATCCAGAGAAAAGAAATAAAAAATAACAGAATGTACGATCTGCGGACACTCTGTTATCGAAAATTGAGAGGTTGTCGCATCTGCGGCAGCCTCTTTTTTATTTCATAGGAAAATGCGTCCTATGAAATAAAAACGCTCCGCGAGGATGCGCACTCGGCGCAAGGGTAGATGGTTGCTAAAGCAACCGCGCCTCGGCGCGAGAATGTGCCAAGGCACATTCTTTTTTTAGAGATAACCTAACTATTTTGGGTGTTGCATTTTTTCGTGGAATAGGGGATGATAAAACCAGAAATTCCGGAGAATTGCCGGACAGGAAAGAGGGAGAAACCTATGAAGAAAAAGACTGTACATATTATTTCCCATTCCCATTGGGACAGAGAATGGTATCTGCCGTTAGAGCGGCATAAAATGAAACTGCTGGATCTGATCGACACTAACATGGAACTGTTTGACAAAGATCCCGGCTTTTACAGCTTCCATCTGGATGGTCAGACCATCGTGCTGGACGACTATCTGGAAATCCGTCCGGAGAAGCGGGAAGAGCTGTTAAGACATGTCAGAGAGGGACATTTCCGTGTGGGTCCCTTCTACATCCTGCAGGATGAGTTTTTAACCAGCGGCGAAGCAAATGTCAGAAATATCCAGACCGGTATCCGCGAAGCGAAAGCCTACGGCAACCTGACAAAGGTTGGCTATTTTCCGGATGCGTTCGGCAATGCGGGACAGATGCCTCAGCTGCTGACCCAGGCTGGCATGGAAGCTGTTGCATTTGGCCGCGGCGTAAAGCCGGTTGGTTTTAACAATGAATTAAAAGAAGGCGGCGAGTACGAATCCGCTTATTCTGAAATGCAGTGGCAGTCCCCCGACGGCACAAAGCTTCTGGGTATCCTGTTTGCAAACTGGTACTGCAACGGCATGGAAATCCCGGTGGATGAAAAAGAAGCAAAGGCATACTGGGAGGAACGTCTGGCAAAAGCGGAGATGTTTGCTTCCACAGATGAGCTGCTGTTCATGAACGGCTGCGACCATCAGCCGGTTCAGAAGGATCTTTCTGCAGCAATTGAAACCGCGCGCAGATTGTATCCCGATATCGAGTTTGTTCATTCTAACTTCGAAGATTATGTCAAGAAGGTTCAGGCAGAGGCAGGCGAAAAGCTTTCTACCGTAAAAGGCGAGCTGACAAGCCAGGAGACAGACGGCTGGTATACGCTGGTCAATACCTGTTCCTCCCATGTAACCTTAAAGCGCCAGAACCGCAGAAACGAGGTTGCACTGGAGCGCGTATCCGAGCCTCTGGCTGTATTTGCAGCAGAAAACGGTAAGGAATATCCCCATGACCGTTTCAACTATGCATGGAAGATCCTGATGCAGAACCATCCCCACGACAGCATTTGCGGCTGCAGCGTGGATCAGGTCAACAAAGAAATTGAAGTCCGTTTCGACCGTTCCACAGAGATCGCCCATACCCTTTCCGAGGATGCTTCCGCTTATGTTGCAGACCTGGCAGATACTTCTGTATTTGAAAAATATGGCGAAAACGCAGTTCCGTTTGTTGTGTTCAACACCACTGGCGACGAGCGCACCGGTAAGGTGACAGTCGTATTGGATGCAAAGCGTGACTACAACAAGTGGCTCTGGGACGGACGCCGCGATATGAAGGCATGGGAGCTGCCGAAGTACGTTGTTGTGGACAGTGAAGGCAATGTACAGAAAGCAACTGTAGAAGATGCAGACGTAAAATTCGGCTATGACCTGCCGGATGACAAGTTCCGTCAGCCTTACATGGCAAGACAGGTGAAGGTTTCCCTTTTTGCAGAAAAACTGCCTGCACTGGGCTACCGTACCTATGCGCTGGTTCCTGCAGAAGCCGTTGGGACAGCTGGAAAGGGCAGCAACATCGCAAGCGATGACCGTCATCTGGAAAATGAATTCCTGAAGGTTACGATCAACGACGATGGTACGTTGAATGTTCTGGACAAGCAGACCGGAAAGACCTACGAAGGTCTTGGATATTTTGAAGATACCCTGGATGCGGGCAACGAATACATCTACTTCTGCCCGAAGGGAAATCCTGCAATTGTGACAAAGGGCACAAAGGCAGAAATCAAGCTGGTGGAAAATGCCGATTTTGCGGCAAGCGTGGAAGTGACCAATGTGCTGACCGTTCCGGTTTCCGCAGACGATCAGTTAAAGGAAGAGCAGGAAGGTCTTGTAGAATTCATGAAGCGTACCTGCGGCAGAAGCAGTGAGACGACACAGGTCGTTCTGCACACCACAATTACTCTGGAAAAAGACAGCCGCAGCGTGAGGTTTGTAACCGAGTTCGATAACACCGCAAAGGATCACAGAATCCGCGTGGTAGCACCGACCGGAATTTCCTGCACACACCACTATGCAGACAGCGTATTTGAAGTGGTGAACCGTCCCAACGAGCACAGTAAGCTGTGGGAGAATCCCTGCAAGTGCGAGCATCAGCAGAGCTTTGTGGGCTTAAACGATGAAAAGGGCGGCATGCTCATTGCAAACATCGGTCTGTATGAGTATGAAATCCTTCCGGAGGAAAAGAATGCACTGGCAGTTACCATCCTGCGCAGTGTCGGCGAGCTGGGTGACTGGGGCGTATTCCCCACCGAGCTGTCCCAGCAGCTGCGTCATATCACTGCAGAGTACGAGATGACCTTCTTTGCAGGGGATCTGGTTGAAAGCAACAGCTTCAGAAGCGCATATCAGTTCCAGGTACCTTATACAGTTGCACAGACCAAGGTTCATGCAGGAACCCTGCCGGCTGAGAAATCCTGGCTGACCTGGGAAGGCGAGCGCATGATGTTCTCCAACCTTAAGGAGAAAGCAGAAGGCACTGACCGGATGGCACGTTTTGTCAACTGCTCCGGCGAACCCACTGTTCTGCGTATCAAGAAGGACGCTTCTTTTGAAACCCTGTACTTCTCCAATATTCTGGAGGAAGAGGTTCGTCCCGAAACTGCAAATGCAGACGGCTGGTATGAAATTCCTGTCAGAGGCTTTGAAATCGTAACAGTTGGAATGAGATAAAAAATAGTAGAATTTTTCTCTCTCGCACAAGATGAATAGAAGCCCGTTAAG
>ENA-OWRC01001100-OWRC01001100.1-human-gut-metagenome-genome-assembly--contig:-NODE-1100-length-29045-cov-9.385995_pt1 | contig 29045 bp, 25 predicted proteins | sample MGYA00248268_ERZ651895 | MGnify/ENA primary metagenome ERZ651895 (study PRJEB26924, sample SAMEA4378242) | human gut metagenome | biome: human gut; feature: human-associated habitat; material: faeces...
ACAAGCCTATTTGACATTAATGATGTCTATATCCTGTTTTATTAAATGTGTCTTTCCCAATAAAAAGTTCCTGTATAGACTGGGGATTGGGATTGAACATCATTTCCTTGTTCATTTGCACCAAAGAATTGCATACAAAGAAACCATCCTAAAATGGCAATCATTAAGATATAGAAGAATACTTTTATTCCTTGTAGGTTATATTTTTGTGTACGCATTCTTAACCCCTTCTTCCCTAAAGAGAGTATCCCTTTTTTTTAGAGGTGTGTCAATGATTTTGTTGACAAACCCAGTCATGAGTAATAGAACGATAAGGAGAATGCATATGCACTTTTGGGATGAACATAAAACAATAACGAGATATTATGAGATGAAAATGTCGGGGGTTTGTGAAAAATACAATTTAAGACAGATGGAATATGACATCTTAATGTTTCTTTACAATAATCCGGAATATAACACGGCGGCGGATATTGTTCGTATTCGTAAGTCAACAAAGTCTCATGTTTCAACTTCACTTAAAGTATTAGAAGATCGTGGTTTGATTGAAAGAAGAGTGGATCCTGCAAACAAAAAGCGTGTCACACTTCATTTGCTTCAATTGGCTAATGAAGTGATTGAAGATGGTAAGTGGGCGCAAAAAGAGTTTGCGCAAGACATGTTTGATGGCCTAACGGAAGAAGAAATCAAGGTGTTTATGAATGTTTTTCAAAAGGTGTATGACAATGCAGAAAGGATGATTTCAATTGAAAAAAATGCCGGATTTAATGGAAGCAATTTTTGATGCATGTTATTTGATTTTTGACTTAATTGCCGGAATCTTATTCTTTGTATATTCTAAAGGAAATCCATTATTTATTTCATATGGCGTATTAACATTAACATTATGTGGTGGAGATGCATTCCATTTGGTTCCTCGTATTAAAAGAGCTGTATATGGAACAAATGACAAAATCAAAAGACAACTTGGTATTGGATTGCAGGTATCTTCAATCACAATGACAGTATTCTATATTATCTTATTGTTTATCTGGAAATTAACTTTCCCAACGCTTACAGCTCCACTTTGGATTGAAGCTATGATTTGGATTTCAGCTATTATTCGTATCGTAGTATGTTTCTTGCCACAAAACAATTGGACGAGTGAAGAAGGAAATAGGAAGTTGTCTTTAATTCGTAATGCTGTATTTGCCGTAACTGGAATTGGTGTAATTCTTCTTTATGCGATTTCAGGGAATATGTATGATTTACACTTAAACCGTATGGTTGCAGCTATTATTATTTCGTTTGGTTGCTACATCCCAGTTACATTGTGGTCTAAGAAAAAGCCAATGATTGGATTGTTGATGATTCCTAAGACTTGTGCTTATATGTGGGTCATTGTGATGGGATTGCAATTATTATTTTAGAATTTCTTCAAGAGAACGCCTACTCGACGTTCTCTTTCTATATAAATTTATGGATTTAGAGCATCTAATTCAATGAAAATAGGTTATTTTAGATCAAATAGGAACTATCGTTACAAACGTATTGGAATTCACAATATTTTCAAATTGGACATTTATAATAGGAATTGGCTACTGGATGTAGTAACGGCTACCCTTGAAATTAAAAATGATATCTGCTTGAGTTCTCGGCAGATCCTTCAATTTTTTTTGTAAGAGGAGGAGATGTCTATGCATATATATCTATATATTGATGTTGCCATGGTATTATTGGCACTAGTAGAAATACTAAGAATCACATTGATGATCATAGAAAAATGTAAAAGACACTAGTTCCCGTCCGCACAACGAATTACTAGTGCCTTTTGACCTTAATTCAGAGTGATCACTGTATCCAGTAGCTTTTCTGTATGATTATTAAACAATTGATATATTTAAAAGTCAAGACAAACCTTATCTAATAGAACGTAAATAAGTTGCTTTAGATGAAATAGGAACAATCGTTACAAACGTATCGGAATTCACATTATTTTCACATTGGATATTTATAATAGGAATTGGCTATTGGATATAGTAGGGTGGTACCTCTGAAATTAAAAGTAATTTAGCTTGAGTTCTCGGCTCGATTCCGATTATTGTAGGAGGTTGTCATATGTACATTTATCTTTATGTTGACGTTGCCATGTGTTTAATGGCTTTAGTGCAAATACTACGACTTACGTTAATGATTATCGAAAAATGCAAAAGACACTAGTCCACCTTTCCCGCAAAGAAGTTAAACTAGTGCCTTAGCATTAGAATGATTTCAGAGCAACCACTGTATCCAGTAGCTTTTCTCTATTTGTATTATACCGATAAAGGAATGGTTATGCAAATGATATAGAGTTTGTTAATTAATGAAGAAAATAATTATCTGGATCGTTTAAATAAAGAAAGATTGGAGTACATGTCAACTACCCGCCAATGAATTGGCAGGCTTGTAAAAGCCTAAGTTGACTAGCCTAAGTGTTTTGAGCACTACGTTAAGAGAGAATATATAGTTACCCGTGGATGTAACGCCTAGTCTGCGGCTCTAAGGGGACATATTAAACAGTTCTGTGAGGTAGGAGCAGTGTGTGGTAGACAATCGCCTTTTGTCCATCAAACCTCTTATTAACATTGGCGAAGGTGTCATTTACAGTTCGATATGTACTGGCTTATCGCTTCAAACATATCAAAAAAGAAAGGAAGTGCCTTGCATGGTATATGTACTAGATATCAACGGACAACCACTTATGCCAACCACAAGGCATGGAAAAGTAAGAAGATTATTAAACAGTCATCTTGCTAAAGTAGTGAAACGCTGTCCATTTACGATACAACTTTTGTATCAAAGTACAAAAGAGATTCAGCCTGTATCTCTTGGTGTAGATGCAGGAAGTAAACATATTGGTATGGCGGCTACAACAGAGAAAAAGGTTGTCTATCAAGAGGAGCTTTCTCCTCGTAATGATGTTGTAAAATTATTATCCGCAAGACGAACTTTACGTCGAACACGAAGAAATCGAAAGACAAGATACAGAAAGCCAAGATTTAACAATCGTGTGCATTCTAAACACAAAGGATGGCTGGCTCCGTCAGTCGAAGTCAAGATTCAGGAACACATAACAGCCATCAAGAGAATATGTCAAATTCTGCCTATATCTGAAATTCATGTAGAAATATCAGAATTCGACCTTCAGCGTTTAAAAGCTATGGAAGAAGGAAGGACACTTCCTGTTGGTACGGACTATCAGCTTGGAGAACAGTATGATTTTTATAACACAAGACAATATGTGCTTCATCGAGATGGATATACCTTTCAATGCTGTGGCACACATGATAACAATATAAAACTGCATGTGCATCATATCGAAAGCCGTCAGACTGGTGGAGATGCTCCTAGCAATCTGATTACACTTTGCGAACATTGTCATAAAGCTCTGCACAAAGGAAAGTTCGAACTTCCAAAAGGCAAGAAACGAGGAAAAACCTATCGTGATGCCACTTTTATGGGTATCATGCGTAAAACTTTACTGGAACGTCTAAAAAAAGAAATCGATGTTCCTGTTGCAGGGACATATGGATATATTACAAAGTACTGGAGAGAAAGAGCTGGCTTAGAGAAAAGTCATATCAATGACGCCATCTGTATCAGCAAGTATCCGTATGCCAAGCCTTTGGATACTTATTATCTGACGAAGGCGGTTCGAAATCACAATCGGCAAATTCATAAATCCAACTTCAGTAAAGGTGGTATTCGTAAACGCAATCAGGCGCCGTACCTTGTAAAAGGGTTCCGCCTGTTTGATAAAGTTTTGTATCAAGGTAAAGAATACTTCATATTTGGAAGACGAGCTACGGGGTACTTTGATATAAGAACATTGGATGGAACTAAGGTAAATAAGGGTTCCATTAGTTACAAAAAATTGAGGATTCAGGACACCGCAAAAGCATATTTAAAAGAGGCAAGAGCAATTCCTCACATGAATAAATTCACGTGTGTCCTTGCTTAGAATTATGAAATAATTAAGTTTGTGAATGGAAATTTAGAATTAGATTTTACTGCATCACTGGATAAAGATACTGTGTGGTTAACTCAAAAATAAATGGCGGAACTATTTGACATTAAGTCACAAGTGATAACTAGACATCTAAAAAACATATATAATGATGAAGAACTATTCAAAGAAGCAACTTGTTCCAAAATGGAACAAGTTCAAATTGAAGGCAACCGTAAAATGGATTTTTATAATGCAATCTAAGAACACTCGTGACTTTAGTCGTGAGATGAATTAGATGAAATTAGCTCAGTTGCAAAAAATGCAACTCAACTAAAGCGTAATGATCCACGTACTAGAAAAGATAGAATTTCAAATGTAGAAATCAATTACTACAATCTAGATGTAATTATCTCTGTTGGATATCGTGTAAAATCACGAAACGACATTACTTTCATAAATGTACAACCTTAATTTTAAAAGATTACATGATCAAGGGTTATATGGTGAATCAAAAACGTTTAAATGTTTTAGCTGTCCTACAAATATACTAGCATCAAATAATTACAAGACATATACAAAATATTTTTAAAACAGAAGAATTAGATAAAAATTCAGTATGCTCATATTTTGAGCATACTGCTTCTGATGGAAAATATATAAAATACAATACTATAACTTAGATATGATCATTTCTGTTGGTTATAGATTGAATTCTAAAAAAGTAACTTCATTTAGGCGATGTGCAACTTCAATTTTAAGAAATTACATGATTAATGGTTATACAGTGAATCAAATTCGAGATATTTTACCTATCCTATAAATATGTTAACATCAGTTGTTGGATCGTGATGAAAAAATAATTCGTAAGCATATTAATAACATATTTAAAGATCGAGAAGTTGAAAAAGAGAACAACACGCAAAAAATGCGTGTTGTAGGAGTTAAGCAATCTGTTCCAAAATGGAACAAGTTCAAATGGAAGGTAGTCGTAAAATAACTCGTAAAATGGACTTTTACAATTTAGATGCGATTATTGCAGTTGGCTATCGTGTGAATTCTAAAAAAGCAACTTCATTTAGACGATGGGCAACTTCCATTTTAAAAGATTTCATGATTAAAGGCTATGCAGTGAATCGAAAACGTTTAGATGTTTTAAATAAAACAATCGCGATTCAATCTAGAATGTTAGCTTCGACTCTTAATATTGAAGAAAAAGAAGTGTTGAATGTTGTTGAAGCCTATTCTAATGCATTAACTCTTTTAGATGATTATGATCATGGATGTGTTTCTAAAACAAAAGGTAAAAATTCAATTTATCAGTTGACTTATGAAGAGTGCAGAATTCTAATTGATTCAATGGGGTATGGTGGATTTTCTTCTGTATTTGGTGTTGAAAAGAACCAGGTAAATTAAATGGAATAATTGCAGCGGTATATCAAAATGTTTTTGAAACTGAATTGTATCCAAGTATTGAAGAAAAAGCTGCAAACCTACTTTACTTTTTAATCAAAGATCATCCTTTTGTAGATGGTGGTAAACGCATTGGTGCTTCTATTTTCCTAGAATTTTTAAATTGGATTACTATGGCTTGGATGCGAAGCATATTGCAGAAAAATAATATTGAATACAACAAGTCACCTGATAACCGGGTGACTTGTTTAATGTATATGAAATGTTTTTTAGAAATTTACGCGATTTAATAATGTTTTCACATTGAAGTTTTATAATTAGAAGTGCTACTGGATATAGTAACGGTGAACCCTCTGAATGAAAAGGATGATATCTTGAGTTCTCGATGATTCCGATTTTGCAGGAGGATGTGTTGTATGTATATTTATCTGTACATTGATGTTGCCATGTGTTTAATGGCACTAGTAGAAATACTAAGAATTACATTAATTATTATAGAAAAATGTAAAAGACACTAGTTCACATCGCCACAATGGATTATTAGTGTCTTTTTACTAAAATAATTCAGAGTGACCACTGTATCCAGTAGTCTTTCTGTATCTGTATTATACCGATAAAGGAATGTTTATGCAAATATGAAAGCCTTATTTTTAGACAAATACAAGTAGTTAGAAGATGATGTAAATTGATTGTATAGTCATATGATGATATAATTTACATATGTTATGGAGGTGATATTATGTATCATATACGAGAATCTATTAGGCCATCTGCTGATTTAAGAAATCACTATAATGAAATTTCAAAACAATGTCGGGAAGAGAATGAAGCTGTAATTATTACAGTAAATGGACGTGGTGATACGGTTTCTTTATCTTATGATGAATACAAAAGTATGAAGTCAAGAATTGAATTGTTGGAATTGCTTGCAGAAGCCGATGAAGATGTTGCGAACGGAAGAGTATCACCTATTCAAGACACTTTTAATGATTTAAGAGCTATGTTAAAAGGAAAATAAAATGAAATATACTATTGTACGTACAGATACTGCAGATATTTGTATTCGAAAAATTGTAATGAATATCGCAAGAAATTTCGGTGAGGATATTGCTTTAAAAAAACTAGATGATTTAGAAAAGAATATATATCTGGTGGAAGATAATCCATATTTAGGAACCATACCTAGATATCCGGTTTTAAAACGACAAGGCTATCAAGTGTTGATACTAGAAAAAAACTTGATATTTTACAAAATCAACGAGGATAAAAAACAAATTATTATTTATGTGGTCGTAGATCAACGTCAGGACTACCTGAATATTATTCAAGGACTGTAAATTGCTTATTAAAAAATCAAAAATATGTAGAATAATATTAACAGACCTCACCATGCCTCTGATTTATCATGCGCAACCCGGTGGGGCTTTTTCTTTTTCTTATCAGAGAGTAGTGATAATTGGTATAATACATTAGAAAATAACAAAGGGTGTTTCTAGTGTTAATGTGGCTAGAAACATCTTTTCTAATATGTAGAACTATTATGAATTGATTTCAGTCAAAAAAATGGCTAAAAAGAAAAAATATGATTGAAATCACGCATAAAATCATTCATAAAAAAATACGATTGTTTTTATGCGTGAAACAAGAATATTAGAATTTAAAGAAACAGTTACAAATACTTTTCTAAAAACAGTGAGTGCCTTTTCAAATTATGATGGTGGAGAGATTCTTTTTGGTGTGGACGATGATGGAAATATAAAGGGTTTGTCAGATGTTAAACAGGCTTGTTTAGATATTGAAATTGAACCTCTCACCACTGAAGTGACAAGATTCTTGGGAACAGGTTTCTATCGACACCTTTCTTACCAAGCTATCCCCGCAGTTCCTGCGGTTGTTTTTGTTTATGTTTAATTTGCTAATATGCCTTGCATCAATATATTGATGGATGCATTTATATCTCTGTCATGATTTGAATGACATTTTGGGCATATCCATTCTCTTACTTTTAAATCTTTTGTTTCTTCATTCTTATATCCGCAACAATGACAGATCTGGCTGCTCGCATAGAATGTGTCTACTTTCTTGATCACCTTTCCATACCACTTTGCTTTATATTCTAGCTGCGTTGTAAACTTTGACCAGGATACATCCGATATAGACTGGGCTAGATTGTGGTTTTTAAGCATGTTGTCGACTTTTAAATCTTCAATGCAGATAATGTCATATTCTCTAATGATTCTAGTAGATAGTTTGTTGATAAAATCCATTCTTTGATTCGCTATCTTCTTTTTTGACTTCTTATATACTCTATAATCTGTTCTTCTGTATTTTCAGAAACTGTAGCTACAAAATAAGAAGGATTCCATAGATGTCCACCCCATAACTTGGATCTTAGATCATCCCCAAACTCTTTCATCAAAAGTCTGGCTGATACACCCTTCATAGCTTTTATAATATTTGGAATGTAATGCTGCGGCGTACAATTGATCAGCATACGGATGTAATCTTCCTCTATATTCATTTCCAGAATTTGAAAACCATTATCCTTTGAAATCTGAGTCAGCAGCTTTTTTAATCTTGTTGCGACCTGTCCATTCAAGATATTGCGACGATACTTTACACACCATACAATATGATACTGTATTGAATAAACATAGCCTCTACCTTTGACAACTTCCATATGTTTTTACCTCATCAATAATATAACATATGTATATATTTAAAGCACTACACTTATCATTTATTTTTAAATTATTTATCTAACATCTGCCAATCCAATTCATCTCATGACTAAAGTCACGAGTGTTCTTAGATTGCTTTATAAACGAAATGATACTGCAACAATAGAAGTAGATACATTAGAGTTTTCAAGACTTGTCTTAGAGGGGAAGAATATTCGTTTTGAAGAATTGCCTTGTAAAGATCAAGAGTTGTCTTTTAAAATTTTGCAAAGTAATCTAAAAGAGAAAATTCAGATTGAAACTTTTAATAAAGATACTTTAAAGACATTAAACCTATATGATGACGTGAATGGCTTTAATAATGCAGCTGGTCTTTTAGCGGATAAAAATCATTTTCCCGGACTTGATATAGTAAAGTTTGGAGAAAACATCAGCATTATACAAAAGAGGATTACTTTTGAAAATACATCCGTCTTGGATATATATGAAAAAGCTCTTAGTGTATTTAGAGATTATTATCAATATGAAGTAATTCAAGCAGCTGATTGAAAGATGGTGGAAAAGATACCTGAAGCTGCATTTAGAGAAGCTATTGCGAATGCTTTGATTCATCGAGTATGGGATGTGGATTCACAGATTAGAGTATCTATGTTTGATGATCGAATAGAAGTTGTATCGCCAGGCGGATTACCATCTGGAATCACAGAGGATGAATATTTATCAGGAAAACTTTCGGTTTTAAGAAACAGAAATCTTGCGAATGTATTTTACAGATTGGGGTTTGTAGAAATATTTGGAACAGGTATTACAAGAATCAAACAAATCTATTCTGAAGCATCGGTAAAACCAAGTTTTGAAGTATCAGAAAATGCGATTCAAATTGTTCTTCCAATATATGAAGAGAATGCGAATTTAACGGAAGATGAAAAAGCAGTATATAAATTTTTGAGAAAAAATATGTTGAAATCAATGAGTGAAATTGCACCATATATATCATTTGGTAAATCCAAAACAAAAAAGTTATTAAAAGATATGGAACAAAAAGGTGTAATCACTATTGAAGGTAAAGGGACAAAATATAGAATTAAATAAAATGAATGAATTGATAGAAATAAAATTAGATGAAGCAGATCAGCAGGCAAGGATGACAGAAGAGCGTCTTTCGAATGAAGAAATATTTAGTAATGTAAGGAATAGCTTAATAAATAATAATTATGGAATGAAAACATTTGATGAAATGCTAGAAAAACAATTGTAGGATGATGAGTTCAAGAAAGAATATGAAGCTATTCAACCGGAAATGAATGAAATTAGAGCTAGTGTAGATGCTAGAACTTTGCAAGAACAATAAATATGGCAGTTGGTCAATTTTAGGCTAACTGCTTTTTAAAATTAGTTGTGATGGTACTAATATTGTGTAAAAGGATGATTTTGTGTTCTTTTAGAATGCTAAATCATATCTAATTCGATGAAAACGATGTATTTTAGACAAGATAGGTGCAATCGCAACAAATTTATTGGAATTCACAAAGTTTTCACATTGAAGTTTTATAATAGAAATTGGCTACTGGATGTAGTAACGGTGAACCCTCTGAATTAAATAAAGAAATCTGCTTGAGTTCTCGGCAGATCCTTCGATTTTTTTCAGGAGGACGTGTTTTATGTATATTTATCTATACATTGATGTTGCCATGTGTTTGATGGCACTAGTAGAAATACTTAGAATCACATTATTGATTATAGAAAAATGTAAAAGACACTAGTTCACCCAAACCCAACGGATTACTAGTGTCTTTACATTAGTTAAATTCAGAGGAACCACTGTATCCAGTAGTCTTTCTGTATGATTATTAAACAATTGATATATTTAAAAGTCAAGGCTAAATCTATCTAAATCAATGAAAATAAGTCGTTTTAGATGAAGTAGGAACAATCGCAACAAATTTACGGGAATTAAAAATGATATCTGTTTGTGTTCTTTACAGATCCTTCAATTTTTTTGTAGGAGAAGATGATGTATATATATTGATGTTGCCTTGATTTTAATGGCACTAGTAGAAATACTAAGAATTACATTGATTATCATAGAAAAATGTAAAAGACACTCGTTCGTGTAAATGAGTGTCTTTATTGTATTACTTTAATCCAAACAATGTTTCGATACAAGAATCATCCATTACACGATCTGTTGGTGGCATATTGGCATGTTCTAGTAGGGAGTCTACGTGGTCCTTGATGGTTACATCTACAAGTTTATTGACATCGATTCCTCTGAGTTCAAAGAATAAGAATGGGTTTTCGTCAAGTTTAGTTCCAATTCCGTAGAGTACGGCAGCAACGTGCTTACACATTAAGGCCCAGTCGGGGCAGCTACAGTTGAAACTGATTTCTCTTTGGCTTGGGAAGAGTCCGTTTTCAGATAGGAATATTTCTTTTAAACTTTCTGGGAATTGTCCGTTCACAAGTTCTTGTAAGTTTTGGATTTGTGAACTACATTTTTCAATGATGTCTTCACAAATTTCTTCTTTTAGTGGACTGATATTGATTTCTACTTTGTATGGTGTTTTTCTTGTTCCTTGTACACGTGCTTTTACTTTACCCTTAACAATTTGTAAGTCCACAACAGCACCGGAACGAACATATCTTTTTCCTCGTTCGATGCGACTGGCATAATCGGCATATTGTTCGATATTTTTACACCAGGCCATGCCCCACCAGCTTTTTGCAATTTGCCTTCCGTCTACAATAATGGGATGCATTTCTTTTCCTTTGTTTTTTGCGTTTTTAACACTTTCTTGTGCTTTTTTTTGTAATTCTTCTACGCTCATTTGCGAATATTGCATGCTTGCTGTCCAATATTTTGCCATAATCTACACATCCAATCTTAATAAGTCCATTAGTTCGTTTGTATCTAGTTCAGTAATCCATTTTTCTTGGCTAGAGGCAAGAATGGAATTTGCGAGTTCTTGTTTAGACTCAATTAATTTATCAATTTTTTCTTCAATAGTTCCATTTGAAACAAGTTTATGAACAAAGACTTCTTTGGTTTGTCCAATACGATATGCACGATCGCTCGCTTGATTTTCTACGGCTGGGTTCCACCAACGGTCAAAGTGAATGACGTGGTTGGCAGCTGTTAGATTGAGTCCGGTTCCGGCTGCTTTTAACGATAATACGATATATGGAACGTATGTGTTTTCGTCATTAAATTTTTCAACGATTTCAGTACGCTTTTTAGCTGGAATACCACCATGAATAATATATCCCTTCTTATGGAAGATAGATTCTAGGTATTGGGATAGGGGTTCGCACATTTCTTTATATTGTGTAAATACCAATACTCTTTCCCTTTTCTCATAGATGGTTTCACACAACTCTTTCAACATCGCATATTTTCCACTGTCCTTTGGATTGTAGTTGGTATCATGAATAAATTGGTCTGGGTGATTACAGATTTGTTTCAATTTCGTCAATAACGCAATCACAATACCTCTTCTTTGAAGTCCAGTGGATTCCAATATTTTTTGTTCTGCTTTATCAACTTCCTTGCGATACAAAACGACTTGTCGTTTGGACAAATCCACATGTTCTGTGATTTCCATTTTGTCTGGTAAATCTGAAATGATTGTTTTATCTGTTTTTAGACGTCTTAAAATGAATGGGGAAACCATCATTTTTAATTTTGTCATATATTCAGGATAGGCTTGTACTTTCTTTGCGTATTCCTTAAATTCAGATGCACTACCTAATAATCCTTTATTTAAGAAGTCAAATAGTGACCATAAATTGGATAGGTCATTTTCAATCGGTGTACCTGTCATTGCGATGCGCATATGGCTGGGAATCTTTTTAATAGCACGTGTTTGTTTGGTTGCCGGATTTTTAATGGCTTGTGCCTCATCTAAAATCAAACAGTCCCATACTCTTTCTTGTAAAAATACATTGCGTAATGCCATCCCATAGGTTGTTATAGTGATAAATGTGTCTTCATGTACAATATTGTTTTTTCCGTGAAGGATATAATATGGCATTTTAGGTGCAAAGCGATCTATTTCTTTTGACCAGTTTCCCAGTAGGGATGCAGGAACAATCAATAATACATGTCCATCTTTCTTTTTTTCATACATCTTCTCTAAAAAAGAAATGACTTGAAGTGTTTTTCCTAGACCCATATCGTCGGCAAGGCATGCGCCAAAGCCTAAATCATTCATTTGATTTAACCAATTGTATCCACTCTTTTGATAAGGGCGTAGTGTTGCGTTTAAATATTTTGGTTGAGCTTTGCTTTTGATTTTTGAAGGATTCTTCAATTTGCTTAAAATATCCCTTAGCCATTTTCCATTTGATATTTGTATACCCATATCGACATCAATATCATCATCATTGGACATATATGTTTTTGTCAAAGCCTCTTTTAAAGTGATAGTTCCATCATATTGTTCCATTTGTTCAAGAAGTTGTTGAAGCTTATTGTGATTAATTTCTACCCATTGACCTTTTAACCATGCAAGTCCTTCTTCCATTTTTAAAAGTTCACTAATTTCTTTCTTTGTAAGGGCATGACCATTAACAATTAGAGATGGTTGTAAGGATAGTATGGAGTCAAAGCCAAACATGGATGGTTTGGTATCCCCAATATTCACATTGATTTTTACAGAAGAATATTTCTTCTTCCACCAATTTGGTACTCTACACTTAATGCCACAAGCCTCAATGTCAGGCACACTCTTTAATAGGGAATAGGCTTCTTTACTTGTTAATCTGATGGGATGGAACAAATCACCGGTTTCCATATATTGGGCAATCAAAGTATTCTTTTGAGCTACTACATTTAGGCAGGATAATAAATTCAATAATTGTTCTTGATCATTTTTATATTCGACGAGTGCATGTTTTAGTGGCATATGAACAATTCGATTTTCTTTGTCTTTTGTGGCATACGTCGCTAAAAACGCAAATGGAAAGTCTATATCTTCTTTGTTTTCGACTAAATGAAAATAGATTCGTTTTGCGATTTTTAAATCTTGGGATTTTTCCTGAAGATACATTTGAACTGTACCCTTGTATGATTTCATGTCCCACCTAAACTGAGAATTTAAGTGCTGAAATATATTTTGAATCCACTTTTCATCAATGAATTCAGTACCAATCGCAAAAGGAATAATAGACATTAAATATTCTAAATCTTCGCTTGATGCTTCTACTTTAGTATCTTCTCTAGCTACTTCTAGTTCAGGACGATTACTTAAAAGTTCAATAAATTTCAAAGATAGTTGATACAAATAAAAAGCGCTAGGAGTCAATCCCTTTAGGTTGTTTTCAAACCCTAATTCATAGAGTGCCAAATATTTGTCTTTTTTGAATGATTCAGCCCATTTTGAAGTATTCTCTTCTTTTGTTTCATCAATATGAAATCCGTTCTTGGTAAATATAAAATTAATTTTTTCCATACACTGTTTGTCCTTCGTCTTATTGCCTTTATATATTTTAGCATATACATAATTGATAAACATATCAATAATGCTTTAAATGAAGGAAAAATGTTTTTTAGAAATCTTTGCGATTTAATAATGTTTTCACATTGAAGTTTTATAATGGAAATTGGCTACTGGATGTAGTAACGTCTACCCTTGGAATTAAAAATGATATCTGCTTGCGTTCTCGCAAGATCCTTCTATTTTTTTGTAAGAGGAGAAGATGTCTATGTACATATATCTATATATTGATGTTGCCATGGTATTATTGGCACTAGTAGAAATACTAAGAATCACATTGATGATCATAGAAAAATGTAAAAGACACTAGTTCCCGTCCGCACAACGAATTACTAGTGCCTTTTGACCTTAATTCAGAGTGATCACTGTATCCAGTAGCTTTTCTGTATGATTATTAAACAATTGATATATTTAAAAGTCAAGACAAACCTTATCTAATAGAACGTAAATAAGTTGCTTTAGATGAAATAGGAACAATCGTTACAAACGTATCGGAATTCACATTATTTTCACATTGGATATTTATAATAGGAATTGGCTATTGGATATAGTAGGGTGGTACCTCTGAAATTAAAAGTAATTTAGCTTGAGTTCTCGGCTCGATTCCGATTATTGTAGGAGGTTGTCATATGTACATTTATCTTTATGTTGACGTTGCCATGTGTTTAATGGCTTTAGTGCAAATACTACGACTTACGTTAATGATTATCGAAAAATGCAAAAGACACTAGTCCACCTTTCCCGCAAAGAAGTTAAACTAGTGCCTTAGCATTAGAATGATTTCAGAGCAACCACTGTATCCAGTAGCTTTTCTCTATTTGTATTATACCGATAAAGGAATGGTTATGCAAATGATATAGAGTTTGTTAATTAATGAAGAAAATAATTATCTGGATCGTTTAAATAAAGAAAGATTGGAGTACATGTCAACTACCCGCCAATGAATTGGCAGGCTTGTAAAAGCCTAAGTTGACTAGCCTAAGTGTTTTGAGCACTACGTTAAGAGAGAATATATAGTTACCCGTGGATGTAACGCCTAGTCTGCGGCTCTAAGGGGACATATTAAACAGTTCTGTGAGGTAGGAGCAGTGTGTGGTAGACAATCGCCTTTTGTCCATCAAACCTCTTATTAACATTGGCGAAGGTGTCATTTACAGTTCGATATGTACTGGCTTATCGCTTCAAACATATCAAAAAAGAAAGGAAGTGCCTTGCATGGTATATGTACTAGATATCAACGGACAACCACTTATGCCAACCACAAGGCATGGAAAAGTAAGAAGATTATTAAACAGTCATCTTGCTAAAGTAGTGAAACGCTGTCCATTTACGATACAACTTTTGTATCAAAGTACAAAAGAGATTCAGCCTGTATCTCTTGGTGTAGATGCAGGAAGTAAACATATTGGTATGGCGGCTACAACAGAGAAAAAGGTTGTCTATCAAGAGGAGCTTTCTCCTCGTAATGATGTTGTAAAATTATTATCCGCAAGACGAACTTTACGTCGAACACGAAGAAATCGAAAGACAAGATACAGAAAGCCAAGATTTAACAATCGTGTGCATTCTAAACACAAAGGATGGCTGGCTCCGTCAGTCGAAGTCAAGATTCAGGAACACATAACAGCCATCAAGAGAATATGTCAAATTCTGCCTATATCTGAAATTCATGTAGAAATATCAGAATTCGACCTTCAGCGTTTAAAAGCTATGGAAGAAGGAAGGACACTTCCTGTTGGTACGGACTATCAGCTTGGAGAACAGTATGATTTTTATAACACAAGACAATATGTGCTTCATCGAGATGGATATACCTTTCAATGCTGTGGCACACATGATAACAATATAAAACTGCATGTGCATCATATCGAAAGCCGTCAGACTGGTGGAGATGCTCCTAGCAATCTGATTACACTTTGCGAACATTGTCATAAAGCTCTGCACAAAGGAAAGTTCGAACTTCCAAAAGGCAAGAAACGAGGAAAAACCTATCGTGATGCCACTTTTATGGGTATCATGCGTAAAACTTTACTGGAACGTCTAAAAAAAGAAATCGATGTTCCTGTTGCAGGGACATATGGATATATTACAAAGTACTGGAGAGAAAGAGCTGGCTTAGAGAAAAGTCATATCAATGACGCCATCTGTATCAGCAAGTATCCGTATGCCAAGCCTTTGGATACTTATTATCTGACGAAGGCGGTTCGAAATCACAATCGGCAAATTCATAAATCCAACTTCAGTAAAGGTGGTATTCGTAAACGCAATCAGGCGCCGTACCTTGTAAAAGGGTTCCGCCTGTTTGATAAAGTTTTGTATCAAGGTAAAGAATACTTCATATTTGGAAGACGAGCTACGGGGTACTTTGATATAAGAACATTGGATGGAACTAAGGTAAATAAGGGTTCCATTAGTTACAAAAAATTGAGGATTCAGGACACCGCAAAAGCATATTTAAAAGAGGCAAGAGCAATTCCTCACATGAATAAATTCACGTGTGTCCTTGCTTAGAATTATGAAATAATTAAGTTTGTGAATGGAAATTTAGAATTAGATTTTACTGCATCACTGGATAAAGATACTGTGTGGTTAACTCAAAAATAAATGGCGGAACTATTTGACATTAAGTCACAAGTGATAACTAGACATCTAAAAAACATATATAATGATGAAGAACTATTCAAAGAAGCAACTTGTTCCAAAATGGAACAAGTTCAAATTGAAGGCAACCGTAAAATGGATTTTTATAATGCAATCTAAGAACACTCGTGACTTTAGTCGTGAGATGAATTAGATGAAATTAGCTCAGTTGCAAAAAATGCAACTCAACTAAAGCGTAATGATCCACGTACTAGAAAAGATAGAATTTCAAATGTAGAAATCAATTACTACAATCTAGATGTAATTATCTCTGTTGGATATCGTGTAAAATCACGAAACGACATTACTTTCATAAATGTACAACCTTAATTTTAAAAGATTACATGATCAAGGGTTATATGGTGAATCAAAAACGTTTAAATGTTTTAGCTGTCCTACAAATATACTAGCATCAAATAATTACAAGACATATACAAAATATTTTTAAAACAGAAGAATTAGATAAAAATTCAGTATGCTCATATTTTGAGCATACTGCTTCTGATGGAAAATATATAAAATACAATACTATAACTTAGATATGATCATTTCTGTTGGTTATAGATTGAATTCTAAAAAAGTAACTTCATTTAGGCGATGTGCAACTTCAATTTTAAGAAATTACATGATTAATGGTTATACAGTGAATCAAATTCGAGATATTTTACCTATCCTATAAATATGTTAACATCAGTTGTTGGATCGTGATGAAAAAATAATTCGTAAGCATATTAATAACATATTTAAAGATCGAGAAGTTGAAAAAGAGAACAACACGCAAAAAATGCGTGTTGTAGGAGTTAAGCAATCTGTTCCAAAATGGAACAAGTTCAAATGGAAGGTAGTCGTAAAATAACTCGTAAAATGGACTTTTACAATTTAGATGCGATTATTGCAGTTGGCTATCGTGTGAATTCTAAAAAAGCAACTTCATTTAGACGATGGGCAACTTCCATTTTAAAAGATTTCATGATTAAAGGCTATGCAGTGAATCGAAAACGTTTAGATGTTTTAAATAAAACAATCGCGATTCAATCTAGAATGTTAGCTTCGACTCTTAATATTGAAGAAAAAGAAGTGTTGAATGTTGTTGAAGCCTATTCTAATGCATTAACTCTTTTAGATGATTATGATCATGGATGTGTTTCTAAAACAAAAGGTAAAAATTCAATTTATCAGTTGACTTATGAAGAGTGCAGAATTCTAATTGATTCAATGGGGTATGGTGGATTTTCTTCTGTATTTGGTGTTGAAAAGAACCAGGTAAATTAAATGGAATAATTGCAGCGGTATATCAAAATGTTTTTGAAACTGAATTGTATCCAAGTATTGAAGAAAAAGCTGCAAACCTACTTTACTTTTTAATCAAAGATCATCCTTTTGTAGATGGTGGTAAACGCATTGGTGCTTCTATTTTCCTAGAATTTTTAAATTGGATTACTATGGCTTGGATGCGAAGCATATTGCAGAAAAATAATATTGAATACAACAAGTCACCTGATAACCGGGTGACTTGTTTAATGTATATGAAATGTTTTTTAGAAATTTACGCGATTTAATAATGTTTTCACATTGAAGTTTTATAATTAGAAGTGCTACTGGATATAGTAACGGTGAACCCTCTGAATGAAAAGGATGATATCTTGAGTTCTCGATGATTCCGATTTTGCAGGAGGATGTGTTGTATGTATATTTATCTGTACATTGATGTTGCCATGTGTTTAATGGCACTAGTAGAAATACTAAGAATTACATTAATTATTATAGAAAAATGTAAAAGACACTAGTTCACATCGCCACAATGGATTATTAGTGTCTTTTTACTAAAATAATTCAGAGTGACCACTGTATCCAGTAGTCTTTCTGTATCTGTATTATACCGATAAAGGAATGTTTATGCAAATATGAAAGCCTTATTTTTAGACAAATACAAGTAGTTAGAAGATGATGTAAATTGATTGTATAGTCATATGATGATATAATTTACATATGTTATGGAGGTGATATTATGTATCATATACGAGAATCTATTAGGCCATCTGCTGATTTAAGAAATCACTATAATGAAATTTCAAAACAATGTCGGGAAGAGAATGAAGCTGTAATTATTACAGTAAATGGACGTGGTGATACGGTTTCTTTATCTTATGATGAATACAAAAGTATGAAGTCAAGAATTGAATTGTTGGAATTGCTTGCAGAAGCCGATGAAGATGTTGCGAACGGAAGAGTATCACCTATTCAAGACACTTTTAATGATTTAAGAGCTATGTTAAAAGGAAAATAAAATGAAATATACTATTGTACGTACAGATACTGCAGATATTTGTATTCGAAAAATTGTAATGAATATCGCAAGAAATTTCGGTGAGGATATTGCTTTAAAAAAACTAGATGATTTAGAAAAGAATATATATCTGGTGGAAGATAATCCATATTTAGGAACCATACCTAGATATCCGGTTTTAAAACGACAAGGCTATCAAGTGTTGATACTAGAAAAAAACTTGATATTTTACAAAATCAACGAGGATAAAAAACAAATTATTATTTATGTGGTCGTAGATCAACGTCAGGACTACCTGAATATTATTCAAGGACTGTAAATTGCTTATTAAAAAATCAAAAATATGTAGAATAATATTAACAGACCTCACCATGCCTCTGATTTATCATGCGCAACCCGGTGGGGCTTTTTCTTTTTCTTATCAGAGAGTAGTGATAATTGGTATAATACATTAGAAAATAACAAAGGGTGTTTCTAGTGTTAATGTGGCTAGAAACATCTTTTCTAATATGTAGAACTATTATGAATTGATTTCAGTCAAAAAAATGGCTAAAAAGAAAAAATATGATTGAAATCACGCATAAAATCATTCATAAAAAAATACGATTGTTTTTATGCGTGAAACAAGAATATTAGAATTTAAAGAAACAGTTACAAATACTTTTCTAAAAACAGTGAGTGCCTTTTCAAATTATGATGGTGGAGAGATTCTTTTTGGTGTGGACGATGATGGAAATATAAAGGGTTTGTCAGATGTTAAACAGGCTTGTTTAGATATTGAAATTGAACCTCTCACCACTGAAGTGACAAGATTCTTGGGAACAGGTTTCTATCGACACCTTTCTTACCAAGCTATCCCCGCAGTTCCTGCGGTTGTTTTTGTTTATGTTTAATTTGCTAATATGCCTTGCATCAATATATTGATGGATGCATTTATATCTCTGTCATGATTTGAATGACATTTTGGGCATATCCATTCTCTTACTTTTAAATCTTTTGTTTCTTCATTCTTATATCCGCAACAATGACAGATCTGGCTGCTCGCATAGAATGTGTCTACTTTCTTGATCACCTTTCCATACCACTTTGCTTTATATTCTAGCTGCGTTGTAAACTTTGACCAGGATACATCCGATATAGACTGGGCTAGATTGTGGTTTTTAAGCATGTTGTCGACTTTTAAATCTTCAATGCAGATAATGTCATATTCTCTAATGATTCTAGTAGATAGTTTGTTGATAAAATCCATTCTTTGATTCGCTATCTTCTTTTTTGACTTCTTATATACTCTATAATCTGTTCTTCTGTATTTTCAGAAACTGTAGCTACAAAATAAGAAGGATTCCATAGATGTCCACCCCATAACTTGGATCTTAGATCATCCCCAAACTCTTTCATCAAAAGTCTGGCTGATACACCCTTCATAGCTTTTATAATATTTGGAATGTAATGCTGCGGCGTACAATTGATCAGCATACGGATGTAATCTTCCTCTATATTCATTTCCAGAATTTGAAAACCATTATCCTTTGAAATCTGAGTCAGCAGCTTTTTTAATCTTGTTGCGACCTGTCCATTCAAGATATTGCGACGATACTTTACACACCATACAATATGATACTGTATTGAATAAACATAGCCTCTACCTTTGACAACTTCCATATGTTTTTACCTCATCAATAATATAACATATGTATATATTTAAAGCACTACACTTATCATTTATTTTTAAATTATTTATCTAACATCTGCCAATCCAATTCATCTCATGACTAAAGTCACGAGTGTTCTTAGATTGCTTTATAAACGAAATGATACTGCAACAATAGAAGTAGATACATTAGAGTTTTCAAGACTTGTCTTAGAGGGGAAGAATATTCGTTTTGAAGAATTGCCTTGTAAAGATCAAGAGTTGTCTTTTAAAATTTTGCAAAGTAATCTAAAAGAGAAAATTCAGATTGAAACTTTTAATAAAGATACTTTAAAGACATTAAACCTATATGATGACGTGAATGGCTTTAATAATGCAGCTGGTCTTTTAGCGGATAAAAATCATTTTCCCGGACTTGATATAGTAAAGTTTGGAGAAAACATCAGCATTATACAAAAGAGGATTACTTTTGAAAATACATCCGTCTTGGATATATATGAAAAAGCTCTTAGTGTATTTAGAGATTATTATCAATATGAAGTAATTCAAGCAGCTGATTGAAAGATGGTGGAAAAGATACCTGAAGCTGCATTTAGAGAAGCTATTGCGAATGCTTTGATTCATCGAGTATGGGATGTGGATTCACAGATTAGAGTATCTATGTTTGATGATCGAATAGAAGTTGTATCGCCAGGCGGATTACCATCTGGAATCACAGAGGATGAATATTTATCAGGAAAACTTTCGGTTTTAAGAAACAGAAATCTTGCGAATGTATTTTACAGATTGGGGTTTGTAGAAATATTTGGAACAGGTATTACAAGAATCAAACAAATCTATTCTGAAGCATCGGTAAAACCAAGTTTTGAAGTATCAGAAAATGCGATTCAAATTGTTCTTCCAATATATGAAGAGAATGCGAATTTAACGGAAGATGAAAAAGCAGTATATAAATTTTTGAGAAAAAATATGTTGAAATCAATGAGTGAAATTGCACCATATATATCATTTGGTAAATCCAAAACAAAAAAGTTATTAAAAGATATGGAACAAAAAGGTGTAATCACTATTGAAGGTAAAGGGACAAAATATAGAATTAAATAAAATGAATGAATTGATAGAAATAAAATTAGATGAAGCAGATCAGCAGGCAAGGATGACAGAAGAGCGTCTTTCGAATGAAGAAATATTTAGTAATGTAAGGAATAGCTTAATAAATAATAATTATGGAATGAAAACATTTGATGAAATGCTAGAAAAACAATTGTAGGATGATGAGTTCAAGAAAGAATATGAAGCTATTCAACCGGAAATGAATGAAATTAGAGCTAGTGTAGATGCTAGAACTTTGCAAGAACAATAAATATGGCAGTTGGTCAATTTTAGGCTAACTGCTTTTTAAAATTAGTTGTGATGGTACTAATATTGTGTAAAAGGATGATTTTGTGTTCTTTTAGAATGCTAAATCATATCTAATTCGATGAAAACGATGTATTTTAGACAAGATAGGTGCAATCGCAACAAATTTATTGGAATTCACAAAGTTTTCACATTGAAGTTTTATAATAGAAATTGGCTACTGGATGTAGTAACGGTGAACCCTCTGAATTAAATAAAGAAATCTGCTTGAGTTCTCGGCAGATCCTTCGATTTTTTTCAGGAGGACGTGTTTTATGTATATTTATCTATACATTGATGTTGCCATGTGTTTGATGGCACTAGTAGAAATACTTAGAATCACATTATTGATTATAGAAAAATGTAAAAGACACTAGTTCACCCAAACCCAACGGATTACTAGTGTCTTTTCACTAAATTAATTCAGAGGAACCACTGTATCCAGTAGTCTTTCTGTATCTGTATTATAGCTATAAATAGGGGATTATGCAAACCGATTGACAACAAGTCATAAATTCAGTAGAACAATCATTAGTTAGTCATCTCTAACAAGGGATGATTCTTTTATGAAATATGAGTTAGATGTATCTAGCTGTGGAGGTATAATGAGAAAGATTCTATATATCATGATTGGATGCATATCATTAGGGTTAGGGATTATTGGTGTAATATTACCGATTCTTCCAACGGTTCCTTTTGTGTTGCTTGCAGCTTTTTGTTTTGCAAAATCAAGTGAAAGATTGGATGGTTGGTTTAAGAATACGAAGTTGTATAAAGAGAACAATATGAAGAGTGGTATGACGAAACAAGCAAAGCTTCGTATTATGTGTTCAGTAACTTTATTGATGAGCATTGGATTTATCATGATGGGATTGAAGGGCATTGTCGTTGGTAATATTGTTTTATTGATTGTTTGGATTTTTCATATGGTTTATTTTACGTTTGGAGTAAAGACAGTATGAGAAGGGTTTTGAATTATTTACTCGCAATTAGCTTTATTTTGACTATTATGGTTACAATTACTGGAATCATAGTTCATAAATTAGCTTCTACATTATTCTTAGTATTGGCTTTGATTCATGTTTTTCTATATAGAAAGAGATTGGATTTGAAGTATATTCTTATTATTGTATTAACTATATTATCCTTTGTTTTAGGAATACTAGGATTGATTATGGTTGAACATCCAATAATATTAATTTTTCATAGAACAGTGTCGATTGTATTAATAATCTTATTAGCTATTCATATATATAAGTTTCATAGAAGACTTGCCGTTGCATAATGTGACGGCTTTTTTTAGTGATGTTCAGAATCATTGTTAACCAAAATAAAATGTTCGCATTATTGTTAACCTGAATAAAACGTTAGTATTATTGTTAACCTAGGGTGTAATTATCATCGTGTATAAATCGTGTTAATATCTAGATGTAAAAAAAAGATAGATTGTTTGGATCCATGAAAATTAATTTTCGCAATTATCTGAGTGAGGAGGGAATAGATGTTTTTTGATGAAAGAGTTGCATTGTTCAACGTTGAGGCTTCTTCTTCAAAAGAAGTAATTAAAATTGCAGCAGATGAATTATACAGACGGGGCATTGTAAAAAAGAATTTTTTCGAACATGTGATGTTGAGAGAAAAAGAATTTCCAACAGGACTGGCAACAGATAAATATGGAATAGCAATTCCACATACAGATTCAAAATATGTGAATCGTTCACAGATTGAATTTGTATCATTAAAATCACCAGTTAAGTTTAAAAATATGGGAAACGCGTCAGAAGATATAGAAGTAACTCATGTTTTTATGATTGCGATGAGTCAACCGCATGAACAGGCTGACACGCTAGCAAAATTAATGGGGTTGTTTTTAGACGAAGAATTGATGCAGAGAATGTATGAATGCTCTTCGAAAGAAGAGTATGAGAGTATTTTAAAAGAAAAGGGATTAATTTAATAGAGGAGAAAAACATGATTGAAACATTTATGAATATATTTATGAGCCTAGGCTCTTCAGTATTTATTCCAGCGATTATTATTATTTTAGGTTTGATTTTAAGAATGAAACCAGGCAAAGCAATTGTTGCAGGGTTAACAATTGGTATCGGATTTATTGGACTAAGTATGGTTACTGGATTGATGACAGATGCTTTAGGACCAGCAGTTAAATTGATGGTTGAAAAATATGGGTTGTCATTAAGTATTATGGATTTAGGTAGTGGAACAGCAGGACCTGTTGCATTTTCAACAACAATGGGAATTGTGATTATTCCAATTGCGTTTGCACTTAATGCTGTGTTGATTTATTTAGGGTTGACTAAAACTTTCAATGTTGACGTTTGGAATTTATGGCAACCTGCATTAATTGGAATTATGGTATGGGGAATTACAGATAGTTTTTTGATTGGTGTTCTTTCAATGATTCCAGCATTCTTGATTGAAATTATTTTAGCTGATTTAGCAACTCCATTTATGACTGATTTCTATGGCTTTCCTGGAATGACATGTACTCACATGATGGCTAATGCAGGATTGGTATTAGCAGTGCCATTAAATTGGTTGTTCGATAAAATTCCAGGGTTAAATAAAATTGAAGTAAATCCAGAAATTATTCAAGAAAAGTTTGGAGTAGTTGGAGATCCAATTGTGATTGGATTTGTGATTGGACTTGCCATTGGGGCATTGGCAGGATATGAAGTACCTGCAATGTTGACATTAGGAGTACAAATGGCAGCTGTACTAAAAATTATGCCTAAAATGGTTTCATTATTTATGGAAGGTCTAACTCCTGTTGCAGAAGCAACAAAAGAATTTACGACAAAATACATGGGTGGTAGAGAAGTTAATATCGGAATGGATGCTGCTTTAGTAGTTGGAAATTCATCTGTTATGTCAACTGCTTTATTAATGATCCCAATTACTCTTTTGATTGGTGTTATTCTACCAGGAAACAAGGTATTACCATTTGGAGATTTACCAACATTAGTGTTTGGATTAGCCTTAATGGTTGCAGGATTTAGAGGAAATGTTTTTAGAAGTGTATTAGGATGTTCAATTTATACAATTACTATGCTTTATGCAGCTACTTATTTAGCACCAGCACTAACGACTGCATATCATATTGCAGGATTTGAAATTGGTAGTGGTATGATTTCATACGTTACAGCAGGTTTATGGCCAAATGTATTAATTGTATTTATCACAAATCTTTTAAGTGTACCAGGATTATTAATTCTAACAGTTATTGCATTAGTTGTATTATTCTATGTAAACAAAAAAAATAAGGTTCAAGCATAAAAATAAATAGAGGTGGATAAAATGAAAACAATTATGATTATATGTGGTGCAGGGCACGCAACTTCAACGGTTGTAAGAACTAAAGTTGAGAGTTGGTTAAAAAGCGAAGGATTGGCTAGTGAAGTCGAAGTAAAACAATCTTCGATTGGAGCACAGGCTAAGGATATTGCTGCAGATAAGTATGATATTGTAATTAGTACTACACAAGTACCAGAAAATATTAAAGATAAAGTTATTATGGGATTAGGACTATTAACTGGTTTTGGAGCTGAACAAGTTTTTGCACAAGTAAAAGAAAGACTTGGAAAATAGAATGGTAGTATTTCATAAAGAAATTGACTTAAATACTGTGGCTAATCGACCATCCTATCATGATGTTACATCTGATGTAATGGAGGCGTTAGCTAGCAGTGGAGTTCAAAATGGAATTTGTGTTGTATCTAGTCCTCATACTACTTGTGCAGTCTTCTTTGAAGAGTTTATGCATGACAAGAATTATTATGGTGACGAATTTTTACAAGTGGATTTGAATGAAGCACTAGACAAAATTGTTCCTGTTCAAAGAACAGAAGGGCAATACCACAGTCCAGGGCCAGAGCATATTGCATATGGTATGGCTAAAACAGATCCGGATTATCCAGCAAAAGAATGGACAATGTTGAATACGGATGGACATTTGAGATCTACGTTATTAGGGGCAAGCGAAACGTTGATTATCAAAGATGGAAATTTGTTAAATGGTAAAGTGGGTTATATCTATTTTGTTGATTTTGACCAAACAAGGGAACGTAGAAGAAAATGTAATATTGTCATTATGGGAGAATAAAAATGGTTGAAAATAGTATTAAAAGTGTTATTGAAGCGGAAAGCGATGAATTAAAAAAATTAACGGAATCATTAGATTATGATGTGGTTAATACATTGATTAATAAAATCCAAAACAATAAGGGTAATATTTTTGTGACTGGATGTGGAACATCTGCAATGGCTGCAAAAAAAATTGTTCATACTATGCAAGTGGTTAATCAAAGAATATTTTACTTAAATCCATCAGATGCTGTTCATGGTGGAATTGGAGCTATTGAAAAAGATGACATTGTCATTATGATTTCTAAAGGTGGAAGTACAAATGAGTTGTGTTCTTTTTTAGAAAATCTTAAAAGTAAAGAGGCCTTTATTGTGTATGTAGGTGAGAATGGAGATTCTAAAATTGGCAAATCAGCAGATTTGTTCTTGAAAATTAAAATTGAAAAGGAACCCGATGAATATAATATGTTGGCAACCGCTAGTACATTAGCTGTAATTTCAGTTTTTGATGCGATTGCAATTTATATAGAAAGGAATTCATCTTTCTCACAAAAAGTGTTTTTAGAAAATCATCCAAGCGGTGATGTAGGTGATCGTTTGAGTGCCATTGTTAAGTGATATATTGAAAAAGGGATAGATTGAGTCTATCTCTTCATGTTTATGGAGGAAATTATGATTATAGTGCCATCGTTGTTAAATTCAAATATATATGATATTCAAGAAAATGTGAAAATTGCAAAAACTGTAGGAGATAATTATTTGCATATAGATGTTATGGATGGTAATTTTGTTCCAATGCAATCTTTTGGTGGAAAGATAGTAACAGATTTAAAAAAGAAAACAGATTTAGTGTTAGATGTACATTTAATGATTAGTAATCCAGAGTTACATATAGAAGAATATAAAGATGCGGATATTATTAGTATTCATCAGGAGAGTACTAAACAATTATATAATTGTTTAAATCAAATTAAGAAATTAGGTAAAAAAGCCGGTGTAGCTATTAATCCAGGTACTCCAGTTAACACTCTTACTGATGTTTTTAATTTGGTAGATCAAGTCTTGGTTATGACTGTAAATCCAGGGATGTTAGGTGAAAAATTTATAAAAAGTACTTTAAAGAAAATAGCGGAGCTAAAACAAATCAAGGATAGTAATAAATATTTATTTGATATTGAAGTAGACGGAAATATTAATGATCAAACAATAATTCCATGCTACACTTCAGGTGCAAATGTTTTTGTATCCGGTGGATATATATTTGGTGATGATAATTCAGAGCAAAGAATTATAAAATTGAAAAATGCATTGTGTAATGGTAGAATCGGTTAAAGGAATGATTTTATGAATTCACGACAAATAAGTGTGTTTAATTATTTGTTAGAACAGAATAATTATGTAACTGCGAAAACAATTTCAAAAGAATTTAATGTAACACCAAAAACAATTTATATAGATATTAATATATTGCAGCAAGAATTAGCAGAATATGGACTGATTGTTGATAAAAAAACGAATTGTGGCATTTTATTAGTTGGAACAGATGAGGCCAAAAAAAAGGCTTGTTCAGTTATCAATTTTAGTAACGATGATTCTGATGATAAAGGTTTAGATGTAGAAAGCCGCAGAAAACAGTTGTTTGTTGATTTAGTGTTGTTTGGAAATTCTTTGTCACTTCAAAAAACAGCTGAACATTATTATGTATCCAAGTCATCCATACTTAATGATTTAGAGTTTCTAAGAAAAGAATTTTTGAGGAAGTATCATGTGAATATCGAAACGGATTTTGATAAAAAAATTAGTTTAACGGGTACAGAAGAAAATATTCAGCTGGCTATTATCAATGCTTTTATAAGTACAATTTTTAAAAAAGAAAAAGAACAAGCTTATTTAATATTTGATAAAAAACTAAATTTGGTAATCAGTGATATGCTTGATAACAGTGAAATTATTGATTTAAATGGTTTTGCGGATTATTATAGACAAGCTTTAAAAATCACTTTATTCATATTTGTTACTCGAATTGAAAATGGATTTCATATTAAAGAAGATGAATACTATTTCTTAGATGATTTAGATTTTATGAAAAATTATCCAATTGCAAAGAGTATCACAGATTACTTTGAGGAACAATTAAATATAAAATGTACTAGCGAAGATAAAATGGTATTAGCTAAGTATTTAGCGTCGTATCGTATAAAAAGCTTTAAAACAAATGAAAGTGATTATAAGGAAGTTGTAGATCGAATTATCAACAGTTTAGAGGAAATAGAAAATATATGCATTAAAAACAGAGAAGAATTAACGAATCAATTATTATTACATATACCGCCAATGGTGCTGAGATTAAAGAATGGAATTAAAATTGAAAATCCATTATTGGATGAGGTTAAATCTAGATATCTTCATTTATTCACTTTATCTTGGTATGTATTATCAACGATTGAAACAGAATATAATATTAGTTTGACAGAAGATGAAATATCTTTCATTGTTATTTATTTTCAAATGGCAATTAATAAATCATCAAACTCACATAAAATATTAGTGGTATGTCCTTATGGGATTGTATCTTCAAAATATGTTGTTTCACAATTAAAAAATGTACTTCCAAAATATGATGATATTCAAGCGTGTGGATATGAGGATTTAAAAGATAAGAAACTAGATAATTTGGATTTGATTGTGAGTACTTCATCGCAAAAGATTGATACATCTGTACCGGTTGTTCATGTAAGTCCGATGTTAGATAGCGTGGATTGTGCAAAAATATTTGATGCGTATTCAAAATATGTTTTTTTGGCATCGTCTAAAATTAGAAGAATTTTTGATCAAAACAATATTAATATTCCATTATTGAGTCGGTATATAAATAAAGATAATGTTTTTTTCAAAATGGATTTTCATACAAAAGAAGACTGTCTAGATTTTATGATTAAAAAGTTAGAGAAAGATGGTGTTGTTAAAAAAGAATTTCGAAAATCTGTATATAAACGAGAGAGCATAGGTAGTACAGTGCTAGAAAATGGAATAGCTATACCTCATGGTATGCCTGCGGAAGTTAACAAAATAGGTCTAGTTATATTGACATTAAAAAGACCAATCAAATGGTCAAATAATTGGGTGGATATGATTTTTTTAATGGCGGTTCCAGAAGATAAAACAAATGAATTTGAATCTATGGTTTTAGAATTATATGGAATGATATCAAATATTGAAGCTGTTGAGGAATTAAAAAAAATCACTTCGATTGATGAATTTTTATTAATCGTTAAGTGAATAAGACTTTAACTTAGATTTTTTGATATTCTTGCCATAATGGTTTCGATTACTAGGATTAGGACTCGTACTGATTGGTATTCATATATATAAGTTTCATAGAAGACTTGCCGTTGCATAATGTGACGGCTTT
>ENA-OWRC01001103-OWRC01001103.1-human-gut-metagenome-genome-assembly--contig:-NODE-1103-length-28917-cov-4.874194_pt1 | contig 28917 bp, 7 predicted proteins | sample MGYA00248268_ERZ651895 | MGnify/ENA primary metagenome ERZ651895 (study PRJEB26924, sample SAMEA4378242) | human gut metagenome | biome: human gut; feature: human-associated habitat; material: faeces...
CGGAGTTACCACGGTAGTTACCATAACCAGCCATGATTTGAGTTGGTTCTAATGGATCGTATTGGATAGGTTTCAATGCTGCAAGAGCTGCACCTTGTGCACCTACACGACCGATTTCATCAGTTAACTCATCGAAACGAGGGCTTGCACCAGTAGACAAGTCGTATACTTTAGCGCCATCTGCACTTTCAGATTCAAGAACACCTACAGTACCATCAGTAGATTTAACGATAGTACGGGAGTCTTTCAATTGTTTCAAGTTAACTGCGTCACTGTCATTAGTACCTTTACCAAGGTTAGTAATTTTGTTACCACCCATGTTGAGGTTACCACCAGTTACGGAAAGATCACCAGCGTTGAAGTTCAATGCAGGGCCATTTTCGCTGTTTTTGATGGAGTTGATGTTTTTAAGATCTTTGTTCATCTTAACAGTTAATGTATCGTTACCATCAGCTACTACGTTGATGTTACCAGCAGCGGATTTGAATGTAGCGGATTCAGCAGCAGTTACGCCTTCACCTTGAACTTTAACAAGCGTATTCAACGCATGTTTGTTTTCAGTACCAGTGTTATTGCCAGTGAATTTCAAGCCATCGTCCATAGTTGCCACTTCACGTACGATATCTTTGCCGTCAGCGCCTTTAATAGGTTTGCCGTCTTTATCTTGTGGAGTGTAAACGATACGTTGAGATTTATCAGTGCCATTTTCTGGGTTCACTAATGTTTGTTTACCGTCGTTTGTGGAGATATCAACAGATTTACCGTTGCTACCGTCAGCACCTTTAGGACCAGTCAAGCCAATGTGACCTACGCCGTCTTTACCAGCGATGGATACAGCGTCTTTACCGTCTTTACCGATGGAAACTTTACCGTCAACACCGTTAGCACCGTCTTTACCGGAGATGGATACGCCATCTTTACCAGCTACGCCATCTTTACCAGGAACGCCAATGGAGTTCAAGCCGTTAAGATCTTTATCAAGACCGATTACAACTTTACCATCTTTAGTCATAGTTTTGATATTGGAACCGCTGTAGTTATTATCAGCTTTAGTACCTTCGCCAACGATTTCAAGTTTTTCACCCAAGTTTTTGTGGATATCAGTACCAGATTGAGCACCGAAGTTCAAGCCTTTGTTGCCGATTGCATCAGCAGCATTTTTAAGGTCAGATACATTTACAGCACCGTTCTTAGTATTGTTGTCACCAGCAGCTGCATCAATCTTATCTAAGAATGTATTACCAGCTTTATCCGCGATGGAGGAACCAACATTGTTCAACTTAGTAGGAGCTGTAGTAGAGTCACCTGCACTATTCATGGAAGCGATTACATCACCTGCATTTACAACAGTGCCAGAACCATCTTTAGCTGTGTTGAAAGTACCATCTGGTTGTTTGTAAACTTTAGTGCCATCTTGTTTAGTGTATACCACTGGAAGTTGAGCGTTGTTTACAACACCTTGGCTATTGATCTTGATGTCATATTGATGTCCTTTAGCTGCATCATAAGTTGCAGATGTAGGATCATTTTTATCAGTTACAGAAATAGTACCATCAGAAGATTCAACAGTTGTAACTTTGTCTTTCAATTGTTTAACGTTTACAGCATCTGTATCGTTTTCACCAGCTTTAACGCCTGTAATTGCTTTATTACCAGCATCGATACCAGTTTTTGTTACAGATGGACCACCAGTAATAGTCATGCCATCGTTGTTAACTTTAGTATCGCCGATAGTTAAGGAACCATCATTGCCAAGGTTAACGTCTTTAGACAATTGAACTTTTAATTTACCATTGTCGTTGTTTACACCGATGTTGTTTTCAGTCAATTTAGTTTTATCAGCGCCACCAACGATATCTACTACGTTGTTAAGATGTTTCTTAATAACTTTAGTTGGATCAGCTTGACCGTCATCACCAGCGAACTTCATGCCATCATCGTGAGTTGCTACTTCATGTTCGTTACCATCTTTGTCTTGGTATACGATACGAGTCATAGTTTCACCAGGTTGGCCGTCAACGCCTGGAACACCATCTTTTACAGTGATGTCAGCAGTTGCATTTTTACCATCTTTACCAGCAGGGCCAGTCAAACCAATGTGACCTACGCCATCTTTACCGGAGATAGATACAGCATCTTTACCGTCTTTACCGATACCAACTTTACCGTCAACGCCGTTAGCACCATCTTTACCAGTGATAGATACACCGTCTTTACCATCAACGCCATCTTTACCCGGAACGTTAACAGATTCTAAACCTTTAAGGTTTTTATTAAGACCGATTTCAACAGTAGTATTACCGTCTTGATCTTGTGCGATATTAGTTCTAATGTTATTAGTGCTGTATTTGTCTGCAAAGTTTTCGCCATTAGCAAGAGCACCTGTACCAGCAATAGTTACTTTAGAACCAAGTTTGTTTGTCTTAGGATCTGCGTTATTTGCATCAAATACAAGACCTTTGTCGATCAATGCGTCAGCTGTATTTTTAAGGTCAGTTACGTTTACCGCACCGTTCTTAGTTTTGTTATCAGCAGCTGCTGCATCAATTTTGTCTAAGTAAGTGTTGCCAGCTTTATCAGCGATAGAGGAACCTACGTTGTTCAACTTCATAGGATCTGTTGTGGAATCGCCACCATTGTTCATGGATGCAATTACATCAGCAGGTTGAACTGTAGTACCAGAACCATCTTCTTTTGTATTGAAAGTAACATTACCTGTAGCAGGATCTACAATTTTGTAAAGTTTGTTGCCATCTTTATCAGTGTAAACCACTGGAGTTTGAGCTTTTTCAACTACAGATTGGTTATTGATAGTGATGTCATATTGGTGACCTTTAGCTGCATCATAAGTTGCAGATGTAGGATCGTTTTTATCAACTACTTTAATGGAGTTATTGGAAGACTCAACAGTTGTTACTTTGTCTTTCAATTGTTTAACGTTTACAGCATCTGTATCGTTTTCACCAGCTTTAACGCCTGTAATTGCTTTATTACCAGCATCGATACCAGTTTTTGTTACAGATGGACCACCAGTAATAGTCATGCCATCGTTGTTAACTTTAGTATCGCCGATAGTTAAGGAACCATCATTGCCAAGGTTAACGTCTTTAGACAATTGAACTTTTAATTTACCATTGTCGTTGTTTACACCGATGTTGTTTTCAGTCAATTTAGTTTTATCAGCGCCACCAACGATATCTACTACGTTGTTAAGATGTTTCTTAATAACTTTAGTTGGATCAGCTTGACCGTCATCACCAGCGAACTTCATGCCATCATCGTGAGTTGCTACTTCATGTTCGTTACCATCTTTGTCTTGGTATACGATACGAGTCATAGTTTCACCAGGTTGGCCGTCAACGCCTGGAACACCATCTTTTACAGTGATGTCAGCAGTTGCATTTTTACCATCTTTACCAGCAGGGCCAGTCAAACCAATGTGACCTACGCCATCTTTACCGGAGATAGATACTGCATCTTTACCGTCTTTACCAGTGATACCAACTTTACCGTTGTTACCATCTTGACCAGCTGCGCCAGTAGGACCAGTAATAGATACGCCGTCTTGACCGTTAACACCATCTTTGCCATTAACAACTACTTTATCAAGGTTAGTTAATTCTTTGTTCAATGCATAAGTGTAAGTTTGGTTACCGTCAGCACCAATTTCTTGTTTCACAGTCAAGTTTTTACCTGCGCCGAAGTTTACAGTTTTACCGCTTGGTACTTCTGTAGCTACAGAGTTGCCATCTTTATTGCCAGCTGCATCAGTTTTGAAGCTGTAGCTGTTAGCTGGAGCTGGGATGTTCAAGTCGGAGAAGTCGATAACTGCTTTAGTATCAGTTACTGCTTTACCGTTGCCATCGTTGTAAGTCAATGTAACTTTCTTAGTAGCTGCATCGTATTTGTATACGTTTTCAGTACCGCTAGCTACACCGCCTTTAGCTTCAGTGCTACCAGTTTTAACTGCTGTAGGAGCGATGTGTAATTCAGAAGCTTTCAAGGAATCATGTGCAGATTTCAATTGATCTTCTGTAGCTGCTTGACCGGATACGATATTGTTAGGATCGAATGTTTTGTTAGTCAAACCACCGATATTGCCAGTTTTAGCGTTCAATGTGATAGGGTTAGTACCACCAACTGTTACTGTTTCGTTAGGACCGAATGTAAGTTTACCAGAACCAGCGCCATTTGTGATGGAGTTGATATCTGCTAAGTCACCTTCAACGTTGATTTTGTATGGATCAGCATCTGTACCAGTACCAGACTTAGTAGTGTTTTTACCGTTTTCAATTTTTGCTAATTTAGCATTTACAGTGTAAGTTTTTTGACCTGTAGTTGCATCAGTTGTATCAGTAACAGTTACGTTGTCACCAGCTACAACTTTAGAACCAAGACCAGTGATTACTTTCTTGCCGTCATCAGTGATGTTGGAAAGATCGTTTTTAGCAATGCCTTTAATAACAGCAGTTTCACCTGTTACCAAGTTACCCTCGCCATCTGTATATGTCATAGTAACATTGCCATTGTTATCTACTGTGTATTCATTACCAGCAGTTGTTGCTGTAATGTGTTTTTCATCTTTAAGATTAGCTACTTTGTTTACAGTTGTACCACCGTCATTAGTGTATGTAATGCGGTCGCCATCTCTCTTAATAACTGTTTCGCCAGAGCCGCTAGGATCTTTTAAAGTAATTTCTTTAGTAGTTACTTTATCAGTTGCTACGCTTGTAAGATCTTTAAGGTTTTTATCAAGAGCGTATACAACCTCTGTATTACCTGCACCGTCGTTAGTTTGTTTAACAGTTAAGTTTTTACCAGCTTGCATTGTAACGGATTTACCATCTGCAATGTTTTGAGCTGTGTCACCAGAATGTGTACCTTCTGTAGCAGAAACTGCACCAGATTTCAAGTTCCAAGTAGATGCTGTGCCAGCAGCTGCATTTACATGCAAGTCATATGTTACTTGATCGCCATTTTCTGTTTTGTTGATTGTTACAGAATTATCTTTAGAAGTAACAACTGTACGAGCTGCTTTCAATTGATCGTAGTTAACAGCGTCAGTACCATTAACTGCAGGAGCTACATTAGTGATAGTTTTGTTACCAGCGTCAATACCAGTTTTAGTAATGGATGGACCACCAGTGATAGTTACACCATCGTTATTAACTTTAGTGTCACCAATTGTTAAGGAACCAGCTTTAGTCAAATCAACGTCTTTGTTCAAGTCATATTTAACTACGCCATCAGCTGCTACGGAAGCTGTTGTATTAGAACCATTTGTGAAGTCTAAACCTTTATCCAATTTAACTTTTTGGTCACCAGTACCATTAGCTTTGTATGTCAAAGGAATTTGTTTAGCTGCTTTTTCACCATCGAATTTCACTTCATATGTAGTGTTATGGTTTGCATCATCTTTCACAGGGTTAACAGTGATAGGATTATTTGTATCAGCTGTGTAGTTACCACCAGTAGTTGTACCACCGTTGTTAACTGTTACTGCTTCACGAGCTGCATCTTTAACAGCATTACGGGAAACATTAACTTCATATTGAGCATCTGGGTCACCAGAGTTTTTACCATTACCTACAGTGATGTCAGCAATGTTAGTGTCGCCAGTTGCAGCTGCTTTTTTAACTACACTTTCAGTAGAGGACGCACCACCAGGTACAGAAGAAGTATTAGCTACAGCTACTTTATAAACTGTTTTATTAGGATCAGTTGTATCTTTAGTTACTGTTACATTCTTAGAACCAGAAGCTACTTCAACTGTATGGTTCAATTTAGCTTTTGCGTCATCGGACAAATCAGCTACTACATCTGTACCAGAAGCAGTTGTTTTGATGTATTGACCGTTGTTAGCACCTACAACACCGAAGCTTAAGCCACCAGTTTTGTTGAATTTTTGAGTATCTGTATTACCAGTGTTACCAGCTAATTTAATTGTGTTGTTAAAGCCATCGCTTACTTTTTTCAATTGGTCTTCAGTTGCTGCACGACCGGAAACAATAGTTGGGTTAGTAATATCCCAATCTTTGTTTTGTAAGCCAGTTACATAGCCACCTTTACCATCTAAGGAAATAGGGTTGTTGCCTTCAACTTTTACAACTTGATCACCAGCGAAGGAAATTTTACCAGAACCATTACCGTTTGTAATGGAGGAGATATCAGCCAAGTCGCCTTCTACATTTACTTTGTAAGGAGTAGCTGCTGTACCATCACCTGTTACAGTAGTATTTTTACCAGCTTCAACTTTAGAAGGATCTGTGCTACCAGTAGCACCAGTGGAGCTTACTGTGTAGATATCTTGACCTTCAGCACCTTGAGATTTAGCTACAGTTACGCCTGCACCAGCTTTAACTTCTGTCTTAGCAGCTTTCAATTGTTTTACGTTAACTGCGTCAGTATCATCAGTACCAGGAGCTACGTTAGTGATTTTTTTGTTACCAGCGTTGATACCAGTTTTAGTTACAGATGGACCACCAGTGATAGTCATACCACCATTGTTGATTACAGTGTCACCAATTGTTAAAGAACCATCTTTAGTCAAATCAACATCCTTATTCAAGGAGTATGTGAATTGTTTATCAGTTTGATCTAATACAATGTTTTTACCAGCACTCAATGTTACAGTATCGCCAGGGCTCACTTTTTTGGATGCTTGAGTACCTGTTACGCTACCACCATTATTGGAAGAAACTACGTTCCAACCAGATTCGTTGATTGCTTTCGCAACATTGTCAGTTGTAGCAACACCGTTTGTAGTAGGAGCTACCGCTTTACCATTATTATTAGTGATTGGGGCACCTTCAGTAAGTTTTACTTTTATGCCATCTGCATCAGCACTTGTGGAGATTAAGCCTTCACCTTTAACGTTCAATGTACCGTTATCTAACAATACATCGCCATTGCCACTATTACCAGCGTATTTCAAGTTAACGCTTCTCAATTGAGCTACGTTAACAGCATCAGTATCATTAGTACCTGCAGCAAGACCTGTAATTTGACGAGTTGCAGTAGCACCGTCACCTACGGAAACAGCTGCCAATGTGGATGTTTGTGCAGTACCAGCTAAACCAGCATATTTATTTGTACGAGTTTCTGCTGGGTTAAAGCCTTTAACACCTGCATCTACAGTTGCTTTAGATGTAGAACCAAGAGCAACACCATCTTTTACAGATGCTTCAGATTTATAGCCTAAAGCTGTTGCTTGAACTGCAGTTGCTTTCGCGCCTTGGCCAAATGCAGCTGCACCATTAGCTGTTGCTTCAGATACACCACCTACTGCAGTTGCAGCAGTACCATCAGCTTTAGCTTGCATACCTAAAGCTACTGCGCCTAAACCATTAGATGTAGTTTTGTAACCATCACCATTGCCACCAATCGCAACAGAACCAGCACCTGTCGCTTCGGAACGAGCACCAAGAGCAACAGAAGTATTTGCAGTCGCTTTAGTCTTACGACCAATTGCTACTGTATCTAGAGCGGTTGCCTCATTGTCACGACCAATAGCAATCATGGTGTTACCAGCATTACCACCAGAGTTTGCAACGTTATTTTGACCAATAGCGATACCACCACCAACGGATGCCGTATTTTTATGACCCATTGTGATTGTATCTTCTACTTGAGAGTCATTGGCCTCACCGATTGCGATAGCACGATCACCAGATGCTTTATTCTTGTAACCAACTGCTGTAGCACCAGCTACGGAAGCGGCATCGATTACGTTTTCACGACCGAATGCAGATGCTTGGTCACCTTTTACTGTATTACCAGAACCTACTGCAGTAGAATCTTGACCTTCGGCTTTATTGTTAACGCCAAGAGCTACAGCGGAAAGGTTTGTCGCTTTATTCACACGACCAATAGCTACAGCATTATTTGCAGTTGCTTGTGCACCGGAACCCATAGCCACAGTATAGTCAGCCAATGCTTTTGCTTGGTTACCAAATGCAATTGTAGCTGTACCTGTAGCTTCTGCAGTGTTACCCATAGCGTACGCATTGCCACCATTTGCCTTATTATTGTTACCAATAGCAAATGCGGAATTACCTTTTACATTGTTATTAGCACCATAAGCAAGTGTACCGTCATTGTTATCAGTCGTATTTTGGTAACCAACTACTACGGAGTTTACCCCTACACTATTAGAACCATTATAAGTACCATTAGGAGCAATATTTACAGCACTATTACCTAAATCTACACCCGCTTGTACAGGTGTCCCCATTGCGCCAGCGCCTACCATTGCCAAACCAGCTAATACGCTAGCTAACACTTTTTTCTTACCACCATTGTTTTTTGCAACTTCGGAAACTACTACGTAGCACTCTTTAGTTTTGCTCCAAACAACTTTAAAGATTTTATTCATATTACTATGAACCCCTTTCTTAACTAGACACAATTACAATCCTTATAATTAATAATCAATAAATACAAAAGACTAAAAGTCCAAACATCCCATACTTAATGGCTTTCTGAGTGTCTTTCATATTCTTTTCATTTTGTGTCATGAACAGAATATCATATATCGAAAATCTTGTAAATAGTTTACTTCATCTTTTTATCATAATCATCATAGTTTATTGTTAGAACCTTTATTTTGTTAAACAAAATTTAATATATGGCCGTTTTTTTACTCATTTTTTTGTCGATTTATACGTATTTTATAAAATCTAATCTATTTTATTCTATCCAGTTTCATTATTTTCGATAACTGCATTACTTAGACTTATAAATAAAGGTTTAATCGATTTATGAAGATTGATTTTTCTCGATTCCAAACTCTATTTATATATTATCTATAAATTTTGATCCCCAAAAAATCTATTTATGAAATTCACTCAATCCTTTGGTGACCATTTCATAAAGATTTCATATATCTTTTTCTCAAATGAAATAATTATGAATTCATGCTCCTATATATAATAGAAATTATGATATACTAAATCATAATGAGGTAAAATTTGACCATATATTAACAATGAGGGGTTACCATGGACACACAACAAAAAAAAGCACATAAAGATATATATAAAGAAACTACAGAAGACTTAATAAAAGGCAATAGCGGCGAAGGCCAATCCATTAGTCCTCCACCGCATCAAGCGTCTACCGACCAAGCGGGCATTGAGGCATTAAAGGACTCTTATGATGATTTCCTGTATGTATCTAAATCCTTTGCTAGTTGTTCTATTAATTCATTAATTGCAACGGCGCGCATCTATGGTCTTGATCCAGCCCCAATTAAGGGGGCTCGTGTACTTGAGCTAGGCTCCTCTTGTGGGGGCAATATTATCCCACAAGCGCTGTACTATCCAGAGGCGACTTTCACAGGCATCGACCTGTCATCTGTACAAATTAAACACGGTAACGAATTAATCGAATCCATGGGGCTCACCAATGTAACCTTGCTAGAAAAAGATATTATGGACATCGATGATGACTTTGGCACCTTCGATTACATTATTGTTCACGGCATCTGGTCTTGGGTGCCTGACATCGTTAAGGATAAAATCCTCAGCATTTGTAATCGCAATCTATCTGACCACGGCATTGCTTATGTGTCCTACAACACGTATCCTGGTTGGAAGAGATTAGAGCAAATGCGAGATATTATGCTCTACTCTGAAAAGCAATTAAAATCTCAATCACTGCAAGAGCGTACTGCATACACTAAAAACGTGTTAAAGCTGATTGGCGAAACGATGAAGATGGATCAACGTTCCCAAGAGCGGTCAGGTTACAAAATCGACAATATCAATCGCATCTTAGAATCCAATGATTATTATGTAGGCCATGAATATTTAGAAACCTTTAACGATCCTGTGTATGTGTCTGAGTTTATTGAACGTGCAGAACAGCAGGGCTGCGTATATATAGGTGATGAAAGCCTTGAAAAATCCTTTATCACCTGGCTCAATGATAAGGTAGTAGATAATATTAAAGCCCTTGCCAACGGTAATCATAAGGATAAAGAGCAATATTACGACTTTGTCTATGATACACAGTTTCGCATGGCTTTATTAACAAAACCATGTAACAAAGATAAAATTGTGCGGGACGAAACGGTTCAAAAAGACATTTTGGATACGTTGTACTTTGCGGCACCTTTTGAGGATCAGTTAGGTATGCCTTCGGATTGGACCGATACGCTACGCATTACGCTCAAACAATTTATGCGCACGTTCCAACAATTTAATGTGCAAGATATTGTAGACTACATGGCTGAGCATCATCCTAATGAGGAATATAGCAAGGACAGATTGTACGTACAGTTATTCTTACTAACCATTTTAGGCCATCTCCGTGCGTATAGTGAGAAATATGAAAAATTACCATTTGTAGAAAATGTGAGTTACATCCCAGAACGATTCATTAGATATGTGGCTACCCTCATCGAAGGCAATGGTAAACAATATATGTCCTTAGGCAATATGTTTAACCAGCAGGATCCTACTGTAGATGAAGGTTTATTGTACGTTATGAAACAAATGGCACAGCCAACGACTCGTGACGAACTCATTAAGATTTTAGATGAAACGCTAACCATCACTCGTACGAAACCGGATGGTGAAAAGTTTATCGTACCAAGTGAACAATACCTCGATGAGTCTATTAAACATATAGTAGAGCTGGGCTATTTTAGACACCAAGCTTAATGTAACAGTTAATTCCATACTTAATCACACAAAAAAAAGCGTAACTGGTATAGAGTGCCGTCTATATCAGTTACGCTTTTTGGGTTTGGCTACTACTTAATTATATTTAGAAGTGAGGTAATCTGTGTAGTAGCCAATCGTTATGTAATAACCTATTCTATTTTTTGTTTACACGAACGCGTTCAATTGTTGGTTCACCTTTAGCATTTTTCGCTACTGTGTCCACGCGGAACAATGCCATTTCTGGGCTGAATTCAGTAACGAGGCGATCATCTACTGTTACTCCGTCTTGGATTGCACGGTATACAATTTGTGCGAATTCATAACGAGTTAGCATACGGTCACCACCAAATGTGCCATCTGGATAACCTTCAACGAGACCACGGCGAGACAAATCGCTTACCGCTTCATATGCCCAGTGGTTTGCAGCCACGTCTGGGAACAATGTAGTATGGTCAGCTTTCATCTTAGTACCAGCTACGCCGTTCAATAATGCAGTCAATTTTTGGATTTGTGCATTTTGTTCAGCTACAGTTTTCTTAAGAGCCAATACTTCTTTGCCAATAGCTACACGAGAACGAGATACATTGCTATGAGCCCCTACTTTCACAGACAAGCCAGCATTGAATACTGTTTCATCGCTGCCTACTGTGGAACCGATGCTAAGTTGTACATCTTCGTTAGGACGGTAGAAAGCACCGATAGCTGCCGCATCACCACTGCGGTAGTGACCATAACCTGCAGCAAAGTCCCATTTAGCATCTGGATCGAAATCAAGTGGATGTAAAGCCGCCAACGCTGCAGCACCTGCTACAGATTTGTCGATACGTTTATCCATCTTGGACAAATCACCTTTGAAGGAGTTCATATTGTTATTGATGTTTGTAATATTGTTTTGAATATCTGCTACATCGTTTTGAATATTTGTTACATTGCCTTTAATGTTTTTGATATCCTCTGTATTCTTAGCGATGTTTGTAGTATTGTTTGCAATATTACCTGCATTTTTGTTGATGTCATCACGGTTTTTCTTTATGTCATCTTTGTTTTTGTTAATATCATCGCGGTTTTTGTTGATATCGTCGCGATTTTTCTTGATGTCATCTTTGTTTTTGTTAATATCATCACGGTTTTTGTTAATATCGTCGCGATTTTTGTTGATCTCTGTCTTATTTTTGTCGATATTCGTAGTATTGTTGTTGATTTGGTTCGTAATATCTTCAGACAAAGATACTTTGTAATCACGGCTATTACCATTGATTGTTGGTGTTACCGTAATGTGGTCACCTGCTGTTACTGTAGTAGTACCTGTAGCAGCAGTGATTTCGTCTTTCACCTTTTTAAGTTGGGAAACGTTAACCGCATCAGTATCTGCTACGCCAGCTTTCACATTCTTGATGATTTGATCACCAGCACTGATACCGTTTGTAGTGTAGTAAACTGTTTTGTCCCCTTCACTAGCATACATACCGTATTTAGTGAAGTTCGCTTGTTCTAAGGTATCTGTATTTTCAATTTGAATGCCCTTAGGTGTGATACCGATGTTTTCGCTACCGTTGAAGAAACGAGCGCTGTCTTTATCGATACGAGTACGAACGTCGTCAGTTGCTTTACCAAAGTTAACAGAGTTCATCTCTACTAAGTCTTTATTTACAGCTACTTTGTATTCAGCACCGCCGTTTGCATTTGTACCTTGTGTTACAGTCGTGTTATCCCCTGCTACAACAGTGGTATGTTTTTTAGCTTCTGCTTCAACATCGTTGATTTTTTCTTCTGCTTTTTTTAGTTGTGCTACGTTTACTGCATCAGTGTCATCTGTACCAGCTGCTACAGATGTAATTTGACGTGTTACATTATTCGCTACGTCGCCAACGGATACAGCAGAACTTGTAGCTTTCCATGCAGCACCTGTTTCTGTAGAAGCAGCACCTGTTTTAACATCATAGCCAATACCGCCAGCTGCTACTGTTGCTTTGGAACCACTACCAAGAGCTACGCCACCTTCAGCAGTTACCTCTGTGTTGTGGCCGATAGCTACTGCATCGTTCACAGTTGTTGTAGTACCAGCATCGCTAGAGCCAATTGTAACAGTATTGTTAGCACCTGTTACAGTACGGTTATCGCCTACAATAATTGTATCAGTTGCATCAGACACAGTATTTTTAGAACCAATAGCTGTCATGTGCTGAACTTTAGTAGCCGTATTACCTACGCCCATAGCAAGGTTGTCTTTGCTTTCACCACCCTTAACACCTGTCACAGTATTGTTAATACCGATCATAGATGTGCGCAAGGTGTAATCAGCCTTGTTAGCGCCACCGAGGGCCATCGTGGAGCCACCACCGTTAGAGTTTTTAACTGCAGTACGCAATGTTTCCGCGAATTCCTTAGCAGAACTACCTGCATCAGTTGCATTAATAGGAATCGTTGTAACGGAGTTTGTAATTTCATTACCTGCACCCATCACGATGGAACCATTGGAGTTGAACGTTCTATTCGCTGTACCTACGATGCTGTTACCGATACCAGAGTAGAAGCTGCTAGCCGTTTTAGATTCATTACTATTGAAAGCACCGTTCACAGTGGATGCTAAGTTTTTAACAGGGTTGGAAAAACGACCACCATTATATTCACTGGAAATAATATTGTACGTACCAGTGTTTGTAGCAAAGGCACCGTTTGTAAAGCTGTTAGCGCCCACTGTGGTAGCATATGCATTCAATGCATCTGTACGAGTAGAAGCAGAGTCTACAGTTGTGTCACCAAGGTCACCTTTATAGTTATGAGAACCAATCATAGTGCTGCCAGTACGAGCAAAGGTATTGTCACCAATAGCTACGCTGCCCACTACCTTAGTTGGATCTGCAGGAATTCGAGCGCTAGAGAATAAACTACCGCTATAAGTAGTTTGTCCCAATGCAAAGGCAGCCTCTACGCCACCTGCCATATTTTCAATTTTTGCATTTTTACCAATCGCTACACTACCACCTTGGCTAGCATAGTTATTGATTACAGCGCCGCTACCTACAGCAATGTCGCCTGTAGCAGCACTATTACCATTTGAATATTGAATAGCAGCGCCTTTACCGACAGCCACGTTTTCCGCTTTAGGTGCACTGCTGCCAGTGCCGTATGCTACGCCACTACCATTGCCAGTCGTGTGGTCTACCGCACTTGCAACAACCCACAAACTGGATAACAATACACCGTTAATTAACAAAGTTAATAAACGTCTCCGTTTGTTCATAATGAGTATCCTCCATGTACTTTAATTACTATCTCTCTTACAAATAATATACAAATAATTCACAATATTTTCATGAGTCTTATATGAACATTGTAGCATGAATATCCATTTTGTAAACAGTTTTTTATATATCCATTAAATGTACTTAAAAACAGAAATTATTTTCGTATTACTCAGGCATGTACATGATCTATAAAACCAGTAATAGTCTATGTAGTTATATGTTCTATAGGTAATATGTGTATATGTATAATAATGTTATATATAGACATCTATAATAATATTATTTTTAGGAATATAGAAATATATAAGGTTATATAAAAAGCAGATACACCAAAAAGTGGGTAGTTAATCCATACAGATTAACTACCCACTTTTGGTAAGAGGTAAGGCGAACCTCTTACGATTGCCGCATGATTCAGTTTGTTGTTGAGAGAGAGATTTTTAAGTAAATACACCGCAATAGTTATTGAAGTAAGAGAGAGTAACTAATAATGAACGGGCGATCACACGGCACTAAAACAGTAATGTTTCCACATTAAGATAATGGCTTACTTAAGAGCCATTATCTATAAAGAACAGTTAAACTTAATCCTAACTCTTCCTTATCATTAGTATATCATTTATTAAGCTTAGATAATAGATAATTTTTCATTAAATTTTCACCAAATACATAATGAACCGAATGAATCGCAATCCTATTCACTTTATGAGTTGTATTATTAAAATTATTACTCAACCCAGATCATATTATGACGTCTTACAAGGCTTAGCATTTTAGAACGAACACTCATAGCGCCTTCTACTCTGTGCTTACCACCATACCAAGCTACAGGAGTCCCAGCTAAGCGGAATGTAATCTTGCCATAGGCCCCACCCGAGTTATGTTCAGGCTTGTTATACCCCATATCGACAGACACACGCGGTGTGAGCTGCAACTCGGAACCAACGCGCAAACCATTCTTATCGGCCTGACGTTCTTGATTCCAATGGTACCCTTCTACATAGACTCTCGCCCAACGAGCATTTTTAAAAGTCTTGCCATATTCGAGGGTATAACCATTTGCTACACGCTCCAAAGTATGAAGGTTCACATCGAGGACACGCTCATCAGAAGCAGAACCGTACCAGTTGAAGCGGAACTCGCTTTCACCAGACATATATTCAAGGCCCCCGCTGAGGCGATCGTGATGACGCAAGAAGCGATGGTCATAGAATAGATGAGCACCATAGAGGCGACGATCATCCTTTGAGATACGTCGGTACCCCACACCTACGTTGAGGGTTGTCCCACTATCAGAGGCCCGAGAAATACGCTGCTGCGTAAACCATACATGGCTCGACTTATCATCGTAATGGCCTAAGGGCTGAACAGTCTCTACAGAGTACAATGGTTTCCACCCCTCTTGGAACTGGAAGCTCAGCGTAGTGCGTCGCATCCACGGTTTACCTTTGGCGCCATACATCGCATTGGATACATTGGACATAGCCACCGCATTGATAGCGCGATTTACTGCATCGACGTCGCTGTACTGCACGGTTTTAGCCTCTTGGCGATCCATCACGAGAGGTCCCCCTTCACCGATCACATGGTCTGGCGTGGCCGCAGGCGTAATATGAAAACCCTCAGAAGCTGCTTTGACCTGATCCTCACGAGGACTCATCGCCATTGCAAGGGTATGCTCCCTTTGGACAGACTGGTCTGCTCCCTTATGCAATTGTTGTTTTTCTGCCTCTGCAGAGCCCACACAACACAACAGGGCACTCAAGGCAACACATACAATACGTTTCATGACTCTCTACGACGTTTTATTACTCTCTACACATAAAATTCATGAACAACAAATGAAATATATATAAGTGTAACGAATAATGGATACGACTGTCAAGGAATAGGGCTACTAAACAAATAAAACTAGAAAGATTTTTTTCTATATAGATTAATCTTTTCCGTTTCGAGTTAAACGCTTTTATACTATTGCATAAACATTCTCTAAAATATGCAATTATGGTGTATTTTTAACCCATAATATACAAAATATTCATTTACAACATGATTTTCATGTATTATTATAAATTTGTAAGTTTTTATGAAAGTTTTGTGAAGTCATAATATGCAAAGGAGTGTATTGCGATGAGTAAGAAACATTTTGTATTAACTGGTATCGTGCTATCTGCACTATCTGTGGGAGTCGCTTCTGCAGCGCCGATCAACATCGTCCAAACGGGACACAATATAGGCGCGGAAGGAACAACTTTCACCAATGATGGCAATATTACCTTAGGTCACGCAGCGGGAGCGGCAAACAGCACCCATCAAGTGATCAACAGTCCTAACTCGAATGGTAATAACATCGCCATCGGCACCTTATCCAGTAATGGTTCCAAGGGAGGCGCCAACATTACATTGGGCAGCAAAACCTTCCTTAACGGCACAGGCGACAACAACGTAATCGCTGGTTCCCTCACTGCCAACAATGCGAAAGCGACCATGTCCATCATCATGGGTACCCAATCGGGCGAGAAATCCGAAGGTACTAAAAACGTATGGCTCGGTCATTACCAAGGGGCGAATAGCACGGCTAACAATTCCGTCCTCATTGGTTCCGGTTCCTCTGTGAAAGCCGATTTTACTCTCGGCATCGGTCATTATACAAATGTAAATGCTAAGAAGGGCCTCGCTATCGGTTCCTACAACACCTTATCCGATAAAGCCACTGAGTCTGGCGTGTTCGGTCAAGGTCAATATGGGAAAAATGCCATCGATGCAAGTGGTTCCTATAGCATTGGTAACTATAACCATATTTCTGGGAACAACACCTTCGTCATGGGTAATAATGTAACTACAGCATTAGAGAATGCTGTTATCCTCGGCAACGATTCGACAGATGGCGATGTAGTAGGCACATCAAGCTATACCTTTAAGAATGGTACTACTGTAAACTACGCAGGTACTACACCTGTTTCTACCGTATCTGTAGGCGCTAAAGATAAAGAACGGACTATAACTAATGTAGCAGCAGGTCGCGTAAGCGCTACCTCTACAGATGCTATCAACGGTTCCCAACTATATGGTGTGCATCAAATGATTGATTCTCTTGGTCAAAGTACAAATGCACAACTACATAACTCAATCAATCGCGTAGAGCAAAATATCAGTCGTGTCGAGTCAGAATCCAATAAGGGCGATGCTCGCGCTGCTGCACTAGCTGCTTTACATCCAATGGGCTACGATCCGGACAACCGCATTCAATATATGGCAGGCTATGGCCATTATAGAAATGCCAATGCCCTTGCCCTCGGTGTTGGTTACTACCATCGAGACAATCTATTATTAACTACAGGTGTAACACTCAATAGCCACCTTATGGCTAATGTAGGTGTTACCTATAAACCTGGTAAGTCTAATATGACAAGCCACCCACAAAACCTTGAAGCTCGTGTACAAGCGTTGGAAACACAAAATAAAGAACTTCAAGAAACAGTACGTCAGCTCATGTCTAAATTAGACAAATAGTACTAGCTAGCTAGATAACCACCCCATACACTATTTAGCTAGGCTGTAACTTTTATATATTTTAAACACTTACAGAATAATCCTTATAATAAAACAATCCTTAATACAATCTTTATAAAATTACTAAACCTCTTTAACAAACAAGCCCCCGTAGGAAAACCTACGGGGGCTATTTGTTTAACAACGACCATATAGCTAATTGAGAGAGAAAGAATAGGGTATCCAAAAGGATTGTAATTGCTTTGTATCTAGGAGTAATTGCATATACTTGAATACCTGTGTGTAAATTTATGTATAGTACGTAAGGGTTGTCTATATATAAAATGCTATACGGTCATGGGTATAGTATAGACCTAAAAACACCGCTATTATGTGATTTTCAACACATCCTATACAAAAAAATAAAGAGGCACCGGCTAGTGCCGTTACCTCTTTATATGCTTTTACAATTATGTCAGCTGATTAGCGAATGCGTTTAACGCGATTATTGTTGTCACGCATAGCTTCTTTCAAGCTGTAGATTACCATTTCGTTCATGTAGAAACGTAACTCATCATTAGACATGTTAGCTGTATTTTTTTCAAGAATCGCCAAGATTTGACGTTCATATTCAGCTTGGTTCATGTCAGATACAGTTGTATGATTTGTAAAGAATTCTTTGTAATCTAAGTACAAGCGATCTAATGCTACGCGAGCATAGCTATCTTTTTTATAGCGATGGCTTGTGATATACCAGCTACGACGAACGTTCATGTAATACAATACATTATTAGTATAACGTTGTTGACCAGACATTACGCGATTGTCGTCTTGGATTAAAGCATTGCTCATCCCCAATTGGAATGCTGCGAATTCAGAAACAACGGCCTTCGCTTCTTCACTAGGAACTGCAAGAGAAATTTCTTGTTGTTCTGCAGTCAAAGGAGCTGACGGTTGTTCAGGCATCATCAAAGGATCTTGTGCCGCATTAACTTGACCGCAAACACATACACCGGCAATTGCCATAATAGGTAATAATTTTATTAATTTCATAGTTCTCCTCTCTAGAAGCCGCCCTCCCCAGAGCGGCTTCATTGTATTATACACTCGGATCTCTTAATAGGTACTATTTAGTAAGCCCCACTTGTTTCATGAGCATTGCGATTTGAGCTTTCATCTCTTCATTATCACGTTGTACTTGTTCGTACTTAGCGGACAACTCTTCATCGCGTTGTTTCATGCGCAAGTTTTCTGCTTTCAACGCAGTTACTTCATCTTGCATTACATAAGCAGAGCTAATTGGACCACCTTTGTAACGTGCTGGGATTGCTTTCTTAGCATCGGATGTACCGAATTTGTAGGAAATACCAGCATTTACCATGTTATCATGAGCACCTAGAGATACCCCCATATGAAGCAATGTAGATTCATTTGTATAGTGAGCTAAACCAATAGCAGCAGCAGTGCTACCTTTGTAGTTACCAACAGCCGCCAAGACTTGTGTAGGTTCTAATGGATCATATTGCAATGGTTTAAGACCTGCCATCGCTGCGCTAGCTGCGCCAACATCAGCAATTTTGCCGTCTACACTGCTCATAGCATTACGTAATTGGTTAACGTTAACCGCATCAGTGCCATTAATGCCTGGCGCCACATTAGTAATCGTATTATTACCATTGTTTAAGCCATTTTCTGTAAGACTTACCGTGTGACCTGGTACAGGTTGACCGTTGATGGATGGAGTAATTGTGATACCACCACCATCTACTTTCGTATCTACTGTGTAAGGAATTGTTGTATTAGTTCCTGGTACAGTTTTTGTATACGTAGTAGAGCCGTCTTTAAGGTTGAGGTCCTTAGCCAACTTGATATCGTATCCGTCACCACCTGCATTTCTCACAACAGCGATGTTGTTATTACTCAAGCGATTTACATCAGCACCACCTTTAAGGTTCATTGTATCGCCTAAACCGCGAACAACTTTACCATCGTTACCAGCTTGGTCACCTTGGAATACACGACCATTTTTAGCTTTTTCGTTAAAGTCATCGTTAACAGCTTTCAATTGGTCTTCTGTTGCCGCACGACCTGTAACAGCTACAGGGTTATTAGGATTCCAAGTTTTATTGTCCAAACCTGTTACAAAGTTGCCAGTTTGACCACCAGAAGTTTGGTTGCCCATGATTACATCGCCAGCTTTCACAGTATTACCTGCTGTGACAGAACCTGTGCTGCCGTCGATTGTAACTTGGTTAGCGCCATTACCTGCAGTAATCGTACCAGTAGATCCATCAACAGTGATTTGTTTAGCTGGATCTGTACCAAGTGTAATTGTATCGTTCAAGGACATCTTGATAGCTGTGCCATCTACAGTAGTCTTGATGTTGCCATCGCCTTTGAGGTCGATAACTTCACCAAGAGGTTTCTTCACGGATTGACCATCCTCTGCTTTAAGACCGAAGCCTTGTGCTTTAATGTCTTCCATTGCTGTATGTAATTGACCGCCATTTACAGCATCTTTGCTGCCTGCGCCAATTATACCATCAGCTACGTTAGTGATTTTCTTATCACCAGCATCAATGCCGTCTTTAGTTACCTTAGGGCCATTTTCGATAGTCAAACCATCTTTATTGATTGTAATAGCTTTGTTACCACCATCGTTGATTTGCAAGCCATCTTTAGTCAACTTAGTCGCTTCATTAGCGCCGTCTTTGATAGTTACGCCATTTGTATCCATCTTAGTATCGCCTGTTGTTACTGTGTTTGCAGTTACAGTGTCTACATTAAGGTCTCTGCTCAATGCTACTTTCACAGCACCATTATCTACAGATGTCGTAATGTTTGTACCGTCACCTTTCACAGTTACAGTATCACCAAGGGATTTCTTAACAGAAGCGCCATCTTCAGCAGTTAAACCGAAGCCCTTAGTCTTGATTTCTTCTACCGCTGTATGTAATTGACCGCCGTTAACAGCATCTTTACTACCTGCACCGATTGTGCCGTCAGCTACGTTAGTGATTTTCTTATCACCTGCGTCGATACCGTCCTTAGTCATAGATGGACCATCTGTAATCGTAATGCCGTCTTTAGTAACAGACGTCAACGGGTTACCTGCTGCATCATTAATAGTCATGCCACCACCGTTTACAACAGTGTTGCCATTTGTACCATTATTGAAAGTAGCAGAATTTAGGCCTTTAAGGTCTTTTGCAAGACGGAGCATCAATGTATCAGTACCGTCAGAGATAACACCGATGTTATCTTCTGCGGAAAGTTTAGTCGCATCTGTAACGCCACCCTTAACATTGACTTGGTTATTAAGTTTTTTCTTGATTACAGTACCACTATCGCCACCATACAACATGCCGTCGTCCATTGTAGCTACTTGGTGCTCACCAGTGTTATCAGTGTACACAATACGTGTAATACCATCTACACCGTCTACACCTTTTTCGCCTTTCACACCTTTAGCAGCATCATCGTAACCATTTTTCACGGACATGTCGATACCATTTGTACCATTGATACCGTTAGTACCAGCAGGACCTGTTAAACCGATATGGCCTACGCCGTCTTTACCGGAGATGGAAACTGCGTCTTTACCATCGGCACCTGTGATGCCTACTTTACCATTATTGCCGTCTTGACCAGCCACGCCTGTAGGACCTGTAATGGATACGCCATCCTTACCATTTTTGCCGTCTTTATTAACCTTAATGGAGTCAGCTACGAGATTTTTGTTCAATTTAACATCAATTGTAGTGTTGCCAGTTGTAGTATCTTGCTTGATGAAAGTCTTAATGTTTTCGCCACTATAGTTAGCATCAGCTTCTGTACCTTCACCTTGAACAGTGATTGTGGAGCCTAATTTATTAGTTTGAACACCACCTACGTTAGCATCGAATTTCAAACCTTTGTTAATCAACGCATCGGAGCTGTCTTTGATTTTATCAGTTAAGTAGTCTACGTTAACTGCTTCGCTACCGTCGTTGCCAGTTGCGTATGCCACATTAGTTACGTGAGTACCACCAGTTTTATTAGTGCTGTTGTACGTAGGACCTTCATAAGTCACTTTAGATTTATCTGCTGTGTTTGTAGCAGGGTCCAAATCATACTTAACGGCACGGTCATCTAATTTATCTAGGTTAGATTTAGAAGCTACGTCCTTGATTGTTACTGTTTCAGTTTGGTCTGTATGGTTTTTATCTTGTACAGTCAACGCTACATCGCCGTTGTTGTCTACTGTGTAATCACCATTAGAACCAGCTGCTTGGTTTTTAATCAAACGGTAATCTGTAACATTAGCGCTTTGATTATTGATAGCCTCTGTCACTTTTTTCAACTGATCTTCAGTGGCTGCACGACCGCTGACAGCAGTTGGGTTAGTTACATCCCAATCTTTATTATCAAGACCTGTTACATAGTTACCAGTATTAGCTGCAGGAGTACCATCAGATTGTTTACCCATTACAACATCACCTGCTTTTACAGTTTCAGTTGCTGTTACAGAGTTAAGACCTTTAAGGTCTTTTGCTAAACGAACTTTCAACGTATCAGTACCATCAGATACTACGCCAATATTGTCATCTACAGTGAATTTAGCTGGATCTGTAATACCACCCTTAACATTGACTTGGTTGTTAAGTTTTTTCTTGATTACAGTGCCAGTATCGCCACCGTAGAGCATGCCGTCGTCCATTGTAGCTACTTGGTGCTCACCAGTGTTATCAGTGTACACAATACGTGTAATACCATCTACACCGTCTACACCTTTTTCGCCTTTCACACCTTTAGCAGCATCATCGTAACCATTTTTCACGGACATGTCGATACCATTTGTACCATTGATACCGTTAGTACCAGCAGGACCTGTTAAACCGATATGGCCTACGCCGTCTTTACCGGAGATGGAAACTGCGTCTTTACCATCGGCACCTGTGATGCCTACTTTACCATTATTGCCGTCTTGACCAGCCACGCCTGTAGGACCTGTAATGGATACGCCATCCTTACCATTTTTGCCGTCTTTATTAACCTTAATGGAGTCAGCTACGAGATTTTTGTTCAATTTAACATCAATTGTAGTGTTGCCAGTTGTAGTATCTTGCTTGATGAAAGTCTTAATGTTTTCGCCACTATAGTTAGCATCAGCTTCTGTACCTTCACCTTGAACAGTGATTGTGGAGCCTAATTTATTAGTTTGAACACCACCTACGTTAGCATCGAATTTCAAACCTTTGTTAATCAACGCATCGGAGCTGTCTTTGATTTTATCAGTTAAGTAGTCTACGTTAACTGCTTCGCTACCGTCGTTGCCAGTTGCGTATGCCACATTAGTTACGTGAGTACCACCAGTTTTATTAGTGCTGTTGTACGTAGGACCTTCATAAGTCACTTTAGATTTATCTGCTGTGTTTGTAGCAGGGTCCAAATCATACTTAACCGCACGGTCATCTAATTTATCCAATTCAGTTTTGGACGCAATATCTTTAATAGTAACTGTTTTAGTAGTACCAGATTTTTCATCTTTAACGTTTAAATCAACTTTATTGCCAGCTACAGTGTACGCTTTATCAGCAGCTGCATCATTTTCAACCAAGCGATAATCAGATGAACTTGCGCTCGCCGCTTTCACCGCATCACTAACAGTTTTCAATTGATCTTCTGTAGCAGCACGGCCAGAGACGAAGACAGGATCAGCCATGTTCCAGGATGTGTTATCTAACCCAGTTACGAAATTACCAGTTTGGTTAGCACCTTTATTATCAGTGGCAGTTTGGTTACCAACCGTAGCAGTGCCAGCTTTCACTGTGTCTGTAGCCGTTACAGACTTGAGGCCTGTAATGTCTTTAGCGAGTTGCAATTGAAGTTTTGCATTACCTTGTGCATCAACTGCTGCAGATGTAACGCCAATGTTGTTGCCTGTTGCAAGATCAGCCGCGTTTGTAACGCCACCGGTTACATCAACTTGTTTGTTCAGCTTCACATTGGATGTAGCACCCATATCGCCTTTGAATTTAAGACCATCGTTCAATGTTGCTACTTCCTCAGTAGTACCATCTGGTTTTTCGTAAACGATACGAGTTGTAGTTGTGCCAGCCGCACCATCTACACCAGGTTTACCGTCACGTGTAATGGAAAGGTTCGTTGTTACACCATCTTTACCGTTAATGCCGATTTTGCCATCTTTACCATTTGCACCAGTAGCCGTTACAGTTTCAACTTCAAGATTTTTGTTCATCTTAACGTCAATTGTTGTGTTACCAGCTGTATCTTGTTTGATGAATGTTTTGATGTTTTTACCGCTGTAGTTAGCATCAGCTTCTGCGCCTTCGCCTTGTACTGTCACAGTGGACCCAAGTTTATTAGTTTTAACACCACCCACGTTAGCATCAAATTTCAAACCTTTGTTGATCAACGCATCGGAGCTGTCTTTAATTTTGTCAGTTAAGTAATCTACGTTAACTGCTTCGCTACCGTCGTTGCCAGTTGCGTACGCCACGTTAGTTACATGAGTGCCGCCAGTTTTATTAGTGCTGTTATACGTAGGGCCTTCGTAAGTCACTTTAGATTTATCTGCTGCGTTTGTAGCAGGATCTAAGTCATACTTAACGGCACGATCATCTAATTTATCAAGTTCAGTTTTGGACGCAATATCTTTGATAGTTACAGTATTTGTAGTACTAGATTTATCATCTTTTACTTTCAAGTCTACTTTATTGCTAGTTACAGTATACGCTTTGTCAGTAGCTGTATCGTTTTCAATCAAGCGATAGTCACTAGAACCGGCATTCGCTGCTCTCACCGCATCACTAACCGTTTTCAATTGATCTTCTGTAGCAGCACGACCAGATACAAATACAGGATTAGCCATGTTCCATGCTGTGTTATCTAAACCAGTTACAAAGTTACCAGTTTGTGTTGCACCTTTGTTATCTGTTGCACTTTGGTTGCCCATAGTAGCAGTGCCAGCTTTCACAGTATTGGTAGCTGTCACTGTATTTACATTAAGATCTTTATTCAAAGTAACAGCAATCGTGGAATCATCACCAGTTTGCGTGATTTTTGTTGTAATATTCGCGTCACCAGCAACCGTTACTTTAGAACCAAGTTTATTTGTCTTAACGTCGTTATTGTCAGCATCGAATTTCAAACCTGTGTTGATCAAATCTGTTTTAGTGTTGTTAATTTTATCTGTTAAATCAGATTTTGTAGTATCTAACTCTGTTTTAGAAGCGATGTCTTTAATAGTTACAGTCTTCGTATTCGCTGGAGTACTAGCATCTTGTACAGTTAAATCAACCTTATTACCCGTTACAGTATATGCTTTATCAGCAGCTGCACTGTTTTCTACTAATCGGTAATCTCCCGCTGATGCTACATTGACTGCATATGTTTTATATGTGCCATCTGTACCTTCTGTAACCGTTGTATTTTGACCAGCAATTACTTTTACGGCCTTTTGAGCCTCTTCTCGGATAACAGTTTTACCATCGTTATTAATGTTGGAAAGATCTTTATTAGCTGCATTGTCAATTTTATTCTTTGTATCATTTGTTAACGTTACATCAATAGTTTGGTTATTAGCTTTAGTCGTTACATAAGTGCCATCGCCTTTTACAGTCAATGTTTGTTTATCTAACAATACATCATTTTTGCCGTTATTGTCATTCGTATTGCCTGCAATTTTAAGGTTTACATTGCGCAATTGAGCTACGTTAACTGCATCTGTGTCCTTTGTACCAGCTGCAAGGTTTGTAATTTGGCGTGTTTCTGTACCAACGCTAGTGCTTTGACCAACAGATACTGCACCCAAAGTAGATGTTGCTACAGAGCCAGTTAAATCTGTGTATCTATTCGCACGGTTATCCGCTGCACTTACATCGTAACCAGCTACGCCAGCCGCCGTATTCGCTACGGAATAAGAACCTAACGCAACGCCGTCATCTTCAGTTACCTTCGCTTTATAACCTAAGGCAGTGGATTGATCACTTGTCGCAGTTGCATCCGCACCAAGTGCCGTACCAAAGTTACCTGCTGCAGAGGCACGTACGCCTGCGGCTGTCGCATTTGTGCCTGTAGCACCTTTATTATCATAGTTTGCATCAGCAGATGTGCCCTTAGCGCTGAAGAAGTTAGTTTGCGCTGCTTCTACCGCTTCTTTTACTGTATGATATGTGCTATTTTTAATACTGAAATCTGGTGCTTTGTAGGTAGAGCCATTTGCTTCATAACCAGTATATGTAGGGCCTGCAATGGTCATAGCCAAGTTGTTATTTACATAACGTAATTGTTTAATCGTTACAGCGTCATTATCGTTTTGACCACCTGCTACGTTAACAATACGACGTGGTGTGCCACTATTACCTACTGCTACTACGCCCGACTCTGCAGGGTTCATTTCGTTGGTGAAAGCAGCATATGTATTTACTAGAGGATCGTTAAATTCTGTACCCGCCCCAAGTGCAATAGAGTTATTAGCACTAATTTTAGCACCAGAACCTAATGCCATAGAGTTTTCACCAGTAACTTCAGCGCCATTACCAATTGCTGTAGAGTTGTTACTAGATGCTTTAGAAGCAGTACCGATAGCCATAGTGCCAGCTTTACTTGCTGTTGCTGTACTACCAATAGCAAGAGCATTAGCCTCTAATGCTTGTGCCTGACCGCCCAATGCGATAGCATTCGCCTTAGAAGCCTGTGCTGTTCTACCCATAGCGATAGCATTTGTACCTGCCGCAGATGCAGTGTTACCAAATGCGAAAGAATCTGTACCAGTAGCACGAGAAGAATTACCCATTGCTACTGCATTAGCTGCTTTAGTTTTAGCATTAGAACCAAATGCCATGGAATCTGTAGCTGCTGCTGTGGTACGCGCTTTTGTGCCGAATGCAAGAGAACGTGCACCTTCTGTTACAGTATTAGTAGTGCCATTATAGGCTGCACTAGGTTCATTACCACTACCTGCTACCGTGATAGGCTCAGCTGCACCGATGGCAATAGATTGATCCCCCTTCGATTGCGCAGAATAACCCAAAGCAAAACTACCAGTACCACTCGCCCAAGAAGTTGTACCAATAGCTGTAGAGAAATTACCTGTCGCTGCTGATTGGCGCATCATCGCTAGAGAGTTAAAGCCACTAGATAAGGAAGCCGTGCCAATAGCCATAGCAGATGGTTTTGTGGACTGTGCATAATTACCAAGGGAAAAAGATAAACCACCTGTAGCTTGTGCATAATCGCCAATAGCTACACCAGAATAATACGTAGGATCACTAGCCTCTTGAATCTTCGTATTGTGACCAATGGAAATACCATTTAATGCACTACCGGAATAATATCCAGTAGTAGCAGTGCCATCTAAGGCACTCATATTACCAGGGTTATTATAATTGTATAAATAACTCCATTTATTACCACCATTTTGAGCTGTTGCATAGCCAGCATTCACGCCATCAATCATGATAGCCGCTGCATTTACAGATGTAACATTCACACCTACCAACAATGCAGCTACAGCCATAACTGTACTCATATGGGTATATGTTTTACCAGTATGTAAGGATTTAACCTTACCACCACTGCTTTTTACGATTTCCGAAACAACTACATAACACTTTTTGGTTTTACTCCAAATAACATTGTAAATCCGATTCATAATTTAACCTCTAGCTTACAATACATATAAATAAGTTCTTACTCTCAATGACTTTACTGAAACTTCACCATTTCTTCATAATCATTGAATGTCATAATCATATCAAATTTTTTCTATGCAGTAAATAAAAATTCATTTTATATTCATGTGTTAGAATGTTTATAAAATATCGCCAAAAATGAGCCATTTCTACCTCATAATAGCTGGTTACTCCGTCATAATGCCCATTTTTTCTATAATTTATATGATTTTACATGTTGTTTTTATAAATAATTTATAACTAACTAAAGATTTGTATATAATTTTGGATAAAAAAATCTAGAGTTTAAATTTACTATTTCCAGTTTACTACTTGAATTGCAATAAGTATTACTGTTTTCGTTAGATCCTAGTTTCCAGACTGCATAGGCTGCATCTTGCATTCAGATCAAGGATAGCAGTATCAGCATAGCAGTTATCAAAAAACATTAAAAAATCACGCTATCATCCAAAGTATGTCTCGAAAAGGAAACTGTTTGGATAATAGCGTGATGGAAAACTTCTTTGGTTTACTAAAGTCAGAATTGTTATAGTTAGAGAAATTTACTTCCTATGAAGATTTTATCAACAAATTAAGAGATTATATTTATTATTACAATACGAAACGTATTAAGCTCAAACCAAAAGAGGTAACGACCATTATCGTTACCTCTTTCCTATGTATATTTTGTTATATCTACTGCTTAACGAACGTGTTTAGCATGTTTAGCACGCATAGCTTGTTTCAAGCTGTAGATTACCATTTCGTTCATGTAGAAACGTAATTCGTTGTTGTTCATGTTTTCAGTATTCTTTTCAAGAATAGCTAAAATTTGGCTTTCATATTCAGCTTGGCTCAATTGGGATACTGCAGGATTCTTAAAGAAGTCTTTATAATCCAAATACATACGATCTAATGCTACGCGAGCATAGCTATCTTTTTTATAGCGATGGCTTGTGATGTACCAGCTACGACGAACGTTCATGTAGTACAACGCATTGTTAGCAAGACGTTCTTGACCAGACACACGGCCAGTATTTGGTTGATTAAGTTGGAATGCTGCGAATTCAGCAACAACTGCTTTTACTTCTTCGCTAGGAACTGCAAGAGAAACCTCTTGTTCGTTCACAGTCATAGGTGCAGATGCTTGTTCAGGCATCATCAATTGATCTTGAGCTGCATTAGCTTGACCAGCGAAACATACACCGGCAATTGCCATAATTGGTAATAATTTTGTTAATTTCATAGTTCTCCTCTCTCGAAGTGCCCTCCCCAGAGCTACTTCATTTATCATGTACTAGATATTATCTCTTTAGGAACTGTTATCCTCATAGAGATCCCCATACTAAGCATGGTAAATTTATTAATACAGTCAGTAAGCATCTATCAATAATGATTCCGTAGCTTACCGTTTCATTAGTATACACGATACATCGTATTTCGTCTATATAATTTTGCCTTAAATATAGAAGAAAAATGAAGAGGTGCTATGTGCTTAACTCTATGACAAATACTATAAAAGCCTCCTAATAATACAGTTATGACTCTACTATTAGGAGGCTTGATATATTTGGGCTATTTTACAAAGTAGTATTTATTAAATCTTCCTTAGAATTTATGTGTAAATCCTACATTTACAGACCAACCAGCTTTATAATCGCCAGATAGACCTGTGCTAATATCACCGAAGATGCTGTTATTTGCATTGAAGCCATAGCGGCCACCGAATGCTAGATCTGTCCAAGTACCTTTAATATCTTCGGAAGTGTATTTAGTAGTAGCACCACTTGTGTACGCAGTTTTCACTGTACCAGAGAAGGCATGGTTCACGCC
>ENA-OWRC01001124-OWRC01001124.1-human-gut-metagenome-genome-assembly--contig:-NODE-1124-length-28616-cov-6.922307_pt1 | contig 28616 bp, 24 predicted proteins | sample MGYA00248268_ERZ651895 | MGnify/ENA primary metagenome ERZ651895 (study PRJEB26924, sample SAMEA4378242) | human gut metagenome | biome: human gut; feature: human-associated habitat; material: faeces...
TTTTTGAACAGGATTTACAGCAGAAGGATCAGGAGATGTATGATCTGAAGCATGAGCTGATCTCGCTTCGTATGCAGATTGAGGAAGCGCAGAAGCATGAACAGGAAGCCCTGGAACAGAAGAGCCTTCTGGAGGGAAAGAATAAGGAACTGGAAAAGCAGATTGATGAGCTGCTGAAATAACAGAGGGGGGATTACTTCGGTGATTTCCCCTTTATGATTTGTTTCATATGTATTCGATTTGAATATTATAGCAATGCTCATAAATAATGCATTTAAGATGACTGTTATAGAAAACGTGAGGTATAGAATTGAGAAGAGAAGAGATTGAACTTCTGGCACCTGCCGGTTCCTATGAGGGATTTGAGGCAGCGATCGGTGCAGGTGCAGATGCGGTTTATGTAGGGGGAGCAGCCTTTGGCGCGCGGGCCTATGCGAAGAATTTCGGAGAGGAAGAGCTTTTGCGTGCCATTGATACTGCTCATATCCATGGCAGGAAACTTTATCTGACAGTGAATACGCTGTTGAAGAACAGGGAACTGTCTGAACAGTTGTATGATTATCTGCTTCCATATTATAAGGAAGGTCTGGATGCGGTGATCGTTCAGGATATGGGTGTGTTTAAGATGATCAGGGAGATGTTTCCGGGTATGCATCTTCATGCCAGCACGCAGATGACTGTGACAGGTCCGGAGGGGATGAAGTTTCTGGAAGAACAGGGTGCTTCCAGAGTGGTAACTGCCAGAGAGCTTTCCCTTGAGGAAATCCGGAGGATGCATGAGACAAGTCCTATCGAGATTGAATCTTTTATTCATGGAGCTTTATGTTACAGTTATTCGGGACAGTGCCTGATGAGCAGTATCCTGGGTGGAAGAAGCGGTAACAGAGGAAGGTGTGCACAGCCTTGCCGTCTGCCTTACCAGACGGCACTTTGTTGCGGGGAAAATGGCAGACGGTCAGAGAAAAGGAAAGCGCAAGAACTATGTCCTCTGAGTCTGAAAGATATTTCTACGATAGAGATTCTTCCGCAGATTCTGGAGGCTGGTGTTACTTCTCTTAAGATAGAGGGCAGGATGAAGCAGCCGGGATATACTTCTGTATATCGGAAGTACCTGGATCTTCTTTTTGAGAAGGGAGCTGAGAATTACAGGGTAGCAGAGGAGGATAAGAGATATCTGCTGGATCTGTTTAACAGGGGAGGTTCCTGTACCGGTTATTATCAGATGCAGAATGGTCCGTCCATGATGGCATTCAGCAATGAGAAGAAAACAGGAGATGTCAGTCCTGTATTAAGAAAAAAGAAAGAAAAAATTCAGGGAACGTTAATTCTTTTCCCGGGAAGTCCTGCTATACTGGATGTATCCTGCAGGGGAATTCATGGATCTGCATCCCTTGGAGAAGTGCAGTATGCACAGAATCAACCGCTGACTGAGGAACGTATCCGCTCACAGATGGAGAAGCTCGGAAATACGGAATATGAGTGGGAGAATCTGGAAATTCAGATGGATGAGAGCATTTTTATCCCGATGAAAATGTTGAATGAAGTCCGCAGACAGGCGTTGGAATCATTGGAAGAAGAAATCCTCAAATCATATAGAAGAGAAGAAGTAGAAAAAAACAGTCAGCATACAAACAAAAAAGCGGATAAAATACAAAAAACGCTGCCAATTTATATATCATGTGAAGAAAAATCCACCGCTCTTGCGTTATATAAAAGAGAAGGGATACAGGGAATGTACCTTAACGGTGATGCGATGGAAGCCTGTCTTGATGAAGGCGTGAGCAGAGGAATGGAGATGTATCTGTCACTGCCACACATTATGAGAGGAGAATTTCCGGAAAATCTTCTTGCCCAGATAGATAACTGGCTGGACAGAGGAATGACAGGATTTCTTGTAAGAAACCTGGAAACTTTTGCAATTCTTAAGAAAGCCGGGCTTGCAGAGAAATGTGTGTTGGATCACAGCATGTATACGTGGAATGACGAAGCAGTTGATTTCTGGATCGGACAGCATGTTATGCGCAATACAGTGCCTCTTGAGCTAAATGAGGGAGAAATCCGTCACAGAGATAATCAGAATAGCGAAATGCTCATTTATGGCTATCTGCCGCTTATGATTTCTGCTCAATGCGTGCATAAGAATGTTTATGGGTGTAATCATAAAGAAGAGTGGGTGACTATGAAGGACCGCTATGATAAGGAATTTACAGCCAAATGTGTATGTAATCCATGGAAAATGGAGAATACAAATTCCCGCATACCCTGCTATAATATCATTTACAACAGTATTCCTTATGGTCTGCTGAAGGAAAAATCACAGATAGACAGACTGGGTGTTTCTTCCCTGAGACTTGCATTCACAATTGAGAAACCGCAGGATGCAGTAAAGATTTATGAAGAGTTCAGGGACGTTTATCTGAATGAGAAGAATCCTCCGAAGCGGGACTATACTAAGGGACATTTTAAAAGAGGAGCCGAGTAAGGCATATGATTAATGTAATTGTAGAATTATCCAAGTATGTGATCCTTACCCTGATGGTAATTTATACTTTTCACTGTTTCTATCTGGTGAAACAGCAGAGTGAGGAAGAGAGAAACGAATCGCTGCGGCAGCAGCTGATGCTTATCTTTTTTATGGACTTCACTGCGTTTCTGGTCATCTACCTGAAGACTGGTAAGTTTCAGGTCATTCTGTTTTATGTAGAGATGATGGCGTTTTTTGCAGGAATCCAGATTCTGTACAGACTTATATATAAGAAAGCATCGATTTTACTGCTGAATAATATGTGCATGCTTCTGAGCGTTGGATTTATCATGCTGTGCAGATTAGATGTATCAACGGCAACCAGACAGCTGGTGATCGTAACCGGTGTGAATGTGGCAGCACTTGTCGTTCCGGTACTGATCCGAAAAATGAAATTTCTCAAAGACCTGACATGGGTTTATGCCGGAATCGGAATTGTCCTGCTGGCGGCGGTACTTGTGCTTGCACAGACAAGCTATGGAGCGAAGCTTTCTCTGATGGGAATTCAGCCATCAGAGGCAATTAAGATCACATTTGTATTTTTTATGGCAGCATTATTGAGAAATGGTGCAGATTTTTCAAAAGTAGTCCAGGCTACTATCGTGGCAGGGCTTCATGTTGGTATCCTGGTGCTTTCCAGAGACCTGGGAAGTGCGGTAATCTTCTTTGCGGCATACCTCGTGATGATTTATGTTGCTTCCAAGAATGTAGGATATCTGGCGCTTGGCCTTGGCGGCGGTTCGGTCGGAGCAGTTATTGCATATCATTTGTTTGGGCATGTACGCCAGAGGGTGACAGCATGGAAAGATCCTATGGCTGTATATCAGAATGAAGGATATCAGATCGTTCAGTCATTGTTTGCGATTGGAACCGGCGGATGGTTTGGAATGGGATTATGCCAGGGCTCCCCTGAGAAGATTCCGGTTGTTAAGAATGACTTTATATTCAGCGCCATTTGTGAGGAACTGGGGTGTATTTTTGCAATCTGTCTGATCCTTGTATGTATGAATTTCTTTCTGATGATTGTAAATATTGCACTTAAGATAAAGAAGCCATTTTATAAACTGATCGCGCTTGGTCTTGGTACGGAATATGCATTTCAGGTATTTCTGACAATAGGCGGAGCAACGAAATTCATCCCTATGACAGGTGTGACACTTCCATTGGTCAGCTACGGAGGAAGCTCTGTGGCGAGTACGGTGCTGATGCTGGCAATTATTCAGGGATTGTATATTTTGAGAGAAGATGAGGACGAAGAAATTGAGAGATATCGAAGAAAAGAAGCGGCGCAAAGAGCTCAGGAAGCGTCAGAAGCGCAAGGCTCAGGAGATTTCTAAAAAAAGAAGACCCGGTAATCGGGAATATACACTGGTATCCTGTTTTTTTGTGCTGATCTTTGTCAGCATGATCGGGTATTTGGTCTACTTTAATTATGCAAAGAGCGATGATTTTATCAACAGTCCGTATAATACAAGACAGGATACATTTTCAGACAGAGTTGTCAGGGGAAAGATCATATCTGCGGATGAGCAGGTGCTTGCCCAGACTAATGTTTATGAAGATGGGACAGAGGAGCGTACCTATCCATATGCAAATATGTTTGCTCATGTGGTTGGATATGATACAAATGGAAAAAGCGGACTGGAATCAGAAGCAAACTTCCAGCTTCTGACATCTCACGAATTCTTTCTGAATCAGATAAAAAATGAATTTCTGAATCAGAAGAATACGGGTGATTCTGTAGTGACAACCTTAAATGCGGATCTTCAGACAACGGCATATAATGCACTTGGAGACAGAAGAGGTGCGGTAGTTGCGATTGAACCATCTACGGGAAAGATTCTGGTGGAATTAAGCAAGCCGGATTTTGATCCAAATACGATCTCCCAGAACTGGGATACATTGGTTAATGATTCCAATGACAGCAGCCTTCTGAACAGGGCGACCAACGGAGCGTATCCTCCGGGTTCTACATTCAAAGTGGTAACTGCTCTTGACTACTTCAGAACAAAGGGAAGTCTGGAAGGTTTTTCTTATCTCTGTGAGGGTAGCATTACCATGGAAGATCATACAATCAGCTGTTATGGTGGAACAGTTCATGGACAGGAAGACTTTTACAGTGCTTTTGCCAATTCCTGTAACAGTGCATTTGCGGAGATTGGAACTATGCTTGGTGGAAGCTCTTTGAAAAAGACGGCAGAGAATCTTCTTTTTAATAAGAGCCTTCCTCTTACTTCTTATAAAAAGAGTACGTTTACATTAAATGGTAAGTCTTCGGTGGCAGAGGTTATGCAGACTGCAATCGGTCAGGGAAATACCCTGGTATCTCCAATGCATATGGCGTTGATTACCAGTGCGATCGCAAATGGTGGCGAACTGATGAAACCATATCTGATTGATTCGATAGTCAGCTCAGACGGAGAAACGGTCAAGACAACAGAACCGGAGAGCTATAAACAATTAATGACTACAAACGAGGCGAATATCCTTGGAAAACTGATGAAAGGTGTTGTAGAGAATGGAACGGCATCTGCACTGAATGGAAGAGGATATACGGTAGCAGGCAAGACCGGATCTGCGGAATTTGATGAAAATGGCTCCAGCCATTCCTGGTTTATCGGTTATTCGAATGTAGATAATCCGGATCTCGTGGTAGCTATTATCGTTGAGAATGGTGGTACGGGAAGCGAAGCAGCAGTCCCGATTGCCGGACAGATTTTTGATGCATATTATTATGACAACTGATAATTAAAGAAATGCTCTGTTCAATGAGGAATTTGAAAAAATCTTTGAACAGAGCATTTGGTTTATATCCAGCAATATCGGTAGCATTAATGTTCATTATCTTCTCAGTAATACAGTCCCAATTTATTCTGGCTTGCCAGCAGCAATTGAAATTTGGCTTGTGTATCCTGGGATAGCGGTGTGTGAACAATAACGTGAACAGTAACAACGGCAATGATTTCATATTTACGGGTTGCGGGTTTTAGGAAAAAGAGGTATACTATATTCAGTTTATAATACCACGCAAAACAGGAGGGATTGCATTATGATAGAAGCAACGAGCTGTGGCGGTGTGGTAATTCATCGGGGTAAGATTCTTACATTGTATAAATCTTACAGGAACCGTTATGAGGGCTGGGTATTACCGAAGGGAACAGTGGAACCGGGTGAGACGCATGAACAGACGGCATTGCGGGAAGTGATGGAAGAGGCTGGAGTGCGTGCGACCATTGTGAAATATATCGGGAAGAGCCAATATAACTTTACCGTTCCGGAGGACGTGGTTTCCAAAGAGGTACATTGGTATCTGATGACTGCGGATAATTATCATAGTAAGCCCCAAAGAGAAGAGTTTTTTGTAGATTCCGGATATTACAAATTCCATGAGATCTACCATCTGCTGAGATTTTCCAATGAAAAGCAGATTGTAGAACGTGCTTATCAGGAATATCTGGAAATGAGAAGCAACGGACTCTGGGGAAAACAGCATAAGTATTATTAACGAGAACAGGGCTGTGTTTTTACGACGCAGCCCGGTTTAAATTCCGGAGAAAACGGGAATACTTTAAATGGATTACGTTACAGAAGAGATGACTGTTGGGATATAAGACTGAGAAATAAAAAGGATAAGCTTATTGATTTGGTGTAGGCAGAAATGAGAGAAGGTGTAAGATGCTAAAGTGGCAGGAGAATTTTCTGGCAGGGGAATCTATAAAGAATCCCGGTAAGATAAAAAAGAAATTAAATAGTGGAAAACTGGTGCCAGGCATTTATCTTCTTACATTATCAGAAAATCCATCTAATCTTATGGATATTATTCCGGCAGCGATGTTATTCCAGAAGAGCTTTTACGGAATCTGTCCTGAAATCATAGGAATGGCAAAGGGTAAGGAAGAAGCTCTGGAGATGGTGAGGAGCCTGATTGATGAAATGTATACGGAGACAGGAACCTTTGCAATAGCTGAATATATAGAAAACAGGTGAGAATATGTTACATATTTTATGGCTGATCCTTAAGTTTATATTGATCATACTGGGGATCCTGCTGGGACTTCTTTTGCTGGCAGTGCTTCTTGTTCTGTTCTGCCCTGTGAGATATAAGGCATCAGCTGTTAAGACAGAAGGCGCCTGGAATCAGATAGAAGGAGAAGGTGTTGTAAGCTGGTTATTTCATGGAGTTTCGCTGAAAGCTGAATGGAAAGATCGGCAGATGGAAATGTCGTTTCATCTATTTGGAATTCCCGTAGATAAATTATTGAAGAAACGCCAGAAGAAAAAATCAGATTCGGAAAATACAAAGAATACAAAGAACACTTCAAAGAAATCGAAATCTGGTACAAAAAATTCGAGATCTGAGGCGGTAAATTCAAAGAATGAAGAGCATGAATCAGAAGCAAAATTATTGAATGATTCGGCAGACCAAGGTGTAAATTCTACTGAAAACCATACTAAAATCAATGAAAATGAAGAAAGTATAAGACAGGACCAGCACAAACCAGATAATGAATCAGAAAATACTGAAACGGTGACAAATGAAAATAAAATTCAACCAGAAGATACAGCTTCAGAGGAGGTTTCAGAACAGAAAACGTTCTTTATTAAAAGAATATATGACCGAATTCGAAATATATTCAAAGGAATTCGGACAAAATTGCAAAATATTCGCAGGACACTCAAGAAAGTCAAAAATAATTTGTCCTGGTGGAAATCTTTTCTCGAACATCCGAGAGTAAAAGCTGCCAGAACTCTGGTGTGGAAACATGCGAAATTTCTTCTTAAGCATATTTTCCCTACAAAGATAGAAGGACAGGTTGCATTTTCTTTTGAAGATCCGGCTCTGACGGGAACAGCACTTGCTGTACTTGGTATGACAATTCCTTTTCATAAGAACTGTGTTCAGATCAATCCTCGCTTTGATGGAGAGAATTATCTGCAGGGAAATATCAGGGCAAAAGGCAGAATCTATGGATTTGTTTTTCTGCGCGCTGCATTGATTATTTATTTTGATAAAAATATAAAATACGTTATAAAACGTTGGAAAACCAGGAGGGCATGACCATGGCAAACGAAAATAACTTTAAAGAAACTGTAAACTCATTATTCAAGGGAATGGACAGCTTTATCTCTGCAAAAACTGTAGTGGGAGAAGCAATCCATGTAGGCGACACGATCATCCTTCCTCTGATGGATGTCTCTTTTGGCGTAGGTGCCGGTGCTTTCTCAGGAGAGAAGAAGGATAACGGAGGCGGTGGAATGGCCGGAAAGATGACTCCATGCGCAGTGCTTGTAATTCAGAATGGAACAACCAAACTTGTCAACGTGAAGAATCAGGATGGACTGACCAAGATTCTTGATATGGTGCCGGATTTTGTGGATCGTTTCACATCAGGAAAAGGTGACGATGAACCAATCAGTGAGCCTGAAAAATAAGACAGAAATCTGTTATAGGCATTCATAATAGAGTTTTTGCATAAACTATATCAAACCAATGAAAAAGAAAAGGTGCAGAAGAATTGGAAAAGCTGATAGGTTTTATGCTGTTTTTCATAGGGCTTGGGATGGTGATCGGATTATTGATCGCAGAGAATGTGATCCTGGTAGTTTCAGCCGGAATTTTCCTGCTGCTGGGATATCATCTTTTCTGCCACTGAAAATAATATATAAAAGAAAAAGAGACTACAGGATCAGCCATGATTTCTATAAAATTTTGTAGAATATCTGGCAGACTGTGGTCTCTTATATTTTTATCTGATAATTATGGATTTTAACAGATTAGGTAAGTTTCATGTAATTGTAAATATCCATTGGATCATTGGAAATGAGAGGCTGGTTTTCTAAAGGGTAAAAAAATACCCCTGTAAAAACAGGGGCAATTGGTGTTATTATGCTCTTTCTACTTTACCGGATCTTAAGCAAGAAGTACATACATATGTCTTTCTAGCTCCGCCTTCAGCAGTTTTGATTTTAACGGATTTTACGTTAGATTTCCACATTTTATTGGATCTTCTATGTGAATGACTTACATTATTTCCGAAATGAGCAGCTTTTTCACAGATTGCACATTTAGCCATGATAGCACCTCCTTGACGCTTTATTGTTACTGTCTGCTGTGTGCCTGGTGTCTAAAACAGTAACCTTTTGTTCAACAGATTACATTGTAACAGATGAATTGTGCTTTTGCAAGCAAAAAAAGGAAAAAACTCAAAAATTATATTTCCTTTTCTGTAAAAAGAGGTTATAATACACTTACATACAATATATTAATTGGAGGTAACCATATGAATGGACGTATAGATTCCGGATTAGGTCAGATCATAATTGACACAGATGTAATCGCAACCTACGCAGGAAGCGTTGCAGTAGAGTGTTTTGGTATCGTAGGTATGGCTGCAGTCAGCATGAAAGACGGACTGGTTAAGCTTCTTGGTAAGAACAGCCTGAAACATGGTATCAGTGTCAGAATTACTGAGGACAATAAAATCCGCCTGAATTTCCATGTTATTGTGGCATATGGCGTGAATATAAGCACAATTGCAGACAACCTTGTCAGCAATGTCAAATATAAAGTCGAAGCCTTTACAGGAATGGAGATTGATAAGATCGATATTTATGTAGAAGGTGTACGTGCAATTGATTAGGATAGAGGAGGAACTTGTGGTGAATAACAAAACCATAGATGCCAGAATACTTTCCAGAATGTTTCTTGCAGGAGCCAAGAATCTGGAAGCTAAGAAAGAATGGATCAATGAACTGAATGTATTTCCGGTACCGGATGGAGATACAGGAACCAATATGACAATGACAATTATGGCAGCGGCTGCAGAGGTAGGATCTCTTGGAGAGCCTGATATGGAGTCACTGGCTAAAGCGATTTCTTCCGGTTCTCTGCGCGGTGCAAGAGGTAACTCAGGTGTTATCCTTTCCCAGCTTCTTCGTGGTTTTACCAAGAGCGTTAAAGGCAGCAAGGAATTGGATGCCAGCGCTATCGCAGCAGCGATGGAGAAAGGTGTGGAGACTGCATACAAGGCGGTTATGAAACCGAAAGAAGGAACAATTCTTACTGTTGCAAGAGAAGCAGCTGCGAAAGCTGTTGAAATTGCAGAGACAGCAGAGGATCTGGATACATTCTTTAAAGGTGTGATTGCTCATGCAGAGGAAACTCTGGCGAAGACACCGGAGATGCTTCCTGTTCTGAAAGAAGCAGGAGTAGTGGACTCTGGCGGACAGGGACTCCTGGAAGTATATCATGGTGCATATGATGGTTTCCTTGGTAAAGAGATCGATTATACTCAGTTTGATAAAGCGAAAGGACCTGCAGTAACTAAGATTGATGCTCAGACAGAGGCTGACATTAAATTTGGCTATTGTACAGAATTTATTATTCTTCTGAATCAGCCGATGTCCGGGGAGACAGAGCATGAATTCAAGAAATTCCTTATGTCACTGGGTGATTCTATCGTTCTTGTCGCAGATGATGAAATCGTGAAAGTACATGTTCATACAAATCATCCTGGACAGGCAATCGAGAAAGCTCTTACATTTGGTGCTCTTTCCCGCATGAAGATTGACAATATGCGTGAGGAACATCAGGAGAAACTGATCAAAGATGCCCAGAAGCTGGCGAAAGAGCAGGCTGAACAGGAAGAGAAAGAAGTAGCAGCACAGCCTCCGAAGGAAGTTGGGTTTATCTCCGTATCTGTTGGTAATGGGATGACAGAGATTTTTAAGGAACTGGGAGTAGACTATCTGATCGAAGGTGGTCAGACAATGAACCCAAGTACAGAAGATATGCTGAATGCAATCGCAAAAGTAAATGCAAAGACCATCTATATCTTCCCGAATAATAAGAATATTGTTCTTGCTGCAAATCAGGCAAGAGATCTTACAGAAGATAAAGAGATCGTAGTTGTTCCGACTAAGACAATTCCGCAGGGAATCACTGCTATGATCAGCTATGTGCCTGAGAAGAACAGTGCTGAGAATACAGAGGCAATGCTTCAGGCAATCGAGAATGTCAAGACAGGACAGGTTACTTATGCGGTTCGTGATACCAGAATTGATGATAAGGAGATTCATGAGGGAGATATCATGGGTATCGGTGATCATGGAATCCTGGCTGTTGGTAAGGATCGTGTGGAAGTTACGAAGGAGACTGTTGCAGAGATGGTGGATGAGGATTCTGAGGTGATCAGTATTTATTATGGTGCTGATACTGAGAAAGCGGAAGCTGAGGAACTGGCAGCAGCACTTGAGGAGGCTTATCCGGATTGTGATGTGGAACTTAATGCGGGCGGACAGCCGATTTATTATTATGTTATTTCCGTTGAATAATGGTCGTTAGGATTTAAATGAATATTTATAGGTAAATGAGGACGGATATAGGTCGCCGGAGAGGTGAGGTATATCCGTTTTCGTATTTCAATAGGGGACGGCAGGAAAATTATTTGTTTTTATATGCGGTTTCGGGCTCTAAGATATTCCAAGCTATTAAAAACAAATAATTTTCCTGCCTGGTATTTAAATGTGATACGAAATATTTATGGAAAGAAAGGAAGCTGTGGTATATGTCAACATCTTTGCGTACGTTGAAGGGTGTAGGTGAGAAAACAGAGAAGCTGTTTTCGAAAATCGGGGTGACGGATGTGGAGTCGCTGTTGAGTTATTATCCCCGGAATTATGATGCGTATGAGGAGCCGGTGGAGATTAAAGCAGTGGAGGAGAGCTCTGTTGTGGCAATTTCCGGGACGGTTGTTACGGGGGTATATGTGAATCAGGTGAGAAATCTTCAAGTGATTACAACTACGGTGGCGGATCTTACAGGGAGGCTTTCGGTTACCTGGTTTAATGCGCCGTATTTGCGTTCTACGGTGAGAAAAGGGTGTGCTTTTATTCTGAGGGGAAGAATCGCGAGAAAGCAGGGAAAGCTGCAGATGGAGCATCCGGAGATTTTTACTCCGGCGGCTTATGAGGAGATTCTGCATAGTCTTCAGCCGATTTATGGGCTGACTTCAGGGCTTTCGAATAAGACAATCGTGAAGCTGCTTCATCAGGTGTTAAAGGAGCAGAATCTTCAGGCGGAGTATCTGGCGGATGAATATAAGGAGAAGTATCATCTGGCAGACAGGAATTTTGCAGTTCCGGCGATTCATTTTCCGAAGAATATGCAGGAGTTGTTATCTGCCAGGAGGCGTCTGGTGTTTGATGAGTTTCTTCTTTTTATTCTTGCGGTGCAGAGGTTGAAGGAGAAGACGGAAGAGGCGCCGAATGAGTTTCCGATGCATCCTGTCTGGACGACGGAGAAGATTATAGAGGATTTGCCGTATGACTTGACGAAGGCTCAGCTGAATGTCTGGCATGAAATTGAGAGGGACTTAAGTGGCCAGGCGTTGATGTCCAGACTGGTTCAGGGAGATGTGGGAAGCGGAAAAACAATTCTGGCTTTTCTGGCGATGATTATGACGGTTGAGAATGGTTATCAGGCTGTTTTGATGGCGCCGACGGAGGTTTTGGCGAGGCAGCATTTTCAGGCGATGGAGAAGTTGTTGCAGGAGCATAATATAGAATTTGGTCATCCGGTACTGCTTACCGGATCGGATACGGCGAAGGAGAAGCGGGAAAAATATGCGCTGATCGCATCGAAAGAGGCGAATCTGGTCATAGGAACGCATGCTTTGATACAGGAGAAGGTGCAGTATAATAATCTGGGGCTTGTTATTACGGATGAGCAGCACCGTTTCGGTGTGAAGCAGAGGGAAGCCCTGACGACGATGGGAAATCCGCCGAATGTTTTGGTAATGAGTGCAACACCGATTCCGCGTACTCTTGCTATCATTATTTATGGTGATCTGGATATTTCTGTGATTGATGAGCTTCCGGCGCAGAGACTTCCTATTAAGAATTGTGTTGTGGATACTTCTTATCGGCCCAAGGCTTATTCTTTTATGGAGAAGCAGATCCGTCAGGGACGTCAGGTTTATGTGATCTGTCCGATGGTTGAAGAGAGTGAGGGCATGGATGGGGAGAATGTTCTGGATTATACGATGAAGTTACGGAATGTTTTTCCACCGGATATTAAGGTGGCGTCTCTTCATGGGAAGATGAAGGCGAAAGAGAAGAATGCGGTCATGGAGGCTTTTGCAGCGGGAGAAATCCAGGTTCTTGTGTCGACGACGGTTGTGGAGGTAGGCGTGAATGTGCCAAATGCGACAGTGATGATGGTGGAGAATGCGGAGCGTTTTGGACTGGCACAGCTTCACCAGCTTCGTGGGCGTGTAGGGCGTGGAGAATATCAGTCCTATTGTATTTTTATGCAGGGAAATGGGGCGAAGGAGACTTCGAAACGTCTGGAAATTCTGAATAAATCTAATGATGGATTTTACATCGCAGGGGAAGATCTGAAGCTTCGAGGCCCTGGAGATTTGTTTGGAATCCGCCAGAGTGGTCTGCTGGAGTTTAAACTTGGAGATATTTATCAGGATGCGGATATCCTGAAAGCAGCCAGTGAGACAGCGGCAGATATTCTTTCTCTGGATGAAGATTTAAGCCTTCCGCAGAATCAGGAATTGCAGAAAAAGCTGTCTGAGTATATGAAAGAAGATTTGCAGAATCTGGGATTATAAGTAATATTGCACAAAATGGGAGCGAAAGAATATAGGAAAGGGCTGTCTGTTTGTAGTGATTTTTCCATATAAAGGCAAAAATCATTGCAAAAACAGGAGATTAGTAGTATTCTATTTCCATAAAAAGAATAATTATACCTTGTAAGGAGGCTATCAAATGGCAACAAAAAAAACTACAGCAGATCTCAATACATCCACTGCGAAGACAACCAAAGTTAAAGAGGCTCCTGCAAAGACAACTGCTTCAGAAGTAGCTGTAAACAAAGAAGCTGAGAAGAAAGAAACCGATAACAAAGAAACAGCAAAAACAACTAAAACTACAGCAAAGAAGACAACTACAAGAAGAACAACAAAGAAGGCTGCAGAGAAACCAGTTGAAAAAACTGCTGAAAAAGCTGCAGAAAAGCCAGTTGCAAAAGCAGCAGAGAAGAAGACAACTACCAGAAGAACTGCTAAGAAAGAAGCAACTGCAGAAGTATACGTTCAGTTCATGGGCAAAGAAGTCTATGCAAAAGATGTTTTAGAGAATGTAAAGAAGATCTGGACAGAAGAAATGGGCAAGAAGGAGAAAGATCTTAAAGACGTTAAGATTTATATTAAACCGGAAGAATATAAAGCATACTATGTAATTAATGGCGATATCACAGGCGCTATCGGACTCTGATATATAAAAAAGCAGAAGCAGGAAATAAATATATAAATACTGCTAAAAGATTCACTAATAAAAAATCAAATAAATGTCGGGACAGATGTTGTGATTTGTCTGGATGAATTCAGGAAACTCGGATGATAAGGTAAATTCATCTGAGTTTTTTATTTCTGTAATATTTTTCATTTCTGTAATATGAAAAAAATTTATAGGAAATATTGTATCTATAATTTTTTCCACTGCCTGTCCTACTTGACAAAAATTATCAGTTAGTATAAGCTATCTTCGATGGATAAATTATTGATAATAATTAATCATTAGCCAATAACAACCAAATGACAAAACGAAAGAAGAGCGAACGACAATGACATTAAAAGATTTGGAAATTGGAAAAAGTGCTGTGATCAGATCGGTTGGTGGAAAAGGTGCCTTACGTCAGCATTTCCTGGATATGGGTATGATTCCCGGTGCGGAGGTTACGGTTGTAAAATTTGCGCCTATGGGAGATCCGATGGAACTGCAGGTGCATGGATATGAGCTGACCTTAAGACTGGCAGAAGCAGAACAGATAGAGATTGAGCAGATTCCAAGAAGAAGCAGAAGTCATAAAGGAATTGAGTCTATGAGTGACGCAGAACATCCGGGACTGGGAGAGGAAGGAAAGTATCACTCCAAGAAAGACGAGCATCCTCTGCCGGAAGGAACTACTCTGACTTATGCACTGGTAGGAAATCAGAACTGTGGAAAGACTACATTATTTAACAAACTGACAGGCTCTAATCAGCATGTAGGGAATTTTCCGGGAGTAACTGTAGACCGTAAAACAGGTTCTATTAAGGGACACCCAAATACAGAGATTACCGACCTTCCGGGAATTTATTCTATGTCACCTTACAGCAGTGAGGAAATCGTTTCCAGAAATTTTGTTCTGGATGAGAAACCAAGTGCGATCATCAATATTGTTGATGCGACAAACATAGAGAGAAATCTGTACCTTACCATGCAGCTTCTGGAAATGGACATTCCGATGGTCGTTGCATTAAATATGATGGATGAGGTGCTGGGAAATCAGGGTTCCATTGATGTAAATATGATGGAAGCATTGTTGGGAGTTCCGGTAATCCCTATTTCGGCGGCAAAGAATGAAGGTGTTGATGAACTTGTAAATCACGCATTACATATAGCAAAATATCAGGAACATCCGCTGCGCCAGGATTTTTGCGATAAGAATGACCATGACGGTGCTGTTCACCGCTGTATTCATGCGGTAATGCATTTAATCGAGGACCATGCGGCGCTGGCAGGCATCCCATCTCGTTTTGCCGCAACCAAGGCAATCGAGGGAGATCCTCTGATCATGGAGAAACTGAAGCTAGACACCAATGAGACGGAGATGCTTGAACATATCGTACAGCAGATGGAGACAGAACGCCAGGTCGACAGGAGTGCTGCAATCGCGGATATGCGTTTTGACTTTATCGAGCGATTATGTGAGCAGACCGTTGTAAAGCCAAAAGAGAGCAAGGAGAGGATTCGAAGTGAAAAGATCGACAGGATCCTGACAGGAAAATATACGGCGATTCCCTGTTTTATAGGAATTATGGCACTTGTTTTTTATCTGACATTCAATGTAATCGGTGCGTGGCTTCAGGGAATCCTGGAAATAGGAATTGATAAGATTTCTGCATTGACCGATGCAGCATTGACAGCTGCCAATGTAAACAGTGCCATGCACAGTCTGGTAATTGATGGCATCTTTACAGGTGTGGGAAGTGTTTTGAGTTTCCTTCCTGTAATTGTTACTCTGTTTTTCTTCCTGTCCCTTATGGAGGACAGTGGATATATTGCACGTGTGGCATTTGTGATGGATAAGCTTCTGCGAAAGATTGGTTTATCCGGTCGAAGTATTGTGCCGATGCTGATTGGATTTGGATGTACGGTTCCGGCGGTTATGGCAACGCGTACCCTTACAAGTGAACGTGACAGAAAGATGACGATTCTGCTTACACCGTTTATGAGCTGTACTGCGAAGCTTCCAATCTATTCTTTCTTTGTGAATGCATTCTTCCCAAAGAAAGGCGGGCTTATTATGACAGGATTATACCTGCTTGGTATTTTTGTGGGAATCCTGGCGGCACTTCTGTACAATGGTACTCTTTTCAAAGGAGAACCGGTGCCGTTTGTCATGGAACTTCCAAATTATCGTCTGCCGGGAGCGAAGAACGTTGCACAGTTACTGTGGGAAAAGGCAAAAGATTTCCTGCAGAGAGCGTTTTCTGTAATCCTGCTTGCAACTATGGTTGTCTGGTTCCTCCAGAGTTTTGACTTGCATCTGAATCTGGTAAAAGATTCTTCTGACAGTATTCTGGCAATGGCAGCCGGACTTCTGGTTCCAATCTTTAAGCCACTTGGTCTGGGAGACTGGAGAATCTGCACCGCTCTTATCAGTGGATTTATGGCAAAAGAAAGCGTGGTATCGACACTGGAAGTGCTTTTCAGTGGAAGCATTGCTTCTGTACTGACACCACTGGCAGCAGCATCACTGCTTGCATTCAGCCTGCTTTATACTCCATGTGTGGCTGCAATCGCGTCAGTGAAACGTGAACTTGGCGGAAAATGGGCCATAGGTGTAGTTGTGTGGCAGTGTGTGGTTGCATGGATCGTTGCACTGATCGTTCGTTTTGTTGCGGCATTCATTATTTAACCGAATCAAGTAAGTCCCCTGCGGAGGTTGCGAATATCCGACCATTGATTAAAATCCTCGATCTACTGTCTGAAATAATAATGTACAGCAGACGGGGATTTTTTATGCTATATGCTATAAAAAATTATTCTGTAATGTTCTTATAATTAAAAAAAGTTTCCCGGACATTTTTATGATTAGTGAAGAATAAGGTCGAAAAAATTAGAAACTTTACGGAAAAAGCTTTTTATGCTATCATAGCGTCAATGACCAGAATATGAACGTGAGAAAGTAATAGTAACAGGAAGAGAAATAGTCTTCAAAAAAGATGAAAAAATAAGGAACAAAGGAGTAAATTCAAAGTATGGGAAGCATTGTGATTGGAGTTGCCGGAGGTTCCGGCTCTGGTAAATCTACTTTTACAAACAGGATTAAAGATTATTTCGGAGATGATGTAGTTGTTCTTTATCATGACAACTATTACCGCAGACAGGACGGAGTTCCTTTTGAACAGAGAGTAACAGTAAATTATGACCATCCGGATTCACTGGAGACAGAGCTTCTGGTAGAGCATCTGAAGCAGTTAAAAGAGGGAAAATCAATCGAGTGCCCGGTTTATGATTATACGAAACATAACCGTTCTGACAAGGTGATCAGAATCGATCCGAAACCGGTTATTCTTGTAGAGGGAATCCTGCTTCTGGCAGATCCGAGAGTGAGAGACCTTCTGGATATTAAAGTATATGTAGAAGCAGATGCAGATGAGCGTATCCTGCGAAGAATCTCACGTGACGTAGAAGAACGCGGAAGAGATCTCAACGGCATTATCAAACAGTACCTGACTACTGTAAAGCCTATGCTTTACCTTTACGTAGAACCGACCAGATCAAAAGCTGATATTGTTATTAACAGCGGTAAGAATGATATTGCATTCGACCTGTTTGTCTCAAAAATCCGTCTGTTGCTGGATAAAAAGGAAGATTGAGTGTAAAAATAAAAGCAAGTTTCTAAGTTCATCAAGATATAGTGAACTTTGGAAACTTGCTTTTTGTAAAAAATTTTATAACGGTTTAACAGTTCTGTATTCTGAAGCCTATTGATGAAAACAGCTTGTAACCAGATCAGGTAAGCCTGTTGTTTCAGTTGTGAAGAGCAATAGACAGTTGACTATTTGTCAATAATTTCAACAGGAGTATCATCTCTGGCATCCAGATCATTGATATATTTTCTTGTTTCCGCAACGATCACATTTGACAGAAGCAACACAGCCACGAGGTTTGGAATTGCCATCAATGCATTCAAGATATCGGCAACGGTCCATACAAGATTCAGGGAAATAACCGGTGCGATCGCGGCAACTGCGATATACAGTACGCGATAAGGAATCAGCCCTTTTTTACCTGCAAAATATTCCACACATCGTTCACCGTAGTAAGCCCATCCAAGAACTGTTGAGTAAGCAAAAGAAATAATGCCGACAACCAGGATCACCGGACCAAGTACCGGAATCTGCTGAAATGCCAGAGTGGTAAGCACACCGCCATCTGTGATACTTCCCATATCAATGGAAGGATTTTTCATAATACTTGTGACGAGAACCAGACCTGTCATGAGACATACAACAACGGTATCCCAGAAAGTTCCGGTGCTGGAAACCAGTGCCTGACGTACAGGATTTCTCGTCTGGGCGGCAGCTGCTGCGATAGGGGCAGAACCCATACCTGATTCATTGGAAAAAAGGCCTCTGGCAATTCCGTACTGCATTGCCATCATAATACCGCGTCCAACCAGTCCGCCGGCAGCAGCTCCTGGGGTAAATGCTATCTTGCAAATCGTTTTTACTGCCGGAATAATAAAATCATAGTTGATTCCCAGAATGATCAGACATCCAAGTACATAAAAGAAAGCCATGAACGGAACCAGGCGTTCACATACGGTTGCGATTGATTTGATGCCGCCAAAGATAACAAGTGCTGTCAGTGCGGCAACTGCGATTCCGATAAAAACCGGAGAGATATTCAGATTCTCATTACATACAGTTGCGATTGCATTTACCTGAGTAGCACATCCGATTCCAAAGGAAGCGAAGCCGCCGAAGAATGCAAAAAGCAATGCCAGCCATTTCATATGTAACCCGCGTTCCAGTGCATACATGGCACCGCCCTGCATACGTCCGTCTTTCGTTTTCACACGGTATTTGACAGCGATAAGAGACTCGCTGTATTTCGTGGCGATTCCGAAAACGCCTGTCAGCCAGCACCAGAGAACAGCACCAGGACCACCCAGCGCGATAGCGGTTCCCACACCAATGATATTTCCGGTTCCAATTGTAGAAGCGAGAGCAGTGGTAAGTGCACCAAATTGACTGACTTCACCTTCTGCCTCTGTATCTTTCGTGACAGATAATCGGATAGCTGTACCGATTTTTCTCTGGATCACACCTGTGCGGACTGTCATAAAAATATGAGTCCCGAGAAGCAGAAGAATCATCCACCATCCCCATACAAGACCATCCAGTTTGTTAATGAAATTTGCGACAGAATTAATCATAGGCTTCCTCTCCTTTTTATGAATTTATGTGAGTAAAGAAAAGAAGATACATCTTTGAACTTTAAAGATACCGTTTTATATAATAAAAAATTAATGTTATATAAAAAAAGGCATACATACACGATAGTTCATGTGATGTACGCCTTTGTACGGTTCGTCTTTTAGTTACACACATATACACAGATACAAATATCTGTCTGAAATTAAAGATTAATCTCAGTAGTTAAATGTAATTATACCGTAAAAAATATAAAATTGCAATAAATTTTCCATGCTCTTCCTTAGTATACGGAAACTTCCAGTGTATTATTCTTCTAGCTTCATATACTAGCATTGCAACACCAAAACAATCAAAAATGAAAACAACAACCAAGGAGGAAATTGATATGTCAAACACAAAATCTTCTAACCAGGCAGCTGTACCGGAAGCAAAAGGTGCGTTAGACCGTTTCAAATTCGAGGTTGCAAACGAATTAGGTGTACCGCTTACAGATGGATACAACGGTAACCTGACATCCAAACAGAACGGTTCAGTCGGCGGATATATGGTTAAGAAAATAGTATCGGAACAACCATTGAATTTTAGCTTTATGTTTTATATCATGATTTAAGCGTCAAAAGCTCGTACCTATTCAGCAGTTATCTTTTGCAGATTCTTTTCATTTTCTGACAAAACGGGAACAGCGAATGCTGGAAAAATCATGGGCAAAATATTTTGCTGATGAGATATTCCCAAAGATCGGTGAAAAACCGTATGCTGAAAACGGAGATAAGCAGGGAGGTTGTTTAAGAAATAGTACTTGTATCTGAAAATGAATTAGACAAAAGCAGGATGACATGGTAGAATATAACAGCCAATTTAATAGAAAATCAACCGAAACCATTTTGCTGGTTTTTATTTTTAATTTTGTGCCATTTAAACGATTTAAAGAATGAGAATATGTTGGATTTACTATATCATTTATATGAGCGTATTGTGAAATACAAATTGACACATTTTTCGGGGGGCTATAATAGAACTAATTTTACTTCCAAAAGAAAATAAATATTTTAGCAAAACAGATGAAAGTCTGTGACGCAAAGCTATAGGGCCTGTAAAATGGCAGCCAGTTGCATATGAAATAGCAAAGGGATACTATGGTTAATTAGTAGTAGTTTCTTTGCTTTTTATTATGGTTTAGCTTATCTGAATAGAGTAACAGAGAAAAGAAATAGAAAGATTAAGTAAAAAAGATAATGGAGATTAAAGATGATAAAAAAGGAGGCTGACAGGCAGAACTACAGTATCCTTGCAGGAGAAGGAGCTATTCTGCGGATTTTAAAAGAAATTGACAAAGCCAAAAATAGAGAGAGTATTGGAGCAGGAATTCAGAAACTCCTTGAAGTTCTCGGCAATTATGGAAATGCAGATCGAGCTTATCTTTTTGAAACGGTTCATAGATGCTACAAAGCATATTCGCCAGATGGATTCAGAAAGTGCTGAAATTCCGATCATTGCTGTGACTGCCAATGCCTTTAAGAGTGATGAAGAACATTGTGCTGAAGCAGGAATGAATGCTCATCTTTCAAAGCCTTTTGATATAAATAAACTAATGGAAGTACTTACATCCCTGTTGGACTTAGAATATACGGAGGATAAAAATGTTCAATAAAGAAAAGCAAAGTGAAAATAATATCTTTTCACTGGATAATACAAAGTTAAATGAAAACTGTCAAAAAATCGTACAGGATGCAGTGAGCGAACTGAATATTGTTGGATTCATGACAGGATATTATGATGAAAATCTTACAATTACACAGGTCAGTTCACACATGTTGAAGAATCTGGGATATACGTTTGAAGAATTTCAAAAGAAAACATCAGGTTCTCTGAGAAATCTTTTCTATGGAGAAAACCAGACCTTTCTTGAATACGGCAGGTTCCAGCGCCTTCAAGGGTGTGGAGAAGGACAGATGCTGATGAGCGATGGCACACCTGTATTTGTCCGTATGTGCAAGAAAGATGCCATAGCAGATGATGGAAAGCAGGTATGGGTATTGTCTGTTCAGATTGACTGGATGCAGCAGAATCTGAAACTGATCAATAACGTGATCCATTCTGCGATGTGGCGTTTTGATTGTGACAAAAGCGGAAATATTAAGGAAGTGTACTGGAGTCATGAGTTTCGCACGATGCTTGGGTATCATGACATTCTTGATTTCCCAAATAAACTGGAATCGTGGTCAGATTTGTTACATCCAGAAGACAAGAAAGCAACACTTACACTGTTAGAGCAAGCAATTCAAGACAAAACAGATAGTGTGAAATATGACTGTGAATACCGCTTGAAGATGAAAGATGGTTCCTATCAATGGTTCCGGGCAAATGCCGAGACAACCAGACGTCTGGACGGAACAGTACGTTTTATTGTCGGTACATTCATAAATATTGACAAGAGAAAGCAGAGCGAGATGAAAGCACAGAGAAATGAGGCATTTCATCGCGCCTATACAGAGGGAAATATCTGCGAGTATTATGTAAATCTAAAGGATAATTCTTTTGAGTCACTAAAAGTAGAGGATTCTCTTCTGGAGATTTTTGAAAAGAGCCATACATGGGATGAACTGATTCAGGCATACCTGGATAATTATGTTGTTGATGAGGACAAGGAAGCGGTTTCTCATTTTTACAACCGTAATTTTATTGTTGAAAAACTGAGTGAAGGTTCAAAAGAAATTAACCTTGAATGCAGAATACGGATACAAGGTGATGAGCACTGGGTTCGTAATGTCCTTATGAGAGGAGAAGAAAATGACGGTTCACGCTATGCAATGATCTTCGTCCGGGATATTACAGAAGCCAGAAAAGAAATGGAAAACATATTGGAGCTGACACGTAAGAATGATGCGATGGATCTGCTTCTTCAGGGAACAATGCGTCTGGTCAATCGTTTTGCTATGTGCAATCTGGAAGATGATACTTATAAGTTTTATAGTCTGCACGGAAAAAAGCCACCATACGATGTTTACGGAACATATCATGACCTGATCAGGAGGATTGCATCCCGCTATAAAGTGGTGGCAAAGGATGAAACGATTGACAAAGTGATTTCAGCAGATCATATCCGTGGCATGATTAGAAGCATGGATGATATTTATAAGCTGGAATATTGTACGGAAGATGAAAAGCATTTTAAGAGCATGGCTTTCATTCCTTTGTCTTGGAAAGACGGAGTACTTGAAAAGGTGCTGTTGATCGCACAGGATACCACTCAGGAAAAACTTGCGGAGATAGAATCGAGGATTGCTTTGAAGGATGCTTATGAAGCGGCTAACAAGGCAAACAGGTCAAAGACAGAGTTTTTATCAAATATGTCTCATGATATTCGGACTCCGATGAATGCAATCGTTGGTATGACAGCCATTGCCGGAGCAAATATTGATCATCCGGATCGTGTGATTGATTGCCTTGGAAAAATAACCAAGTCGAGCCGTCATCTGCTTGGTTTGATTAATGAAGTACTGGATATGTCACGCATTGAAAATGGAAAGATCGAACTGACGGAAGAAGACTTTAATCTGGCTGAACTGGTAGATAACTTGATCGCAATGACACGTTCCGAGATTGAAGCTCACAATCATAATTTTGAAGTACAGCTCAACAAAATTGAACATGAATATGTAAGAGGAGACAGTTTAAGAGTACAACAGATATTTACTAATATTATGAGTAATGCCATCAAATATACCCCAGATGGCGGCAAGATACTGTTTTCTATTACGGAAAAGCCTACCACTTCCCTGGATATAGGATGCTATGAGTTTGTGATTCAAGACAACGGTATGGGAATGAGCGAGGAATTTCAAAAGGTTATGTTTGACCCGTTTACTCGTGAAGATGATAAACGCATCAGCGAAATCCAAGGAACCGGTTTGGGAATGGCAATCACAAGAAATATCGTTAATATGATGAATGGAAACATTAAGGTAGAAAGCAAGCTGGGAAAGGGAAGCAGATTTACCGTTACTATTTTCCTTCGTCTGCGAGATGAAAAGTCAGAGACTATTGATGAACTGGTCAACTTGCCCGTGCTGGTTGTGGATGATGATAAGACATGCTGTGAAGGAACAGTGGCTATTCTTAATGAGATTGGAATCGACGGAGAGTGGGTACTGTCAGGAAAAGAGGCAGTAGAGCGTGCAGTGAAACGTCATGAGAATGACAATGATTATTTTGTATATATTATTGACTGGCAGATGCCGGGAATGGATGGAATTGAAACAACAAGGCAGATACGCCAAAAGATAGGACCTGATGTTTCTGTCATTGTTCTGACGTCCTATGATTATACAAAAATCGAAGAAGAAGCCAAAGCAGCAGGGGTAGATGAATTCATTTCAAAACCGTTGTTCCGCTCAAGACTTACCGCAGCACTGCAAAAAATAATATCCGGAAAGCCGAGTCAGGATGCAAGAGATTACCTGAAAAATATCGCTGCAAGTGATTATACAGGAAAGAAAATCCTTTTGGTGGAAGATAATGAACTGAACAGAGAAGTTGCAGCTGAGATCATAGGTATGACAGGTGCTGAGATTGAAACGGCTGTAAATGGAAAAGAAGCTGTAGATAAGGTAGCAGATCATCCAAATGGATATTATGATTTGGTCTTTATGGATGTGCAGATGCCGATTATGAATGGGTATGAGGCGGCTACAGCTATCCGTTCCCTGCCTAAACACAAAGGTGAGTTGTTGCCAATCGTTGCAATGACGGCAAATGCATTTACGGAGGATGTGATACTTGCAAAGAGTGCAGGAATGAATGAACATATTGCGAAACCTCTTGATATGGAAAAATTGAACAGAATGTTGCACGAATGGATGTAAGCCACGATAATAAAAAATCAATTTGCAGATGAGTGATAATTAAGAGGAGAAGGAAATAATTATAAGTAGAGTGTATTCAAGATTGTTTAGTAATCCACCAAGAAGCAGTAAGGAATGGAAACTGGAATACAATGCAAGAACTTCTGCTGAGCGTTCTAATAAACGCGAGAAATTAGATTTTAATGAACTCGGTCATATGACAACTGTGATCAATATGTTTCTGAGAACTGTGGTTCGAGAATACGGCATTCCATTTGAATTAAAACTGGACGTGCCGCAGGAAACAGCGGCAGAAGCGGCTTTAGAGAGCAAGAAATTGTTGTCTGACCTTTCAGAATGTAAATCCTCGAATGAGGAAACAATTAAAGGATAAATCTGAAAAGCGAATCAGCTGATGGAAAAATGCACGCTCTACAGATGCGGTATTTACATCAGTCCCTTCCACATATTTCTACGAAATAAAAAGTGGAGTCAAATTGAATGAAAACACAATCGGACAAGAAGTCAGTCAAAGACATTAAAGAGTTAAAGCAGAGATTTACTAAGCTTTCCATAGGTTTATTTGCAATTTTGACGCTTTCAATCATATTGTTGGCATCAGCATATACATATATTCTGCAAAAATCGTATACAGATATCGCCCTTGAAACGGAACTCAAACGTGATATGGAAAATGCGGATGCAATCCATAAATTGGTAAATGAAAAAATCGGAAGAGAAGAATTTGCCACGCTCCGCCATCAATCTGATGAAAATACAGAAATGTATCACGAGGTTTCCTCGTTTTTAAATGAAATTCGAACGCTGAATTCAACCAGATATTTATACACCGCCACCCGAAATGAAGAAAACAGGCTGATCTATGTGGTGGACGGTCTGGATCCCAACGCAGGAGATGTCAGACATCCGGGAGACTATATTGAGGATGAAATGATTCCGTATATTAACAAGGCTCTTTCAGGAGAAACGGTGTATTCGCAGAACATTGTTGATACGACATGGGGTCCTATTTTCACAGCCTGTTATCCTATAACGGGCGATTTAACGGGCGATTCGGATGAAATAGTTGGTTCTTTATGCATTGAAATGGATATGCAGTCTGTGAATGGGCTGGTAGAGCGAACAAGAAGAGCATCCGTTTATGTTGGAACTATGGCAGGATGTGTGCTGTTTTTGCTTTGTGCTGTCTGCTTTATCAGCTACAAAAGAAAAAGAGAAGATGAAATTGAACAGACGCTTTTGTTGCGCGAGGCTGCGGAAAAAGCAGAGACCGCAAACAGAGCAAAATCATCCTTCTTACTTAACATGTCACATGATATTCGATCACCTATGAATGCTATTATCGGGTTTACGGACATTGCACTGAACCAGACAAATGTATCTGAAATTCACGATAGTCTGCAAAAGGTAAAAATAAGTTCAGAGCATCTGCTGTTGTTATTGAATAATGTACTGGATCTTAGCCGTATCGAGAACGGAAAGGTAAGCTTCTCACCTGAGCCGGAGGATTTGCCTGTACTAATAGATAATGTGATTGCTATCGTGGATGGACTCCTGCTGAATCGGGATTTAACATTTGAGATACATCGCAACATCCCCAAAGAACTTTATGTTCTGACGGATGCAACAAAAATTCGTGAGATATTGACGAATCTTCTGAGTAATTCGGTCAAGTTTACAAAAGATGGCGGAACGATTACTTTTGAAATTAGTATCAAACCGGGCATAGACGAACGGCATATTGTAGGCAGTTATGTGGTAAAAGACAATGGCATTGGTATGAGTGAAGAATTTCAGAAAAGGCTGTTTGAACCCTTTTCACAGGAGGATAACGGCGCACGAACACATTATGCCGGAACGGGGCTTGGAATGGCAATTTCCAGGCAATATGTAGAACTGATGGGCGGTACAATTACGGTTCACAGCAAGAAAGAGTGTGGTTCGTCTTTTACAGTAGAAATTCCTATGGAACTTGCAGACCCAAAACAGATACCTGAGCTGAATCTGATACAGGATGTCAGCCTTAATGGAGTAAAGGTTCTTCTCGCAGAAGATAATGAGCTGAATGCGGAATTGGCAATCACGCTGCTCGAAGAAGCAGGTATGCATGTAACTCGTGCAGTAGACGGACAGGACGCAGTGGCTTGTTTTGCCAACAATCCAGCAGACACATATGATGTGATTCTAATGGATGTCCTGATGCCTAAAATGAATGGGCATCAGGCGGCAAGGGCAATTCGTGCAATGAGCAAGGAGCGCCCAGACGCTGCGAAAATTCCAATCATCGCACAATCTGCAAATGCTTTCAAGGAAGATGTACAGGCATCCTTGGATTCTGGAATGAACGGACACATTTCAAAGCCATTCAATATAGATGCAGTGACCACTGCAATAAAACAAAATATAAAGAGATAGAAGATTGAGCAACAATCCGATAACTATCAGAGCATCGTTCAAGGTTTATTTGGACGGTGCTTTTTCTATACCCATTTTTCAGAGAGAAAGCAGAAGCTGACAGCGGCAGGCTATGATTATTCTGCGGTGCAGAAGCGTGTCAATGAACTGCTCAGATAACTGAATAAGTACACAGCAGCAATGCCCATCGAGGAGTTGATTCCTTGGTGGGCATTATTTTTTTGCCTTTCAGTTCTTAAAGCGTAACCTTTTGTCCTTTCACCAGTAGAGGGCAGACAACACGATACGCACCCTCGGAACGGAGGTCACAGGATGACAGAATCACAGAAACAACAGATCATATCCTTTCGCAGACAGGGCATCGGATATTTGAAAATAGCACAGGAACTTGGCATTTCGCAGAATACGGTAAAGTCATACTGCCGCAGGAACAATCTGACGAAACCAATTGAATGACTGCGCGTCGCATTCTCGTTACTTCAGTGATGAGTTAGACGCGCAATTTTTATAAAAAATATCCAGAACAAATGTTTACTTAAAGAAATGCATATGGTATAATACAGACATGGAAAAAGATATATTTAATATAAATAAAAATCAGCTTTCATATGGTAGAGGATACGTATATTCTCTGCAGTATCATCTGGTCTGGTGTACGAAATACAGGAAGAAAGTATTAAAAGACGGAATCGACCTGGAATGCAAAAAGATGTTGCAGGATCTGGCAGAAGAGTATCGGTTTCAGATCCTGGCAATGGAAGTCATGCCGGATCATATCCACATGCTTGTGGATTGTCGGCCGCAGTTTTATATTTCAGATATGATCAAGATCATGAAAGGGAATCTTGCACGTCAGATGTTCCTTTTACATCCGGAGCTGAAAAAAGAACTGTGGGGAGGACATTTGTGGAACCCGTCTTATTGTGCCGTTACAGTCAGTGACCGGAGCCGTGAGCAGGTATCTGCCTATATCGAAGGACAGAAGGAAAAAGAAGAGAGAAAGCCCTGAGTACAGGGATCATTCCAGAAACGTTTGTTTTTTGCGGGAAAGGTGGAAGAAGATGCGGACAGTATCCAGCTATGGTGTGGAGATACGAAAACAGAATATCCCGGTCCGTCAGACAATGGAGATCTATCGTCAGGCAGTCGGTTACCTGACAGAGATCTACGCACAGGTCTGGGAAGAACTGAGGAAGATCCCGGAGACAAAAAAGCGTTTTAATACCGCAGAGCATATGGTACACATGACGAAGAAAAACACAGCCCGGTTTGATTTTGACCTTCGTTTTCCGAAGATGCCGTCTTACCTCCGCAGGTCCGCGATCCAGCATGCGCTTGGAAGTGTATCTTCGTATGAGACCCGGCTGGGGCAGTGGAAAGAGACCGGAGTGCTGTCCGGAAGGCCGAAACTTACCTGCAGGAACCATGCCATGCCGGTCTTTTACCGGGATGTGATGTACCGCGAAGGAGCAGAAGGAAAAGATGAAGCATATCTGAAACTGTACGACGGGCATGACTGGAAATGGTTCCGTGTATATTTAAAACGTACCGATATGGAATATCTTCGCAGGAACTGGAAAGGAAAGAAGGCATCGGCCCCTGCGTTGGAAAAGAGACACTGCCGGTATTTTCTGCGTTTTTCCTATACAGAAGAAGTAACACTGACGAAAACACCGGTAAAAGAACAGATCATCTGCAGTGTGGATCTGGGGATCAATACCGATGCGGTCTGTACCATCATGCGCTCAGACGGAACTGTCCTGGGAAGAAGATTCATAGATCATCCCAGTGAAAAAGACCGGATGTACCGCACACTGGGACGGATCCGCAGATTCCAGAGGGAACATGGCTCTGCGCAGACACAGGGAAGATGGGCATATACGAAACGTCTGAACACAGAACTGGGTAAAAAGATTGCAGGTGCGATTGTAAGATATGCGGAAGAAAACCATGCAGATGTGATCGTGTTCGAGTATCTGGAGATGCAGGGGAAGATACCGGGAAAGAAAAAGCAGAAACTGCACCTGTGGAGAAAGCGGGATATCCAAAGACGCTGTGAACATCAGGCACACAGGAAAAGGATGCGGATATCCCGGATCTGTGCATGGAATACCAGCAGACTGGCTTATGATGGTTCCGGGGCGGTAACACGTGACTGGGAAAATCACAGCCTCTGTACTTTCCAGACAGGAAAACGATATAATTGTGACCTGTCAGCATCCTATAATATAGGAGCCAGATATTTTATAAGGGAACTTTTAAAACCCCTTCCGGCAACGGAAAGGTCTTTGCTGGAGGCAAAAGTCC
>ENA-OWRC01001136-OWRC01001136.1-human-gut-metagenome-genome-assembly--contig:-NODE-1136-length-28478-cov-23.498821_pt1 | contig 28478 bp, 24 predicted proteins | sample MGYA00248268_ERZ651895 | MGnify/ENA primary metagenome ERZ651895 (study PRJEB26924, sample SAMEA4378242) | human gut metagenome | biome: human gut; feature: human-associated habitat; material: faeces...
TTGGCAGCCTCCGCCGTGTCGATGGGCGCAGTGGACTTGCGGGCTTCCGGGATCTCTGCAAGCTCGCTGTTTAGTGCGTTGTTGATGACCTGTTCGTACAGTCCGGGGTAGAGCATCGGTGCACTTCCTTACCGTTTTCTTTTATTATAGCGCCCGTTAGAAGAATATTCAATGATCGATGATAAACCGCATCTGATTGAAAAAGAAGTTTTTGATCTCAGAAAATATACTGTATCTGCATTGCTTTTATTAAAAATAATAGAGATCGTGATAACCATTTATATGATGCTACAATAAAAAGAGACTGATGCAATGCAACAGTCTCTCGATAGCAATGAGGCTTATATAACGGGTGTCTTTTTATAAAAATCCGTAGTAGTGCCTCCCATCCCAAGAGTGGTTTTGATGCCAACTCCACCATGGGATGCAAAAGAAAGCAACGCGTTCCAAAGTTCCAGAAGCGGCGGCGCAAGGCGTGCTTCGATGGTCACATTGCCTTGAAAGGCTGGAATGCGCGTTTCTTTCAACAGATAACGTGTGGTATGGAGATTATAATCCACAATATGAAGCCCTTGCTGTAAAGCCTGCAGTGCATCAGAATCGATAAGGGCATATTCTGGAAAGGCAGCGTTCCAATGCGCAATCAGACTTTGCAAAAGCAGAGTTTCCTGCGGGAAAATAGTATAGCGGCCGGACTGCTTGAAGGCGCAAGGCGACAGAAAAGCAATTTTGGCACGGGTTTCGCTGTGGGAACGCCCAGAACGGATCAATTCTTCAGCGGAGACTGCCGGAAAGATGCGAACCTCTGAAACGGGGAGTGTTAATTCATGCAGAGGGATTTCCTTTGCAGATTCCAAAACGGGAAAAACTACCTGTCGAGCAGCGTCATTTAGCAGGTTGACCGTCCAGATCAAAGACTGTTTTTCCGGCGAAAAACATAGAAAATGCGCAATGGGATGTTCCCCTTGCAGATGCATCTGCTCTCCAAATTCAGAAGAGATCTGTGACATCAGCCAGCCATACAGACGATAGGACCACGACTGGGGAATCCGCACATCATTGGGCGGAGATAAAACCAGTTGAATCTGCTGGATCATAAGATACTCACCCCGCAATATCCATAGGGATAAAGCCGACCACGAAAGCGAGCATATTTCATGGTGTGCGGGGAAATGCCATTTTCGGCATCACGCTCATGCTTGTGGTTGCGGAACATTTGTTTCATTTGTTCTGCCGTCCAGCGCAGCCCCTCTTCTTCACCCAGATAGGGGTACGCCAGCGACTTGGCAAAAAAGCCGGAGCCGCCGCCAAGGATCAGGTGTGGCTGCTGCGGCAGGTTGACTGCACCGCTCGGCGGAGTGAAGTGCCTGCTATACGTCTGTTCGTAATAAGTATCAAACTGCTGAATGGCCTCCAGAAGGGACTCTTTGGTAATGCGCCCTTTCAGCACCGACTGATCCAGCGTCAGCTTGAAGCGTACCTTAGTGCCGGACGCTGCGCATTCCCGACACATGGGGATGCCGCGATTACTGCCCTTCGCAAAAGAACCGTTCACAAGTGCATCAAATTTTCCGACAAGGACCATCTGCGTATCCGGGATGGGGAGGCTGTCGGAAACTTGAATGCCACGGAAAATGCTGTTAACGGCGTCCGAAGCGATGTTTCCATCTTTCAGAGTGTGCAGATGTAGCTGGTTGACATATTTCTCTTCCGGAAAGGTGGCCCGGCGGTTTGGCGCAAGGCTGTGTCCGGTACTGCGGTCAGCCAATACCGCACTCAGCAGCCATGCGGTACGCAACGCACCCTTGATGCTGCTGCCGGGAATGTAGGCATGGCCCTGCGCATCACGCTGGAAGGCATGGATCTCTTTCAGCGAGTGCTCCGCATCCAGAGCATCTCCCACCTCGATCTGATAGCGCGTCAGCGTTTTTAGCTCCGCATCGGAAATGCCGCAGTCTTTGCTCAGAAATGCCCAGAGATTGGACTGCTCGCTAAGCATAAACTGTCCGTACTTGTCCACCAGATTGTGCTCGACCAGAAAGCTGAAAAACTTTTGCTCGTCCAGAAAGGAGACTTTGCCATTGCGGGTGTTGTACATGTACTCTTTTTTGGTATAGCTGCTACCATTGCCAACAAACAGAGGTGCCCATACATTCAGAGTAAGGTCAAAGATCTGCAGATGATCCTGCTGAATCATAATGTCACCCCCATAAAGATTGGCTTGGAATAGCGGTATACCGGATGCACATCCGACAAACCAACATCATACAAAGCACCCTGATAACGATTTTGCAAGACAGATCCTGCTGAAAGGGCATACTGCGTTTTTTTCTTCAGTGGAGTTTCCACACGATAGGATGCCATGAAGCCGCTGCGGCGCACCAGCTGGAAGGAGGCACCCTCTAATGCATTATCCAGTTCATCTGTCTGCGGCAGGCTGGTGCTCAGCAGCAGATAAGGAGCGTGCTCGGCAGAAAGAGCATGATACATCCACTCCGTCTGCTCGTCAAAAGGTTCGTTCAGATAAATCTTGTCTACGACATGGAACTTTCCATAACCAGAGCTGACTTTGCCGCCGATGCCGGTAGCACCCAGCCAATCCAGCAAATACTCCAGATCTTCATCCTGACCATCTTCGGTAAATCCGCAGATGAAATACAGTCCGCAGTCCGGCGCAAAACGGAACAGTCCAACCTGATACGGCATGGTATCCCCCTGCATAGGAACGGCTGCCTTGGTCTGCTCATAGTGGGTGCCAAAACTTTCCGGTTGCTCGTCAGGGGTAAAATGACCTTCATGCAGGCTTCTGGCGTAGCGGTCGAATTCCAACACAGGGATCCAGGCTAGCTTTTTTACCTTTTTACGCAGGGTGGTTTCTACCTCCTCGGTGGATTCTGACGCGGCAATGGGCTTTGGCAGGTAAAACGTTTCGCCATACCAGGGCATTGTATCGCTGAGCAGGAATTTTCCCTGCCGGACCTGCGCACAAAGTTGTTCCAGAGCTTCTTCTCCGTGCTGGACGAGGGTCTCATGGCAGAGGGCAGAAAACAGGGTATCTGCCCGCAGGGTCTCTTCGGAGGTATAAAGCGACAATGCAGAGTCGGCTCCTCCGAAATGAACAGCTGTGTCAAACTGCAGCTTAAACAGAAAATAGTTCATAACTATCCACCTCATCAAAGAGGGATTTCAGGTGGCTGAGATTCACCTGCGCGCCATAGCCTTCCAGCGCAAAGTTTTTCAGGCTGACACGGCCGCTGCCGCGGGAACCATGGCCGCCCAGATAATCCATCTGCAGCAGCTTCATGCCTTTGGCCAGAAGAGAAAGATCTTCCTCGACCTGTGCCGGGTCGGTCACATCGTAAACGATGCTGACACCGAACTTTGCACCGGCGATCACACGCTCAATTTGGCGAGGATTGGCCACAGAGTTGGCACGGGAAATTGCGTTCTCGGTCTTGACCTCGGTCACACCCACGTTGGAAAGCTCTTTTGCATTGGACAAAAAGGCATCCGCAAACTGCAGGCGGGAACGACGCACCGGCTCCGAGGAACCGAACAGACGCAGAATGCGCTCGTCGTCCTTGTCGAAAGCAGGCATGTTCTCAATATCCTGACAGGTGCTGCGGGCCAGCAGGGTACGCAGTTTGCCTTTCAGACTGCTGCCGGGTACGATGGGATAACCGGTATAGGGGTCACGCACCACCGGGCTGTCCACAGCACCAATGGCAGAAAAGGCAGAGGAACCGCCGATGTGCATACCGGTGCGCACTTCCAGATCGCACCGGATCAGAATTTTTCCATACATATAATTACCCCTCCTTGCCGCCAAAGTAGCGGTGGAAAGCGACCAGCGCTTCCATATAGTGTGCAAAGCGGATCAGATCCGCACGGTCGGTGGAAATGCCCTTGAGGTATTCCAGCAGGTTCGTCCGCGCCACAAAGCTTTTTACAGTATCATCACGTCCACACTCATAAGCCACGCGCACCCGCATCAAGTTGAGCTTGACCACACTTTCGGGTCGCAGTTTCTCCTCGGTGCGGATGTTTTCCTCGTTATAGATATCTGTCACAAGGCTCAGCAGGTTGCGGATCTTGCTAGTGGTCACTTTTTTGGGCTGGCTCATCAGGCTGCGCATAATACGCTCGGCTTCGTCTACATAATCTTCCGGCACCTTTTTCGGCGTGATCTCCGGCGGCAGCTCATTCTGCTGTCCATAGCTGCTACGGCTGTTATAGCTGCCGGAACCGCTGCGGTTTCCGTTGTAGCTGTTGCTATATCCGCTCCGGTTGCTGTTATAGCCACCGCCGCCATAGCTGCGGTCATTATCATTCCATCCTGCCATCTGTGTCGCCACCCTTTCTGTTCTGATAGACATAAATATAAATTGCGGTGATGAGCTGGTGACGCTGTACGGCATCTAAGGCCCAATCCATCATGCTGTGAGAGAATTGCTCGTAAAGTTTATAATCTGGCGCATTCTTTTTGGGGGAAAGCCGCGCCAGCAGGTAAGCATACCGTGCAAGGTTGATGCGGTCGTTTTCTGCTTCCCGCAGCAGTGCCAGCAGGTTGTAGAGCAGGGCGTTTCCGTGCTCAGCGTTATCCCTGCCGAAGAAGCTTTGCAGGCAGCCGACCTTTTCGGTCAGGACCTTTGTGCGGAACGTATCCCACGCATAGATATGTCCCTGCTCCGGCTGCACCAGCAGATTGCCCTTTGCATCCCGGACGGCTTTGCGCTCCGGCGTGAACAGTGCCACTGCATTTTTGCCGGGCAGATGCTTGGCGGCTTCTTCCAGCGCGGCGGTTTCCTCGGCGGAAAGCCGGATGGGGTAATGGTCATCAAAGATGCCGATGCCTGCGCTGAGGGTCAGTGCACCGCAGGAAAATGCGGTGAAATTACGCTGGATGCGCTGCGCCGCTTCCAGAACAGCGTTCCATGCGCCCACAAGGAACACATCATCGCCGCCGGCATAGACGATGCTTACTTGCAGCCCTTCGAGAATGCCGTTGATGTAACACTTGAAAAACAGCGACATCTGCCGGGAGAACGCCGAGGTGCGGGACAGGGTAACATAGTGCATCCGTTTGACCGGGTCTTTCTCGTTTTCCTGCTCGAAACCAGAGATAAATGCGTGCCCGAGGTTGTCCACATCCATACGGCAGACTGCAATGCGGCGCACGCCCTCGGACTGCTCTGCCAGTTCTTCCATGCTGTTGCTGGCGGCGTAATCGCCAACATACAGGTTGGTGCTGTAAGTAAGGCCGGTGAACGGTGCATTTTTGGTGTATACACGCGTGACCGGTTCACCGGAAGCCAGCCGTTTGCGGGCAGAGAGCTGATCCGTCAGGGACAGATATTCGCTGCCGCCGTCCAGTGCAGGCAGCGTGCAGTCATCGGCAGCCGAGGGCTGACGGCTTACTACCAGGACGCGCTTGTTCTGGATCTTGATAGAAAGATCTACAAACAGTTTACACCAAGGGCAGAGATCATCCTTCAGGTTGGCACTGGTGCCGCACACCTTGCATTCCCGGCCATCCGGGTAAGCGGCGGTGCTGTTCAGCAGCCGCAGATCTTCGGCGGTGTAGCGGTGGAATTTGTGCTGCTCCAGCAGACGGTTCACCCGGCGGAACAGCTCTTTGTAGGGGCTTTTTTCAGCCGGGGTATTGGTCAGGTCGTTGCCGGAGCAGGGCGTCCATGCGTTGGCCAGAAACAGCTGGGTGCCGAACTGCTGCTGCAGCCAGCGGTTGAACTGCCGGTTCCACCGGGTCAGGGTATCGGCCACGGCGGCAGTGTTGGGCAGCAGCACATAGCAGTGCCCGCCGCCGCTGTAGATCAGGTTGGCGCGGGACACGCCGCACCCGGCCAGAAGCTCGTCCAGATAGTGCTCCATGAGCAGCTCCAGAAAGAACGACCGGCTGCGCAGGGAGCGCAGGGCGTTTTCGGTATGGACGGTATAAAGGAACTTCTGAATGCGGGAAAAATCGGCGGTGTAAAGCAGAAAAACGTCCTTCTGGCAAAAATCCTTCTCCTGCTCAAAAAGCGCCTTGCGCAGGTCGGTGATGTTGTTTGCCTGCACATATTCACTGATGCACGCCGCAATGGCTGCGGTGGTCTTGGCGTGGTCAAACAGGGAAACATCCGGGCTTTCGCCGGTAAAGGTGCTGGACGGAAAACAGCTGAACTGCGTTTCCAGCAGACCCAGCAGCGAGTTGATCCACTCCGGCTGCGGCTGCAGATCTGGCAAGCACTCGCTCAGCTTGCGCACGGCATCTGCATAAACGGAAGCGGAAAGCGGCTGCTGCGGCCGTGGCAGCTTCAGACTGCCGTCCTGCGACTGCGCAGGCATCATCCAGCCGGGGTGGGAACCGTTCAGGTGGGTGAACACCGAGTCCAGCGGAAGATCCCGCCGGAAGGAACTGCTTTCGCCTTCGACCTCCCGGCGGTCTGCGGCGGCGGAAAGATCATCTGCCAGATAAACGATATAGGCCGGGGAATCGGCCGGCAGCGCCTTTGCTGCACCGCGCAGCGCGGCGGCGTGGTGGTAGCGCACACAGTCCAGCGCCGGTGCCCAGCCTGCGCCGGGCAAAACGCAGTGTAAAAACTGGTAGCCCTGTTCACTGTGGCTGCCGCGCTGCCCACCGGCACGGTACACCGCTTTGCCGGTGTCGTGCAGCAGCCCGCCATAGGTGGACTGCAGGGTGAGAACGTTCAAAATACCATCTCCTTTACGAGTTGTGGAAGAATTGCACAATAAACGGAAAGTGTATTTGTCGATTTTGTAAGAGATGCTTGGAATTGGCTTTATTATAACACATTTCGCCGCTATGCAAAAGCCGCAGCAGAGAAAATATCACAGCAGCTGCAATCGTTCCGTTCATAGAGGGACAGCCCACGGAAAACAAGAAGTTAAGGTTTGCAAAAGAAAAACTCCGCATCTTTTTTGATGCGGAGTTTTTTGTCCCCTTACGGGGATGGTACTACCTTCAAGGTCAATGACGTGTTTACCACGTTGTTTTCGCCCCCTTACGGGGATGGTACTGGAACACTGGATTTCTGGCACTATGCAGACAAGTTTTCGCCCCCTTGCGGGGATAGTACGGCTTGTCTGATGTGCTTTATGGCAGGCTGCTGTTTTTCGCCCCCTTACGGGGATAAGTTGAAATATATTATGGCAAGACCCAAGGGTAGTAAGAATATGTTTCCGTCCCCTTGTGGGGATAAGTTGAAATGGGCTTTCTTTATATTTGATGAGCAGCGCGTTGTGCTTTCGTCCCCTCAGGGGGATAAGTTGAAATGATGAAGTCCGTCTGTCCTATGTCCAAATCAAATTTTCGTCCCCTTGCGGGGATAAGTTGAAATGTAGCGGCGGCGACGTTTGGGCTGCACAGGCCACGTTTCCGTCCCCTCACGGGGATAAATTGCAATTCATGAAGGCTAATGTTAAGATCAACACGTTGTTGTAACCGTCCCCTTGCGGGGCAGCCCCATTATACCACGGCGGTGGAACAATTGAAATCCCTTTTCAGGACGAGCCATAGCGGCGGAAGCCGGCAAAGGCGAAGATGCTGCGCTTCAGGGTGCTGCCGTCCGGGTAGGTGGTCTCCTGGCTCTTGCGGCGGGAGCAGGCGGCCAGCGTGGGGATGCCCGCGGCTTCCAGACGCTGGACTACCCGGTACACAAAGGTGCACTCGCCCTGACAGAGCACGGCGTCCGGGTTAAGGTGCAGGATGTGGTCTGCATATACCGCGGCAAGGGAGTCCAGCACGGCCTCGTTGGTGGCGGGGTCAATAGCAGGGAAGGCAAGGTCTATCACCTTGCCGTAGACCTGTGCCGCCGCCTTTTGCTCGGTGCTCCACAGGGCGTGGGGGTGGTTGGTAAAGTTGATGAGCATAGGGCATTCCTCCTTGACATTGCAAAGAGAAAAAGCCCATGGAATGCGGATAGTTAAGCAAGAAACTTGAAATTACTTTTCTTGCTTTGGTTTGGTTTGCCCCCTTACGGGGATTGTACTAAAGGCAACGATAACTACTACTTCTTGTGTCGGTTTTCGCCCCCTTATGGGGATTGTACTAAGAGCTGTGCTATCTGGCTGGACGGGCGTTTGTTTTCGCCCCCTTACGGGGATGGTATCAAGTACGACTTTGCAAGCAAGAGCAAGTTCTTGTTTTCGCCCCCTTACGGGGATTGTACTCTACGACTACCAGATCAAGGGCTTCTTCAAGGAGTTTTCGCCCCCTTACGGGGATGGTATCAAGTGGGCTATGCAGAACCAGACTTACAGTGTGTTTTCGCCCCCTTACGGGGATGGTATTTCCGAGAAGGTTACCAACGTGCTGACCCTAGCTGTTTTCGCCCCCTTGCGGGGATTGTACAGGATGGAACGAAACATGAAAAAGTACGCAGTAGTTTTCGCCCCCTTGCGGGGATTGTACCCTAAATATATCACAAAACACCGCAAAACTGAAGAGCCGGATGGCTAGAAAATATTCACTTTATTACAATGATGTGCTTTTGCGCTGAAAAGAACAGGCACAAATTCATTCAGCCTGCCTTGTGCGCGGGGCGGTTTCATGGTATGATGCAGATAATGGATCTTAAAAAAGGAGTGTTGCCCTGTGCTAAAGACTTATATCACCACCGTGCCTTTGCAGGGAAAGCTGGACCCCATGCTGTACCAGCGGGAGCGGGCAGAGGCCCCCACGGCCACCTGTTTTCCCATCGTGCAGGTGATGCGGGATACCCTTGAACCCGGGGACACGGTGCAGCTGCTGGCCATCCGGCAGGAAAATGCCGATACCGCCCGCAATTATCAGCGCCTGCTGGAAGAGCTGGCGCAGCTGGGCATTGCAGAAGATCAGGTGCAGCAGCTCCACCTGCCCGAGGATCAGCGCCCGGAAACGCTGATCGGTCTGTGCCGAGATCTGGTGGATGCTCTGCCGCAGGTCACCCGGGTGTATGCCTGCATCACCTACGGCTCCAAGAGCATCCCGGTGGTCACGCTGACGGCATTGACCTGCGCCGAAGCTACCCATACGGAGCTGGAAGTAGGCGGTGTGTATTATGGCGAGGTCAAGCGGGAAAACGGGCAGGTGCTCAGCGCGCGGCTTTACGACATGGCAGCGCTGTATCAGCTTGCCGGGCTGGTAGGCACCATGCGTGACAGCAAGACCGCCGAACAAGTGTTCCATCAGCTGATCTGGATGAACGAGCACCGGGAGGACTAAGCAGCGATGAATGATGTGAAAACATGGGCGGACATTGATGCTTCGCCGCTGCTGCAGCTGCCGCCGGAACAGCGCAAAAAGCTGCACGATGCCAATGATGAACGGTTCCGCACATTCTGGGCGGAATGCTTTCTGACCACACAGGCTCCCGGAAGGGGAGAGGAGGCATGGAACAGCGCGGATTTCTGCAAGGCGTTTCTGGATGCGTTTGATCTTTGGGAACCGAAACCCGGGCAGACCTTCAGTATGTATCTGCGCACCGCTGTCCGTCATGCACAGGCACACGACCAGCAGCAGGAAGAAATGGCTGTGACGGGTTTCGGACGCGAGACGAACCGCAAGATCAAAAAAGCGCTGGAGTACATGGAAAAGAACGGAATTACAGAGAGTGTGCTCTGTCGTGACCCGGAAAAAGAACAGGTGATCGCCGATATTGTCGGGGTGGGTGTAAAGACCCTGCGGGAAGCACTGCGCAATAAGCAGTCGGTACTCAGTCTGGACGACACTGGCGGAGAGGATTTGGCGCTGGGTGACCGGGTGGCCTCCCAAGAAAAAAGCGTGGAAGAGCAGGCGGAGCAGAGCAGTGAAATGCTGGCATGGCTGCACCGCGGCATAGGGCTGATGAACCTGCAGCAGAAGGAAAAATACGGCAAGACAGCTGGCCCGTTGTGGAGCAGCGTGCTGATGGGCTTTCTGCGCAACAATGACGCGCTGGACCCGGCAGAGGATGCACCCGCGCGGCTGGCAAACTGCGATGATCTGCGTCCGCTGGAACAGGACAACTGCCTGTGGGATATCCTGCTGCTGCACCGGTATGTGGAGTTTACGGTTCAGCCGCCCTATGCACCCAAAGCGCTGGAATGCGCTGCCGTCCATACGCTGCTGGAGCCGGGGCGCAACCCGGCGCAGGATAAGACCGTGGCGGAGTTTCTCGGTGTGAGCAAGGCGGCTGTATCGCAGCGGCGCAAAACATGGCAGCAAAAACTGATGCAGATGAAAGCAGAACAGGAGGAGGTATAAGATGAAACGCAGTGGATTGCTTTTATATATGAGCCCCTTCGGCAAAAATCCGAACATTCATACCCAGACCAATGAAGCGGCGGTTTTGGAGCTGAAAAAGCACAAGGAAGGGCCGGATTGTATTCTGGCACTGTGCAGTGAGCTGGTGCGCACCAGCCCTACCGTGCATCTGCCGGACGGAAAAACCTGCACCACCGTGGAGTATTTCCGGGATGTATTCCTGCCTTCGGCGGGCATTCCGGCAGAGCGGCTTGTGGTGATCCCGGTGCCGGACAGCATGGACGACAAGGCGCAGTTCCGGGCGATCTCTCTGCTGCTGGGAAAAATTGAAGCGGAAGATACCCTCTCCATTGATCTTTCCGGCGGCATGCGGGACACGGCGATGCTTCTGGTAACGGCAGCGCGCTGTATGCGTGACCTGCGCGGTGTGGAGACCCGCAGGGTGATCTACTCCGAACTGCTTCCAGATGGTACTTCCCGCATCCATGACAGCAGTCAGCTGTACAGCCTGTTTGACCTCATCACGGCGATGGACGAGTTCTTTTCCACAGGTACTGCACAGAAGCTGAAAGGCTACCTGTGGAGCGAGGGCGAAAGCGACCCGGCTCTGCACACTCTGCTGGCCCGGATCAACCAGTTTTCGGATGACCTGGCGCTGTGCCGGGTACAGGCTCTAAATGAAGACCTGAGCCAGATCGCACAGGCACTGCAGGCGCCGCCCAAGGAGAGCAAAAACCTGACCAGCCTGTTCTTCCACCTGCTGAATGACCGCTTCCGCACAGAATTTGAAGGTCTGCTGGCTGCCCCCAAAAACAATCTTCCTGCGCTGGTAAGCTGGTGCGCAGAACACAGGATGTATCAGCAGGCGCTGACCCTGCTGTGCGAGCAGATGCCGGCCTATGTCTGCCGTCATCTTTTTGTGCAGCCCACAGAAACTGGCTGGGCATATCTGGCAGCACAGAATCAGAATAAGGGCAAGGCATGGGTATATCCGCTGTTCCACTTCCATTTCTGCCGCCTGACTTTGATGCAAAAGGAGTATCCCTATACAACGGATCTGCGCCTGACCCACAGCAAGGATGATGCAGATGGCAATATGTTGTTTGGTGTAGCAAATTCGAAAGAAATGCACGCCTATATGGATACGATCCTCGCTTCCGGTCAGCTGGTGATCGACCCGGATGTCCGGTGGCAGATCGAGGATGCGGCACTGTTCTACCAGCGCGTGATGCAGTACCGTAACCAGATCAACCATGCCAGTGATACGGCTTTTGGTCTGCAGAGCGACCGTATTCTTCCGCTGGACACAGCCAATATTGAACAGACTTTGCAGGATGTGGCTGATTATCTGCAGGAGATCCGTCCCATGAAGCCGGATGTTCCGGAAGGCGTCAAGGCGCTGCCTGTCACAAAGACGATTCCAGCAGGCACAGCTCCCAACCTGTAAAATAGAATATAGGAAAAAGCAAAGCACCTCCGCTGCTGGCAAACGCCAGTGGCAGAGGTGCTTTTTTTGTCCCCTTGCGGGGATAAGTTACAACATCCGGCTTCTAATGCTTATATTCGTGGAAAGCTGTTTCCGTCCCCTTGCGGGGATAAATTACAATACACACCACAAAACAGGAGGGCAAAAACCATGAAAGTTTCCGTCCCCTTGCGGGGATAAATTGCAACAAAACCCGCCTGATGATGGCCCCTGGCAAGGGCCGTTTTCGTCCCCTTGCGGGGATAAATTGTAAGTACACGTTCATCAAGACCAGCTACCCCATCAAGCTAGTTCCATCCCCTTACGGAGTATAACTTTACTATATCACACATTGAGTCAAAAGAAAAGAACCATCCACAGGAGAAGCGCGGATGGAGCAGAAAAGATAAGGCATAAAGATCACCTCGATTCGGCAGAAGGAGCGTCAAAGCCCTGAATGGGCAGGCCGAGAAAGTATTCCTCGATGCGGTCCCAGAGCTGCTCGTTGGAAAAGCCGCTGGCGAACAGCCAACTCATCAGCCGCACAGCATTGGTGTGACGCTGGGCAATGCGCTCCAGCAAGCGGTTGCGGTAAAAGCCGCGGTCAGCCAGCTCCAGGGTCTGGGTCTGGTTGATATAGAGGTACAGGCGGCTGTTGGAGCCGCCCAGCAGGGCAAAATGGAGCAGGTCCAGCTCTTCCAGAACGCCCAGAGCCGGGGTCAGACGCTCGCTGCTCTGTGCAGAATCGTTCACCGGCAGATAGCGGCAGGTCTCGCCGCTGTGCAGAACAGCAAAGCTCTGCTCCAGCCAGTGGAAAAACTCGCTGATGAACGGGTCCACGACGCTGTACTCTGCGCCTTCCTGCGTGGTGCCGCGGCGCAGCACACGGGTGCGCTGCAGGCGGGGCGAATGCTGCTGCCAGGACTGCACAGCCGCCAGCACTACGCGCACTGCACTGGTGGCACGGGTGCTGCTCAGGCCTGTGGCCTGCACCAGCCGGGCGGCGGCATCCCGATCGTAGAGATACTGGCCGCTGCGGGCAGCCTCGAAGAAGATCTCCTTCAGGGCGCGCAGCAGAACGGAAAAACGGGCATCCGCATTGGCGTGCCACTCCAGCGTCAGCTGCATGGCGGGGGTCAGGTGCAGCTGGGCATTCAGCGGCAGCTTGTCGCTGTGGGTGTACAGCAGGTACTTGAACTGAGGAAAGGAAAAATCGTTCTGCCAGCGGCTGCTCCACAGGCGGGCAAGGTCTACGTCGTAGACTCCGGCGGCCTCATCCTGCAGGGTGGCAGCACCGGTACAGATGCAGTTGACTGCGGCGGCATCGGCGCTGCTGAGCAGAAAATACCCGTGGGTGAACAGAGGAGAGGGCCGCATGATGAAGGGCGCATAGCCGCGTGCTTCGCTGTCCTTCTGGATCAGCAGCATGGCGGTCTTGACCTTGGCCAGCGGGTCCTGCTGGTGCTCGCCGTTAGGGCTGGCAAAGATGTAGGCGAAGCTCTCGGCATCCACCAGAAGCTCGTTGCGGTGCTTGGTGGCAGTGGCCGGCTGGCTGGCGCGGTGCTGGCGGTACAGCTGCAGCACCTTGCGCATCACCTGCACCAGCTGCCAGGGCTGAATGCTGGAAAGGCCGTGCAGGCGGTTGATGTGCTTGAAGTCGTTGGCCATGTGCTCGTACACGGCACGGCCGTGGATCTCCGGGTCACGGGCGGCGCGGCCGATCTCCTGCGTGTAATCACACAGGTTGCCGGTGGGGGCAAAGTGCAGCACAAGGGCAATGTCCGGGATGTCGATGCCCATGCCAAAGGCCTTGGTGGCCAGCATGATCCGGCGCTTGCCGCTGCGGAAATCCTCCAGATTCTCCGCTTTGGCTTCGCCGGAAAGCTGCGCGTGGTAGCGGGTCACAGCATTGCCCAGCCGCTGTGCAAGGCAATGAGTGTAGAAGCGCTCCAGCAGACTGACGGTGGGAAAGTAGACCAGGGTCTTCTGCCCCTGCTCCAGTGCGGTGGTGATCTGTCCGGTCAGAGCCTGGAACTTGTCCAGCTCATACTCCCGGCGGCCGGTCACGCGGGGAACCTCCCGGATGCACAGCTCGATGTTGCGGCGGCGCACGCAGCCCAGATAAACGATGGGGTCCGGCGACATGTGCAGGCTGCGCAGGGTCTCGCGGTACATGTCCTCCTCGCCGCCATAGGTAGCCGTGGCCGTAAAGGTGGCAGTGACAAAGGCATGCTGGTGCGGACCGTTCAGCTGCTGTTTGCGCAGCTTGTTCACGTAGTCACCCAGAAACCAGTAGTCTGGACGGAACTGCTTGCCCCAGGTGGTCACAATATGGGCCTCGTCCACGATCAGCAGGCCGATGGCACGGTCGCCGATCAGGTCGGAGATATCGCTGCGGCTCAGCAGGGACTCCGGCGAAAGATACAGGATGTCGCAGCGGCCTTCCTGCACCTCCTGCGCAATGGTCTTCTTGACCATGGGCGGGATGTCGGAGTTGATGGTGCGGGCTTTGGCGTAGCGGTGCTTCTCCATGCCCTGTACCTGATCGTTCATCAGGCCGATCAGCGGCGAGATTACCAGCGTGACCATCCCGTACTTCTCAGCAAGGTCGATCGCCGGGATCTGGAACATCACGCTTTTGCCCGCACCGGTGGAGGCAGTCACGAACAGGTCGCGGTAAGTCTGCCCCGCGCGGCAAAGCTCTGCCTGCTGGATGAGGTCATCGATGATGTCCTCCTGGGTGATGGTGCGCAGCTTTTTCTCGCCGCGATGCAGAGCGTCCAGGTCGTAGACATCCAGCGGGAGAAAGTCCGGGTAACCCCAGTGCTGCTGCAGAAGGGTGCGCGCTTCCGGGCAGACTGGGCGCTCCGGCTGCATCGTCTGTGCATGCGCTCTGGAAAGCTGACCGGGAAAAGCGCCAGCCAACGCCGCAAGGCTGTCGGCAAGACCAGCCTCATCGCCGATGAAGCTGTCGGCTGAAACGCAGAGCGTTTTGCCACGGCGCAGCTGCTGCACAAGGCAGAAATAATCGGCTTCCCCGGTAAGCGCAAAGGCAGAGCTGCTGGCGGTAGTTTCGGGAACCATATGCGGTGCTGCACCAAGCGATACGCGCTCGACCTGTGGGTACTGACGCAGCAGAGCGTCCAAAGGAATGCAGCAGGCAATGCCTTCCTCCGTATGCAGCAGGTTGGAGTAGACCCGCAGGCAGGGCTCAATGCCGGGCAGCGGAGTATCCTGCGGCGTTTCCGGGTCAAAGTGGCTCAAAAGACCGGACTGCATCTCCGGCGTAAGCGTCACAGACACGGGCAGCAGTGTGCGGTAGCAGGTGTTCTGCACCAGGATGATGTGTGGGAACTCCTGCGCAAGGGTATCGGCATGCAGGGCAAACTCCTCTGCGGTGATCACACAGGGGGTCTGCTGCAGCAGACTGCTCAGGTAGCGGGACAAGCGCTGCTGTAGCAAGGCATCCAGAGAAGGACGCAGAAGACCGGCGTCCTCCGCAGAAAATCCCCACAAGACAAACAGAGTATCCTCAGCAGCATGAGCGGAAAGATAAGAACAAAGCAATGTATTCATGGCAGAATCCTCCATCAAGTCAAAAAATCAGGCGGCAAAAAGGGTGAATGAGGAACGACGCTTCAGCATCTCCCGCAGGTGACGCTCGGCATGCACCTGAATCTGGCGCACACGCTCCCGGCTGACGCCCAGCTGAGCGCCGATCTCGTCCAGTGTACGGCAGCGGTCATCCGGGATACCGTAGCGTAGCCGGAGAACAGTGGACTCGCGTTCGGGAAGCTGAGAAAGAAGCAACCGGACTTCCTGAACGGTCTCGTTCTCGCTCACAGTGTCCACAGGATCGGGGCTGACGTCATCCGCCAGAAGCTCCGCAAGCTCGGTGTCGTGGCTCTCGCCGACCATAAGGTTCAGGCTGGTAACGTTGAGGTAAACGAGCATGTCGCTCAGGTAGCGGCGCGCCTGCTCCACTGTGCAGGAGTGACCGCTGCTGGCTTCAGCCTCGGCAATGGCATGCCAGAGATCCGGACCATCTAGCTGCATGCAGGTGCTGCAGACGACACGCACCCGGCAGAGCGTGTCAAAATAGTGTACCGGGATGCGTACCGTAAGGCCGGTGTTAATGGCTTCGCGCAGGATGGACTGGCGGATCCAGTAGGCGGCATAGGTCAGGAAGCTGTAGCCCTGAAGCGCATCGAACCGCTGGATCGCAGTAAACAGTCCCAGAATGCCGTTCTGGAAGTTATCCTCCTCGGTCAGGCAGCTATGGGCGAGCAGCTGCGGAACTCTGCGGGCCATCAGGTGGACAAAACCGGCGGTCTTGCGCACGAGGATCTCCTTGGCGCTTTCATCGCCCTGCTGTGCCAATACACAGAGCTGCTCGTTGGTCATAGACCAAAGCTGCTTGGAGGTAAAGTCGCTGCGGCAGAAAGAAGCGGCCTTTCTGCTGCTGGGTATAGCGGCACTGGTATCCACTAGGATGCCGATCCCCGCCAGCTCGGCCAGCAGATGTTCTTGTTCCTGCTGAGAACAGGAGCCAAACAGTGCCTCAAAGCCTTGCGCAGACAGGTGATTGCCGTTCGTCAGCATCGGGCGTACACGATTCAAAACTGCATTATATTCCATGGTAAAACCCCGCTTTCACTTCCAACTGTAAGTGTCTTCGCTTAGTAGAAGCCCATAGATGCAGTAGAGTTAAGTCTTTTGAGAAAAAATTTATGGTTATCTTTTTGGAAACGTCAGTCAAATAAAAAATCAATGAGTTCTCTTATAAAGGTATAGAATTAAGCAGCAAGGACAGAAAACCTTGCCAAAGAAACAAACTATACAGAGCTTTTTGCGTATGATATAATAAAATTATAAATCTTAATGGGGAATATTGTTTTAGGAGGCCACCATGGAGCCAATGAAAGCAACCAACGTCAACAGCCGTGCGGAGGAGCTGTTTGTGCAGCTTTTCTGTGAGGCTTTTGGCCCGGAAAAGACCGAAAATCTGCAGGTCCAGTACCCCTGCGTGGACATCTATGGTCGGCATCGCTATATTGATTTTGCGCTGGAATCGCCTGAATCCAAAATTGCAATCGAAATTGACGGGGAGACTTACCACAACCCGATCAAGGTGTCCGAAAACAAATACGCTGATGACCTCCTGAAACAGAACAGCCTGATCTATGACAACTGGAAAGTCTACCGTTGGATTTACAGCCAGTTGGAAAAGCAACCGGAAAAGGTCAAGGACGAGCTGATTACATTTCTGGGCACCAGCCCCATGTTCAAGGCATTTGAAGCGAATCTTCCGGTTCAGATGGGGCAGACGATAGAGTTGCGAGATTACCAGCAGGAAGCCATCGACAATCTGAAGAAGATGCGTGAGGATGGTAAAACTATCGCGCTGCTGTACCATGCAACCGGCGTAGGCAAAACCATCACGGCTGCAACGGACGCCAAGGCAGTGGGTGGGCGCACGCTGTTTCTGGTCAACGCCCTGAAGCTGGCATCTCAAGCAAAAGAGACCTTTGCTAAGGTCTGGCCGGAAGCGACTTTGGGAGAGTACACCGGAAGTCAGAAGGATATGACCCAGACGGTCATTTTTGCAACGGTACAGAGCATTTCCAAAGACCTGGAAAAGTTCTCGCCTACGGATTTTGACTACCTGATCGTGGACGAATGCCACCATGCAGCAGCCAACACCTACCAGAAGATCTTCACCTACTTCCACCCGAAGTTTATTTTGGGTTTGACCGCTACCCCGGAACGCAGCGATGGCGAAGATATGCTGGAGCTGTTCCAGAACGTTGCCCACAAAATGGATCTCAAGACTGCCGTGGAGCGTGGCGTTCTGGTGCCGATTCGCTGTATCCGGGTCAAGACCAACATCGACCTGACCGATGTGCGGATCAACGGCATCAAATACAATTCGCAGGATCTGGAAAGCAAGCTGTTCATCCCGGAACGGAATCAGTTGATCGTTGATACATATTTAAAGTACGTCAACGGCAAAAAGACAGTAATTTTCTGTGCCAGCGTAGACCATGCAGCCGAAATTGCAAAGTTGCTGCGAGATAGCGGTGTGAAGGCAGAAGCAGTTTCCGGGCGGGATCGTGTGGAGGTTCGGGAAAAGATTCTGAAGGACTATGAAACCGGCTCGACCAATGTTCTTTGTGCCTGCGATCTTCTGAATGAAGGCTGGGACAGCCCGCATACCACGGTGCTGTTCATGGCACGCCCGACTATGTCCAAAACGATTTATTTGCAGCAGCTTGGCCGTGGCACACGCCGCTGCCCGGGCAAAGAGGATCTGCTGGTGATTGACTTTGTGGACAACGCCAATATGTTCAATATGCCTTACAGCCTGCACCGGGTGCTGGACATTGCGAAATATCAGCCGATGGCGTATGTGCTGGCACCGGAGAACAAGCGCAAGCTAGATCAGGATATGCTGTTTCAGGGTGAAAAGCCGGAGGCATGGCTGGATGTGCCAATCGATGTGTCCGACTATGAGATCATCGACCTCTTTAACTGGCAGAACAGCGTCAAGGATATGATCTCGCAGATCGAGTTCGTCCGGATGGTGGATGTGCAGTCCGAGACGGTGGAGCGCTACATCAAGGACGGAAAAGTCAAACCTGACCTTTCAATTCCCTTTGGCGATAAGCGGATGTTCCACTATTTCCGGGAGGAAAGCATCCGCAACATTGCGAAACAGTATGGCTGGGATCTCATTACGCCGCAGAATATGGCGGACAAGTTCATGAAATTCATCGAAACGATGGATATGAGCTATTCCTACAAGCCGGTGCTGCTCAAAGCTATCTATGAGTACATGGACACCAGCGGCAGAGTTGCCCTGCCGGATGTGGTGGACTACTTTATCGACTTCTACGAGGACCGCAAGGCGCACGGGATGATCGCAGAAAAATCCACCAGCATTTATCAGAAGGGGGGTTATACCCGGAAGGATGTGGAGAAGAACATCCTCTCTAACCCTTTCAAGCGCTTTGAGGATATGCGATTCTTGATGCGCTGCAAGGACGTGGAGACTATCGAGGTAAACCCGATCATCTTCCGCAAGCTCACACGGGAAGATTGGCTGCATATTGTGAATGTCTGCGACAAGAGCCTTGAAAAATATTATTTGCGACTCAAAAAATGATATGAACGCCGATGATTGACTGCGGGTGACGTGCATGATGAAAATAGTGAGAAATATGATCCGGTGTAAAAAGTGCAGGGATGTTATTGAAAGTTGCACTGTACATGATTTCAAATTTTGTTCTTGCGGATCGTGTGCAGTCGATGGCGGGCATGAGTATCTCCGTAGGTGTGGAAACCCGGAAGACTGGGAAGAATTGTCTGAAACGAAGAGTGCAGATGATTGAAAATTGAGCTGAACACGATCTTTGGAGCAGAAGTTCAGCGGCAAGCAAAAAAGCTCTTGACCTCTATATTAAAGGCCAAGAGCTTTTTGCAAAGATGATGCTGTAAAGAAGTAAAACAGTGAAAGCAATAAGAACAGGTGTTTAATTACTTTGCACTTTTTGCATGCGTTGCGCTAACCAGTGATTGAGAAGGCGTTAATGGAGCAAGCCATACTTTGCCAGTTCCCTTATAAACATTTACCAGACCCTCACCGGATGCGGCAGAACCAAGCAAGGTTTTTCCGGAACGTTCAACCGTAAAGCTGAGACTGCCGGACCAGCAAATCGCAAAGCTGCCATCAACTTTTAAAACGTCGTCTTGAAGGTCGATTTCTACGATTTCCGAACGGGGAACATTGCTTTCCAGTACACATACACCATTGCCAGCAAGCCGCAGATTGAAGAGTCCTTCATTTCCGAGTGCTGCAGAAGAAAGCGAGGAGCGTGCCTGAATCTCGTGCTTGACAGTGGATTCACAGGCCAGGAACATGCCGTCTTCCATTACAAGACCGCCTGTCCAGTCACCGACATTTTCGGTCAGAAGATATTTATAGGTGGGTTCGGTCACGAGCACACCCGTTCCGACGTACTCCGGCTTGATTGCGCTTTCTTTTGTGACGGAACTTTTTACCATTTTGCCTAAGAAGTCGCCAACACCCTTCAACCCGGTGGTTGCTTGCACGTTGCCAACAATGTACTGCATTGCGCCCGCTTGGAGAACAAGCCCAACTTTTCCGTTGAGATTGGCAATGGCCTGTTTCCGTTTGACATTCATCTGGCTCATATAGTATTCTTCCATTGCATTGCAAGGCGCTACGGAGAAATCGACATTGTGCTCAACAATGGAGAAGATACCCTTCTGTTCGGTGACGATGTGACTTGTCTGATTTGCCAGATTGTTGATTTTAAACATAAGCAAAATACCCCATTTCAAAGCAGATCTCGCATTTTTGTATGCAAGATTTGGTGTCCGTAAAAATGCTTAGATAAGTAGTCACAGTACAACTGAATAACTCCTTAAAATTCAGTGTATCATACGTCAACTGAAAATACTATCATCAAACCACACAAAACATTTGAGACTTTTTTGGCGAGGGGAGAGTATAGGAGCTGAAAGTTTGGCCAGTGAGAATATAAAAAACAGGTTACTGATGCAAGTCGAAAAACTGCCGTTTGTAGCAGATCTGTAGCAAATCGAGTCTATTTAACGAATCATCGCTCTAAAAAACGAAAAGTCATCATGCATCACACGCAGGGACTCGAACAGGGCGGCGGTGCGAAGCACCGTAAGCAATCAGCCCAGTGGGCTGTTGCTTAGCCCGCGGGTCCCAACCCGTAGGAATGTCTACCGGGGATGCTGTCGATTTCTGAAAGGATTGAAAGAATCAAGATGATTCAAAAACACGAACTGCCGATCTTGGAGTACGATTCCGGCTCGGAAGAGGTCATAAAACCAAATCATGGTGCAAAACAGCTGAAGCTTCCCGAAAAATGCGTCTATGCCTTTCTTGGAGAAGCAGTGGATGCTTACGCTTTCGAGGCAAATGCCGCGGTTGCAGAAACGTTTGAAACAATCACCCGGAATTATCCTGTTTATATCATAAAGCAGGATGGCATGGAATTCTGTCTTTGTGCTGCCCCTTTGGGCGCACCTGCGGCGGCACAACTGATGGACTTTCTCATCTCCTGCGGCTGTAGGAAAATCATTTCGACTGGTTCCTGCGGCGTCCTGACCAATTTGGCCGAAAACGAATTTCTCATTCCGGTAAAAGCATTACGGGACGAGGGGACCTCTTATCATTATCTTCCCGCATCCCGCTCTATTGAGCTTGATAAAAATATCCGGGATGCTATCGAGCGGACTTTTCTTGCGCAGAAAATTCCGTTCCGGGAGTGTATTACATAGACAACGGATGGCTTCTTCCGGGAAACGCAGGATATGGTGAAGTATCGCAGGGCGGAAGGATGCACAACGGTCGAGATGGAGTGTGCCGCATTGGCTGCCTGCGCCCGGAAGCGAGGTGCTTCCTTCGGGCAGATTCTTTATGCGGCAGATTCTCTTGCGAATGTTCTGGAACACGATGAACGTGATTGGGGGAAAGGACTCCTTACGGAAAGCACTGGCACTCTGTATCGAAGTGCTACAAGCGATCTGAAGGTTCAAGTGCCGTTGAGAATGCTCGGCCACACAGCTCGTACCCGAATCCGATTCTCTATGAGAAAGGGCTCGGGTACGTTTTTTGTTTACGGGAAGTCCTACGGCGAGAGTACGCAGAACGGTAAACAGGAGCAAGTAAAGGCAGGGTATCACTGTGGCGGTGGTATCCTGCCTTTTGTGCGATACCATCTCCGAAATCTTTTTCTTCACGTTTTCTCCTTCATGCAGAATCCCCCTGTCCATCCCGGCAGATGCCGGAACGGGCAGGGGGATTCTGGCTTGTTGAGCGGTTGTGTTAAATCAGGCCGAGGTGCACGAAGGCGTTGTACAGGCCGTCTTTGTTCACATCTTTGTTCACATCGTCGGCGGCGGCTTTGGCTTCCGGGCCGCCGCTGCCCAGAGCCACGCTGTACCATAATCATAGAGGGTTTTGGGCTCCGGAACAAGGGTGGAATCTGCCGAAAAACAACGGCTGAGGTTGGTACAGTTGCACAAAGGCGCGCGGCCCTGCAAAGAAGCTGTAAAATTTGCGGGGCGGGGTTGACGAACGGCTCCGGCCGTGGTAAAGTAATGGGCGGAAAAGGCCAAAGTGCCTTTTTACGACAGAAAAACGAGGTGGTCGTCATGGAACCTGCTGGAAGCAGCGGCAGTTTATATCCCCGATCAAAGAACCAGACGGCAGCCTTTTTGCATGCCGGAGAACGGCCCGGCTGTGCGTGAGAACGCACGGTGTGTTTGCCTTCCTCGGAAATGAAAGTGTCCGCTGCCGCCTGGTAAAAAAGGAGGCAGCTTTTTTATGTCTGAAATTTCGATCAATACCCTCAAGACCATGCTGGCGAATCTGGATGACGCCAAAAAATACCAGAGCCTGCGGGATGTGATGGAGACCCTGCCGGCTCCCGACCTGGCCGCCGTGTTCGAGGACCTGCCGGCCGAAAAGCTCCCGGTGCTGTTCCGTCTGTGCCCCAAGGACCTGGCGGCGGATGTGTTCACCGAGCTGACCCCTGCCACCCAGCAGAAGCTGATCGACGGCCTGACCGATACCGAGCTGAAGGCCGTGGTGGACGAGCTGTGCGTGGACGATGCGACCGACCTTGTGGAGGAGATGCCGGCCAATGTGGTCAAGCGCATTCTGAGCCAGGCCGACCCCGCCACCCGCCGCATGATCAACGAACTGCTCCAGTACCCGGAGGACTCTGCCGGCGGCGTGATGACCACCGAGCTGATGGAGCTGCGCCCGGACATGACGGTGGCGCAGGCCATGGAGGCCATCCGCCAGAACGGCTTTGACAAGGAGACCATCAACAACTGTTATGTGACCGACGGCAGCCGCAAGCTGGTGGGTGTGGTGTCGCTGCGGGCGCTGGTGCTGGCCAAGGACACCGCAGAACCCATCCGGGACCTGATGGACACCAATGTGGTCAGTGTGACCACCACCACCGACCAGGAGGATGTTTCCCACCTGTTTGAAAAATACGGCTTTCTGGCCATTCCGGTGGTGGACGCCGAAAACCGGCTGGTGGGCATCGTGACCATTGACGATGCCATCAGCATCCTGCAGGACGAGGCCAGCGAGGATATCGCCAAGATGAACGCCATCGGCCCGTCCGACAAGCCCTACTTCAAGCAGAGCATGTGGGACCTGTACAAGAGCCGTGCGCCCTGGCTGCTGTTTTTGATGATCAGCGCCACCTTCTCCAGTCTGGTCATCCGGGGGTATGAGGACGCACTGGCCGTCGTGACCGTGCTGACGGCGTACATCCCCATGCTGACCGATGCCGGCGGCAACGCGGGCAGTCAGAGCACCTCCACCATCATCCGCGGCATGGCGGTGGGCGAGATCCAGCCCCACGACCTGCCCCGCATCCTGTGGAGGGAGAGCCGGGTGGCCCTGCTGTGCGGCGCAACGCTGGCGGTGTGCAACTTTGCAAAACTGCTGCTGTTCGACAAGGTGACCGCTCCGGTGGCACTGGTGGTGTGCCTGACCCTGATCTGCACCATCCTGCTGTCGCAGCTCATCGGCGGCATTCTGCCCGTGGCGGCAGAAAAACTGCATGTGGACCCGGCCGTGATGGCGTCGCCGCTGATCACCACCATCGTGGATGCCACCACGCTGCTGATCTACTTCAATGTTGCAAAGATCGTGCTGCATCTGTAAGCGCAGAACAGAACGTTATGACCCCCGGAAGCTGTACGCTGCCGGGGGTCATGTTGTTTTTAAAACCAGGAAAAACGTCCTCTTTGCATGGATGATTGTTGCAGAGTACAACTTATAAAGTCGTACTCTTTCGACAAAAACTTCCCAAAACGCATTATTTTGTTTCTGAGCTGTGGACATTCTGTGACGATTCGTGCTAAAATGAAACCTGTTCCTCTTCTGCCGCCGCAACCGGCAGAAGCAACAAAAGAACGGAGGTTTTTTCATGTTAGAAAATGTCTTTCATCTGAGGGAAAACCACACCGATGCAAAGACCGAGATCATGGCAGGTATTACCACCTTCATGACTATGGCCTACATCCTTGCGGTCAACCCCAACATCCTGTCGGCTTCCGGCATGGACTCGGAGGCTGTGCTGATCGCCACCGCACTGGCATCCTTCGTCGGCACCGCACTGATGGCTCTGCTGGCCAACTACCCGTTTGCTCTGGCCCCCGGCATGGGCCTGAACGCCTATTTCTCCTACACGGTCGTGCTGACCATGGGCTACAGCTGGCAGCTGGCCCTGATGGCCGTGTTTGTGGAGGGCATCATCTTCATCGTGCTGTCCCTGACCAATGTGCGTGAGGGCATCTTCAACGCCATCCCCATGACCCTGAAGAGCGCGGTCAGCGTGGGCATCGGCCTGTTCGTGGCCTTTGTCGGCCTGCAGAACGCCAAGCTGATCGTGAACAGCGACTCTACGCTGGTCACCTACCAGCACTTCAAAGGCGAGACCTTCCACAGCGTGGGCATGGGTGCCATCCTGGCCCTCATCGGCGTGGCCATCACCGGCATCCTGCTGGTCAAGAAGGTCAAGGGCGGCATCCTGTACGGCATCCTGATCACCTGGGTGCTGGGCATCCTCTGCGAGGTCACCGGCATCTATGTGCCCAATGCGGATGCGGGCATGTACAGCGTGATCCCCACCGCTTTTGTCAGCTTTGACTTCTCGGCCCTGGGCAAGACCTTTGGTCAGGTGTTCAAGACGGATTTCTCCCACTTTGACTTCCTGAACTTCTTTGCCGTCATGTTCTCCTTCCTGTTCGTGGACCTGTTTGACACCCTGGGCACCCTGATCGGCGTGGCATCCAAGGCCGACATGCTGGACGAGGACGGCAAGCTGCCCCACATCAAGGGTGCTCTGATGGCAGACTCCATCGCCACCTGCGCCGGTGCTGTGCTGGGTACTTCCACCACCACCACCTTTGTGGAGAGCGCTTCCGGCGTGACCGAGGGCGGCCGCACCGGCCTGACCAGCATGACCACCGGTGTGCTGTTCCTGCTGGCTACCATCTTCAGCCCGCTGTTCCTGACCATCCCCAGCTTTGCAACGGCTCCGGCTCTGATCATCGTGGGCTTCTACATGATGGGCTCCGCGGTCAAGATCGATTTCAACGACCCCAGCGAGGGCATCCCCGCCTTCCTGACCGTCCTGGCCATGCCCACTGCATACAGCATCTCTGAGGGCATTGCCATTGGTGTGATCTCCTGGACCATCATCAATGTGGTCACCGGCAAGGCCAAGGAAAAGAAGATCAGCCCGCTGATGTATGTGCTGACCGTGCTGTTCATCCTGAAGTACATCTGCCTGTAAGGTTCCATACAAACACAAAGCAAAAAGCTGCTGCCTTCCCGCAAAGGGAGGGCAGCAGCTTTTTTGTCTGTGGAGCTTATTGGTGCCGACGGGGGTGGATGTGCACCTCGGGAATGGCCACGTTGTCGTAATGGATGGGGTCCTCGGCGTGAGGATGCTCCCCGGTGGCATGAGAGGTGTCTTCTGCGGGGTGGTGTACCTTGCCGGTATGGACCTCCGGCAGAGCCACCGTTTCCTCCGAATGAGACTTGTCCGGCTTGCTCCAGATCTTTTGTTGGAACCACATCTTCAGGTGGTGTTTCAGCGACATGACGATGCTCCTTTCCCGGTGTGCGGGGCACACCGAAAGTTCAAGACAGGATCAGATAAAGTTGATGAATACCGTAATGACAAGGCTGTTGATGAAATCCGCGAACAGACTGCCCACCAGCGGGATGAGCAGATAGGCCTTGACGGAAGGGGAATACCTGTCGCACACGGCCTGCATGTTGGCCATGGCGTTGGGGGTGGCACCCATACCGAAGCCGCAGGTGCCGGAAACGATGACGGCCGCGTCGTAGTCGCGGCCCATGACATTGTACACGATCGCAAAAGAATACAGGATCATGAACAGGGTCTGACCGGCCAGCAGCACCACCAGCGGCAGAGCCAGCTCGGCCAGCTGCCAGATCTTCAGGGTGATCATGGCCATGCCAAGGAAGAGCGACAGGCAGATGCCGCCGATGTCGTTGATCTCGCCCATATATACCGTGAACTTGCCGCCGTATTCGCCCAGATTGCGGATGCAGGCAGCGGCGATCATGGCACCGATGTAGATGGGGAAGGTCATGCCGGTCAGGCTGAGCAGCTTGCTCAGCACTGTGCCGATGCCCATGGCGATGATCAGCTGGAAGCTGGCGGCGGGGTACATGCTGCTGTGACGCTCGTGTTTGATCTCTTCTTCCACCAGCAGGCTGTCGTCCTCGGGCACGATGGTGTCCAGCAGGTGGTGGCGCTCAATGAGCATCTTGCCGAGCGGACCGCCCATCATGCTGCCGGCGATCAGGCCGTAGGTGGCGGCGGCGGTGCACAGGGTGGTGGCACCCTTGATGCCAAAGTCCTCCAGCACCGGGCCAAAGGCACCGGCGGTGCCGTGGCCGCCCACCATGGGGATGGAGCCGGTGCAAAGGCCCACCAGCGGGTCCACATCCAGCAGGTTGGCCAGCCCAACGGCCAGGAAGTTCTGGCTGACGATCAGCACGATGACGACGCCCAAGAACACGATCATGGCCTTGCCGCCGCTTTTCAACACCTTGAGGTTGGCCTGAAAGCCCACCGAGGTGAAGAACATGACCATGCACACCTCTTTGAGGGTGTCGTCAAAGGCAAACTCTGCCACGCCGGTCACATAGCAGATGCAGGTGAAAACGGCAAACAGCACGCCGCCGATGACCGGCGCGGGGATGCAGAATTTATCCAGCAGGCGTACCCGTTCCCGCAGAAACTTGCCCAGCATCAGCACCAGCACCGCAAGGGCCAGGGTCTGATACATATCCAATTCGATCTTCATTGCTTTCCCTCGATTTCCCGGCAGACTCAGTCCACCGTAATTCCGGCCTGCTTATACCAGGCCGCTGCGCCTGCGTGGAAGGGGATGCCAACGCCCTCTACTGCGTCGGTCTCCGGGTCCAGTGCAAGGCCAAGCTGCTCTTCCAGCGCTTCCCGGCTGGAGAACAGCAGTTCGGTGAGCTGCTGCACCTGCTTTGCGGGCAGAGAATCGCTGGCCAGCAGAACGGCTTTGACGCCCACGGTCTGCACGTCGGCGTCCTGGCCGGGATAAGTGCCGGCCGGGATGGTGACCTCACGGTAGGCGTTGTAGCTGCTCAGCAGGCGCTGCGCCGCGGTGCCGTCCACATTCAGCAGGCGGATGCCGCATTCGCCTGCCAGCTCGGTGACCACCGGGCTGGGGATGCCGACTGTGATGACGATGGCGTCGATCTTACCGGCCTTGAGCTGGTCGGCAGCGTCGGTATAGTTCAGGTGGTTGATGGTGTCCACCAGGCGGTCGTTCAGGCCGTAGGCAGACAGGATCTGAAGGGCATTCTGCTCGGAGCCGGATTCCTCCGCGCCGATGCTCACGGTTTTGCCCTGCAGGTCCTCGATGGACTGGATGTCCGAGTCGGCCCGCACGATGACCTGACAGGCCTCGGTGTACAGGGCTGCTACCGCGCCGAAGCCGCGGATGTCTTCCTCCTCTGCAAAAATGCCGGTCTGGTTGTAGGCGTCCTGTGCGAGGTCGGCCTGCGCAATGGCCAGCTGCAGGTATTCGCCGGTGAGCAGGCGCAGGTTGGCGGCCGAACCGGCGGTGGTCCGGAGCTCGATGGTGCCGTTGGAAGTCTCGTTTTCCAGCGCGGCAAACTGCTCACCAAAATTGTGGTAGACACCACCCTCGCCGGCAACGCCAAAGCGCAGACGCTTGACCGTCTCGGCGGCAGAGCAGCCGGTGAGCAACAGCGCGGCCAACATACAACCGGCCAGCAGTGCCGCGATCCATTTGCGTTTCATACTTTTATACACCCCTTTTTCCGCTGCCGCAAACCCGGCAGCTTCTTAGTATCGCAAGGCTGGAAATTAGCGCAACAGTAGCAGCATATCTGCGATATGCAAACCAACGTTGTTGCTGTTGCATTAAAAAGTTGGTTTGCTATAAATTATAATTATATTGCGGATGAAATGCAATCACTTTTGTAAAAGGATGCAGCGAAGAAGCGTTGGGCAGGACATCAAAAAAGGCTCCTCCGTTTCCGGGGGAGCCGGACAGATTCAGCCGCCGAACAGGCCAAAGAAGCTGGTGTGGGTCACGCCCAGGATCAGAAACAGGGCGATGAGCGCAAACAGCACCCCGATGATGATGTCCATCTGATGGACGGTGAGGGGAAAATGATCGTAGAGCTTCTCCTTGGGATTGACAAAGTTCTTGTCGCCGTTGTCAAGCAGGGACTTTTTGCCCTGTTCAAAGTCGGCCCGCTGACCGGCAAGCTCGGCCTGCTCTTGTGCCAGCTGTGCTTCGCGGGCAGCCAGAACGGCTTCGCGCCGGGCGAGCTCTGCCTCGCGCTCGGCAGGGGTGAGGTCTTTTTGTGCCATACTGCACCTCCTGATGGTTGTTGCTTTTATGATAGCACACAAACATGAACAAAAAAAGGGGCCGCCCGCCCAAAAGGCAGACGGCCCACAGAAGAGAGGGCTTACTTCTTTGCCAGGTACTTGCGGATATCAATGGCCACAGCCACGATGATGACCAGACCCTGGACGATGTAGGTGTAAGAGGAGTTGACGTTCATGAACTGCAGAGCGACCTTCATCAGCTCAAAGACCAGAACGCCGACCAGAACGCCGGGCACGGTGCCGA